>SDBU01001749.1_pt1 | contig 30107 bp, 42 predicted proteins | sample 2277071 | NCBI WGS metagenome assembly SDBU01 (sample SAMN10397929, study PRJNA504765) | marine sediment metagenome | isolation source: marine sediment core GS08_GC12, 126 cmbsf | place: Arctic Ocean: Gakkel Ridge, Loki's castle | collected 2008 | reverse complement strand
GTTCTACGCCTGAGCAACCTCCGTGCCAGGGACTGTCCCAGCCGATAAGACCCCGTCACAAAAGGCGTTGCGTGAACAGTCGCAAGGACAATTCGTGAAAGAAGTAACGAATATCCGGCGAACCAAGGGGTGAGACAGAAGAGAGACCCGACGACAACTTAAGCCATTAGCAATAGTTATGTCTCGGTGACGAATTTACGTCACTCGTTAACGGAGATTCGGCAGGCGATTCATATCTCGTATTCGGATAAAACCGAAGGGCCGTTCCTATTTTGGTCAGCAGAGCGTCAGTTGAAATGCACGTCCTTAATCATTGCCCACCCCAGCAAAGACCCCCTGACAAAGAAGCGAAGCATCCACGGGTCGGGATATTTTCAGAGGGAAGCTCGGTCTGTGTGGGAGTTGAGGAAATCTCAAGAGGCTGGCGATGATGACAAGTATCTTGGCCTTTTCCATGTGAAGATGAACGCTGGGAAGTTGCAGTCGCCGAGGGGGTATAGGCTAGAGTTTTGCGAGGATGCAATAAAGGTCGAACGGCAGGACTTAGGAGAGATTGAAGAACTGAGAAGTCACATGGGTACGCAAGCACAAATCCTCAGTCTCTTAAAGCGAGGGGCTATGACAAAGGAAGCCGTGGCTGAGGAGCTAGACATCACAGAAGCGGCAGCCAAGCAAGCCTTGTGGAGGCTGAGTCAGAAGGGTAAAGTGTTACAGATGGAGGATGAGTATGGACTATCAGCGTAATAACGTAACTGTAACACCCCCCTTAAATTCCAGGGGGTGTTGCTGTTGCGTCGTAACACCCGTTATTATAGTATATATATATATAGTATATATATACTGCAACTTTCTTGCCAAACTCCCCAAATCGTATCTGGAGACACGGAAGGTTGAGACTGGTAACAGGTGTTACAGACGGTGTTACAGGGGTGTTACAGGGCAAGCGTTACACGTGCCGTTGCGTAACAGGTGTTACAGGTGTTACGTAACAGGTGTTACAGGAGGTGCAAGGTGAGTGAGCGAGAGCGGGTGAGGGATGAGAGTAGGACTTCTTAATCTAGATAAGCAGTCACTTGTAGTACTGAATGGGTTGGATAGGTGGTCAGAATCAATATGTCATGAAGGGGCACTGTATGTCTTAGGTTCACCAGAGTTACTGTCCAGGGTAAATAAGGTCTTAAGGTTAGGTTCTAACATAGTTTGGTCGAGTAAGGGAGCAGAAGATGAATGAGCGAGAGAGGGTGAGGGAGAAGATAGCTGGGCGGAAATACCCATGTATAGATTGCGGGAAGTTAAGAACCAAGGCTGAGGGGGGTACTACATTCACTGTTTGTGACGCATGTTGGGAGAAGCGGCATGGTGAGCCAAAGGCAGATGAGGATGGGCTGCTGACGGACGAGGATTGGGATGTAGTGAACAAGCTAACAGGTGAAGATGTAATCGGCATGACTATGGATGCTATACATGGTAGAATAAAGCCTACTGAGTTAGCCCAGAAGATAGTCGATAGGTGTAACGCTACAGCCAAAGCCCAACAAGCCCTGACCGCAGCAGCCAAGCTAGCAGGGAAGGATCGGAAATGTCGAGAGCGCATGATAAAGTCCTATCGAAATGGTGTAGAGCAAGGCAATGCGGAGTGCCAGGCTAAGTTGGAGCAGGTGCTGGATAGTGTGGAATATGCTATGCAACAACACTTTGACATCCGTCTTTGGACTAGGGAGTGGTGGCACGAGTTCAAAGAGAAGTGGCTGAAGGAGGGAAAGTGATGGCGCAAGACCCACAGAAGCCGTTTGTTAGTGATATAGTTGACTCAGGTTATGAACAGGGGAGGCAAGATGCACTCAAGAAAGTACGTAAGGAGATAGAGGAGTTGATGAATCCTTACGTTCACGAGGGTCGCTACAGCAAACAGACGATTGAAGACCCAAACTATTGGTCTTTTAGGGAGGCTATCCGAGCGGTGCTGGCACTACTGAAGGAGGAGAAGTGATGAGTGAGCAGTTTGTATGTATAGTCTGTGGCATTGAGTTATACAATCCTGAATTGCATTGCTGTGTAATTAGCGATGGTGATTGGAAAAGTAAAGAGACCTACTGGCGGGAGCTATGTCAATTTTATGGAATACACCCAACAAAAGGAGTGGAAAGAAAAGAAGCGGTGCTGGATTTGGGGAAGGAGGCTACCGATGAGTGAGAAGATGCCAGAGAACCCATACGAAGTAGGTTTAGGTGCTTGCCATTGGCTTGGTATGACATCTTTAGAGGAAGCCTTTAATGCGGGGGCCAAAGCCCAGCGTGACCTTGCCTATGAGCAGGATTGGCGCAAGGTGCCGAGCGTGGAGGAGATGACAGCCCATATAAAGCAGTGGCTTTTTGATGAGGCAAATAAGGGTGTCTTTCATAATGGCACGGAAGGAATGGCAGAGCTTCACCGCTGGCTACTAGAAAGTGAAGTATGAAAGAAATAGGTTTAACCCAAGGCAAAGTGGCGTTGGTTGATGATCTTCTGTGTGCATATCTATTACAGTTCCCTTGGTATGCGTTCAAGAACGGGCATCATTGGTATGCGTTGTGTAAATTCAAAGAGAACGGAAGGTGGCGAAATCTTTATATGCATCGTGTTATCTTGGGCGTGGGTGAAGGAGTGCATGTTGACCATTGGGATGGCAATGGGCTGAACAACACAAGGCTAAATCTCAGGGTGGCTACCAAGAGCCAAAATAACTGGAACTCTAATAAACGACAGAACTCCACATCCTCGCAATATAAAGGTGTCCATTGGGACAGGAGTAGTGGTAAATGGCTGGCCCAGATTAGGCAATATAGTGAGAGGATGTATCTAGGTGCATTTGAAATAGAGGGAGACGCAGCTATGGCGTATAACAGAGCTGCCATTGAAAGGTTTGGTGAGTTTGCGAGATTAAACTTGGTGGAGGAGAGATGAAACTTATAATGAGACTACCTTCCCTCCCGTCAAAGGTACTTGGCCCTAACTGGAAGCCCTTTACCGTGAAGTCAAAGTGGGTGCTCAAAGAGGCACGGGACGAAATAAAGGCAAACGTGTACTTTCTGGTGCTCCAGGCGCTCGGGGATGCAGGGATTGAGGTGAGGCCAGCGTTCAAGTCAATCACGATAACCTACATCTTCATCTGCCCTGTCAAGCGGAGTAGGGACGGTGACAACTGGATCGGCAGGATGAAAGCAGCCCAGGACGGCTTGGTAATGGCTGGGGTAGTGGCCGATGATACGCACGATATGGTCACGGTGTTACCTCCTGTCTTTATCATAGAGAAGGGGCGGAGCGAGACGATAATCGAGATTGAGGGGGAGCTATGACCTGCGACCCCTGCGTCTGGTGGATGTGCCCGTTTGCGAGGCCGAGTGATAACGAAAAGGGATGGGAGTGCCCGAAGGAGGGAGTATGAATAGTTTGGATGCAACCCAAATACGGATAGCATGGCGTACTATAGCCGTGGCAAAAACAGCCCTGGATCAGGGCGACCAGGATTCGGTGTATCTAGCGAATTATATGCTACGTGACCTATCTGCGACGAAGGCTGCAGGTTTGGGTGACCTATCCTGGGCAATCCATGAGGGCGGAAGTATTCACAAGAATGATGTGTTGGGCTTGATAGAATATCTTGAAAAATACTTAAACGGGGCTGAGGAGGGAGTATGAAGTACAACGAAACGACTCGTGGCTTACTGATAGCTGCGGTTAAGAAGAGCCTGGGGCCTGACACTAGCTCTCACGGCGAGGGGTTACCATTGCACGGGACGGCACTGGGGTTTACTGGCAGGGGTGGCGCTCTGAAGTCGTGGTTCTTGCATCGGCTGGATGGGATGGTGCCCATGATAAAGGCACCCGATGTAGATGAGCGCACACTGATACAGTGGATTCATGTCGAGGGCCGAAGCAGAGCGGAAGTGTCACGCAGTATAGGCATACCCGAGACTACGATCTATGACCGGATGCAGCGGGTCTTTAACTTGATTGTTGACCTGATGACTTACCGACAGGTTGAGTCCGTGCTGGGGCCACAACTTGTCAATTGGAAGCTGAAGGGGTGCCCCAGGTGTGTTGAAAGGCGTAACCCTAAAGTCGGAGACCTCCACCGAGAGGGTGATGAGTGGATATGCTTTCAGTGCGGCCATCGAATACCAACCGATTAACAGGGGGGCTTGACAGATATAAAATATTGTGATACACTATATCATGTATAGATGCGCCTAAAGGCTCTCGATATTCCGAGAGCCTTTTTCTTGGGAGGCATAGTGAAGGTCAAAGACCGTGCAGGGACGATGCTTTATCACTGGAGGCGGTGGCAAGAGGAATTGCATAACCGATGGGACGAAGAGGATAACCTGATGGGTGTCCCCCGTCCTATCACAATGCCTGATGGTTCCTACAGGTGGACGTTTGAATCTGATGGCTCAGGGAGAGGGCTACAAGTTTGATGCCCCGCTTGGTCCTAGGCAAACGGGGCTGGATATGAACGGGGGCGGGTGAATAATTCCCGCCCCCGATTCAACTGTTGCGATGGCGCAACTCCTAGCCCTCCCTACCCCCCACTAGGCCCATTTGGGCGTGCAGGCTCAGCCTTCACAGGCACCACCTCCTCTCTACTGAGCTTCCATCTCTTCCAGCAGCTCAACCTTGCGATACCATGATCGCCTCAACTCTTCGTCATGGGCGTCAATGGCGGCTTTGCCTAGCGCATCCAGCGCCTCTTTGAGGTGGGCTTGCTCCAGCTTTACTCTCTTTTGCGCCTCTTCGATGTCCATACTACCTCCTCTCTAATAGCTTGCTCTGCGAGTTCGATTAGTCGTTGAGTTGGTAAGCCAGCAGCCCAAGTAGCAGCCTCCCGAGCAGCAGCCCAAGTAGCATCCCGAGCAGCCCAAGCAGCCCAAGCAGCCCGAGCAGCAGCCTCAGCAGCCTCAGCAGCAGCCCTAGTTCTATCCTCATTCTTCAGCCATTGAGTAGCCCACCTCTCAAACTCTGCATCGTGGTACACTTCTAGAGCGCAGAGGATTGCAAAGTGCACTTTCTGGTTAGTGGTGATTTCAGGCAAGGGTATACATTTAGTAGTAGTCAGAGACTTACACCCTCCCTTGAGGCCATCATGTATTACACTTTTACCCTTAGCCTCCCATAAGTGGGGGTTCTTGATGTCGGCATGTAAGGGGTTCAGCAGCACGGCCAATAGGGGGTGTCCATAGAAGTGAATGACCGTATCTGCACATAGCTCTGGCTTCCCTCTCTTGGCCTTGTGTGTGACATTCACACCCCATTGAGTGTTGCCCTGAGTCATGTCATTCTGGTCTGTCAGTTTGCATTTCATACTCCCTCCTTAATTCAGCCCGAAGTAGGCTATCTCGAATTTAGAATACTGGGGCCACTCGCTCGGCCACAAGAGCATCACCAGGTAGTAAGACTGGCGCTTGCAGCCGTAGGATATGGTGCGCACCTTGTCAATGTACTCCTTGTATGTCATTGTCCTCCTTTCCGTTGGCCTTGGCTAGGGCTTGCTCTGTTATATCCTGCCATTGCTTGGTAACATCCTTGAGGTCTTTAATTTGCCGTTGCTGTTCTAGCATATACTTTATCATATAGATTTGTGCCCGTAAATTGGCAGTCTCATACATCTGGTGGGCATTATCACGTCTCGAAACTGCTTGTCTAAGATTTTCTAGTGTCATAACTCCTCCTTAAAGTCTATACAGTCCACGCATCACTACATATGCTACCATTATCCCGAAGGGTAGCAGGATCAGGGGCATTAGTATATCAGCGTTCATAATCCCTCCTTACTCCTGCTGCTATGGCATACGCCCTCTTTGTGATCGAGCAGGCCAATCTTGGTACAGCACGGGTTTCCCGTGCCAATCAATCTAACTTTCGCATACTTGCAATCACGGCAGTTGTGTGCTTGGAAGTCTGCCAATCCAGTCCAAGGCCCGCATTCGTGATCTTTGTTTTGCATAGTACTTCCTCCTTACTCTTAACTTCCCGCCACTGCCCACCTACGCCAATGAGATGGGCAGGGATAGGGGTTAAGCTAGTACCAAGTCGTTTCGAGCCTGTCAGAATCGGCCACTGTGAACATGTCCACTATATCTGCGAATAAACCAGCGCCACACATCTTGCATTCCATCCACGATAGGTCGTGGTTATAGTTGGGCCCGTGCAACACTCTCCACCCAGGGATAGTTACATAGGCCAGGTGATTGCACTTTGCACATGTGATGGAGCCAACTTGAAAGGTCTCTGCACGGTTCTTTGTTCCCTCCACTAGTGCCTCATCGCACAAGGCCACGATTCTGAGGGCAGATGCTACCCTAACAACTAGGTCTAGCTTTCCCAGGTACCATTCCTTGTAAGGCGATCCCTCGTCTGCACAGCACCCACCCTCTTTTGCAGTCCACTTCCATAACAAAGGACACTTATCGCAGTCCATGTTTGCGAACTGGCACAAGGGGCAGTCATTGTAAAGCCTTCGTGTTGGCGCATCGGGCCAGTCGAGCTTGCCTTTGGTTGGGTTTTCTGCCAACCATTGCCACCAGACTCGGGTCAGTTGTAGTGATTCTCTCTTTTCCATAATCTTACCTCCCTTATTTAATCGCCCATCCCGGGGCTTTACACCCAGGGATGGAGGGTAAAACACTAGACCACTGGCATAACTATAACGTAGGATGGTACATTAGAGCTTGTATACTTTTGGCCGATAAGCTCGGGATAGTTCTCTCTGTTGAAAGCATTGTTGACAACTTGTAGTTTGATCTCGACTTCCTTAGTGTCCTTTCTCATCTCATCCCTCCTCTATTTGATGCTCTCAGGATAAGCTCATATCGAGGTATAGTCAAGCACACTAGCATAGGCAGGGGTAGCGTATACTGTTGCCACGTCGCAAATACTCACACATGCTCACTCATTCGTATCTTTAATAGGAAGCAGGAGGTTATATGAAACTCACAGTAGTATGCCCTAAGTGTGAAGCAAAGATTCCTCTTACCCTAGAGAGAACAGAAGAACCTAAAGAGAAGGACCAGGAGAACTCAGAGCAACGGCGGTATCACGGCCCGGGACTGTTAAACCGAAGGTATATGCTCCATGAGTGGACTATCGTAAACTATGGCTAAGATGGGGCGCCCTAAGTTGTATATAGATTGGGGGAAGCTGGACGATTGTTGCTATTATAAGATACAACTCCCTGCCTTGGCTGAGGAGTTGGGGATCTCTGAAGATACAATTGAACGGGCGATACGCACGGAGTATGACCTCACCTTTGCGGCGTACCGAGATAAAAAACGTATGAAGTTCAGATACGAACGCCGTATGGCGCAAGACAAGAGAGCCCTCCTCGGCAAAGACACCGTCTTAGGTATATGGTACGACAAAAACGAAGAGGGCTGGACCGACAAGCAGGAGCAGATCCACGTCCTTTCCCCTGAGACCAAAGCGTATCTAGCGGCGCACGCAGAAGCCACCAAGAAGCTAGAAGTAATCGAGGCTAGTGTTAAGGTCCTGGAGTCTGGCGAAGAGGCCCCTACAGCCACAGATGGCACGGATAAGGAGGGAATGGATGCCATACAAAGACAAGGAAGCCAAAGCGAAGGCGTTAAAAGCGTGGAGGGCGAAGTCTGAGGTCCCGATTGAGGTCCCGCCCCAAAATGAGGTCCCAACCCCTATTGTGAGGTCCCTGGATGAGGTCCCCGTAAAGTCCCAAGCGTGGCAGCATGTTAGGGACTTCATTAGTACCCCATGTCCAGGGATGGATAGATTAGAGAGGTTGCAGCGAATCGCTGGTTCACTGGGCAAGAACGCCAAGCATGTGTGGTTTGGTGACCTCACGGTGGCAGACATAGGCGCAGTCATAGGTACACGAGAGCCCATCATACAGCGTGGGGAGGGATGATGGTATCAGACATGCGGTCAGCGGCGGAGTGGCTCGGTGACGAGCTACCTTTCATTGAGTATGGAGAGCTTGACCCTCGGGTGAATTGGATTGCTGGGCACGTGGCTTGGCTGCTGGAAGTCAGAGGGAGAGAGCGTCAATGTAGGTACATGCAACGGGGTAGATGTGGCGTAAACGATAGGGGGGGCCTCCGAGCGGGAAGAGGGGGGTATGGAACCTTTAGAGGGTACTCCACACAATTTTTTAATACAAAAGAGGTATCGCATGGAAGAAAAGACATTCTGCCACGAGTGCAACATTGAACTAACCAATCTCTCTTGGTTCAAAGGTGAGAACATTGTCTGCGAGAGATGCTGGAACGCAGAGGAAGTTACAATCACAGCAAAGGATATTGGTTCAATAGAAGAAATCCTGTAGGCACACTGGGCAATTTATGAAACAAAAGATAGTCCTCATTGAATGGTGGGACACGGCACACTTTATCGAAGAGGAGAGCATAGAGTTTTACCAAGAGCAATCATTAAAGTCAGGGAGGCTATATGATCTTTGAGAGTACTTGCACTGCCACAGATAATGAAACCTGTTATGTCTCAGTGAGAGTTGCCATAGACTGCCCCTATCACAAGACTTGTTGTGATGCGCATACGAACAAGTGCAAGGTGTGCAGGAACAACAAACAGAGGTCTCGCTTTGAGCCTGTGGAGACGGTGCGCATCCCCTATATTTACGATAACCCGCAGCCATACTACCCATATTTCCCTTATAGGGACTATCCTAGCGTTCCCTGCACTGGTTCTTCGGGTGTCTTCTGGGACTGGCCTCACAAATGCTAGTCACAACCGAGTCTCTTAAAGCCTATTTGAAAGTAACCTATGACAAGGTGGGGTTCGAGCCTTATCCTGAGCAATGGGAAGTGTTGTTATGCCAGGCTCGGGAAATTATCATGGCGGGTGGGGAGCAGGCCAGTAAGTCCACAACAGCATCGAAATACTTAATGGGTCGATACAGGATGGGGTATGACGGGGAAAACCCATTGCTGTTTTGGATTGCGGGGAAGGATTACGAGAGCACATTAAAGGAAATGGAATACTGCGCCATAGATGCGCAGAAGATGGGCATTGCCCTATCTTTGCCTCATCGGTTCTACCCCGATAATCTCGAAATCATTCTTGGCCTTCAAGGGAAAGAGATTGCCCGGATAAAGAACAAGTCCTTGAAGGACGAGATGAAGATTATGGCCGAGTCTCCTCATGGCGTAATCGTGGCAGAGGCGGCCCAGGTGCCCTACTCTGCCTACAGGAAGTTACAGGCCAGGGTAGCCCGATCCAGGGGGTGGATATTTGCCGAAGGGACATTTGAGGGGTCGACAGGCTGGTATCCCGAGTTGTGGCAGTATTACCAGACGGCGAACGATATCGGGGTATCCTTTTCTTTACCTTCATGGATAAACAAATCGTTTTACCCTTTAGGCAGGCAGGACCCCGAGATTCTGAGGCAGGAGAAGATGCACTCCAAGGACTTCTTCCTTGAGAGGTTTGCAGCCATCCCCGCCAAACCCGAAGGGATCATCATAGCAGAGTTCCAGAACAGGATTCATGTCGGGGATTACCCGTTTAATCCTGACTTACCTGTTGAGATTACAAATGATCCTGGGTATATGCCCTCTGCGTGTGCAGTTTTGGCCATTCAGAAGCAGGGGGATCAGATTGTTATTGTTGATGAGGTCTACATGCACAGGGAGCCCCTGGATAGGGTCATTGATATTTGCAAGGATAGTGATTGGTGGAAGGCGGGAAATGTAAACAAACTGGGGGTGATAGACATTGCAGGGCGCCAGCACAATCCCAACGCATCTCCGGATGAAGCATGGTGGGAAAGGGCTGGGATAAAAATGACGAGCAAAAAGGTTTCCGTGAAGGGCGGGATCGAACTTTTAAGGTCGATGATGAAGCCCCATGCGGTTACCAATAAGCCTGCAATTTTAATTGACCAGAAGTGTTTGGGGTTGATATGCGAGATGGGTGGGGGCAAGCCCCCCGAATTAGGTTACGAGCAGAGCAAGACTCATAACTACCTGCGGGAATGGGGCGAGTGGATTTATCATCCTGGCTCTAATTTGCCAATAGACAAGCATAATCACTCTACAAAAGCGCTGATTTACTACCTGGCAAATAAAGTCGGGTGGAAGGAGATAGGGAAGTTCGGAAATAAAGTGAAGGTGAAGAGTTACATATAATGGATTATTTAACTGAAATCGGGAAGAAGGAAACTGAGCTATTAGAGTTGCATAACAGGATGGATGATGACCTGGACTTATTCCATCTTGTCCCTCATAAAATGATGAACTTCGAGGGCAAGGAAATGCCTAGGGTGAGGAATATTACTCTTCCTGCCCCTCAAAGTTATGCCAAGAGAACTATCGCCACCTTGAACAAAGCTACACGGCAGACGGTTGTTGTGAGCGATAAATTAGATGACAAGCAGACTGCTACGATAGAGCAGTTTGTGGATACTGCTTTTGAGATGGCGGATGACCTATTGGCAAGCAAGTCATTCACAAAAGTTAAACCGTTTCACAATTCTACCGCTGCTCTCAGAGGTGGGATCTCATCTCGTAACCTAGTTTACACAAATTCAAAGGGCGAAACGGCAATCGATATCCTGCCGTGGGATATGAGGGATGTTACATGGGAAACTGGCGATGACGGCCTTGAGTGGGCTGCCTGTAAGAAGAAGCGGAACACATACATAGCATCCGAGACGTATAATTTCAGCCATCTTAATCAGAAAGACAATGTAGTTATTACGGATGTGTGGAACAAGGAATACAACGAGGTCTTCGTAGGCTCCGAGTTGGTTAAGGAAGAGGCTCACGACCTAGGATATGTTCCTGTTATGATACAGCCCGCCAGTATGATCCCAATGCTAACCCTCAGAGGGGTGGACAGCCTGTGGAAATACTGGGGGGAGAGTGTCTTTTCTGGTAGCCGCAATCTTTATTCCAAGTTAAACGACCTGGCGACGTTATTTATGTCAATGTCCGCTGAGGCGTACCACCCTGCTATGCAAAAGGCTACATCTGACTTAGGTGAGGACTCTGCGGTTCCTCAAGCTGGTGAGGTGGTGAACGTCAACCCGAATGAACTTTACACAAATATGCCCAAGAGAGATATGTACCAGGTCCAACTCCACATCTGGAGTATCCTTAATGCCGAACTCCAAAGAGCGACCCTCCCGTATATCGAGTACGGAGAGATAGCATTTGAATTGTCGGCGGTTGCTATTGCTAAGCTCGGAGAAGGGAGAGAGTTAATATTCGCTCCGATCATAATGGCCCTACTCACGGGGTTTAAGCAGACAGCCCGTATGATAATAGACCAGTTTGTTAAAGGCGGGTTTAAGGGGGATTTGGGTCATGCGGGCAGAAAGCTAAATTTCACTCCCAAGCAGTTAGAGGGTGATTATGATATCAGATTTGATTTCCATGCCATCTCCCCTGAAGATAACATCGCTAACTTCTCTGTTGCCAGCATTGCTAAGTCGCTCAACATCCTTCCTGATGACGTTATTCTTGTGGAGATATTGAAGAGGTCCAATCCTGCGAAGGATAAGGAATTGATGATGGAGCAGCGGTTGATAGAGGATGTTCCGAGGCTTCGTTTATTTAAGAGTGCCCACTGGCTTCTCGAAGAGGGACGTCCTGTGGAAGCCAAGATGGTTGCCGATCAAGCAGGGCTATCTTTCGAAGAACTTACAGGGAAGCAGACACTAGCAAAGGCTAAGAAAATAAAGGGGATGCCAGAGGGTCGAGTAAAGACCCCAACTGCTGAAACCGAGATACTCCAGACTCAGCAGGGAGCAAGAGGTCAAAGACCCCCTGAGAGGAGTGCCGTTGGCGAAGAAATTTAAGATAACTCACGACGAGATCGACGTGATATTCCTGGGAGGCCCCCCTTCTCCTCGGCAGGGTATACCCTCTTTGCCCCAATTTGTTCCACTGAGGATAAAACCTGCGCAGATACCCAGTAGGCCGAAGTTTCCCTTTCTCAGGGGAGTGAAGTAGGATGTATGAAATTGAAATTCCTGAGTCGATCAAGGTTGGGGGTTGTGACTATACCATTTACATCGATACACCAACTGATAGAGAGTTAGAGTTAGACAGCCACATAGGGCAACATTCCGACCTGTTAAAGAGAATAAGGATTCGTTCCAGTTTATTACCGCAGCAATTTAGTGAAGTATTCTTCCATGAGGTACTCCATGCAGTGAGCTGCGTCTACTGTGCTGATTTAGAGGAAAGACAGGTTGTGGGTATGTCAAATGGCATACATCAAGTGCTAGAGCAACTCGGCGTGAGATTTGTTATGAAGGATAGAGTAATTGGTTAATGTACTAAGTGTTCTCGGTAGAGAGCAGATACGCCGTCTCGGGCTTGGGCCTATTGAGGAGGAGATACTAGAAGAGACTGTACCTCCCACCCCTCCTCCTGTAGAGCCCGATGCGATGACCTTCGAGGAGCTGGAGCTTGAACTGGAGCCTACCGACTTCGGTTTGCGTATCACTCCCGAGTTTATTGAGGCGCACCCCGAGGTTGATGTTCCTGAAGGGGATTGGTTTGTTGTTCAAGATGTCGAGTCTGATCTTGGTTTTACAGTAACTCAGCCTCCTCCTGAAGTGGAGTTGGATATAACGGAGCCCACTCGGTTTGGGGTAGAAGAAGCAAGGGAATTTGGGGTTGAGCTCCCTGAAGGGTGGGAAGTGGAGGTTACTCCAACCGAACCCATTGAGGCTCAGCCTGAAATCGGGATGCCTGCAATGCCAGCGGGGTTTTCGACAGAGTTAATCACCCCTGAAGGGATGAGGATAACCGAAGCTGGATTTCTTATTACCCCAGAGGGAGAGAGGTTTTCACCTCAGCAAATAGCAACGATGCAGAAGTGGGACAAACTTTATACTGCTATTGACGTTGTGGTGGGAAGCGATAAGTATGGTTCACGTGCTCCTATATTTACAAAGTATCTCGATGAAGGTGACATTCCCAATTTTATTACTGAACTTATCCAAGAGGCAGGTCCACGCAATCGAGAGCAAGTAGACCAGTTATTCCGAATGTTACAGGAAGTTATACCTGGGCTGCCCCTAAAGGAAGAATACTTTGACAAGTTCTGGGCTTATCTGGAGCGTGGGGAACTGACATCGACCAGGGTACGAGAGTACCTGTCCCGAAAGCAGCAGGGGTTCTGGGAGCAGGTAAAGGAGGATGTTCTTTCCACTGGACTTGGAGCCTTTCAGCAATGGGTGGCTATGCCCTGGGAAATGGGTGCACTGGAGGTTAAGGCCAAATTTGATCTGTACGTCTTAGGTCGAAATAAGGACTTAAATCGAGCGACAATAGACCGTATCGAGGCTATGCGGGACTTGTATGGCGGCGCTGCTGCTTTAGGGATGCCCGAGTACAAAGAGATTTACGAGGACTACCTGAAGGAAACAAGAGGATTTGAGTGGTTTGCAGGAGAGGCAATTCCTTGGGTTAATCCTGCTTACCTTATCCCTATCGGTGGGACTGGGTTTAGTGTGTTCGGCGTTCCAGCGAAGATAACCGAGCGTATTCCCCTTATCGGTAAAAGTTTGGAACGAACTGCTGTCGGGGTTCAGGCTGTTGAAAAAGGCATAGCATTCCCTATCGAGAAGGGGTTTAAGGGGTTGGAGAAGGTTGGAGCCAAGATTGAGGCAAAAGTTGCTGATCGGCTTATTAAAAAATCTGGTACACTCGATAGACTGGTTGATATCCCTATCGGCCAAGAGGGAATGATAAAAGATATCGAAGGGGCTCTTGTCGATAATTGGCAGAAGAGCGCTCTTCAGAAACTAGCTAAAGTTCCTCCCGCCAAGAAATTTATTGAGCAGACTCTAGGTTGGAGGATTTTAACTAAGAGAGAAGGCGGTCTGATAGAAGACCTTGTAGGGCGTGGTGCTGTCGGCTGGACTGTCTCTATGAGGCGTGGCATTAATGCCGCAGCGATCAAGGTTATGGAGCTGCGAAGTATAATTTCTAACCCTGTGAGAACCTTTGGATTTAGCGAAGGCTTCTCCGAGAAGATGGCAGGGAGGTTACTTCCTGAACATGCAGCCGACAGGGAAATAGCAGGGACACTAGAGCACGTCTTTACACAACCTCAAAAGTATAACTGGAGTGGCATCGCTCGTGGCGAAGAGTACGTGGCGAAAATAGCCGAAACTAATGAGCTAATGCTCAACTTGCTCAAGGCAGAGGGAGTTAATCCAGAGCACGTAGTACAGGACTGGATACACAGGGTTGTCGAGGACACGGGCAAGAAGGGTACACCCCCACTAAAGAGAGGCGTGGCCGTAGGAGCGAAGCCTGGGTTTGAGAAGCGGCGCAAGTTCGAGACTATGGCTGATGGAATAAAGTGGTTCTCCGAGAATCCTCAATATGGCAAGCAGTATTCCAGTAACCCCGAATTAGCGGTCTCCGACTATCTGAAGCAGGCTTTCAAGAAGATAGCGGACAAGAGGCTTGAAACTTATGTAGAGGGGTACGGAATCAGTCCTGCCGAGATACTGGCAGGGAGGCAGCCTGAGCTTATAGCAGAAGCAAAGTTGACCGCAGACCAGTTAGCGTCTTCCGCACGTTTTGAGAGCGAACTTAATCAGGCCATCCGTCAGGCAGAGAAGGGGCAATCTTATATAACAGCTTCAGCAACTATGGCGAAACTTGAGAGAGAATTTGGGGTCAAGGCGTTGCAATTCAAATCTCTCGCTCAAGACCCTGTTACGATAAACCCTATCAACCAGTATCTTGCAGGTACTCGGAAGACGTTACCAACAAGCGCAAGGATGAAGGAAACCTTTGAGGCCATGCCTTATCCTGAACGGTTGACCTATCGTGCTAATGCCGAGAACATGGTTGCTGCGACAGGCGATAAAGGGGCCAAGCGTATGCTTCATGTCTTGGATGAGGTGGATGGAGTTGCCAAGTTTATCCCGACTCCTGAGATTGTGGAGCCTACAGTATCTAAAATAGAACGAGTCACTAGAACGATAAAGCCTGGGAGAAGCCAACCGCCTTATGAAGACACAGTTACTTTGATCAACGGCAAGTATCGCATCCATAGTAATGCAGTCTCAAAAGGTGCGCCTACTGATGTCTATGCCCACAGTAAGATATGGGTAGTTAGGGATGATGTAACTGAGGAAGTAATAAAAGGTGGGTTTGCTACTCAGAAAGAAGCCCTTGAATATGCAAAACAACTGATACCCGAGAAGGGCAAGATAATCCCCACCGCCGAACCGTTTGGTTATCCCCCTCCAGTACCACCATCGGGCAAGGCGACGGCTACCACTCTTTCCCGAGAAGAATACGTAAAGCTGGTCGAGCTTCACGAGAAGGCAGGGCTTCCTCCTCCCGAGGTGGCTGTTCGGCATAAGATTGAGGGGGTAAGGGGCCTAGAGGAAGAGGTAGCGGCCTCTAGCGTTAGATATGAGGTGCCTAAAGGGAAATCTGCGACACAGCGCAAGCCTGAACTCACCGCGCTGCGAGACGAGATGAAGGCCCTCAAAGAAGCACAGAAAGGCCCGTACTGGAGAGCCAGATCGAAAAAGGCAGAGGAACTTGCCAAGATACGGCAGGGTGAAATAGGCAAGGGTTATATAATGCAGCCCTTTGCGAGTGGAAAGATATACGACCAAGAGTTTATAAATGCCTTCAATAAGTTCTTCGGGTATGACAAAGGATTGGGCGTCTTAAAGGTCACGAGTGATGTGGCTGGTATTCTGAGGATAACCAAGGCTGCGCTAGACTTGTCAGCTATGGCGATTCAGGGATTACCTTCATTCGGGTTGGCCCACTCATACCTAATTACCAATCCTGCTGTAGGGACAAAGCTTATGGGGGCATGGTATCATGCTTTCTTCCAGTCTACGAGGGCTTTCTTCCAGCCCAGTGTAGCCAACGCATACATGAGAAAGAATCTGGATATGTCAATGCAGCGGGCAGTCAGTTTCGGTGGAAGCGTTAGAACGGTGGACTACTTCGGCATCTTGGAAGCTGAGAGAGGGCTGGGAGGTCTCGCTGCTAGAGGGATGAGAAAAATCCCACTACATCCTTATGAGAGGGCAGAGTCGTCTTTCTTTCTTGCAGGCGAGATGGTTAGAGATGAGTTCTGGCGAATTCTTAGTGCTGACGCCATAAAGAGGGGTCAGGGTCACGAATTGGCACGTATTCTCGACAGGATCACTGGTATTATATCCCCAGAAGATTTAGGAGTCCCGCTTCTTACAAGGCAGATAGAGCAGTCATTTACTTGGTTTGCCCCTAGTTATACCAGGGCTTGCCTTACTGTCGTGGGCGATATCTTCCGGGGCGGGTATACAGGGGCACAAGCACGCCGTGCTATTGGTGGGTTGGTTGGTGCTGGAGCAGTATATTATGGAGGTGCTCAGTACAGTGCAGCTAAACTGGATGGCAAATCCGACGAAGAAGCGTGGAGACTTGTTCTAAGAGGGTTTGGTGTAACCCAAGATGCGATTACAGGAGAGTACAGTTGGAGCCCCACGTCTGCAATGTTCACTCTCCAGATTGGAGATCAGAGTCTTCCTGGCCCTCGTGGTTTCTGGTATGGACTGACTAGGTTGGCAGGGGATATAAACGATGCGGTGGACGAAAAGGGATTGGGAGCAATTATAAGTATTGTCGATATCCGCAAGGGCAGAGATGCAGCCTTTGTGGACTGGTGGTACAACCGCGCTGCAACTACCTTTGGGACAGGAATGGAACTGGGTACAGGTAAGGACTATTTTGGTTATCCTTTTGAGACTCCTGCCGATTATGCCAAGCACATCGCCACGAGGTTCGAGCCTATTTGGATGGAGCAAGGGATTAATTATCTAATCCCAGGTATGGCCAAAGAGCATGAAATACCAAAGGATAACGTCGATGCTGCAATCAAAGCTGGCGGTGAGTTCTTTGGGTTGGGGTCTAGGTGGGTTGGAGCGTGGAGTAACTTCTACGATGTGACACAGGAAGCTATTAAACAGATACCCGAAGATGTTCTAAGGGAACACTACTCTGAAGAGGAGCTTCCTCAAATTCTCGACCTCCAGGAAGAAGGCAGGCTTGAGTGGAAGCATCTGCCAGAAAGTCTCCAACAGAATCTAATGAGAGGCTATCCCGATGTCAGGGAGGCATGGGAAGATGCCGTGGTGGACAGTAACTTGAAGGATACTGGAGAGTGGGGGCAGTGGAGTGGCGCAAAAGACCAGATTCAGGCTACTCATATAAAACAGACTGCTTATCTTGGTGATGAGGTGGAGGCAGGTGATCTCGACACAAGGGAATACAGGGAATCTATCAGTGATCTGGGCAGAACGTATGGTGGAGGGCTGGTTGCACTTGAGGCTGCTTTCCCTGAACTGTATGAATTACTTAATGCCAAAAATGAGGACCATCCCGAGTACGGATGGCTCTCTGATGTCTCCCTCTTTGAATACAACGCCGTAAGGTTCAAGGATTACACCGATGAGAAGGGTGACATGGACTGGGATGCGAAGGATGAGGACATCGCCAACTATATCGAGAAGTGGGGAATGGACGACTATGAGAGGAACAGGAAGTTTTGGGCTGACGATAAGAGGGACAAGGGGTACTCAGAGAAGTTTATCCAATTAGCAGAAGACAAAGATAAACTAGGTAGGGAATACTGGGATTTACCTTACCGACAAATCATCGACATGGATGAGGATGACGTTGTAGAGGGTAATATCCCTGATGAGCATATCCGAGAGTGGAGGCAGTATCATAAATTAGAAACAGACGAGGAGAGGGAGGCGTTCCTTAAAGCCAATCCCGAACTCGATAAAGACTGGCGTGCCGAGTACCGCAAGTCTCATCCTGAAGAGGATGCCATGCTTGCCCTCTGGGGGTATGGCGGCAAACTACAAAGCATGGCCGCTTATGACATTCTCTCCAAGCGGAGTTCTGAGTTGGGGATACCGATGGCTCAGATGGGATTGGGATTACCTCCCCGCAGGCTTGTTGGCAACTACTTTGACTACAATGAGTTATCCTCAAAGGGCTATGATAGGAAGTGGTACAGACTAGAGAACCCTGAATGGGATGCCTGGGGGCAGGCTACTTTCGGGTGGCAACCAATCAATACGGATACTCTCCCTTCAAGGGAGGTTGGCCCGTTGCTAATAGAGTATCGTGCCATTGAAGGCAGGGATAAAGCAGCGAATGATGCTAGGCTGAAACTCAGGATAGAGAACCCCGCATTAGATGAATACTTAATTGATATTCTCGGCTACAAATCCCTTGCAGGGAAGAGGGCAGAGGAACTCCCTCCTCCCAAGCCAATTCCAATGCACTTACTCTCCACTGAGGAGCTAATCAACATTCTCCAGGGTGAGCCTGCACGAGACTGGTGGGAGGGTATCATGTGGAAGTTTGGTGGTGGCGTAATGGCTGGCAATGATGGCAACCGAATACTTGCTCAGTACGGAGCTACACCAGAGGAGATTGAGAGACTACTCGCTTTCATAGGCTCGACCTACAAGGGGCGCACTATAGAAAGCCTCGACCAGTTAGTTGCGCTGGTGCAACAGTTGAGCCGTGAGGGGAAGACTATAGCAGCAATAATCAAGGCTCTTGGTGGGGTGACGGAGGAGACCGTTGAGGCTCCTACCGTGCCCCCTGAGCCACAAGAGTTTTTTAGAACGGAAACACCTACTCCCACACTAACGGGAGCGGGTGCAAGATTTAGAGAGGAAACGGGGGAATTGCCCCCGAGATAAAAGGAGGTCTAATGGATACGGAGCCAAATGGAACTCCACAGGAGCCCCTTCCTGAAAAGGGAGCGCCTTCTGTTGAGGGAAAAGAGCCTTCGGGCAATGTAGACATCTTTACCAAGGCAGATGTTGACAAGAAAGTAGAGGATGCAGTCTCTGTTCACATCAAAGAGAAGAAAGCCGCCGAGCGCAAGTCTAGTTCTTACGAAAGTGAGTTGACCAGCGTTCGACAGGAGATTGCTTCTATCCATGAGGAGGCAGACAGGAAAGCGTATGAGGCTGTCAAAGACGATCCTTCTGGCCTTACGGCTTACAAGCGAGATCAAGAAAGCAAAACTCGTGAAAGGGCCTTAAAGGATGAGAGGGCTCAGCTAGATAAAGATAAAGCTGAACACGCTGACCTGTTCGCTGCTAGCGAAAAAGCTGCGTTGCTTCTTTCGGTAAGCGACATAGCAACGGAGTTTGAGATTAGCAAAAATGCCATATTGAGGTTTAACCCTACCTCCCCCGAAAATGCCAGAGAGATCGCCCAGGCAGTAAAAGAACTGGGCGGCCCACGGGGCGCAAAAGACCCTGACTCTGGACTCGGGAGTGGCGCTGGGACGAACATGGATGGTTGGTCTGCCGAGGACAAGATACGCTACGCTGTTGAACATGAAAAGAAGTAGACCTCCTAATTAAAATAGGAGGCTAAAATTGGCTTATACACTTGTAGAAGCAGAGAAACTGTCAAATACTGTGTTGCAGAAGGGTGTCCTTGAGCTATTTGTCAGAGACGACCCCATTCTTGAGCGACTTGGCTTTATAGACATCCTTGGAAATTCCTTGACCTATAACGTCGAAACAGCAGAGTCGACTGCTCAGTTCTATAGTGTTGGTGATACATGGGTCGAGTCTACGGGAACTGTTACCCAGGCTACCGCTGTCTTAAAGATTCTTGGTGGCGATGCCGAGGTTGACAACTATCTCTTGGAGACCCGCACCAACATTAACGACCTGAGACAGGAGGCGATTAGCGCCAAGGTCAAGGCCGTAAAGTATGAGTTCATGGAAGAGTTCTACTATGGCAATACCACGCTGGACTCCAAGGGGTTCAATGGTATGCACACTCTGGTTTCAAGCGGAACATACAACACCAGAGCAGTCGGCTCTAATGGTACGCCAGCAGTTCTCACCATGATAAAACTAGAGGAGACTATCGACTACCTGAAGGTCAACATGCCTCAGCTGATGGTAATGTCAAAGCAGATGAGGAGGCAGACCAACAAGTATCTTCATGGGGTTGGTGGAATCACCTACATGGACGCTGGGAATGCACGCATCCAGACCCTACTCGGGGTTCCCGTGGCGGTCAGTGACCACATTAGGGATACCGAGAACGTCCTGCATAACTACCACGATAGCGTCTATGGCTACGATGTCGACGTAACTACCACCGACGATGGCACGTCAATCTTTGTTCTGAGCTTCGGCCCACAAGCGTGCCAGGGGGTTGCATCAAGGCCAATTCAAATTGATGAGGTCTCGAAGGCAATGGAGACAAAGGACGCATCTTTGTACCGCATTAAGTGGTACGTGGGCATGATGCTCCAGAATATTCTTACCTGCACCAAGCTGACAGGATTAGATCCCGATGGGACCGTGACAGCATGAGGAGGTAATTCGTGACAACCAGTAGCAAGGAGTACATGGCTGAATACTTCCAGAAGAATAAGGACAAAATCTATGAGCGTCGTAGAGCACGTGGACGTGAAGACGAAAACCAGAGATACTACGAAACTTATAGAGAGCGACACAGGAGAAAGGGCAAGGAACATGACCAAGCCCAGAAACTTCAAGTTTTCACTCATTACTCTGGAGGGGAGCCGAGGTGTGCCCATTGTGGGATTGTGGATGTTGATGTGCTAACGCTTGACCACATCAACGGTAACGGCCATCAGCACAGAAAAAGCATAGGGGGACATCCTTATCGGTGGATAATCAACAACGATTACCCCGACGGTTTCCAAGTCTTGTGCTTCAACTGCAATTGGAAGAAACGGCTTAACTCACACACAAACACGAATCTATAAGGAGGTTAATATGGCATTTGCAGATAATACTACAGGTCGCATAATCAAAAGAGGGTTGTCGCCTATTAAAGTAACCCTTGCTGGCACTGTGGCCGTGGGAGACCTGGTTGGTTACAACTCTGGCTGGAAGGCTGCCGATACCGACAGCTATCCTCCCTACGGTGAGTTTGTAGCAGGGAGTCCTGGGGTGAGCGGTGATGTAATCACCGTTTTCCGTGAAGCCCTGATTGACTTCGGAAGCAGCTGTACTGCTACAGAGGATGACAAACTGTTCGTCTCTACTACGGCAGGGGGCTATACAACTGACACAGGCTCACGAGCGCACCCTATAGGCTTTGTAACCTCATCGCAAGAAGCTTGGATTTGCCCTCAGTACCACTTCTTTCCCATTCACATCAGCTTGACTGCAATGAACACGTCTGGCGACACTGTTGGATTCGAGCTAAGGCATGAGAGGGGAGCGACTGGTGGCGGTGAGGTAACGGGCATGTCCATTAGCGCAAGGGTTACTGCTGCGATGACGGCAACCACTTGTACCGCTATCAAGGCTGCCATCAACGTCAAGGGGACGGACGCTGGAACTATTAGCAACCGTGTTACTTGTCTCCATACTGAGATGGAGAGTGGGTCCCCCAGTTCCCGTACCATTACGGGCCCTGTCTGCTTCATGTACATGAAGAACAAGATGGGCTCGTCCACCTACTCTGGTAAGTTTTGTTGCTTCTATGTGGACACACAGGGAGGCGGCAAGGCTATGGACGGGTTCTTGCAGGTTGCAGCTACAGGTGTTGGTGGTGTTGTGGTAGGCAACGACGGGATGACCGATAGCCCGGACGCCAATGCGGAGGCAGGGTACATCAAGGTCTACGTTGGTTCCACCGAGTACCAAATTCCCATCTACAACGCATAAACTAAAAGGCTTTTGGGGGTGTGCCTTTGAAAACACCCCCACTCTAAAAAGGAGTATAAAGGTGGCGATTAACGAATGGTTAATAGCAAAAACGGCATTAACGGGGAGATTTGAGTTTTGGATAGATGATAGAGACTCCCTTAAATTGGAGTTAGCTGGTTTCTTCCTGTGTCCCCTCTTCTTCATAGGTGAAGCCATAACTCAGGCAGTTTTATGGGCTGTATGGGGTTCTTGGCATAGGAGGGCATAAATGGAATTTGTGCTAGGGATTTGCTCATACGGCGAGATTTCAGACCCGACAGATGCCTCTATCAATGAACTGCAGGAGGCGGGGGTAGACTTCAAGAAACTACGTCGTAACCATGACGCCCTTATAGGGCGCTCTCGTAGCTGGGTAGCAACGAAATTCATGTTTGAGGATTATGGGAATGTGTTGCTATTCTTGGATACAGATATAGTGTTCACCCCAGAGGACGTTAGCACCCTCCTCGAATCTGGCCACGACATCATAGGTGGCGGTTACATAATGAGGGATGGGGGTCACTTTGCCAATAGAACTTGGGAGCCAATGAAGCCCGATGGGGAAATACATGAGGTAGAATATGTATCCACTGGGTTCTTGGCGATAACACGGAAGGCTTTAGAACAGATACAAAAAAAACTCGACCTGCCCCTTCTCCACCAGGGGGTGATTAACAAGGAGTGCTACCCATTCTTTGAGTCTGGGAGAGACCGCACTGGCAGGCACGCCTTCTACATCTCGGAGGATTGGGACTTTTGCGACAAGGCAAGAGAGGCAGGATTAAGAGTCTACTGGCATACGGGTGTCCTAGTGGGGCACTTGAAAAAGGTGATATTAACGTACCAAACTCAGGAAGGAGTATAAACATGAAATTGAATGTTATGGAGCGCATAACGCTTATTGGCGAGTTACCTTCAGCGGGTAGCTTTGCGACCTTAAAGATTGTCAGAAAACTGAGGGAATCGCTGAGTTTCAGCGAGGAGGAGCATAAGAGCCTATGCTTCCGCTATCAGTACAAGTGTGGTGAGTGTGGAAATGAAGTCTACACGGCTGAAGCTGTGCTGTGCGGAAATTGCAATATCTACATGGAGTCAACGGATACTATGGCATGGAGCCCAGAGGGGGATATAGAGAAGGAAATTCACATGGGGGATAAGGCCAAGGAAATCGTCATCGCCCTGCTTGAGAAGAAGCAAGAAGAGGACCCCGACAGCACAAACGATGTTCACTTGAGCATATACGAAAAGATTACGGAGGCAGATGATGGCAGAGAAGCAGATTGAGATAACCCTTACATGGCAAAACGGGGCTAATTTTCTAATGAAGCTCAAAGAGCATGGCGAAGAGTACAAGGATGTTATAAGCCTTGAGGAGAATTCCGATATCGCTTCTATATGGGATAACATAGCCCAAATCTGCAATGTCACCTTCAGGGATCATGTCGCTGCAATCGGGGAGGAGATGAAAGCATAATGGGGCAAGAGTGGGCAACTCCTGAGAACGATTACTACGCAGGGGAGAGCCAACTGCATATAGGCAACACCCGTGAACGAGGAACCTCAATAGACTTCTGGATGTTCAACCCTCACAGAACAGACGGCGTTAGAAGTAAGATAGCCCCCATTCGATGCGGTCAATGCAATGATGTAATTCCTAAAGGGAAGAGACATTGCCCCCACTGTTGGGGCGAGGAGGACTAATGCACCAGTCACCGATAAGTGAATTCAAACTACTGAAGGTTCAAGAGATTAAAGACTCGCCTTGTCTTGAGTTAACGGCTGATGGGGAAACTCTTTGCTATGTCATCATTGGCGTAGAAGGGGATATGCAGCACCGTATCAGGGGCATTATGAGCCAGATTGATGGCATGAGGGGGAAATGATTTACTGGAAGAAAAAGAAGAAGGGCAAGAAGACACAGCCCACGCAGAAGAAGCGAAGGGGGAAGTAGATGCCTGAAGTAACAATAAGTAAGGCGAGTAGTGACAAAGAGATTGCTGCTTGGATTAGTAACTGTATATCTACCAGGCAGGGAGAGTCCGAAGAGGCTAACGACCAGAGTGTTGCAATTTGCATTTCACAAGCTCGAAAGGCAACTGGCAAGCCAGTGAGGAGGGGTGCATGAGCACAGTATATACAACAGCCTACACAACCCTTGTTCGAGACCAACTTCAGGATGTCTCGGGTGGTACTGAGGTATGGGGAAGTGATGAGATAGCAGACCATGTTCTCCACGCTATCAAGGAAGTGTCTCAAGTACGTCCATATCTTCAGTCAACCGTCCTCTCCGTGGCCGACGAACGAAGGACGGTTGATATAAGCTCGTTATCCGATAGGGTTTGGATAGATAGGGTTGAATTCTATGTAGACCAGGATGTGAAGCTATGGCGCAAATGGACTGAGTTTGCCGATGAGTTGACGCTGGACATAAACTTCAATGCCGACGCATCGGATACGCTTCTCACTGGTACAGTCACCTTTGCAGCTAGCACGGCAGTCACAGGGTCAGGTACAGCCTTCACAACTGAGGCTCCCGCAGGAAGTTATATCAAACACTCCGATGATACCCCTTGGTACGAAGTCCTGTCTGTAGCTAGCGACACCGCCCTGACACTGAGGAAAACCTACGGTGGAACCACAGGGGCCGATACCGTTAGCACCACCCCTATGCGCACCAATAAGCAGGTAGCCCGAGTCTTCTGGGGAGGTATGCACACGGTTGGGGCTTCAGCATCAACTCTGCCCACCGAGCTGGAGCAGTTGATTGTTGACGGGGCTTGCACTTATGCCCTGAGAGCCTACGCCTCAGAAGGGAGAGAGGCTATAGCTGATGCCATATCAATTATTGATACGGGTAACACAGCGATTGATTCGGTAACAGCCAAGGTTACCGCTGCGGCTGAGAGACTCGCTGCTGGAAGCGCATTTATCGGATACAAACTGTCTGAAGCTAACACTGCGATCACCAACGCAGGTTCGGCCCTAGCCAGGGTATTAACAGACTTGGCAAGTGGACGCACCGCAGTCGGAACGGAATTGACCAACGCTGATAACGTGCTTGACGGCATTGGTGCTTCACTTGCGATTGTTGAGGCTGACATAGTTGCAGCACGGAGCCACATGGATACCTCTGGGTCTGAGGCCAATACTGCTTTGGATTTGATGGCTGCGCTTGCCACCGATGGTGCTGCTTACCTAACTTCGGGAGCATCTTTAATCAACGCAGTTAATGTCGGCGCCACTGTACCGGCTCTTTATTCCCAGTATGCTAACTCCAAATTCGCTCAGGCCAATGCGAAATATCAGGAGGCAATGGGGTTCCTCGCAGAAGACCAGCCTTCAAGGGAATTCTTATCTGCTGCGAGTGTTGGGGTTGGCGCAACCAATTCCAAAATCGCCCTCGCCCGAGCTTACCTAGCAGAAGATATGGTAGTTGGCGAGTACAGTGGGCTTGCTGGGGGTGAAGTCCAACTCGCAGCGAACTTCCTGAACCAAGCACGGCTGGACTTGGCCCAGGATGCCGTTGCGGTGGAGCACCGCCAGTACGCAACCGCAGAATTAAACAACGGCGCAATGCTTATGAGGCAGGGACAATCTTACTACTCCGAGTGCATCCATGAACTCAGGGTGTCTGATTCTGTGTTAAAGCACAGCCTTGCCGTGGCCGACAGGAGAGAGATTGTCTTCAGGGATGGCCTCAAGAGGGCGCAGGGCAGGCAGAAGAGAACGCGAAGAAACGATTTACTTCCAATCACAGTGTAGGAGGCGAACATGGCAATAAACGTAGGGTTTGAAATTCTAGTCGCTAGTGCAGTATCCGCAGATACCAAGTCAAATATCTTGACCCGTGTGCTGGCGGCTGTTCAAGACCGGACTGTAACTGCAACTTATAATGCCTCATACTCCGCAGGCTCTACAAGCAAGAGCCTAGTTTCGATTGAGGTAGGAGGCACGAGTGAGGACTACGGTATCAGGGTTGTCATGGACTCTGCCGTTGTAGGAACCACAACTTATTCCCTGATTCTATCAAGGCTCCTCCAGGTACTTCAAGACCAGACTCTAACCTTAACGGCAAGCGCAACAGCCTACACCGCAGGAGACAGAGCGCATAACGTAATCCTAACCTTAACGTAAAGGAGATCGCAATTAGAACACTATCAGGAAATCTTGCCGCCGAGCAAATCAAAGCGTCCTATATCCCCTATGTGAAGGTGTACCTCCCTGACTATAGCGGAGGGACGGACTTATCTTCATATGCTAGGGAGGTTGTGACTACTGAGCAATGCTTTGGTGGAAGCGGATATATTGTCCTAGGCGATATTGGCTCGTGGGCTATGTCAAATAATGCCCCGATAGACTTAAAGGGATACAAAGTTGAAGTCGAGTGGGGGGCCAAGATATCCGGTTCACCCGACACTTCCAAGCAAGCCCCCTTATGGATATGGGATCAGATTGACACCTCATTTGAAGGGGAAAAGGCTATTCAATTTGAGTGCATCGACATCTGGCAATGGCTTCAGATGTTCAGAGTGATGAACGCCAGCCCTGCCGAGGCTGCCCCTACTTGGCCTGGGGATACTACGTTCTTTGACATTTGGGAGAGTCTTCTTGCAGACCTGATGACTCTTACATTGGATTCGTCAGATGGTATTGTTGATTCGGCTAGCAATAAGCCCTACTACGTTGCTGCCATAAATGACGCCATTGCTAAGATTATTGCCAACCAGATCAACTTCACCAACTGTTATGTTCGTGCGGAGGGCGATGGGGAAATGCACGTTGGCGAATTAGCTGACTCGTCAACCACGAATTATACCTTTGATATCGCAAACCCAGGCCACGTGTGGTTCAGTAATATCAAGGAGGGCGCAATATCTTTTCCCAATAGGGTAATCGCAGTTGATTTGTCTCCCACACAAGACAATGATACCGGAGATCGGCTAAACATCCAGACTTACGAAGGGGTGGCGGAGGATACCTATTCCAAAACGCTTGTGAAAAGGGCCTTCTCAGGGCACAGTGGGTATATTACACGAGTGCTAGAAGATGAGAATTTAGACTCCGATGCGAAGGCACTGCAATTAGCTCAAGCTGCCCTGAGTGCAGCGAAAAGAAGCACATCCAGCGGCATAGTTCGTGCTCCTATGGAATGCAGTATCGAATTGTGGGATCGGGTTAAAGTCATTGATTCGAGGTGGCCGTAAGTGACAGTAGCGGACTTTACTGTACTTACGGATACTGGAATCGGCCCCTGTCTGAGACGTAGCGTCTTAGGATCAACAGAAACCTATAATCAGGTATGGGAGGGGGTGAAGGCATCTCAAACAGAAGTTAACCGTCACGTTGGACAAACCAAGGCCACCGGCCCCATAAAATGGCATATTTTTAGAACCGCCGCCACATTCGAGACCTCTGCCCTGCCCGATAATGCCGTTATATCTGCGGCCAGAGTATACTTTGCCACTAGCATTGGTGTTCCCGCACAGAATTTCTTGATAACAGTAACAAGGGGGACTTACGTTCACTTCCCCACTATTTATTGGGATTATCATAGCTGTTTTTACACTAATACAAGTCTTGGAACCCTGGATACGACGGGATGGGTTTCTACACAGGGTGGAAGTATTGATCTCAACGCAGCAGGGATAGATTTTATCTCACTGTCAGGGAAGACAACCTTTGTGTTGAGATCGGACAGGGAAATCGCTGGCACTGAGCCTGGTACTAACACAGAGAGCCTTTTAATGAGTGAGCTTCATCTGGAAGTCACCTATACATTTGCCGGTCCTTCCGTCCAGACAGATGACGCCTCCTCTGTAACAACCACTAGCGCCACGATCAACGGAACACTTACAGATGACGGAGGCTCGGCTAAGGATTGCTACTTCGAGTGGGGCAGAACCACTAGTTATGGTAATGTTACCGCTGATGTGAGTAAAACCACTGGGCAGTCTTTTTCAATCGCTCTCACCTCCTTGCTACCCCACACTCTTTACCATTTTAAGGCAGTAGCAGACGGAGCAAACGGATTAGACAAGACCTTTACAACCAAAGGCTCAATAGAGAATGATGGGGGCGATTTTGGTGAGATGATCATATCTCAGGATTTCGTGTCCAGCATCCGCAGACATTGGAGGGCGGATGCTAACAATGCTCAGGGCGGCGTTTTTACGGTAGAGGTCGGTCTTGGCGCTTTTGGGGCAGGTATAACTTCATTCAGTTCCCCAGACAGGAGCGATCCCCCTCCGATCCCTGGCCCTGACTTCTATAAGACTCGCATAGCACAGGCGTGGGCCCAGATGCCCACGCAGCTATTGAACCAGGTTGATTTAGGAGAACAGTTAAGGCAACTACAACTTCTACAGCAGATGCCCACGCAGCTATTCAATCAAGTTGATATCGTCCCCGCCGAACTTGGCGTTTCCCCTCAAGGCGAGGAGATGAGCCCTACCATAAGGATTCTTCACAAGTATTCTCCCCGTCGGTATACCCCCTACGGCACACTTGATAAGAGACTTACTGCCCTTGAGAATATGGCTCCAGGTACGCCTTCCACTAGAGAGGAGTCGGTGCTTGACATCCTCTTCGATGCCAACACAATCCTCAAAGCCGATGTAGACGATACCCCAGAGGCACTGACCATAGCAGAGCAGAGGGTTGTTGGCCGCTTGACAGGCGGCGAGATTGACGCTATCACCATCGGCATAGCCGACAACAATATGGTGCAGATTGATGGAACTGTGGCGAATCTGGACTATGCCAAGTTTACCACTGCTGGGCTTCTGGGAAGAACCTATCAGGAGTTGGTCAATGATATCTCAGGCGTAATCAAAGCGACTGATGTAGAGGTTTCAGAGCTCGGGACCGCCACCTATGATGATGCCCAGGACTACATGAACTTCTTTGGCGATAGAACTTTACTTTCAGGTGGGGCTATCTCTGATAACGGAGATGGGACAGCGGCTATGGCTTCTTGCACCGCCTGGTTAAAGGTTTCCGATTCAGACACGGCGGTGGGCGTATTCCTCAACTTTGCTGGAGATGGCAGTATTGCCCTGACTGACCAGTTAACTAGCCATGTCTATCTGGATTACAACGGCGGGACTCCCCAAGTGGTTGCAGCTACAGATAAGGCTACTCACGGATTCAAACAAGACCATTTGCATTTGGCGACTGTCTTTCGAGATGGTAACGCACTCCATATCCACCCATCTGACAAGCTTGGCATTGGTCGTATGGGTAGGATAAATATGCACCACTTAGAGGAAAGTGTCGCTCACCGCGCTGAAGGTATAGTCATTTCTGGAACTGGGACTCGGCAACTATCCGTAACCGCTGGGGTTCTCTATGAAGGCTTGAACCGCCATACCTCCTTACCATTTGACACTTCGAGGTCTGGAACTGCTGACTTCAACGAAGCTAACAAACTCCATGATGCTGGTGGGGACTTTGCCACTACCGATGTCGGCAAGAGTGTTCACAATGCCACTGATGATGTATACGGCGTTATCACCGCATTTATAGATAGCACTGAGTTGACTCTAGCCACTGACGCTTTCCCAGACGGCAATGAGGCGTACCATGTGGATTGGTGGTCTTACTGGTACTATGATGGAGACTTGGGCGGTGGCGCAGATTGGGTTGAAGTTCCTGGCACTACCCAAATAGACAATGCTCAGTATAATGCTGTAGCCACGGGCCTTGCCAATCTGACAGCTAATAGATATGGTGTCCATTGGGTCTTCATGGACATTGATGGCACTCATCTTCACATTGTCTACGGGCAAGGAGACTACAAAGCAAACGAGGCGGAGGAAGCAGGCGTGCCCAGTTCTTTACCAGACATCGTAACTAACTACTGCATCGTAATCGCCAAGATCATCAACCAGCAGGGAACTGACACCTTTATCATAACTTACCCTTGGACAACAATGTTTATGTCCAATCTGGCTACAGATCACGGTTCCCAAGGTGGATTGGAAGACGTTGCTGATCATGCCTACGCTTTGCTACACAATGGTACTCGTGCCCTTTCTGGTGCTTGGGATATGGGAAGCCAGAACCTTACCAATGTCAATATAGATTCTGGGACAATTGGTGGGGTTACCTTAGATGGTACAGTTACGCTCGGTGGGCAAAGCTTTGATGCTGGCAGTGGTTCTTTAAGAGTAAATACTACAGGTACCAATGAGGGAATTGATATTTTCACTACAAGTGATGATGCTGGAGTACGGTGTTCCTTTTATCACGTAACAGCAAGTCCAGTAGCGAATGATATTCCCTATCAGTGGTATGTCTATGGTAAGGATACTGGTGGAACTCAACGGGAACTCGCAACTCAGAGATTTCTGGTTGAGTCTGTAGGTGCTACTACTCTAGCTGG
>SDBU01001748.1_pt1 | contig 30110 bp, 24 predicted proteins | sample 2277071 | NCBI WGS metagenome assembly SDBU01 (sample SAMN10397929, study PRJNA504765) | marine sediment metagenome | isolation source: marine sediment core GS08_GC12, 126 cmbsf | place: Arctic Ocean: Gakkel Ridge, Loki's castle | collected 2008 | reverse complement strand
TCTATACATAGGACTATGCTCATAAACATATCTCAGTTGATTTTTGAATAATTTGAGCTGTAAATCCTGTATTACTTCACGTGAAGCTGTTTCAATTTCGGGCTTATACATGTTCACCTCCAAATTAATTAATAATTAAATTGTAATGCTTCAGCCTTTTTCTCCCATGGTATCCTATATATACAATACCACCTCTTAGCTCACTTTGTCTCCATATTGTACTCGTTCAGTAGTTCAGTAGATTTATTATTGCTAGGTCAAACTCATCGTTTACATCGGCGACATTGGAGTAAGTTTTTATCTCCAGGATCTCAGTAGGGATTATGATTTACGTGTTTTATTGAGCGTCTAAAGGAAATGGCAGTGTTCATCGCTTTAGGCATACCAATCTAGCCAAGGTCAGTTATCTTTCCTCTATAGTTATTCGTATTATAGTATCACCCTGCTCGACTCTTTTGAGGACATCCATTCCCTCTATTAGCTGACCAAATACTGAGTGCTTGCCATCAAGGGGGTGCTGGGGGGTATAAGTAATGAAAAACTGGCAGCCATTGGTATTGGGACCGGAATTAGCCATTGATAGTGCACCGGCAACATGGGTATGCTCGGTAAATTCATCAGCAAAGGAGTAACCAGGGGTACCAGTTCCAGTTCCAGTAGGGTCTCCCCCCTGAGCCATAAAGCCAGGGATAACACGGTGGAATGTAGTGCCATCATAGAATCCCTCATGGGCGAGGAATATAAAGTTATTGACCGTTACCGGAACATCAGTGGCGAATAGCTCCAGCACTAGGTTTCCCTTTTCTGTTTCAATGGTAGCAGTATATTGCTTACTGGTATCAATTGTCAGCGGCGGTGGTGCTGAGTAGGTTTTATGCTTTGGCATTGTTGCTGGCTCTGGTGCTTGACCACCACATGATGCGTAAAGCAGTGCTCCCAGAGCAAAGATAATGCCAGCTATTCGGGATAGACTCCCAGTTGTCATAGATTTCACCTTCTCCTTTCTGATAAGCAGGGGCAATTGAGTGCACCTGATTTAAACCTCCTCATTTTGATTATCTTCGTGCCAGATTGTAAACCGTGTGGCGTCAGTAATATTAGTACAACTCAGTAAGGGACACTTTAAGCAGCTGACTTGTTTTTGTCAAGTACTTAGGAATTCAGATGATGAGGTCACAAGCTGTAGCCTTGGCATAACTTTTGGGATTTCGTATTTTGACAGTTTAGTGGGAGTAACATACAATGGACTAATGGTGCTCTCGTGGGGAAAATCTGTGGGGACGCAGGGAATGTGAGTTCTCTGGCATGCTTAAAAAACTTTCAGGAAGAAATCTTACCATAGGAGGTAACAACAATGGTTCAAGCAAGTGTAGGAACTGAGATTAAGAAGGCAGTTTGTATCTGGTGCAAAGGTGAGTGTGGAGTGCTGGTGCATGTTAAAGATGGGCGGCTGGTAAAGGTGGAGGAGGACCCTGACTTCCCAAGGAAGGTGTGGCCCCCCACCAAAGGCTGTATCAAGCTTAAGGCAGCAGCAGAGTATTTCTATCACCCGGACCGTGTCAATTTTCCTCTCAAAAGAGCCGGTGAGAAAGGGGAGGGTAAGTGGCAACGAATTTCCTGGCCCCAAGCTTTGGATGAGATAGCTGACAAGTTGAAGGAGATAATAAACAATTATGGTGCTGAAGCTATCTCTCGGAGTCACGGCACAGGCCCCCGCACAGATTCGCCCCTATCAGATCGGTTCTTCCGTATCATAGGAACGCCCAACGGTTGTATGCAGGGCCAAATCTGCTTTTTCCCCCGGCTTGTAATGGCTTGTACCATAGTGGGATATCACCCTGAAATGTCGGTAAGGCCTCAAACTAGGTGTATAGTGCTTCTGGGGGTGGAGCCGCTAATTGCTCGCCCCCATCTATCTAGCAATATCTTAGCGGCCAAGAAGAATGGTGCTAAGGTAATAGTCATTGACCCCAGGCGTACTCGCTCTGCCTCCACAGCCGATGTCTGGCTGCAGCTCAGGCCTGGCACTGACTGTGCTGTGCTGATGGGAATGATAAATGTCATCATAAAGGAAGGGCTTTACGATAAGAATTTTGTAGAGCAGTGGTGCTACGGGTTTGACAAGCTCAAGGAAAGAGCTGAGCAGTATTCCCCGGAGAAGGTCGAGACGATTAGCCAGGTTCCTGCTGAGAAAATAAGGGAGGCAGCAAGAGTCTACGCTCAGAATCGCCCCGGCTGCTTTGTTGAGGGCATGGGGGTGGAACACCTACAGAACAATACACAAGCTCTTCACGCCCGATGGATACTGGCTGGTCTAACTGGTAACATTGATGTTCAGGGGGGCGAAGAACTATCAGGACCACACCCTCAAATCCGCAGTCCCGGAGAGGTCTTGCCCAAGGTAGCTATTCCTGATGAAAAACTTGAGAAACAAATAGGCGCCGATAGGTTCAGGCTGCTCAGTTGGAGGGGAACAGCACTTCTGGCTACTAACACGGAAAAAGTATGGGGCAAGAGACTCGTTTTGAGAACTTTCTCTCATGCTCCGCTGGTCTATCGGGCGATGATTACGGGAAGGCCTTATCCTATTCGGTCAATGATAACTGTGGCTAGTAATCCTATGGTTACCCAGGCCAATACTAAGCTCGTATATAGGGCGTTAAAGAGCCTTGACCTTTATGTGGTTATGGACTTCTTTATGACTCCCAGTGCCGAGTTAGCTGATTATGTGCTCCCGTCAGCTTGCTGGCTGGAGGTTCCCCATTTACATGATAAAGCAGGATATTTCCCTGGTGTATTGCTTGGCGAGGCAGCGCTACCTAGCATGGTACCAGGCGAGTATGAACACAAGGATGATTATGAGGTTTGGAGGGAGCTCTGCATAAGGCTCGGTAAGAGTGAATTAATGCCCTGGAAATCTCGGGAGGAATATTATGACTACCTCTGTGAGCCCACAGGGTATACACACAACGAATTAGTCCATAAGGTTCGTTATGCGCTGAAAAATTTGGGGTTTAAGAAATATGAGAAGGTGGGGTTTGCTACCCCTACTGGAAAAGTTGAGCTCTATTCTACTGTTTTAGAGAAGTTAGGTTATGACCCTCTGCCACAGTTTGAGGAGCCTGCTGAAACCCCTGTTAGCGACCCTCAGTTGGCCAAGGAGTATCCCTTGAGGCTCATAACCGGTGGAAGAGTGCGCGAGTACTTTCACTCTGAATGGCGCCAGGTCGACTCGGTACGCAGGCGTCGTCCTGACCCTATAGTGCAGATTCATCCGACAACTGCCGCAGGCTTAGGTATTGGCGACGGTGAGTGGGTATGGATAGAGACACCTAGAGGGAGAGTGAGGCAAAAGACAGAACTCTTTGATGGCCTGGACCCCGGCGTAGTCCATGCTGAGCATGGTTGGTGGTTTCCTGAGCTTCCTGGGAAAGAGCCTGGGCTGCACGGGGTGTGGGAAGTGAACATCAATGTAGTGCTTAACGACGACCCTGAGGTATGCAACGAAGTCATCGGGAGCTGGCCACTTAAAACGGCTCTGTGCAAGATATATAAAGCAAAGAAGTTATAGAACACGGCTGAAAAAGTCCTTGGGGCAACTTTTCAGCCGATCCGCTCCACATCAGGGGAGTCAATTCTACCCTTGGGGCTTTGTCGTGAGCTCGGCGGACCGGTTATGCCCCAAACCCCTGAGGGATCACAGACATGGCGTAGCTATATACAAGATACTCTAAGGAAGTCAGCCACTTGCCTAGCCTTAGTAGTAGACATTACACGAAATAGATTTCCTAATGTTTGTCAAGCGTAATTAATGTTGACCTATCAGCTGCTCTCGGTTAAACTTCGTATCTGGAGATGACCGTAGCGACTACAGGCTGAGGAACTGGCGGCTACTTGATTAACTTCCTTAACGTCCTGCCAGTAGCTTTACCGGCTGCCAAAACAACGTCCTACCCTACTAATGGGACGTCGGAAAAGCCATGCTTCGAAAATGTGGTTGAGTAGGTGCGTTTAAGATGCAGAATGAGAAGTGGGAAGCTATTCTAAGGCAAAGTGGTAAGAAAAAGATATTGGGGCGTAGGGGTCTTTTAACGAGTGGTGGTAGCGAACAATTGGAGTTGTGGAATTAATTATGCTGGGATTGCTTTATTTGAAAGGTAACTAAACTATTTATTCTTATTATGGTAACTAGTAAATTTCATGTAATTCCTGCAAGAGTCGACGACCTCTTTCTTTATCAATTTTAGAACGATTGCGTATCAGAGCAGCTATATACTTCTCGATCTCAATGATGTAATGATTGCTACGCTCAATGGATAGGTTTTCTATTTTCTTACCTTCAACCTCTTCTATGGATTCTAAAATGGTTGATGAAACGCGTTGAACGGAATCATCGAAATTAGCTAATCTCATTTCACGAGCCAACAGCTTAGTTACCAAATAGGCTGATTGTACCGAGATATTAGTGGAATTATTATCAAATATTTCAAACATAATAGATCCTATCTATCTCTCTCCAAGGTAAAATAAGTAAACATAGCACCTGGGAGTTTTTCTATGATATATTCTATAGAGGAAGGACTAGCCGCAGCAGCAGCCGTTACGGCATATGTTATATCCTTTACTTCTTCATATGCTATTGCATAAATCAACGGCCTGAAACCACCACATTCAGTGTTTTCTATAATGAAGTATATATCTTCCCGTTCGGATTCTCCAATAATGCCTTCCGCATATTTGGACTCTACTCCTACACGAAGCCCTGTTATGTTATTGCTTATTGCAGAACTATGGAGGTCACCACTTTTAGCGGCTTCGTTGAGTTCTATATATTTAGGTAATGCTTGAGCGCTTAGGGGGTTACTCAAAGGGTTGCCTTTACTGACACTAGAGCCAAAATCTGTAGTACACCAAACCCAGTGGACATCACCATAGTAATTAACGTTGATTCTATACGCTAATTCGGTTTGGACTGACCATAAAATATGCGGAGATTTCATAATACGTTTTAATTTTCCAGGCTCAATATTTTTCTGATTTTAAAAACTCTTGAAGTTAAAGCCCATACCTCATCTCAGCACTACGGAAAATATAGCGCTAATACCTGGTCACCTAATTGAACAGCCTCGTGGAAGAATGCCTGTATTTGATCAGGTTCGAAGTGCTGTGATTCTAGCTCTTCGGCTATCGTATTAATATCTTGCCGAACGAGGACTGCTGATTTACTGTCAGCCACTAAACGACCTGTCCTCACTCTGAACCAACTATTAATATTAAATTGTCCGGTACCAAGCGCATGTCTCTCATGCACGTGCAATTCAAAATTTTCTGGCTGTTTAAGTACATTAGTAAGCCACTCCTCTTTGCAAAAATGCGCAGCTAACATTTTAGCAGTATCTTCCAGGGGTGCGAACCGATTGAGAATAAAAGCAAGTCGACCGGCAGACGCCCTTTGGTCTTTAATAATATTCCGTAAAATATCATTCATTTCATCAATAACTGAGAGAACATCAGGGTTCACCTCACTGCTTGTCCTATTCCAAGAAACATTAATGCGAGATCTCGATACATCCATCTTGAGGCTGCTATCCTTATTTGTTAAAACGATACTTGGTATCTCTGGAGGTGCAGTGTCTGGGAGGGGTATGCTTAAAGGCGTTCCATCGAATTTGCTACCCCAATGCTCAAGTAAATACGTTAATAATGCTGTTGGGCGAAAAGAAAAGCCCGGGGTAAACATCGAACATTGAATCGACGATATATTAAAATGAGCGGCATCAATCATACCAAGTACCTCCTAGCTATTTTATCTTAACTAACCAAGATTTGTAAGCGTTGATGAATTGTACGTCAACATTTACTATTAGTCAACTGAAACGTCAAAATGTGTAGTTGCCAACAACTAAACACTTCATAGGCTCACTCAAGCCGTAGCTGGTATTTTGACGCTCCCCGCACCGCTTTCCGTCGTTGGTAGCCTTTGTGGTTAGCTGTGCCCCATCGTAGTTTGGGGGGTCGGAGCGGACAGCGTAACCATCTCAGACTATATGGGACGTCGTGCCTGGCTCATCTTCCGAAGACCGATGCTCTATCCGCTGAGCTATAGGCGCCTGTAAGATTCTAATGCCAGAGCTTCCTTCTGTCAATTGATTCCCATGTGCTATAATTACAATAATTATGCTCATGGAAAGGAGGTTACAGTGAATTACGAGAGTTTTCTGGAATTGGCCGAAAGGAGGAGGAGCATCCGTAGGTTTAAGTCAGACCCTATACCTGACGATTATGTGGACAAGATTATTGAAGCTGCTCGCTGGGCCCCCTCAGCAGCTAACTCGCAACCCTGGGAATTCGTTGTAGTCAAGAAACAGGAACTGAGAAATAGAATCGTCGAACTGAATGGTGAACAGAGGGAGCTTATGGACAAAATAGAAATTGCCAGGGAGCCGGAATTAAGATACCACTTTTCACATCCTAGTCATAGTGCCGCCCCGGTGTTCATACTCCTGTGTGGTGACCCAAGAACCAAGGATGCTTATCCCCTGGGTGTTGTCCTTGACCGGGGACAATCAAACTTTGTCTCCAGCCTGGCTAATACTTTCCTTTATATGCATCTGGCGGCTACCACCCTGGGGCTTGCTTCGCAATGGGTCTCCTCTGTTGCTCACCCTTACACGCAAACTCTTATCAAGGACCTTCTCGGAATACCGCAGGAACTGATGATTTATGATATGCTGGCGGTGGGCTATCCTGATGCAGAGCCAAAACCCCGCCTAGTAAGAGCCAAAGAAGAGATGGTTCACTACGACTACTACGACAAGGCTAAGTTCAGAACAGAGGAAAAGGTCAAAGACTTCATCATCACCCTTCGCCGAGGCTAGACTAAGCAGCTTTCGCTCTACCAGGTTTTGACGACTTCAAGTGAGTTTGAGTGGGGTGAGTGGAGGGATTTGAACCCTCGTTCTCCAGGGCCACAACCTGGCGCCTTAGACCACTAGGCGACACTCACCATTATGTAGTATTAGATATTATAGCTAAAAATCCTTATCCCTTCAATGAGCCGGTAACTATTTTGGGCTTAGCTCCACTATAGTAACCCCGGCTCCCCCTTCCCCATAAGCGCCTAATCGGTATGACTTAACCAGAGGATGTTTGGCGAGCTGCTCCTGAACCACCTGACGCAGAGTCCCTGTCCCCTTACCATGAACCACCCTAACCTGGTATAACCCAGCCATAAAGGCATCATTCAGGTATTTATCCAGTTTTAGTAGGGCTTCGTCTACAGTTAAGCGGCGAAGATGCACCTCATTAATTATTGGCATTGCATTTATTCTTAATAGCTAATCCTCACGGTGATTTTAGCACTGTTATTATAGCTAAGACAAATTTGAGCTAGTTGCGAAACTCCCTAGAAGTGGTAGAGTTGGGGCATGGGAACAATGTGGAAAATTATCAAGAGGGCTGGAGCCGTGATTGGGCCACTAATGTTTTTCGGCTCTTTAGTCTTAGCTGCACGAGATATCGCAGAAATCGGTCTCTCATGGATAGGGTGGGCAGCTATTGGTGGTGGGATATTTTTTGCATCTGGTTTCGCCATTATATATGGGCTACATAAGGATAATGTGAAACTTCTGAAGAAATTAGAAAGTATGGAATCTGCCACACTTGGGGCACTTACAGGACTACACCTAGTGGGGCTATCGCTGCGTATTACAGACCTAACACGGGAGCGGGGCGTTATCATGGGACGCACGTTTGAAAACTGTCATTTTCATGGTCCCGCAATAATTACCTTCACGGGCATTATAACCGTAATTGAGAATAGCTTTGACGCAAATTTAGACTTGGTTTTTATTGAAGTGCCTGAGCGTAGTATCTGGGGAGCTATTGCTTTTCATGATTGTACCTTACTTCGGTGCACCTTCCACCGCATTGGTATTATTGGCACAGCTGAATTAAAGGAGAAGTTTAGGGCTGGCAGCACGGACATCAAGTAGTCGCATATACACATTGCCTAACAGAAGATACTTGATTAGTCATGGCACTATGCAGGGCTTGTGCTTGGACAACGATGAGTGAAAGGAAGCAATGGACAGTTACTTTTTGAATACGGCGAACAGTAACATTATTCAATCGCCTATAGCATTTAAGTCTTCCTTATAAATAAGATTTCACTTCATTGAACTTAACCAAACTACCTTATCTGTCACCTCCCTTTCTAGTCTACCCAGATTGGATGCTCCAGGGCTTCTTTCTTAATCCATGAGACCGGGTCTTGGGCATAGTCCTTCATGTAGTCCCCAGGCACATTAATCCCAGGCACAGCAGGAAACCAGACCTCCTTAAGTAGTTCATCTGGATTCCCATACCTGCTGGCCAGCGACCTTACCTCAGCATCATCAAGAGCTGTAAGATGCCCCTTGTCAATAACGGTTATAGTCTCACTCTTATTGGTGCTTCCTTCAAGGGTAGCGAACATCGAGTGGATGTGCACATGGACCCACGGCAAACCAGCCTCTATCAGTTCTCGTTGCCCCGTCACCGCAGGGCCAAAGCCATTATGAACATACCCAGTGCGCAGCCGGTCATGAAGAAAGTTAGCATAGTTCTGAAAAAGCCCCTCACGTGGTAATCTGGACACTGTCGGAATGGTACCTATGGCACATTCAAAGAACCAGAAAAGTCCGGGGTCACTTATCTTATACTTTGGAGCTTCACCGAGTAACAGAGGAAAGGACGGCAATTCCACATTTTTATACTTTTCTAACTTTTCCCGCCAAACTTCTCCGTATTTTCCTCCGCCTTCTACCTTGACGACTTGCCCCCTCTCTATGTAAGCCTTGCAGTGAGGAAAGGCACCCACGTGGTTTATGGTTCCGGCTACAACTCCAGCACAATCGTCCCTTCCACCAAACCCATAACCGATGTTAAAAGGCCTGGCGAGGATATGGGTTTCTAAGAAGGGCCTTTCATCCTTGTAGTTGGTCCACTTTATGTCGGTGCCTTCTGGGTCAGTTAACCTTAACACTTCGCAGGACGTAATCTGGTTCCAGACTTTTTGGTCGATTAATTTCTGCAAATCTGGTTGGGTATCTATTAGAGGACCGGCAAAGTCCTCTAGGGCGGTACAGTTGAACCTCTGCCAAGGGAAGGGAACATCAGGCGGCGGGCCTGCTGAGCCGGCAATGACCATGTCGTATTTTTCCAACTCAACCATTGCTTGAGCGGTACTAGTCCTGATTAGATTGGTTATCAGGGTGTAGTAGTAGCTATAGTCATCCTCCTCCTTATCAAAGGCTATAGCCTCATGAACGGCAAGTTCTTCGGGCGGTGCAACCGGTGTAGAGTCCAGAGTAAGCAAATCTACACAAGCTCCTATCTCCCTCATGGCCCGGCACATAGCCTCAACGACCATAGGGTCATACTCGCTCAGGACTACGAACAAGATTTTGTCTCCCGCCTTAATATTGTAACTTGGTTTTAAGGGATGCCCCAAATAGCGCTGCATATCCGGGGGCTGATTTACAAGCTCCCTCGCCTTTGGCATGAGCTCCTCGACCGATTTAGGTCTCTTCAACCTAGGATAACGGGGTGATGGATAAGCAAACATAATATAGTCCTCCTAAGACTACTTAATGATATGAGTTTCAAACCATAGGCACTAACCTCCCTCTATAGGCATAATCCTTATTTCTCTAGCATGACTAAATACTTTTAGGGCTAATCTCTTATTATCTAAGTCTAAGCCAGTAGCTTGATTTTAGCAATGTAACCCAAAAAGGCTGACCTCAGCCATTTGCGGTAGAATAGTGCTGCTTGTTGCCGTTCAGCTCCAATGCTATAATAAACTTTCAATACAGGGAAAGGTGTTTGGTATGCCATTAGATGCCATAGTGGTCAAAGGGGCTAGGGAGCACAACCTCAAGAATATAGATGTGGTTATCCCTCGTGATAAGCTGGTAGTTATTACCGGTGTCTCTGGCTCAGGCAAGAGTTCGTTGGCATTTGATACCATTTATGCTGAGGGGCAGCGCCGCTATGTGGAATCTCTATCCGCCTATGCCCGCCAGTTCCTGGGCAGGATGGAGAAGCCTGAGGTTGATTACATTGAAGGGCTATCCCCAGCCATTTCTATTGACCAGAAGGGTTCGAGTCGCAATCCAAGGTCTACAGTGGGAACTGTAACCGAGATTTATGATTATCTTCGTCTGCTCTTTGCCCGGGTGGGGCATCCCCATTGCCCTAAGTGTGGGCGAGAGATTGCCATGCAGACAGTGCAACAGATTGTTGATGCTATTCAAGCCCTGCCTGATGGCAGCCGCATTATGGTTTTGGCACCTCTGATTAGAGACCGTAAGGGTGAGTATCAGGCGGTGTTTGATGATTTGCGCAAGGCAGGCTATGTTAGAGTTCGGGTTGATGGGCATATCTATGACCTGTCTGAGGAGTTTCAACTGGATAAGAACAAGAAACACTCTATTGAGGCGGTAGTGGATAGATTGGCAATCGGTCAAAGCGGAAGCCAGAGTCGCATTGCCGATTCAGTAGAAACTGCCCTCAAGCTTGGAGCCGGGGTAGTGCTAATGTCTATTATTGATGGTGAGGAACTACTGTTCTCGGAGCATTTTGCCTGCGTCCATTGTGGAATTAGCCTGGGCGAGATTGCCCCCAGAACCTTTAGCTTTAACAGTCCTCATGGTGCCTGTCCCGCCTGCACCGGCTTAGGGGTTAAGCTAAAGATAGACCCTGAGCTGGTTATCCCCAATAAGGAACTCTCCATAGCCCAAGGGGCGATTCACCCCGGGTGGTGGCTATCTTGGCATATGGGGGAGCTAGAAATGTTAGACCGACGCTACGGATTTTCTCTTCATACCCCAGTTAAGGAGCTAGATGAGCGTCACCTTAAACTTATACTCTATGGGGAGGGGGGGGAACTGGTAAGGTATAGGAATCGCTATGGTCGGGTCAGGGAATATCCTACTGGCTACGAGGGGGTGATTCATTATTTGGAGCGTCTAAGTCGCGATACGCAATCGGAACATACTCGGGCTGAGATTGAACGCTATATGATATCCACACCATGTCCGGTTTGTTATGGGAAGAGGCTTAAACCAGAGTCTTTAGCCGTGACCATTGGTGGTAGAAATATTGTTGAGGTTAGCTCAATGTCAGTAACCCAGGCATTGGAGTGGGTAGCCACCATTGGGGGTAGTATACTTACTGAGCGTGAGCAGATAATAGCCCACCAAATCCTCAAGGAGGTTCAAGCTCGCCTCGGCTTCCTCAAGGATGTAGGGCTAGAGTATCTTACCGTTGACCGTCCCTCAGCTACCTTGAGCAGTGGCGAGGCACAGCGAATTCGCCTGGCAACCCAGATTGGCAGCGGGCTTATGGGCGTGCTCTATATTTGCGATGAGCCAACAGTGGGCTTGCACCCAGCCGATGACTTTCGTTTGATTGAGACGCTGAAGCGACTTAGGGACCTGGGTAATACCATACTGGTTGTGGAGCATGATGAAGCCATGATGCGGGCTGCAGACTACATTATTGATATGGGACCTGGGGCTGGGGAGCATGGGGGGTGGATTGTGACCACGGGGACTCTACCTGACATTATGAATTGCAAGGAGTCAATAACCGGTCAGTATCTTAGTGGAGCAAAGCAAATCCCTTTACCCCCAAAGCGCCGCCCCGGCTCGGGCGAGGAGATAATAATAAAGGGGGCTAGACAGAACAACCTGAAGAACATAGATGTCCATACTCCTCTGGGCAAGTTTGTCTGTATCACCGGAGTTTCGGGTAGCGGTAAGAGCACCCTCATTGATGAAATTATGTATAAGAAGCTGGCACAGATATTTTATCGGTCAAGAGAAAGACCCGGCGACTGTGACGGTATTATTGGTGTAGAGCATATTGATAAGGTAGTCAATATTGACCAATCACCTATCGGGCGCACCCCTCGTAGTAATCCAGCTACCTATACCGGAATCTTTACCCCGATTCGTGAGCTTTTTGCCACTGTTCCTGAGGCTAGGATGAGGGGCTACAATCCGGGTCGGTTCTCGTTTAATGTTAAGGGTGGGCGCTGTGAGGCTTGCCGTGGGGAGGGGTTTATCCAGATTTCGATGCAGTTTTTGCCTGATGTAACCGTTCCCTGTGAGGTATGTAAGGGGAAGCGCTATAACCGTGAGGCTCTGGAGATTAGATTTAAGGGCAAGAACATAGCTGAGATATTAGATATGACGGTGGAGCAAGCCCTTTCCTTCTTTGAGCATTTCCCCAAGGTAAGAAATAAGCTGGAGACATTGCACGATGTCGGACTAGGCTATATTCGTCTAGGTCAGCCAGCACCTACCCTCTCTGGTGGTGAGGCACAGAGGGTAAAGCTAGCCACTGAGCTGTCACGACGGTCCACGGGCAGAACACTGTATATCCTTGATGAGCCAACTACTGGTCTCTCCTTTGAGGATGTGGCAGCACTACTAAGGGTATTGCAGCGTCTAGTTGATGCTGGAAACACGGTGATTGTCATTGAGCATCACCTTGATGTAATTAAGAATGCCGATTGGATTATTGACCTAGGACCTGGAGCTGGTGAGCGGGGAGGCTACATTGTCGCCACTGGAACACCTGAGGAGATAGCTCAGGAAGAGTCTTCAGCCACCGGGCAGTATTTAGGCCGAGTATTGCATAGAGATAGTAAGTCAGCTTTATCAATAAGTAGTTAACAGGATTCCTTTTTTGATTAAGGAGAAGAGAAAATTTATCCTATGACTGAGAACAGGCAACCCAAATTCTTCTATGGCTATATTGTGGTTATAGCCGTTTTCTTTATCATGATGGCAATGTGGGGGACATTCAGCATCTTTGGTGTCTTTTTAGAGTCGTTCCTAACAGAGTTTGGCTGGACGAGGGCAATGACTTCAGGTGCCGCGTCACTTGCTGCTTTATCGTTCGGCTTACTTTGTATTGTCACAGCCAGATTAAACGATAAGTTTGGTCCACGAATAGTTATCGGAACCTGTGGACTCTTTTTAGGATTGGGCTATATATTGACGTCACAGATTAGTGCTATCTGGCAACTATATCTTTTCTATGGGTTGATAATAGCTATTGGCATGAGTGCCTATATTTCTGCACTATCAATCGTAGCTAAGTGGTTTGTCAGGAGAAGAGGGATGATGACTGGCATTGTTTTTTCAGGCATGGGTTTAGGCACGATGATTATGCCGCTGATAGCTAATTGGCTTATTTCTAACTATAGCTGGCGCACTTCGTATAGTATTATAGGTATTGCAGTTTTAGTATTTACTGTATTGGCAGCGCAATTTCTAAGGCGTGACCCAGGTGAAATGGGGTTATCACCATACGGTGGGAATGAGGTAAAGGGAGACAGCGTAAATTTGGACGCCGCAGGTCTTTCTCTTCGAGAAGCAATTCATACCAGACAATTTTGGCTGCTTTGCGCATTATACTTCTCCTTTCTATTGTGTGACGTCGCTATCCTGGTGCATATTGTTATTCATGCCACTGGACTGGGAGTTTCGGCAGCCAATGCCGCTGGTATTTTAGCTATTATTGGGGGGATAAGTATTATTGGTATGAACTTAATGGGTGGTGCTGCCGATAGGATTGGAAGTAGGTTAGCTTTTATCGTTAGCTTTACTCTAATGGCAATGGCTTTATTTTGGCTGTTGGCAGCCAAAGAGGTGTGGATGTTCTATCTGTTTGCAGGCATTTTTGGCTTTGCTTTTGGCGGTATGCAGGTATTGTTCTCACCAATGGTGTCTGAGCTATTTGGGATGAGTTCACATGGTGTAATCTTAGCGACCGCTGCCTTTGCCGGTAGCGTTGGAGCTACTATTGGTCCGGTACTGGCTGGTTACATATTTGATGTAACCGGTAGCTACCAGATAGCGTTCATAATCTGTGGTGCAGTTTGTGTTGCCGCTGTTATCATAGCCGTACTCATAAGACCAGTTTACCGTCAAGCAGGCACAAATAACTTGAGAAGCTAAATAGGAAGGCAATTATATCGCCATCCTGGACTAGGCAGCCCTACTGTGGGTACTACAGCGTCTAATTGATGCTGAAATACGGTGATTGTCATTGAACATCATCTTTTGATTAAGGAGAGAAAATTTATCCTATGAATAAAAATAGGAAACCTGAATTTTTCTACGGTTATGTGGTGGTTGTGGCTGCCTTTCTTATCTTGGTGTTAATGTTCGGCACATGGTATACCTTCGGCGTGTTTTTCAAGCCAGTACTAACTGAGTTTGGCTGGACAAGGGCAATGACCGCCGGCGCCTTCTCACTTTGTTCTATTCTTGGTGGTGTGGCAGGCATGATTGGAGGGAGGCTAACCGATAGGTTTGGACCGAGGGTGCTTATGGTATCCGCCGGCCTTTTTTTGGGATCAGGCTATCTATTGATGTCACAGGTTAGTGCTATCTGGCAACTATACCTGTTCTATGGAGTGTTAGTAGGCTTGGGCATGTGTGGCATCGCCCCTTTGCTATCTACGGTAGCCAGGTGGTTTGTCAAGAGAAGAGGGCTGATGACCGGCATTGCTATTTCAGGTATAGGTGTCGGCACGCTGATTATACCCCCGATAGCTAATTGGCTCATTTCTAACTATAGCTGGCGCACTTCGTATACTATTGTAGGTATTGCAGTTTTAGTATTGATTGTATTAGCAGCCCAATTTCTAAGACGTGACCCAGCTAAAATGCTGTTATCACCATACGGTGAGAATGAGGTAAAGGGAGATAGCTTAAATCTGGACGCGGGGGGACTTTCTCTTCGGGAGGCAATTCACACCAGACAATTCTGGATGCTTTGTGCCATCTACTTCGGTGCTGGTGTCTTTATACTAGTCATCATGATACATATTGTTATCTATGCCATTGGACTGGGAATTTCAGCGGCTAGTGCCGCTGTTATTCTAGCTATTATCGGCGGCGCCAGTGTTGCTGGTAGGATTATAACAGGGAGTACTGCCGATAGGATTGGTAATAAACTAGCTTTTAGGATTGTCCTTATTTTGATAGTAGTCGCTTTCCTCTGGCTCCAAATAGCTAAAGAATTGTGGATGCTCTACCTGTTTGCTGCTATCTTTGGCTTTGCCTATGGTGGCATAGTGTGCATGATGTCACCGTTAACGGCTGAGCTATTTGGGATGAGTTCTCATGGCACGCTTCTAGGGGTTGTTAATTTTAACAACACAATTGGGAGCGCTATTGGTCCTGTTCTAGCAGGGAGTATATTTGATATAACCGGCAGCTACCAGATGGCGTTCATAATCTGCGCTGTAGTCGCTGCTGCCACCTTTATCCTAGCCACACTCATAAAACCAGTTTACCGTCAAGCGGGCACAAACAGCTTGAGAACATAAAATATTGCTTAGACATTGAACAGAAAGGTAATTACATCGCCATCCTGGACTAGGTGGCCCTACTGTGGGGGCTATAGCGTCTAGTTGATGCTGAAATACGGTGATTGTCATTGAGCATCATCTTTTGATTAAGAGAGAAAATTTATCCCATGAATAAAAATACGAAACCTAAATTTTTCTACGGCTATGTCATTGTTTTGGCTGCCTTTTTTAGCATGGTAGTAATGCTTGGCACGTTCTATAGCTTTGGCATCTTTTTCCCGTCACTGCTAAGGGAGTTTGGCTGGACTAGGGCAGCTACTGCGGGGGCATATTCACTGTGCTATATTTTCCAAGGCGCAGTGGGTGTGGTTATGGGGAGGTTGAACGATAAGTTCGGTCCGAGGCTGGTGATGACGGTTTCCGGTGCCACTTTAGGTTTAGGCTATCTGCTGATGTCACAAATTAGTGCTATCTGGCAGCTATATTTGGTCTATGGGGTGGTAGTAGGCATTGGTGTGAGTGGCTTTGTCCCATTGCTATCTACGGTAGCCAGGTGGTTTGTCAAGTTGAGGGGGGTCATGACGGGCATTGTCGCCGCAGGCATAGGTGTGGGCACAATGATTATACCTCCTGTAGCCAGGTGGCTCATATCTATTTATGGCTGGCGCACCTCCTATATTATTTTTGGTATCATAGCTTTGGTATTCATTATTTTAGCAGCGCAGTTTCTAAAGCGTGACCCGGGTCAGATAGGGCAGTTGGCATATGGTCAGGATGAGCTGGAGGAAAAGGACTTGGATTTACAAGCCAAGGGGCTTACTCTCCGGGAGGCAATTCGTACCGGACAATTCTGGATGGTTAGCATCATATACTTTGCCTTTCTATTCTCTTTGCAAAGTACTATAGTACATATACCCTCTCATGCCCTTGAGCTGGGAGTTTCAGCCGCTACTGCTGCAAGTATTATAGCTATTATCGGTGGGCTCAGCATTATCGGTAAAGTTCTAATGGGTAGCGCTAGCGATAGAATTGGGAATAGGCTAGCTCTTATTATTGGCCTTATTCTATTGGCAATATCTTTTCTCTGGCTGGTAGTAGCCGAAGAAGTGCAGATGCTTTACCTCTTTGCTGTTATCTTTGGTTTTGCCTATGGGAGTGTGGCAGCCTTAGAGTCACCACTAGTCGCCTGGCTATTCGGGCTGGGTTCACATGGTATGCTTTTGGGAGTCTCTAATTTCATTGGCACGATTGGAGGTTCGGTTGGTCCTTTCTTGTTTGGTCGTATATTTGACATATTTGGCAGCTACCAGATAGCTTTCATAGTTTGCGTTGCACTTGGTGTTGCCGCCGTTATCCTAGCCCTACTCATAAGACCAATTTACCGTCAAGCAGGCACAAATAGCTTGAGAACATAAAATATTGCTTAGACGTTGAACAGGAAGGTAAATTATATCACCATCCTGGACTAGGCAGCCCTAGTGTGATTATTACACCGTCTAGTTGATGCTGGGAATATGGTGATTGCTACTTAGCATCATTCTTTGATTAGGGAAAAGAGATTTATGCCATGACTGAGAAAAGGCAACCTAAATTTTTCTATGGCTATGTTGTGGTCGCGAGCTCCTTCCTTATCTTGCTGCTTTCATACGGCATATTGTATACCTTCGGCGTGTTTTTCAAGCCAGTACTAACTGAGTTTGGCTGGACTAGGGCAATGATCGCCGGCGCCTTCTCACTTTCTTGTCTTTTTAATGGCATCGGATCTGTGGTGCTAGGGAAACTAACTGATAGGTTTGGACCGAGGATGGTTGTGGTAGCCTGCGGCTTCTTTTCGGGATTAGGCTCTTTATTAGTGTCACAGGTTAGTACTATCTGGCAACTATATCTGTTCTATGGAGTGATGATAGGCACGGGCTTGGGTGTTATTGCCCCTTTACTATCTACGGTAGCAAAGTGGTTTGTTAAGCGAAGAGGGCTGATGACTGGCATTGCTGTTTCAGGTATAGGTGCCGGCACGCTGATTATACCCCCGATAGCTAATTGGCTTATTTCTAACTATAGCTGGCGCACTTCGTATACTATCGTAGGTATTGCAGTTTTAGTATTAATTGTATTGGCAGCCCAATTTCTAAGACGTGACCCAAGTCAAATGGGGTTATCACCATACGGTGGGAATGAGGTAAAGAGAGATAGCTTAAATTTGGGTGCGGGGGGATTTTCTCTTCGAGAGGCAATTCATACCAGACAATTTTGGCTGCTTTCTGCGATCTGCCTGTGCGCTGGTATCATTATACAAGTCAGCATGGTGCATATTGTTATCCATGCTATTGGACTGGGAATTTCAGGGGCTATTGCCGCTGTTATTCTAGCTATTATCGGTGGCGCCAGTATTGCTGGCAGGATTATAACAGGTAGTGCTGCCGATAGGATTGGCAATAATCTAGCTTTTAGGATTGTTCTTATTTTGATGGTAGTTGGATACCTCTGGCTCCAAGTAGCTAAAGAGTTATGGATGCTCTACCTGTTTGCTGTTATCTTTGGCTTTGCCTATGGTGGCATAATCTGTATGATGTCACCGTTAACGGCTGAGCTATTTGGACTGAGGTCTCTTGGCGTCCTTCTGGGGCTTGTTAATTTAAACCCCGCAATTGGGGGCGCCATTGGTCCCGTTTTAGCCGGAAGGATATTTGATATAACTGGTAGCTACCACTTGGCGTTTATAGTCTGCATTGCAGTAGGTGTTATCGCCGTTATCCTAGCCATACTTATGAGACCAATTTACCGTCAAGCAGGCACAAATAGCTTAAGAACATAAAATATTGCTTAGACGTTGAACAGGAAGGTAATTACATCACCATCCTGGACTATGTAATTCTTGCCCTCCAGTCGGAGGAGCCCCTTTTTGCGAGCCTCAGATAGACTACCACACTTCACCAGATCATGGTAATTGATTGCCTCTGCCCGAATAAAGCCCCTTTCCATATCAGAGTGGATTTTACCGGCAGCTTTCACGGCACTGGTGCCATTCTGAATTGACCAAGCCTTAACTTCACCGGAGGCTATAGTGAAAAAAGTGATTAGCCCTAATAACTCGTAAGATAACTTGATGGTGCGGTCAAGCCCGGACTGTGTTATACCAAACTCAGCGCGAAATCCTTCAGCAGCACTATTATCTAATTGAGCCAGCTCCATTTCTAACTTGCCACAGAGACTAATAACGCCACATTTTGGTCGTGAGTAACGTGAGTTTAGCTCAGTTTCCAAAGATGCTGCCTGGGGAAGCTGCTCTTCTCCAATGTTAACCACTATTAATGATGGTTTGGCAGTGAGAAACTGGTAATTAGCTGTATTTCTTTCCTCATCAGTAGTTAGCCTCAGCTCACGAATGGGTATATCTTTTTCTAAATCAGCCTTAATCTTCACCAGCAGCTCTTGCTCTCGGAGAAGACCTTGACGCTCAGGCGGCTTTGCTCCTTTTAAGGCTATCTCCATCCTTTCTAATCTTCTCTCAATGATGGCTAAGTCGGAAAAAGCAAGCTCCAAATCTATAGTGGCAATATCACGCTCTGCATCCAGGCTGCCTTCAATGTGAGGTATACTTTCATCGGTAAAGGCTCGGACTACATTAATAAGCACATCTACATTGCTGAGTTGACTCAGGAGCTGGCCACCTATACCCTTCTCCTTAGGTAAGCCCTTGACTGAAGCACCGATATCAATATACCTTACCTCAGCCGGGACTACCCGCTTAGGATGAAGCATATCAGCTAGAATTTTAAGCCTGGGCTCTGGAACCCTAGCTATCCCAATATGTGGAGCTAAGCTTTCAGTATCAACTTTACCCTTGGTCAAGGTGTTGAAAATAGTGGTCTTGCCACTTTTAATTAGCCCTATGATGCCAATATCAACACTCACTTAACGTCCTGACTTTATTATTTCTCTCCTGTTACTCCCAACAATACCAGCCAAAATATCGTTACTTGTATTCTACGCTTTGCCTCACCATTCTTCAACAGTAAAACCAGATTCTACTTCTTGCATAGGCATGCACTTATGCTATACTTATTAAAAAGCCTTATATTATGGTCAGACAATGAAGGAATCAGCCAAAGTAAAGGAAAGAATAGAGCAATTAAGGGCAGAAATTAACTATCATAACTATCGCTATTATGTGCTGGATAGCCCTGAGATTAGTGATGCCGAATATGATGAGCTAATGAGGGAGCTAAGGCAACTAGAAGAAGAATACCCTCAATTCCTGACCCCAGACTCACCCACACAGCGGGTTGGCGCTGCCCCGGTAGAAGCCTTTGGCATAGTAGAGCATCCCCTGCCTTTATTCTCCCTGGGTAATGCCTTCTCCAAAGAGGAGTTACTAGCCTGGTATACCCGAACCTTAAAGCTAGTAGATGGAAGTCAATTTAACTTTGCTTGTGAGCATAAGATTGACGGGCTAGCCGTAGCTTTGACCTATGTTAACGGTCAACTAACTACAGGGGCTACCCGAGGTGATGGGGTTCGTGGCGAAAATATTACCCAGAACCTGAGAACCATTAGGAGCATCCCGCTCTCCGTGCCTAAAGAGGCACCGACCCGGTTTGAGGTGCGCGGTGAGGCCTTTCTGCCTAAAGCCGGCTTTGAGAAGTTAAATCAGGAGAGAGCGGCTGAGGGGCTACCCATGTTTGCTAACCCTAGAAATGCCGCTGCCGGCTCAGTGCGCCAGCTTGACCCCCGCATCACCGCTAAACGTCCGCTGGATATATATATCTATATGCTGGGTTACGCTGAAGGCAAGGCAACCCCACCAACCCACTGGGAAACTATGGAGTATCTCAAGTCCCTTGGCTTTAAGGTAAACCCTAATAATAGATTGCTTACCAGCATTGACCAGGTTGAAGAATATCACCACACCTGGGTGGAGGGGAGGGAAAGACTACCCTATGAAGCCGATGGTATTGTGGTCAAGGTAGATTCGCTTGACCTGCATGGACAACTGGGTAGTATTGGTCATGAGCCACGATGGGCTATAGCCTATAAGTTCCCTGCCATTCAGGGAACCACCCGCCTAAAAGAAATCAAAATCAGTGTGGGCAGAACCGGTACCCTTAACCCCTATGCTGTCTTAGAGCCAGTGTCAGTAGGAGGGGTAACTATTAGGCAGGCAGCCCTACACAACGAAGATGACATCAGGCGCAAGGACATCCGCGAAGGCGACTGGGTTTATGTCCAGCGAGCCGGTGAGGTGATACCCGAGATCGTTGGACCGATTAAAAGCAAGCGCAGCGGGCAAGAAAAGGAATTCAGTCTTCTAGATAACATATACGATAGCAGTAAACAACGCCCGGCATGCCCGGAGTGTGGGGCTGAGGTGGTTAAACCTGAAGACGAAGTTATGTACTATTGCTCTAATGCCGCCTGCGCCGCTCAGGTTCAAGAAAGGTTAGAGCACTTTGTCTCCCGGGGAGGTATGGATATCAGAGGGATAGGCGAATCGCTGAGCGCCATGCTGTTAAGAGAGGGATTGGTCAAGGATGTGGCTGACCTATACTACCTTAAAGAGAAAAAGGAGCAGCTCCTAAGACTGGAGAGAATGGGGGAAAAGAGCGTAACCAATATCCTCAACGCCATTGAGAAAAGCAAAGAAACACCGCTACCAAGGGTTATCTTTGCCCTGGGCATACGCCATATCGGGGAGGAGATGGCTGAACTTCTAGCCGAACACTTCGGCAGTATTGATAGACTGGCTAATGCCTCCCGAGAGGAGCTTCTATCCATTCCTACTGTTGGACCTAAGATTGCCGAAAGTATCATTGCCTTCTTCAACCAAGAGGAAAATCGCCGTATTATTGACTGGTTGAGGACGGCAGGGGTTCGACTGGAAGAGGAATTAGTTAAACCCAGAGAGCTACCCTTAGCTGGGCAGGAATTTGTTATCACCGGTAGGCTAGAAGCCTTCAGCAGACAAGAAGCTGAGGCACGGATAAAAGCCCTCGGTGGCTCAATAGGAAGCAGTGTTACCAAGAAAACCACTTACCTAGTAGTCGGGGCTGACCCCGGCTCCAAATCAGCCCGCGCCCAGGCTCTGGGCACTAAGCTACTCACCAAAGAGGGACTCCTCTATCTCCTGAGGCAGACAACCTGATATGAAGTTAATTGTGGGATTGGGTAATCCGGGGCGGGGTTATGCCGATAACCGCCATAATACGGGATTTATCTGCGTTAACTACTTCGCCAGGATGCAGGGCATCCCATTTGATAAAAAACAGGGGCAAGCCCGAGTTGGCTTAGGTAAAGTAGCTGATAATGAGTTGATAGTAGCTAAGCCCCAAACCTTTATGAACCAGAGCGGTGAGTCAGTCAGCCGCCTGGTGCAAAAGTTCAATATCAATCTTAATGACCTCCTGGTCATTCATGACGACCTTGACCTCTCTTTGGGTAAAATCCGCATCCGTCACGGCGGTAGCTCTGGCGGACACAAGGGATTAGATTCTATTATCACTTGTCTAGAAAGCCAAGACTTCCCTCGCATTCGGGTTGGCATTGGACGACCCATCAAAAACGAGGGCTCCACTGAATTTAGTGAGGATGAAATTATTAACTATGTGCTTGGTGATTTCACCCTCGAGGAAAAACAAACCATTAATCAGGTCATACCCAGGGTGAGTGAAGCCATCCTCTGCCTGCTCACCGAGGGTCTAGTAGCAGCTATGAATAGGTATAACTAGGCATTGTTTACTAACCCTATCCCCTGTATCCTCTTCCCCTTAATAAGGGGAAGATTTTTATAAGAGGGGCTAGCGCCCCTCTTAAACTCCCTTGATTTCTACCCAAGGGCAGAGAGTCAAAGAGAGGCTTCGCTCTCTTATAAAACCTATCCCCCTCTCCTTCGAAGGAGAGGGGGATAGAGGGGGTGAGGTTGATATATAATCTCATAAGTAAATCTTTGCTAAGCTCTAGGCTCAGGTGATATAATCGCTATACTTATATAAAATAAAGATTTCTAAAATGATAAATAAGAGAAAATTTATCGCCGTTATTGGTGGTGGGCAACCCTCACCACAGGAAGCCAAGCTGGCTGAGGAAGTAGGTCATGAGCTAGCTAAGCGAGGGGCTGTATTGGTCTGTGGCGGGCTGGGTGGGGTTATGGAGGCAGCCTGCAGAGGTGCCCAATCAGAGGGTGGAATAACTATCGGCATCCTGCCTGGGGATAATCGCCAGGCAGCTAATCCCTATGTCCAGATTCCCATAGTTACTGGGCTAGGCTATGCACGAAACATCGCTGTGGTCAAATCAGCTCAGGCGGTTATCGCTATTGGTGGCAGTTATGGCACCCTTTCTGAGATAAGCCACGCTTTACAAAGTGGCATCCCGGTTATTGGCTTGAATACCTGGTCATTATCCAGAAATGGTCAGCAGGATAACTCCATTATCCCGGCGCAAAGCCCAATTGAGGCGGTGAATAAAGCGCTTGAGTTAATTACAGAACAGTAGCCTAACCAAGTCCAAGGTTACGGAGGAAAAGTGTCAACTATTGACAATATTAAAGCCAGAGAAATCCTGGATTCCAGAGGCAATCCCACACTGGAGGTTGAGATAGAGCTATCTGACGGCACGGTAGGTCGGGCGGCCGTCCCCTCTGGAGCCAGCACCGGTAAGTATGAGGCAGTAGAGCTACGGGACGGGAGCTCCAGGTTCAACGGACTGGGGGTGCTTAAGGCAATAGCCAATGTTAATGAACATATCGCCACAGCTATAATTGGCATGCCAGCCGCAGACCAGACAGCTATTGACCACAAGCTAATAGAGCTTGATGGTACCACCAACAAATCCCGTCTCGGGGCTAACGCTATTCTGGGAACATCACTGGCTGTGGCTCAGGCAGCGGCTAACCTACTTGACACGCCCTTATACCGTTATCTGGGTGGAGCAAACGCCTATACCCTACCGGTGCCAATGATGAACATCCTGAATGGCGGCAAACATGCCTCAACTTCAACAGATTTCCAGGAGTTTATGGTCGTGCCGGCTGGAGCCAGCAGTTTCAGGCACGCCCTTCAAATAGGCACCGAGGTTTACCACTGTCTAAAAGGGGTGCTCGAGGATAAAGGTCTGGATACCAATGTCTGCGACGAAGGGGGCTTTGCCCCCGCTTTAGCCTCAAATAAACAGGCAATAGAGGAAGTTTTATCGGCTATTGAAAAGGCAGGCTACAAACCGGGTAAGGACTGCTTCATCGCCCTAGACCCGGCAGCTAGCGAATTCTATAGAGATGGTCGATATATCCTGTCCAGGGAAGGGGCTTCGCTCAGCACCAATGAGATGGTTGATTATTATGCCAAGTGGGTATCAAGCTACCCCCTAATCAGCATTGAGGATGGACTGGCAGAGGATGACTGGGATGGTTGGCAGCTCCTAACCGAAAAATTAGGGACTAAAATCCAGCTTGTTGGTGACGACCTCTATGCTACTAATGTAAACCGCTTAAGTAAAGGCATCAGCCTGAAAGCGTCTAATTCTATTCTTATCAAGCCCAATCAAATTGGCACGCTTACCGAGACAATCGCCGCTATTAAGATGGCTCAGCAAGCCGGCTGGACAGCAATAGTAAGCCACCGCTCAGGCGAGACTGAAGATACCACTATAGCTGACCTGGCGGTAGGTCTGAATACAGGTCTGATTAAAGCCGGTGCCCCCTGCCGCTCGGAGCGCACCGCCAAATATAATCGCCTCCTCAGAATAGAAGACGAACTAGGGAAAAGTGCCAGATTTGCCGGAATGCACGCTTTCTACAACTTAGGAAGATAGAAAAAGATGATAGAAATCATCCCTGGTATCTACCAACTACAGCTACCACTCCTGAATAACACCCTAGGACATATTAATACCTATCTGATTCAGGGGGATAATGAATACCTTCTCATTGATACTGGTTGGAACACTGAGGAAGCACTTGATTCCCTGAAAGGACAACTGGCTGAGATTGGTATTAGCTTTGAAAATATTGCTCAGATAATAGTTACCCACATCCACCCTGACCACTATGGTTTGGCTGGTAGGCTGAAACAGCTTTCCCAAGCTAAACTCGCCCTACACTACCTAGAGAAAGATATAATCGAATTAAGATATATAAATATAGACCATCATCTCCCCCAGTTACAACAGTGGCTACATAGAAACGGGGTTCCCTCCGATGATTTCCCAGAAACTCGGGCATTGCTTCTGGGAATAGTACGACTTGTTTCACCCATCTCACCCGATATTACACTCCGTGGCGGTGAAACAATCTCCACCGGTTCCTTCAGCTTCCAGGTGATATGGACACCGGGGCACTCGCCGGGGCACATATGCCTCTACGAACCAACAAACAAAATCTTATTCTCAGGAGACCATGTTCTACCTACTATTACCCCACATATTGCTCTGAATCCTGAATACACTAGTAATCCGCTAGATGATTATCTCAATTCACTAAACATGGTAAAACAACTTGATGTTAATCTTATTTTGCCTGGACATGAGCACCCCTTTACCAGCTTACAGCAAAGGGTTGAGGAGCTTATCCAGCACCATAAACAAAGAAAGTCAGAAATTCTGGAGGCGTTAAAGGCTAAACCAAAAACAGCCTACCAAGTATCTACCGAAATTACCTGGATGCCAGAAAGAGGCGAGGTTAGCTGGCAAAATCTGTCCTCATGGGATAAGAGAATGGCTACTATGGAAACCCTAGCTCACCTAGAATCAATGAGAGTCGATGGGACGATAGATAAATTTTCCAGGAATAGCACTGTCTACTACCGGACTATCTAATTATCAGAAATGATTAAGTAGATGAATAGTATCGGCATTACCACCACAGTTCCTATAGAAATATTACTAGCTGCTGGCTATAAGCCGGTTGACCTGAATAATGTGTTTATTGCTGACTCTAATCCTGAGCGGCTGATTAATATCGCTGAGAGGGCAGGCTTCCCATTAAACTGCTGCAGTTGGATTAAGGGAATCTATGGAGTATGCATGGACTATGGAATTGATACTGTTCTCTGCGTTACCACTGGCGATTGCACCAATACTATTATGCTAATGGAGGTGCTAAAGCTCAAAGGGCTTAAGGTCATACCCTTTGCCTACCCTGACCAGCCAGATACCCAACGAGTGCAATATGCCCTACAGACACTAGCTGAAGCCCTAGGCATCACCCTAGATGCTGCCTATACGGTCAGAGCTGAGCTTGAGTCAAGTCGCCGCCTGGCTCTAAAACTTGATGAACTTACCTGGAAAGAGGACTTGGTCAGCGGCTGGGAGAACCACCTATGGCTGGTATCTGCCTCCGATTTTAATCAAGACCACCATAAGTATCATGAGCAGTTACAAAGATTATTGACCGACTGCTACCAGCGTCAGCCCTATCCAGCGGACTGGCTCAAACTGGCATATATTGGTGTGCCTTCTGTCTATGCCCAAGACCTTTATCACTACCTTGAGAGCCACCGAGCCAGGGTGGTATTCAATGAGATTCAGCGTCAGTTCGCCATGCCTGAGCCAGGAGATTCCCTGGCTGAACAGTATTCTAATTACACTTACCCTTACTCTATATATGACCGGCTGAAGGACATCACCACCGAGCTGAAGCGACGCCAGGTTGACGGGGTTATCCACTATGTCCAAGCCTTCTGTCACCGAGGAATTGGTGACATCATCTTTCGCCATGTCTTGAAATTGCCCATTCTAACCCTGGAGGGAAATAATGACTTTTTCTTAACCCACCACCTAAAAACAAGAATTGAGGCTTTCCTTGATATGCTAGAGCGGAGTCGACGAAGTCTAAAAATCGCTAAGGAGGTATAAAAATGGCAACCAAAATTGGAATTAATGGCTTTGGCCGTGTGGGGAGATTAACCCTCAGAGCAGTTAACCAATATCATGACGGCAGACTGGAGGTAGCTGCAATTAATGACCTCACTGATACTAGAACTAATGCTCACCTATTAAAATGGGACAGCACTTACGGTTCCTATCCAGGCAAGGTAGAGGCAACCGAGGATTCGATTGTGGTTGATGGTAAAGAGGTCAAGGTACTCTCAGAACGCAATCCCGGTAACATCCCGTGGCAGGATTACGGCGTAGATATAGTAATAGAGTCAACCGGGCTATTTACCGATGCCACCAAAGCGGCGGCTCACCTACAAGGTGGTGCCAAGAAGGTGCTTATTTCAGCCCCAGCCCGTAATGAAGACATAACCATTGTCCTCGGCGTCAATGAAGGCCAGTATGACCCAGACAAGCATAACATCATATCCAATGCCTCTTGCACTACCAACTGCATTGCCCCTGTAGTCAAAGTATTGCACCAAAGCTTTGGAGTAAGTAGAGGGTTAATGACCACTATCCATGCCTATACCAATGACCAGAGGCTCCTGGATATGTTTCACAGTGACCTGCGCCGGGCTCGGGCTGCAGCCATGAACATTGTCCCCACCACCACCGGCGCCGCCAGAGCAGTAACCCAGGTTATTCCTGAACTTAAAGGCAGAATTCATGGATTAGCCTTCAGGGTTCCAGTGCCCACCGTCTCCGTGGTTGACTTTGTCGCTGACCTTGACAAAGAGGTTACTGAGGAGCAAGTCAACCAGGCTTTCCAGACAGCGGCTGAAGGACCTTTAGCCGGAATTCTGGAGTACTGCCAAGATGAGCTGGTTAGTATAGATTTTAAGGGCAATCCTGCCAGCTCTATTATTGATGCACCGAGCACTATGGTCATTGCCGGCAGTATGGTCAAGGTGCTTTCCTGGTATGATAATGAGTGGGGCTATAGCTGCCGCTTAGCCGACCTTGCTGCTTATGTTGCTGATAGAAGTTGACATTATCGTATAAGTGTGCTTAAAATAGTGTAATTTATTTAATACCGAGGTGGGAAATGAAACTAGTGGTTATAGGTTTTGGACAATGCGGTGGCAGGATTGCCGATGAATTTGCCCGATTAAATGGAAGAGCGCGTGCTCAGCGTGGGATTGAGATAATTACTGGCACCTTCGCGGTGAATACCGATGCCGCTGATTTAACCGGGCTATCCAGTATAAAGCGTGACTACCAGCATAGAATCCTCATCGGAGGACGAAAGACTGGCAGTCACGGCGTAGGTAAAATAAATGAACTGGCTGCTGAGATAGCCAGAGAAGATGGCGACAAGGTTATAGATGCCATACGAACTGCCAAGCGATTCTATGAGTCAGATGCTTTCTTGCTGATTGGTGGGGCTGCCGGTGGCACTGGCTCCGGGTCACTACCAGTAATGACTCAAATCATAAAAGACCGCTATGGGGATAAGCCAGTATATAATCTTATCGTCCTGCCCTTTGAGCATGAAGAGACGACCGAAGGAAGAAGTATTTATAACTCAGCCATATGTCTTAAGTCAGTTAATTCGGTAGCCGACGCCATATTTCTTGTTGACAACCAAAGGTATGTTAGAAAGGACTTCTCGCTTAGAAATAATCTAGCCAAAATTAATAGCCTAATCGTTGAACCATTCTACAACCTGCTTTGTGCTGGTGAAGAGAAAAAAGCCAAATATATTGGGGCAAAGATGCTTGATGCTGGAGACATAATACAGACTCTGGCAGGATGGACAGTAATAGGCTACGGCAAATCAGAGCTTCCAGCATTTAGGTTTCCTTTACAACGAAGTCGTGATTTCAGGAAGAAGAGCACTGAAACCCACAAGGGAATCCACGCCATGGACGAAGCCATAAGCGAACTATCACTCGGCTGCAACCCTATGGATTCAGCCAGAGCCCTATATCTAGTCTCAGCACCAGTCAAAGAAATAAACATGGACTTAGTTAAGGAACTCGGGGACTACCTAAAAGATATAGCCTCAAAAGCTATCATAAGGAATGGTGATTACCCCAGAGAAAAAGGCATGCTGGATGTTACTGTAATCCTGTCTGAGCTTAGCGATGTGGAAAAGATCAGGGACTATTATAATAAATCAGCTAGCTATATCCGTGAGATTAAGGAGAGGCAAAAAGAAATAGAAAGCAAACTTAGGGGAATAGATGAGGCATCAAAGGATATACCATCATTGTTATAGCCAATCCGAGCCTATTTTGAAGAATGTTTATCAACCTCACTCCTAGATAGTTTTTATTTAGTAACCCTTCCCCTACCACCTTCCCCTTGATATAAGCAAGACAATTTCTCTAGATGGGCTTTGTCCCTTCATATTTCCCTTAGTAAACGACTTTAACCATCATCCCCTGGCATCTGAAAATTCAATACTTGTTTACTCAAAAAACCCCTTTGGCAACCAGACAATATAGAGTATAATAGAAGCGAAGGAAATGGCTTCTCAAGTCTTTTATCGTAAGTGGCGTCCTCAAACTTTAGCTGAGGTAGTTGGTCAGGAACAGGTAACCCAGACGCTACTCAATGCCTTAAGTAGCAGTCGTGTGTCTCATGCCTATCTTTTTTGTGGTCCACGAGGCACAGGTAAGACCAGCACCGGGCGCATTTTGGCTAAGGCGGTGAATTGTCTTACCAATGGCAAGGGGGAACCGTGTAATACTTGTAGTATGTGTCAGGCAATAACCGAGGGCAGGGCCTTGGATGTAATTGAAATTGATGCTGCCAGCAACCGTGGCATTGATGAAATCCGAGACCTGCGGGAGAGGGTCAACTACGCTCCCAACCAAGCCCGCTACAAGGTTTATATTATAGATGAAGTCCATATGCTTACCAAAGAAGCCTCTAATGCCCTGTTGAAGACACTTGAGGAGCCACCACCATATGCTATCTTCGTCCTGGCTACCACCGAAGTCCATAAAGTCCTGCCCACAACTCTGTCACGATGCCAGCGTTTTGATTTCAGACGTATCTCCCAAACAGATGTAGTTTCAAAACTAACCCATATTTGCACCACCGAGGGCATTCACATAGAGCCAGAAGGGCTACGGCTTATTGCCAAGGCTGCCACTGGTAGCCTGCGAGATGCCGAAAACCTGCTGGAACAATTAACTACTTACTATGGCTCTGAGGTTGAACTCCACCAAATTCAGGCTATCCTGGGTGTTACCGGAGATTGGCGAGTCAAAGAACTGGTAAAGCACATTGTAAATAATGATATCTCCGCTGGAATGGCAACTATAAACAGCGTAAGTAGCGATGGCCTGGATTTAAAGCAATTCAACCGGGAACTGGTGGAATACCTTAGAGGACTATTGCTAATAAAGACCGGCTCTGATGAAGCTGTAGACTTCACCGCTGAGGATATAGCTGAGCTAAAAGAGTTAGCCACCAAAGCTTCGCTAACCCAGATATTGAAGGCGGTCAAGCTCTTTGGTCAGCTTGAGCATGGCTTTGATAGCTATTCTACCTTACCCCTGGAGCTAGCCTTGGTTGACTGTGTCCTACCCTCAGAGGAGAAATATGAACCTCGTCAGCCCGTAGAAGTGGCTACCCCGCCCCTGGCTCCAACCTACCCTGAACTGCCAACAGCCAAAGCCAAGCCAACTGAAGTGCCAACGCCAGAGGCGGCTGCTCCGCCCCTAGCTCCAACCTACCCTGAACCGCCGACAGCCAAAGTCAAGCCAACCGAGGTGCCAGTGCCAGAGGCAACTACTACCATTCCACTAGAACCGGGTAGTGAAATTGAACGACTGAGACAAAACTGGAAACAGATTATTGATGAAGCTCCAGCAGATATTAAAAAAACCAGTGCCATTGCCTTCCTTAGAAG
>SDBU01001747.1_pt1 | contig 30113 bp, 29 predicted proteins | sample 2277071 | NCBI WGS metagenome assembly SDBU01 (sample SAMN10397929, study PRJNA504765) | marine sediment metagenome | isolation source: marine sediment core GS08_GC12, 126 cmbsf | place: Arctic Ocean: Gakkel Ridge, Loki's castle | collected 2008 | reverse complement strand
GTATATGCCACTCCATTTCATATGTGGACAGGGCATACTACGGTAAGGCTGTGTAATATCGCCCAGTATTTCACAGGTAGTACATGTGCCTTTACGAACGGTGCTTTGCTGAAGCACAGTAGATTTAAGGCTATTTGTAAGTGGGCAACCAGGCGGAAAACCTCTAGCCATAATGTGCACATTATAATCACAAACAATGTCGTAGTCAACCAAAACCGAAGAGACCAAAACCGAAGAGAACCGATTGAAGGGGCGTCGCCCCTTCAAAAGTAATCCTTCCTCCGCTCCTTGAAAGGAGGCGAGTTATGAAAAAATGGTTGTTGCTGTTGCTAATGCCCGTAGGTTTTTTCTTTGCCTGGTATGATAATCCACTATATGTTTCTGGGATCGTAAGTCGTAGTGTAGGGCAAGGTATAGGGTCTCTTGTTTTCCTCGGTGGTTTTGGGATAGCTGTGGTTCTGTTGATAATGTGGCTTATAGACTACGCTAAGAAGAAGGAATAAAAGGTGAAGCGATGTGGGTAGAGGTTAAAAAGGCACAAAGCTTAATGATGGCTGAGATGTGGAAGGAACTCTTTGAGGGCGAAGGGATTCCGGCTCGTATTCTACCGGCATCTGGAGCACCGATAGGTCAGGAATTAGCTACCTATCTTATTCTGGTGCCTAAAGATAAAGAACATGTTATACAAGAGGTGTTAAGGAAACTGTAATGGCTCCCGAGTTAGTTTGGCTTATTTTCCTGCTGCCACTTTTCTCGTTTATAATAATATCATTTTTCATTAGACCCTTCGTGAAGCCAGAGTCGAAGGTCGCTGGTTATATTATCATTACCGCCCTTTCCGGTTCTTTAGCCCTGTCAATCTGGGCACTGATGGCGGTGATGGCGGCGCCTCATCATCAGCTGCCAATGCCTGACATTAACTGGGTGCTTATTGAGGACGGGGTTACTATTCACCTGGGGCTGATAATGGATTCGCTGACGGCAGTGATGCTCATTGTCGTTATTGTGGTCAGCCTGATGGTTCAGATTTACTCCCAGGGTTATATGGATGGGGACCCGGGTTATCACCGCTACTTCGCCTTCATGTCGCTGTTTACCGCCTCAATGCTGGGTGTAGTTCTGGCGGATAATCTACTTTTCCTGTTTGTCTTCTGGGAGCTAGTAGGGCTGTCCTCCTATCTGCTTATCGGCTTCTGGTTTCACCGCCCAGCAGCAGCCAATGCAGCCAAAAAGGCATTTATCGTTACCCGCTTTGGTGATTTTGGCTTCCTGGCGGCAATATTGCTCCTGTTTTTTCACACCGGCACCTTTGATATTGCTGAACTCCACGGTTTGGCTGTAGCTGGAACACTGGCTGGCACAATCCTTACCTGGGCAGCTATAGGTATCTTTGCCGGGGCGGTAGGTAAATCAGCTCAATTCCCGCTCCATGTATGGCTACCCGATGCTATGGAGGGTCCAACCCCGGTTAGCGCCCTCATCCATGCCGCTACTATGGTAGCCGCTGGCGTCTTTCTGGTCGCCCGCACCTACCCTCTGTTTGCTCACTCGGTAGAGGCACTAACTACGGTAGCCATCATTGGCGGTGTTACTGCTATTTTTGCCGCTTCTATGGGCTTGGTAATGACCGATATTAAGCGGGTTCTTGCCTATTCTACTATCAGCCAGCTTGGCTATATGATGCTGGGGCTTGGAGTTGGCGGCATAGCTATTGGCATCTTTCACCTGTTTAATCATGCCTTCTTCAAGGCACTGCTATTTCTTGGGGCGGGTAGCGTCAATCATGCCACCGGAACCTTTGATATGCGTCAGATGGGCGGACTTCGCAAGTTTATGCCGTGGACATATGCCACCTTCGTTATTGCCTCAGTGAGCATCGCTGGTATCTGGCCGCTTTCCGGGTTCTGGAGCAAGGATGAGATATTAGCCAGTTCTCTGGAAAGCCAGCCTATCTTATTCTATCTAGCCATGCTCACTGTATTTATGACCGCCTTTTATATGTTCCGGGTAGTGTTTCTTACTTTCGGTGGTGAGTATCGGGGTGGCGGTCCCGAGGCTCACGGCAAACCTCATGAATCGCCGACGGTAATGGTTATGCCGATGGTAGTTCTGGCTGTCCTGGCGGTGGTTTCTGGTTTCTGGAATGTTACCGGGCAGTTTGGTCAATTTATGGGTCACGGCGAGACACATAGCTTTGCCGAAGGCTTTTTCGGTATTTTGACACATCCGTTACCCTGGCTATCGCTGATACTGGCTGGCCTAGGCATTCTTTTGGCTTATGCTATATATAGTGCTAAATGGCTGTCGGCGGAGCGCATCGGCAGCATCTTTAAGCCATTTTATACCCTGTTCTACAGGAAATACTGGTTTGATGAGCTTTATGAGAATTTTATTGTTAAGCTTGTCCTGCTCAAGGGTCTTTTTGGCGGGCTCCAGTTATTTGATAGCTATGGGGTTGATGGAGCCGTAAATGGAGTGGCTAACGGGGTAATAGCCGGGGGCAGAGCTCTCAGGCGGGCGCAGACCGGTCAATTGCAGCTCTACGGTCTGTTTATTGGCATAGGTGTTCTGGCTATTGCTCTCTGTTTGTATTTCTTTGGGTGAAAAAAGGAGTCATCGTAATTGAGCTTTAATTATCTAACAACCATAATCTTTCTCCCCATAGCGGGGGCGATTTTGATTGCGTTTTTACCCGGTCTATCATCCCGGGGGATTAAGCGCCTCGCTGCCATTTTTACCATTGTTCCGCTAGCTCTGTCTATCCTTCTCTTCTGCATTTTTGACAGGTCGCTGGGGGCAGCCGGGGTAATTCAGTTTGAGGAAAAATTGTCATGGATTCCAGCCATTAACGCTAACTACCATGTGGGTGTAGATGGCTTGAGCTTGCCGTTAGTGTTTCTGATGACCTTTCTCGGTTTTCTGGTGGTTCTCATCTCATGGAAGATTGACCTCAGACCCCGGGAGTATTTTGCCTGGCTCCTGCTTTTGGAGGGGAGCATTCTGGGGGTATTTTGCTCCCTTGACCTGCTGCTGTTCTTCCTCTTCTGGGAGATAGAGGTTATTCCCATGTATTTCTTAATCTCCATCTGGGGGACGGGAAGAAAGGAATACTCGGCGATAAAGTATGTAGTTTATACTTTATTTGGCAGTGCCATGATGCTGGCTGGTATCCTCAGCCTCTATTTTACCACCGGCAGCCTCAGTATGGTGGATATAGCCCAGGCTGGGCTTGGTTCATTTACCGCAGTTATTCCGGTGGCAGCTATCTTCTTCTTGCTGCTTACCGGCTTTGCTGTCAAGCTGCCGGTTTTCCCATTTCACACCTGGTTACCCGATGCCCATACCGATGCCCCGACCGCAGTCAGCGTGGTGCTAGCCGGGGCACTACTTAAGATGGGCGGCTACGGGATGATTCGCCTGTGTGTAACCATCTTTCCACAGGTTGCCCACCAGTATGCGCCTATTCTGGTGGCACTTGCTGTAGTTAGTGTGCTGTATGGTGCTGCGGTAACCTTGAGGCAGACCGACCTGAAGCGGCTGATTGCATATAGTAGTATCAGCCATATGGGATATGTGCTGCTGGGTATCTTTGCCCTAAGTCGGGTGAGCCTGACTGGAGCCAGTTTACAAATGTTCAGCCACGGGGTTATCACCGGGCTCCTGTTTGCTATGGCAGGACTGGTCATGCACAATGCTAAGGAGCGTGACCTGAGGAAGCTTGGTGGTCTGGTGCGGCAGATGCCGATTATTGCCGTCATCTTTTCTGTAGCTGGTCTGGCTTCCTTAGGACTGCCTACCACCAGTGGCTTTGCTGCTGAGTTCCTGGTTTTTGTCGGCAGCTTTTCCAGTACTGCCGTCGCCGGTATCCGGATTTATACCCTCCTGAGCGTGCTGGGCATCGTTATCACCGCTGGCTACATATTGTGGATGTTACAACGCATATTCTATGGTCCGGTACTGGAGCAATTTAACGGTGCGGTTGATGCCGATATTCTGGAGAGGGTATATATGTTCGCCTTCGTGGCGGTGATTATGCTGGTCGGTATCTATCCGGCAGTTCTGACTGATATTATTAAGCTTGGCATTTTGCCTATAGTGTGAGGAAGCTTTCATGATGGGTGAGCCGATAATGATTGGGGTAGGGGCAGTAATTGAGGATGGGGCTAGCCTATTGACCAAAAAAGGAGCCGGCTGTTGAACCTTGAGCTATTTATCCCAGAAATAAGCCTAGCTGCTTTTGCAGTGGTGGTAATTTTGCTTGACCTCTTTATCCAGCGGAAGGGGCTGCTGGTAGTAGTCAGCCTAGCTGGCTTGGTGGTATCTGCCGGCGTCACCATAGCTATGTGGGGAGGTAGTTCTCAGGCTATCTTCAACAATATGCTGGCGGTGGATAATTTTGCCCTGTTCTTTAAGCTCTTGTTCCTGGGCATTGCCGCCCTGGTTATTCTATCCTCAGTAGATTATGTAGCTAAGTTTGCTCGCTTTCAGGGTGAATACTATGCCCTGATTTTGTTATCTACCCTGGGCATGATGCTGATGGCAGCTACCACCGAGTTAATCTCTATCTACATAGCTCTGGAGCTGACTAGCATCTCCCTCTATATTCTGGTCGGCTTTCTTAAAGACCGTAAGTCAACCGAAGCCTCGCTCAAATACCTATTGCTTGGGGCGGTAGCTTCGGCAGTGCTGCTCTATGGTATGGCGCTGGTCTTTGGCTTTACTGGTAAAACACAGCTAGGTGAGATTGCCCAGGTTATCCAGGCTATGTCTCCACAGACTGTTCTAGCCAGTCCAGCCCTTATTTTAGGTATAGTGTTACTGGTAGCTGGATTCGGCTTCAAGATTGCCGCTGTCCCCTTCCATATGTGGGTGCCTGATGTTTATGAAGGAGCACCGACGCCAATAACTGCCTATCTTTCTGTGGGCAGTAAGGCAGCCGGCTTTGCCATTATCCTGCGTGTTTTCTACTCTGCCTTTGGACTTCCCCAGTGGCTGAGTCTGGACTGGGGATTAATCTTCGCTGTGCTAGCGGCAATAGGTATGACCCTGGGCAATGTAGTCGCCATTCCCCAGATTAACATCAAGCGCATGCTAGGTTACTCCAGCATAGCTCAGGCTGGCTACCTTATGGTGGGATTGGCTACTTTGGGATTCTCTCCAGCTATAGATGTTATCGGCCGGAGTGGTGTCCTCTTCTTCCTTGCCAGCTATGCCTTAACTAACATGGGAGCGTTTATTGCTATTATTGCCATCTCCAATAAGCTTGATAGCGACCTCATTGACGATTATTCTGGCATGGGCAGGCGGGCGCCGCTGCTGGCTTTAGGTCTAACCCTGTGCCTTATCTCTCTTATTGGCATGCCCCCCGCCGCCGGGTTTATGGCTAAGTTCTACATCTTCAGTGGTGCGGTTCAGCATGGCTTGTTGTGGCTGGTGATTATTGCGGTGATAAATAGTGTGATATCAGCCTACTACTATCTGCGGGTGGTGAAGGTAATGTGGCTTGGTGAGCCAGCCTCTGAGGACAAGGTGCCCTCCTCTGGAGCATTAAGGCTGGCATTATCCCTCTCCTGCTTCGGTGTGTTACTTCTCGGCATTATCCCTGGCTTCGTAATGAGGTTAGCTGAGATAGCCGCCAGCATGTTCGCTTTCTAGTTGGGATTATTTATATCAACCTCACCCCCTTAATCCCCCTCTCCATGAAATGATATGAATATGTTCCTATCATGAGGGGGAAGGATTATTTTTGAAGGGGCTCCGCCAGCGCTGATAGACGAGGATTCTGAGGCCTGTAGTGCACGGCTCGCATGTCTAGGACTACTGCGGGGCTCCGAGAGGGGGATTGACAACCAGATGCCATGGATATATTATTGGTGATAAGAGCGATGAGGCTCAGGATGCTTCATTGCGAGTTGAAATGGGAAATGTCCGCTATAAAGGGTAGGATATAGCCAGAGAAATTTCCACCAATTATGGGACGCAGTGTCTTGACATCCATCTTGACACGTGTTATTATAATAATAAGTATTGATGTAATGATTAGAATAAGCAATCTAGGTGGAGATATTGAATTCAAATGCTCGTCTCTATTGCTGATGACAGACATGAGATCACTCAAAAGAAGGTTATAGCTTCTGTAAAAGACGAGGAGCCGGAACCCATTACTAAATACTTTGTGGAGATAAAAGGCAAGTCGTTTCCTATAACACAGGTTTTTGCAAAAGCATTAGGCATTCCTAAACCTGAAGTTAACACGAACACTGCTTATCGAACTCTTAAGAAATTGGGGTTTCAAATTCAAGAGAAAAAAGAAGGGTGAAGGCAGAGAAGAGGTAGATATTGAAGCATTCTAACAAAGTGAATCACAGCCACCTAAAATGTGGGTCTATAATCGATTATCGAATCGATAAGGTTTGCGTAGCTTTCATGGGAAAGGAGAGAGAGGCTTGATGTTTTTAGATATCCGCAATTTTGCTGCCACAAATCTACCACAAGGCCGCAAAATGGATGACATATACATGCGCGACTACCTTGTGGATTTATTGCCATGGCATTATCTACTTAGGGAGCGCCTAGGGGCGTTGGAGTATATCGATGAGTTGAAGTTCGAAGAAAACAGCAGGAAACAAATTGCGGCGTATTATTTTCCTCCAAATACGCAACAGGGTGAGGGGGTAGGGCGCATAGAAATCTACCTGCAGACAAAAAAGGGGAACTTTTTCCGTCGCCATTTCTGGCTTGACATCCTCCATGAGATAGGGCATGCCACTTATGGAGGTCTCTCTCATCGTAGCCGGTTTCAGAGGGAGTGGCTAACGGTCTGGGGGGGTACCCCCAGTGTTTTCGATGATTTGAGGATTAGCAATAGTATAAGTAGTGACGAAGAGGAATTCGCCCAAACCTACGCCTTGTATGTCCAGGACGGAGTGAACCTGAAAGACCAGCATCTCATACGATACTCATTCATGAGGAAAAATGTTTTCATCGGGAGGGAATATGAACCAGAAGAAACCTCAGCCAGCAATGTATATTAAAGTGGTAGCAGCCCATATTGGGCTGTTTGGGATGATAGAAGTAGGCGAAGGGCAGGAATTCACTGTCACGCTAGATACTGAGGAACAGAATAGGGAGCCCCTGAAGGCAAGATTGAATGAAATACTCAGTGAAGAAGCGTTACCTCTTTGTGTGCCAATGCCCGTTGGGGCTATGGCTGGTGTTGCTTACTACGAGAGGGGAGAGTCGTTGTATCCGCATGCCGTCGCTAGTGAACTCAGCCACAAGAAGATTTGCCACTTGGTTGTGAGGGGTGAGGTGGTGGAAGCTAAGATTAATCTCAAGTAGTCCTCTCAATAGCACAAGTTGTGCGAAAAAAGCGGGTAGGACTATACATTTGAACCGCCTTGTTAATCTTTGTATTTCAAGCAATTCTTCGATCACATACCCTGATTTCATCCGCTACAACAAGTATTGAACCTTGCTGTTCCATTACTAGCCCAAATCAAAATTCAAACAGGATACGACCTTATATCGCACCTATAATTCGGGCTCCCAGATACTTCTCCTAGTGGCATGGCAGTTCAAGGTTGGCTCAAAAATTTAGGTTTATCTACTTGATTATGGTCTCTAGACTTTTCAGCCTAATAGGTAACGCAGAGTATTGACAATAATACCCCTGAGAACGCACAGGATTGATTTTTAGTTCTTTTTATCCTGCGCAATGAAGTGCATCTCCCTTGAGGAATGCTCTTTAATGCCGTCATTCCCGTACCCGAATCAGACTAATTATTAGGATTTTACTTATGATGAGCAATACTGAAGAAGTTTGTTTATCTACCTCGCCCCCTTAGTAATCACTACCGCCTTTGAATGGTGCCTGTCTAACTGTTTTATGGTGTATAATAGAACTCATAATGGCAGACAGAGACTGTGGTAGTTTTTTGCCTGATAGAGTAGGGAAATATAGTTAAGGAGGAGTCATGTCCCATATCACGGCAGAATTAAGGGCTTCTATGGAAAAATCCCCTTATGCTCGCTTGCAGGGGTTTCATTTACTTGAGCTTTCCGAAGGTTATGCCAGGGTGTCGGTCACTCTCCGTCCTGAACACATCAATTTCCGTGGCACGGTTGATGGAGGTCTGGTCATGTCCTTGGCTGACTATGGCTTTGCTTGTTCCTGCAATACCTTCGGACAAGTCAGAGTGGCGGCACAGTTTAGCACCAACTTCATATCGGCTCCGGCTCTAAAAGGCGACCTTCTAGCTGAAGCCAGAACTATTCACGCTGGCAAGACTATGGCTTTGACCGAGATAAGCGTTACCGATGCCAGCGGGAGGGTTATCGCCAAAGCTACCGGGACAGCTATCACCAAACTAAATCTAAGCTCTGCAATAAAATGAGGGCTATAGTATTTTATTGACAAACCCCTCAATCAGGGCTAGGATTAGTTCTCAAAGGCATAAGGAGGTGAAAGGTGCCAATAGATTTGACATGTGCGTTCTTTCCAAATGTAGTCATATTTTGGCTGGTAATATCTCTAGCTGTGGCGTGGACGATGGCGTGGAAGGGTGTAGCCCTGTGGAGAGCTGGCAGAAACGCTCACCTTGTCTGGTTCATAGTCCTGCTCATAGTTAATACACTGGGCATACTGCCAATAATATACATCTTCGCTTTCAGCCGAAAGGAAGAATAATCTCAGCTATCCTTTTGGCTCAGTGAGCATGTTCACTTTCTAATTAAGATTGTTTATCTACCTCACCCCCTTAATCCCCCTCTCCATGATATGGATATATGTTCCTATCATGAGGGGGAAAGTAGTTTTTGAAGGGGCTTTACCCCTTCAAACTTCCCCTGAGAAACAGCTTCTTTCTGATTGATTTGTGATGTATAATGGAGTTAGTCATGGAAATTGTGATAATTATCCTTCTGGTGATTCTAGTTAGCTTCTTTCTCTGGGATAGGCTTCGAGGACAGCAGAGGTGGAAAGAGCAGGGTGAGACCTTATCTAAGATGGTGGGAGAAAAGGTAGAAGGTAGCGTAGGAGTTTTTGGCGACCTACGAGAGAAGTTAGGCGAATTGACAAAGAGAACAAAGGATATTGAGGAGGTTGGCAAGAGCATCTCCAGCCTACAAGAGATTCTACGCGCACCAAAATTTAGGGGCGGTTTTGGTGAACTCCTGCTAGAGAGATTGCTGACTGATATTCTACCGCGCCAAAACTACTCACTCCAATATAGGTTCCGAAGTGGTGAGACTGTAGACGCAGTTATTCGAATTGGCGGAAATTTAGTCCCTATTGATTCTAAGTTCCCTTTAGAAGATTTTGAGCGGATAGTTGCAGCAGAATCTGAAGATGAGCAAAAAGCCTTACGAAAGCAATTCACCCGCACTATTAAAAAGCACATTGATGATGTAACCAGATATATTCTGCCTGATGAAAATACGTTTGACTTTGCCCTTATGTATATTCCTGCAGAAAATGTCTATTACGAGACAATACTTCGCGGTCATCCTGAAGAAAGTGGGATATATTCCTATTCCCTCCAAAAGAGGGTTATCCCGGTTTCACCGAATAGCTTTTATGCCTATTTGCAGGTTATTATTCTAGGACTAAAAGGGCTACATATTGAGAGTGCCGCACGTGAAATCTTAGGACATCTGGGGCGTCTGCAAGGTGATTTTGATGATTTTCAACATGACTATGACACACTGGGTGGACATATTCAGCATGCTACAAGAAAGTATGACGAGGCTGCAAGAAAATTGACAAGACTTGGCGATAAGCTGCAACTTGTAGGTGAAACTCCTGTTGAAAAATTACCAGAAGGAGACACTCAGACAGGCAACGAGGATAAGTAACCGTGAACAGAACCAGGGGCTTTGTTAATCTGAATCGGTTTAAGTCGGGCAGGGCGATAAAGCGGCTCAAGACGGTTTCGGACAAGCATAAATTGAAAAAGCGTAACTAGGCTTAAGTCTTCCTCTCGATTACTGGTCTGATAAGAGCCACCAGTAAACTGGCTACTGCCATGCCTGCCGCCCCGGCGGCAAAAGCCATGGAATAACTGCCAGTGGCATCAAATGTGAGCCCGCCAATAAGCGGACCAATAAACGCTCCTATTGCCCAGCCAATGTTTAGGGCGCCCATTATTACCCCGATACTACGCAGTCCGAAGATATCACCAAGCATTGCCGCTATAGGGGGGTCAATACCTCCGTAGCCGAAACCATAAACAGCAGCAACAGCATAGAGCATCCATAACTCCTGCGCCGAGATTAGCCAGGCTAGTGCCCCCACCTGGAGCAGTGCGCAGATAACGCCGGTTACCTTCCTGCCCATCTTATCCGAAACCCAGCCCATCGATAATCTACCCAGGATACTAATGCCGCCTATCAGACTAAGGGCTGCTGCTGCTTCCATGACGGAAATGCCTATATCGGTGGCATGAGGCACAATGTGGGTCAATACTAAGTGTAAACCCATGGAATAAAATATCCAGATAAACGCCAAAAACCAGAAACTGCTGGTTCTGGCTGCCTCCGCTAGTGAGAACCCGGCTGGCTGAGCCCTGCTACTTCCTATCTGAGTTTCGCCTGCACTCGGTTTTACCCCATCAGGCAAAGCTCCAATTTCATCAGGTTCCTTCTTTAATAGCACAGACGGGGAAATGATAAACAACAGAGCGATTAGTCCTATTACCACAAACGACATACGCCAACCAACGTTAGAAATAAGGTAAGTGGCAAGTGGCGCCGTAATAACTGTTCCTAAGCCAGCCCCTGAGCTAACAATGCCCAGGGCAAGCCCTCGCTTTTTATCAAACCATCTTGAGATGGTGGCCATTACCACGGTATATATCGCCCCCGTCCCTATAGCTAATAACAGGCTATAACTTATGAATAATTGCCATAGGGAGCCGGTTTGGCTGGTTAGTAATAGACTTATGCCAGTAAATAAACCCATTAGCGCGATAATAGTTCTTGGTCCATATCTGTCTAGAGCCCACCCGCCTAACATGGCAAATACGCCACACAGCAGCATATAAACCGAGAACACCCCAGAGGTTGTCCCTCGGGTCAGGCTAAACTCAGTCTCAAGAGACTTGAAGAACACCCCGAAGGAATAGCGGGTACCAAAAACTATGACCATAATAATAGCGCAAGCTATTACCACCACCCAACCATAAAATAGCCTATCTTTAATCCTTGACAGTGATAGCACCGGTGCCTCCTATTGACGACTGGTCAAGTATACTGTATCATGCCTCTCAGTAGCAATGTTCAAGCGGGGAGCCGTGTTCAGGTCAAAGGCAGTTTTAGTATTAAGCTTGGTGCTGATAGGGGGGTGTGTCTTTGCTGGTGTTGTTATCTGGGCGCCAAAAGAGGCACCACCAGCTCCGGCAGCTTTCCAGATTGCTGATTTAGTAATTAGTCCGGCTGAGGTTAAGCCTGGTGAGAAAGTAACTATCACCGCTGAGGTGACAAATGCCGGTGGCACTGATGGCAGCTATACTGCCAAACTGAGGATAAACGATGTTACTGAGGCAACAAGAAAAGTCACCGTGGCTGCCGGGGCAAGCCAGTTATTGAGCTTTACCGTAGTCAAAGATGCCCCGGACACCTATAAAGTTAGCTGGGATGAACTTAGCGGGCAGTTTGGGGTAGTCAAGCCAGCGCCACCCAAGCCAGCGCCACCCAAGCCAGCACCGCCCAAGCCAGCACCGCCCAAGCCAGCGCCGCCCAAGCCAGCGCCACCTGAGCCAACGGTGCGCACCTGGACCTTGACCGATGATGCTGCCACTCGCCTACTGGTTAAAGGTATATCTGGGGCCTCAGCCCACTTTGTGCCCGAGGATAAGATAGAGCTGAGGTACAGCGTTATCTTTAAGCTGACCTGTGCTGTTGGTGTCTCTGAAGGTAAGCTATGGCTTGAAGATATTCCCTTCTGGCTTTATGATAACTGGCTAATTAATATTATTGGCGGCTATACCAGCTATTCTGGCGGCAAGCTTTTCCTGACATCATTACCTCCATGGTTTGACCCAACAGAGGAAATCGCCCCTGATGTTACTGAGCTGCCAGCTTTCAAATCCATCACCACTGAGGAAGGTAAAGCCATTTTAACCTACTGATGGTATTGGGGGTGAAATAAGGAGGGTTAGGAAAAGATGAAAGGTAAACTAATTTGGTCAATATTTTGGGCTTTAGTAGGAGTTTTTATTATAGTAATAAGCATCTTCTTGATTCCAGTGGCTAGGGAATCACTTTTGGGTCCTGCTTTTCTTCTTGGTTCTGGGATCCTTTTTGTTTTGTTAGGTGCAGTGCTAATATATCTCACTGCGAAGGATAAAGTGACAGGGTTGTTAAAAAGGTTCCTGATATTAACCGGAGCTTCTGCTACTGCAATGCCCGTCAGTGCCGTTCTGCACAATCCTGTTTATGGTCTGTTTATTTACTGGTTTGGCACCGACTTTTGGGACAGAATTGGTCTGGGTGACGAGCCTGTCTTTTTTATTATGGCAGTCCTTGTATGCCCAATAGGGTTTTTGGTGGGAGCTGTGGGCAGTATAGTCCTCGCCAAGAAAAAAGCATAGGGTGGCGAGATGACCCTTTTGGCAAAGCTGCCTGGATGTAGCCCGAATCCCCTTAACAAGCGCTTAACCTTGACACCTCAAAGTGGCAATGTTACACTTCATTTGCCCACGGAAGTGATGTTTGGAAGGTAAATTATGGCTGTGAAAAGAGTCGGTATTCTCTATCATCCTATGATTGAGGCTGCCTATAATCTGGCTAAGGAACTAGAAGATTTTTTAGGCTCAAGGGGGGTCCCTGTCTGGCTATGTTCAGCCTGGGAGGGGAAAAAAGCCAAGGCTCAGGTAGCCGGGACAGATTTAATTCTTAGTATTGGTGGTGATGGCACTATTCTGCGAGCAGCTCAGGCAGTGGTGCCTAACCCAACCCCTATTACCGGCATAAATTTAGGCAAGCTGGGATTTATGACCGAACTGAGTGCTGGTGAAGCTGTGGATAGGCTACCTGCTTTACTGGCTGGGGAGGGCTGGATTGATGAGCGGACTATGCTTGAGGCAGAGCTTGCCCCTGAAGAAGACGAGTCCCCCCAGGTGTTTTACGCCTTGAATGATGTGGTGGTGGCACGGGGGGCAATAGCTCGGATTGTCTATATACAGGCTAGCATTGATGATGAGCCACTGACCACCTATAAGGCTGACGGGGTGATTGTGGCTTCAGCCAGTGGCAGCACCGGTTACTCACTGGCTGCCGGTGGGCCTATCCTCCACCCACAGGCTAAGGAGTTCCTGCTGTTACCGATAATGCCCCACCTTAGTTCGGCTTACACTATGGTGTTACCATCCACAGCAGTAGTGAGGCTGCGCATCAGCACTACTCACCAGGCAACGCTAAGCATTGATGGTCATATAAATCTACCGCTGTCAACTGGTGCCACTATTACTGTAAGGTGTAGCTCTAATAAGGCTCGATTTTTAAGAATTCATCCAGAGACCTCTTTCTATAGCTCTCTGGAGCAAAGGTTGAAAGGAAAGCAATGAAGTCGGTAGAGAAAGCCAGAATCAGAGATGCCGTCCAGATGCATCAGTTAATTAACTACTTTGCTGATAAGGATGAGATGCTAGCCCGTCCGCTGAGCGAGATATACGAAAATATCAGGGATTACTTTGTAGTTAGACAGGGTGAGCGGGTAATTGCCTGTGCCGCCTTGCATGTTAGCTGGTCAGACCTAACCGAGATAAAGTCGCTGGCAGTGGCTGAGGATAGCCAGAAACAGGGGATTGGCGACCAACTGGTAGAAGCCTGTCTTAAGGAAGCCAGGGAGCTTGGTATTTCTATTGTTTTTTGCTTGACCTATAAACCAGCCTTTTTTGAGAAGTTTGGCTTTTCTCAAGTAGATAAGATGGAGCTGCCCCGCAAGGTGTGGACTGAGTGTTATCGCTGCCCCAAGTTCCCCAATTGTGACGAGGTAGCCCTTGTCTATAATCTAGAGGCAGGAGCGCAACTTGGCTGAGGAAAAGACGCTGTCCAGCCAGCTAATCTATGACGGGCGAGCGGTAAAACTGCGGATTGATACCGTAAAGATGCCCAGCGGTAGGGAAACCACGCGAGAGATTGTGGAGCACAATGATTGTGTAGCTATTATAGCTATTGATGCTGATGATAACGTACTAATGGTTAAGCAGTTTCGCAAGCCGGTGGAGAAGGAGCTACTGGAGATACCGGCTGGCGGCATTGAACCGGGTGAAGACCCGGTGGCTACTGTTCGCCGTGAGATGCGCGAGGAAACGGGTTACCTACCGAGAAAGGTGGAGAGGTTGGGCGGCTTCTACTCTACGCCCGGTTACTGCACTGAATACCTTTATCTTTATCTGGCTACCGACCTTATTCCCAGCCAGCTATACGCTGAGGATACCGAGAATATTAGTTTAGTTCGGGTGCCGATTAGTCAGATTTCCAGCCTTATTACCTCAGGCTCTATTTGTGATGCTAAGAGTATCGCCGGTTTGCTTACCTTCTTAGAGTATCGTAAGGGGCACTAAAAAGACCACTGAAAAGGTAGCCTTCTTAGTGCTTGATGACATTGTCCTTCACTCTGTTGTGCTCTTAGCCTTCCAGCGAGTCCAAAAGGCAAAGAGAAGGCAAACGACACCTGCCATACTCAGGACACTAACAGGTAGCGAGAAGGCTAATCCAGAAGCACCAGCCCTGGTCATCCCGCGTTCTGCAACCAGCCAAAGTGTAAGTCCCGTTAAGAATGGTCTGGCTATCTGAGCTACAAACATCAGGCTACAACCAGCCAGAAGCAGACTCTCTGCTTTTCCTCCTCCTCGTCTGAGCATCCGCACCGCAAGAACGATGCCAACAAGCCAGGCTAGAAGCATAGGGCTATTTCCCAGGAGAGCCGGGACAACCACATCAAAGTAGTTCACGCCATTTTCCCCCTGTAATCTTTATAAGATTGACTTTCTTTAGTAGATAGCTGTGATAGGTGGGCTAAAAATAGCTTCGCAGTGAGCCAGCTATTTCCTCAGGAGGCTCAGTAACCAGCCCATCATAAAGTATGTTTTGTGAGTACCATACATCATTTATCGGCTGAGCTTGGACGCTACTCCGGGAAACAATTCTCACCCCTGCCCACAGGTAATCTAGTTTTTCGTTTAGCCGACCGGAATATAGGGCAAAATTACAGCTAGATAAGCCTTTGTCCTTGTAATATTTAAATACCCGCGATATGCCATCAGCCAGGCTTTCCCAGTCGCTATCATCAAATTCCAGGAAGTTTGACTTATTTCTTACCATGCCGTGCACTTCATCCTCTCTCATCGGGGCAAAGGGCACTAGCCACTCGGTATTACCCAGGCGGTTAAGGTATCTCTCGCCTATTTCCTTTTCCGTCTGCACCAGGTTTTCCCAGAAGGAGATGCCAGCTTTGGCGTAATACTCCCGGCTATGGTCAATTAAGTTGGATATTAGGAAATAGGGCCAGTCGCTAGCCATAACCTGGAGATGGGGGTGGGGTATGCTGGCACCAGCCGGGAAAAGGTAGTTAAAACCTATTTCAGCATACCTCCCCGCCGGGCTCTTCTCATATAGTTTGTTGAAATAGATTGAGCATACCTTAAAGGCATTGGCTAGCATATCGGTAGTAAATTCATCTAAAGGAACAAAGTGTTGGTGACTAATAACGGTGACGGCGCTATATTCCTTCTGAGCAAAGAGGTTAGGGAATAAGCAAGCTTCACCAACTACTATTCTGCCTCCGGGTATTAGTTCCTCAGGATATTTTGGGGTGGACTCATAGACCTTCTCCGGGCAGAAGAAGCACCTGTCTCTGGATTGCTCGGCAATCTCAGCCAGCAGTTTTTCATCAGTGTTATACATTCGTTGCCATACCTTCCGTCCGGTGCGGACTTTGGTGGTAGCACCGGTTAGCGGGTCTGCCCTGGTTTCAACCTGTTGATAGTCCAGCTCGAAATCTTTTAGCGGGCTGTGGAATACAACCTGTAAAGTCTGCTTTTTGAACTCAATTTCCATTATTTCCTCCTTTGGTATCTGGCTTTGCCCTGCTCAAATAGGTCTTCTCCGTAAATATCATTGGCAACAATAGCCGGGAAGTTCTCCACATTAAGCCGTAAAATAGCCTCAGTGCCTAAATCTTCATAGGCTACGACCTCCACCTGTTTGATGCATCTGGCTAGCAAAGCGCCGGCACCACCTATGGTAACCAGATAAACAGCTTTATGCTTTTTGATAGCCTCTCTTACTGCAGGTGAGCGGTTGCCTTTACCAATCATGGCTCTAATTCCGGCGGTGATAAGCCGTGGAGTATAGGTATCCATACGGCTACTGGTAGTGGGGCCGGCTGAGCCAATAACCTGCCCCGGCCTGGCTGGGGACGGTCCCATATAATACAAAGTTTGTCCATTAAGGTCAAAGGGCAGCCTCTCTCCCTTATCCAGAGCCTGGATAAGCCTCTGGTGAGCAGCATCGCGGGCGGTATAGATAACCCCGGAAATCAGCACCCTGGTGCCTACCGTCAGCTTTTCTATTGTCTCAACATCAAGCGGCGATGTAATATTATTTATCAACCCTATCCCCTTTATCCCCTTCCCCTTATCAAGGGGAAGGGGAATTGGTTATATAAGAGAGGCTTCGCCTCTCTTTGACTCTCCTTCAGCATATGCTCCTTCAAAGGAGAGGGGGAGGTATGGGTTTCGAAGGGGCTAACGCCCCTTCGGGCTTCCCTCTTTATAGTATGGTCTCCTTGTGGCGGGCGCTATGGCACTGGAGGTTAACCGCTACCGGCAGGCTGGCAATATGGGTAGGCATAACCTCAGCATGCACTGCCAGGGCGGTGGTTCTACCGCCAAAGCCCAGCGGTCCGATGCCCAAATCATTGATTTGAGCTAGAATCTCTTTCTCAAGCTCGGCAATCTCAGGGTCAGGGTTTGGCTTGGCTACCGGGCGCAATAGTGCCTTCTTAGCCAGTAACATTGCATTTTCTGAGGTGGCACCTATGCCTAAGCCGATAATCAGTGGCGGGCAGGGATTACCTCCTGCCTCATCAACAGTTCTTACTGCCAGGTCAATGATACCTTGCCTGCCAGCACCTGGCTTAAGCATAGCCAGCTTGCTCATATTCTCGGCACCACCCCCCTTGGGCATAACCGAAATTTTGACTCGGTCACCGGGGACTATTTCAGTATGAATAACCGGCGGTGTATTGTCCCTGGTGTTTACCCTGGCTGAGAATGGCTGGTTGACTATAGACTTGCGCAGGTAGCCCTGACTGTAGCCATGGCGGACTCCTTCCTCTACTGCGGTATAAAGGTCGCCGCCGGTTATGTGAGCTTCCTGCCCTATTTCAAGGAAGACCACGGCAGTGCCGCAGTCCTGACACAGCGGAAGGTGCTCCTCTCTGGCGATTCGGGCATTTTCTATAAGCTGACCTAAAACTTCCTTCCCTAGCTGAGACTCCTCAGTCTGCTGGGCTTGCTTGAGGGCAGCCAGCACATCCTCGCCGAGGACGAAGTTTGCCTCCTGACAGAGCTGGGCTACGGCTTGGGTTATGGCGCTAGCTTTAATCTCTCTCATTTTTTTATTAGGTAACTTCATCCACCCTCATGTCATTGCGAGGAGCGTCAGCGACGAAGCAATCTCAAGATACCACATATGTTGTTTTATTAGGTAACCCTATCCCCTTTATCCCCTTCCCCTTGATAAGGGGAAGGGGAAGTAGTTTTATAAGAGAAGCTTCGCCTCTCTTTGACTCTCCTTTGGTATAACCTATTCCTTTTGTTTTGGCTCTTGCGCCTCACTTACCCATACCCCATCCCTAACCCAACTTCGTATTAGCCTCCTTATTTCAATACAGTTTCGACAAAGCTTTGGGCCTGTCCTTTCCCTTTGTGCGCCAAATCTTCTTCCGCAGAACTCGCAAGTATACCATCGGACTATCGGTTTGCTTGAAGCTTGATGCATGTTCAGTGCCTCCTCTGCATAATCTTCACCAGCTCTCGCACTGCCTTGGCTGAGTTGGTTAGGGCTGACTTCTCCTCAGGGGTTAGCTCTAGCTCTATTATTTGCTCAATGCCATTCCTGCCCAGCTTTACCGGAACACCGATGACAGTGTCCTTAATTCCATATTCTCCATCCAGGTAGGCGGCGCAGGGCAGGATTTTTTTCTCGTCTAAAATTATGGCATCTACCATCTGAAGAACAGCGGCTGATGGGGCATAAAAGGCACTACCGGTTTTCAGCAACTCTACAATCTCGGCTCCACCCTTTATGGTGCGCCCTACCATCTTATCAATAGTTTCCTGAGGCAGGAGTTCGGTTATCGGTGTGCCTTTAACCGTAGATAGTCTGGGGATAATGACCATATTTTTGCCGTGTTCCCCCAGGACACAGGCAGACACATCTTCTACTGATACATTGAGTTCAGTGGCGATGAAGCTGCTAAATCGGGCAGCATCAAGAACACCAGATAAACCAAATACCCTGTTTGGCGGGAACTTACTGAGGTGCAGGACTAAATAGGTCATGGCATCTACCGGATTGGTAACCATAATGATAATGCAGTCGGGTGAGTGGCTTACTACATTGCCGGTAACCTCGGTAACAATGTTCATATTAGTTAGTAGTAGCTCATCACGGGTCATGCCCGGCTTTCTACCTATGCCTGAGGTAATAATTACCACATCCGAGTTAGCTGTTTCCTGGTAGCCGGTAGTCCCGATGAGGTGAGAGTTAAAGTTGAGGATAGGTGCTGACTCAAGAATATCTAACGCTTTACCTTGAGGTAGACCGTCGATAATATCCACCAGGACTATATCGGCATAGCCCCTCTCGGCAATTCGCTGGGCACAGGTGGCGCCGACATTTCCAGCGCCGATAATGCTGATTTTGTTAGGTATTTCTTAGCTCCTCTAGTTTTTCAATCACGGCGTCGGCTACCTGTGAAGTGCCGACTGCCTCAGCATCGGCTCCGGCAGGCTTCAGGTCATAGGTAACCTTCTTCCCTTCAGCGATAACCTCGGTTATAGCCTTTTCCAATCTATCAGCAGCTTCTGTCTCGCCGAGGTGGCGGAGAAGCATCACTCCGGAGAGCATCATTGCCATAGGGTTAACCTTATTCTGCCCCTTATATTTAGGGGCACTACCATGTGTTGGCTCAAAGAGGGCTGCCTCGTCGCCAATGTTAGCACCGGGAGCTATCCCCAGTCCACCGACCAGCCCAGCGCACAGGTCAGAGATTATGTCCCCATAAAGATTAGGGGCTACTATTACATCAAACTGCTGGGGTCTTCTCACCAGTTGCATGGTCATGTTATCGACAATTCTATCCTCAAAGTCAATATCGGTATATTCCTTAGCCACCTCTCTGGCGACAGCCAAAAACAGCCCATCTGAGAATTTCATAATGTTGGCTTTGTGGACAGCGGTTACCTTCCTTCTTTGATGAGCCCGGGCATAGTCAAAGGCGAACCTGACAATCCGCCGACTGCCTGTCTCAGAAATCACTTTTAGGCTAAAGCCAGAGTCGTCTCTGACTGCCGTCCCCTCTGTCTCGGCGATGAGTTTTATTAGCCTAGCCGCCTCAGGAGTCCCCTTCTCAAACTCAATACCAGCGTAGAGGTCCTCGGTATTCTCCCTGACAACGACAATGTCCACATCTTTATAGAGTGAAGGGACTCCGGGGTAGGTCTTGCACGGTCGGACACAGGCATAAAGGTTTAATGCTTTGCGCAGGGCAACATTAACGCTTCTAAAGCCTGAGCCTACCGGAGTGGTAACCGGCCCTTTAAGGGCGACCTTGTTTCTCCTGATGGATTCAAGTACGTGCTCAGGAAGCGGTGTGCCAAACTTATCCTGGACATCGGCACCGGCATAAACCACATCCCAATTGAAGGCAACACCGGTTGCTTCCAGAACTCGTTTTGTAGCCCCGGTAACTTCAGGACCTATTCCATCACCTGGAATAAGCGTAACACTGTAGGCCAATACTGCGTCTCCTTCTCTTGCTTGATAAATTATAGTCTAAAGTCACCGTACTTCTGAATATAGGGGATAAGCCCGCCTTCGTCAAGGATATGGAGCATAACCTCAGGGATTTGGCTAAAGGTGAGCTGGTTACCATTGGTTATATCCTTGACTGTGCCGGCTTGAAGGTCTACCTCTAGCCCGTCGCCGTCATTGATTTGAGCAGTATCGCATATTAATACCGGAAGCCCCAGGTTAATAGCGTTTCTAAAGAATATCCTGGCTACTGATTTAGCCAGTATGGCGCTTACCCCAGCCATCTTGATAACCAGCGGGGCATGCTCCCGACTGGAGCCAAGTCCAAAGTTAGAGCCAGCAACTATAAAATCTCCTGCCTTTACCCTGGAAGCAAAGGTGGGGTCGGCATCTTCCATAACATGCTTTGCCAGCTCAGGGAGGTTACTTCTCAGGTGAGCCAGACGCCCGGGAACAATGTGGTCAGTAGAGATATTATCGCCAAATTTAAATGCTCTGCCTTTAACCACCTACATTACCTCTCTGGGGTCAGTGATTTCACCGGTGATAGCTGTAGCCGCTGCTGTAGCCGGGCTGCCCAGATAGATGAAGGCTTCAGGATTACCCATCCGCCCCTTGAAGTTTCGGTTAGCCGTGGATAGGCATGATTCCCCACCACCCAGCACCCCTTGGTGGAGCCCCAGGCAAGCCCCGCAGCCCGGGGGTAGGATAATAGCTTCGGCTTCAATCAGGGTTTGGATATAGCCCGCCTTAATAGCCGCTAACAAAACCTGTCGTGACGCCGGGGCTACTATCAGCCTGGTTTCAGGGTGGCGCCTCTTCCCCTTCAAAATGTTAGCCGCTATAGCCAGGTCTTCCAAACGTCCGTTGGTGCAGGTGCCGATAAATACCTGCTCAATTTTAGTTCCCTTGAGCTCCCTGGCTGGAGCCGTATTATCTACACTATGAGGCTTGGCCACTGCAGGCTCAAGAGCAGCCACATTAATATTGATGGTTTGCTCATAGACAGCGTCAGCATCGGGCAGGATTGGCTGGTACTGGTTACCTCGTCCCTGTGAGGCTAGATAATCTTGCGTTGTCTTATCGGTGGCGAAAAGCCCCACCTTAGCCCCGGCTTCTACTGCCATGTTGGCTATGGTAAAACGCTGTGACATAGTCATTGTGTCCACGGTGTCACCACTGAATTCCAGTGCTTTATAGGTAGCTCCATTGGCTCCAATCTGCCCGATAAGGTGAAGAATGAGGTCTTTAGCATAGACACCATACGGGAAGTTACCTGAGACCGTTACCTTAATACTTTCCGGGACTCGGAGCCAGGTCTTGCCCAGACCGAAGGCAATAGCTACGTCAGTGGAGCCCATCCCGGTGGCAAAAGCACCCAGCCCACCAGCGGTTACCGTGTGTGAATCGGCGCCGATGATTACATCGCCCGGCTTAGCCAGAGATTCAGCCACTATCTGGTGGCAAATACCATCGCCAACATCAAAGATAAGACAGCCGGTTTGCTGGGCAAAATGGCGCAGCAGCATGTGGTCTTTAGATAGCCCATGATTTGGGCTGGGAGCAGCGTGGTCAAGAAATATGGCAGTTTTTTGCGGGTTAGCCAGGCGGTCAAATCGGCTTGTCTGAAATTGGCTTACTGTTAGTGGTCCAGTAGTATCCTGGGCGAAAACCAGGTCTACCTTAGTAACAACAATACTCCCTGAACAGGCATCACTTCCAGACTTTTTACTTAGTATCTTCTCAGCTAATGTCTTCCCCACAGCCGGCATTGCTCACTCTACTAAATTGGTGGCTAACCGATTACAGCCATGACAGCATCTCTAGGTACATGGTCGCCATTCTTGAAATTTATCGCTTTAACCTGTCCACTAATCGGAGTAGATATAGCGTTAGCCATTTTCATTGCTTCCAGGATAACTATTACATCATCAGCTTTAACTTCATCGCCTACATTTACCTCATAGCGTATTATCATACCTGGCATGGGGGCTGTAATAGTTACCTCTCCAGGTTCAGCTTCCACTGGTGGGGGTGGTGGTGGCTTTTCCTCAACTGGTTTAGCTGGCGGCGGGGCAACCGGGGGAGTGGTTATTGGAGTGGTTGGTGATGGGGCACCGACTGCCTCCACCCCAACACTATAAACCTCATCACCGATGTAGACATTAAATGTTCTGAGGCTAGACCCCTTTGATGGTGTCTGTTTCTCCTCCAGCTTGCCAGCTTTCACCTTAGCGATGAGCTCGTCTTCGCGTTTTACATCCTCCATAGTCTTTGGCTTTACTTCAGGGGGCGGGGGCTCCAGACCATACTTCCACCTCAGGAAGCGCATCCCGGTGGTGGGATAAAGGGCATAGGTGAGCACATCACCAATATCCCGAGCAATGTCTTTTGTCGCCTCTTTAGCCTTATCCAGCTCCGGTTCTAGTATATCAGCGGCTCGGCAGGTAATCGGGGTCTCTCCCCGTTCATAGCCTTTAAGCACTATTTTCTGAACCTCAGGGTCAACGGGGGCTGGGGGTTTACCGTATAGTCCATAAACATAGTCCTTTACCTGATCCGATATCATTTTATATCTACCAAAGAGGACATTCTGAACAGCCTGGATACCGACAATCTGGCTGGTCGGGGTAACCAGGGGTGGGTAGCCCAGCTCCTTTCGAACTCGTGGTAGTTCCTCATATACCTCGTCAATTCTATCCAGGGCATCAGCCTCTCGTAGCTGAGCTACCAGGTTGGTGGTCATGCCACCAGGAATCTGGTGCATCAATACGCTGGTATCAATGACTGCCATTCTAGTGGTATCCAGAAAGTCCCGATATTTAGGGGCTATAGATTCGATATACTGCCCTAGTTTGAATAGATGGGCTAAATCAAGTCCGGTGTCTCTAGGCGTTCCCTGAAGGGCAACGACAATAGGCTCTATGGCTGGGTGTGATGAGCGCAGGGCGAATGGAGCCAGGCAGGTATCAATAATATCTACCCCGGCTTCAATCGCCTTGAGGCAGCTCATAGATGCCATACCGCTAGTGTAGTGGGTGTGTAGCTGCACCGGTATCTTTAATACCTGCTTAAGTGCCTTAATTAGTTCATAGGTATCATCAGGAGACATAAGTCCAGCCATGTCCTTTATGCACAGGCTATCCGCCCCCATATCTTGAAGGATAAGCGCCTTATTGACGTAATAGTCAATGTTATATACCGGACCACCCAGCTTTGGCTCAGTAAGGGAGTAGCATAGTGAAAGCTGGGCATGCTTACCGCACTCCTTGATTGCCTTCAGGCAGGTCTCAAAGTTACGCTCATCATTGACGGCATCAAATACTCTGAAGATATCAATGCCCACTTCGGCGGCATGATAGACAAAAGCGGTAACCACATCATCAGCGTAGTTGCGATAACCTACCAGGTTCTGTCCTCTAAGCAGCATTTGAAGACGGGTATCAGGCATCAGCCTTTTCAGGAGGCGTGGTCTTTCCCATGGGTCTTCATTCAGGAATCTGGTAGGAACATCAAAGGTAGCCCCACCCCAGACCTCCATAGAGTAGAACCCGGCTTTATTCATCTCCTCAGCGATGGCTTCCATATCCTCGGTTCGCATTCGTGTCGCCAGTGTGGATTGATGCCCATCGCGGAAGGTAAGGTCGGTAATTTTTAGTGGGTCCTTTACCATCACTATTTAATTTACCTTTCTAGTTGGTATTTTTGCGGTTGAGTCAGCGTTTGCGCCTTTTGGCTTTCATTAACTCCTGCCGTCGGGAAATCCTCCACCGACTAACTTGCGGTTGGGGCTTAATACTGGGAGTTGCTGGCAGGGGTTGCTGTTCCATCTCAATGCAGGCACTGACAGCACCCATAATAGCGGCTATTAGTTTCCTATCCATGATTACCCCCTTCGCCGCTTCACAGTGGGATATTCCCGTGCTTTTTGTATGGGCGGGTGCTATCTGTGGGATTTTCAAGCATCTCCAGCGCCCTAATTAGCTTAGGGCGAGTTACCCGGGGGTCAATGACATCATCAATATAACCCCTGGCTGCCGCCGCATAAGGGTCAGCAAATTTCTCTTGATACTCGTTAACCAGTTTCTGTTTTGTTTCATCTGGGTTGTCTGATTTGACTATGACATCTCTAAAGATGACATTTACTGCTGCTTCTGGTCCCATGACGGCGATCTCGCCAGTAGGCCAGGAGTAGTTAATATCACCACGCAGATGCTTTGAGCTCATCACTATATAGGCTCCCCCGTAAGCCTTGTGGGTGATAACAGTAACCTTGGGTACTGTGGACTCAGCATAGGCATAGATAAACTTGGCACCATTTTTAATAATGCCGGTTCGCTCCTGCTCAGCACCAGGCATGAATCCGGGGACATCAACTAAGCTGACCAGAGGGATGTTAAAGGCGTCACAGAAGCGGATAAATCTAGCTCCCTTAACTGCTGAGTTATTGTCAATAATTCCCGCCATGTAAGCCGGTTGCTGAGCCACAATCCCCACTGATTTACCATTTAGTCGAGCAAAACCAACGATGAGGTTAGGGGCAAAGTGCTGGTGCACCTCCATGAAGTCGCCATTATCTACCACACTAGTGATTAGCTGCTTCATATCATAAGCGACATCGGGGTCATCGGGGATGAGGTTGAGCAGGCTTTCGTCTGTCCTGGCTGGGTCGTCGGTAGGCTCTACTACCGGTGGGTCATCCATGCTATTCTGGGGAAGGAAGCTCAACAGGCGACACACCATCTGGAGGCACTCTGGCTCGTTCTCAGCAACAAAATGAGCCACCCCACTTTTTTCAGCGTGTGTCATAGCTCCACCCAGCTCCTCATGGCTAATCTTTTCTCCAGTGACCGCCTTAATCACATCAGGGCCGGTAATATACATCTTGCTTATACCCTTCACCATGAAGACGAAATCGGTTAGGGCTGGGGAATAGACCGCCCCACCAGCCGATGGCCCCAGTATTACTGATATTTGTGGGATGACCCCTGAGCACAGCGTGTTGCGCAGCAGTATATCACCCACGCCACCGAGGCTCATAATCCCTTCCTGAATTCGTGCCCCACCAGAATCATTTAAGCCAATCATAGGGCTGCCCTTTTTAAGGGCGAGGTCGATAACCTTGCAAATCTTCTGAGCGCTCGCCTCAGATATTGACCCCCCCAACACACCAAAGTCCTGAGAGTAGATAAAAACAAGCCTGCTATCTATTTTGCCCGAGCCGGTAACTACGGCATCACCTAGATATCGTTGCTTTTCTAGACCAAAGTCGGTAGCCCGGTGGGTGATAAAGGCATCTAGTTCCTCAAAACTACCTGAGTCGAGAAGAAGGTCAATTCTCTCTCGAGCGGTTAGCTTACCCCGTGCGTGCTGCTGCTGGATGCGCTTTTCACCACCACCAGCCTTGGCTAGTTTTTCCAGCCTGGCTAGCTTATCCAGTCTATCCTGCATTGTCATTTAAGTTAATATATCTCCTGGTTGAATTTTGAATATAATAGATGTGAATAATCATATCATATTACCTACCACATAGGCAAGTCTGTGATAACAGGGGTTGTTTATCAATCTATTTTCCCCCACCCGCCCAGCCTGAGTTGAGTTCGGGGGCTTTGTCCCTATATCTGCAAGGCTGATGAGCGAAGCTCCCACGGGAGGGCAGGTGGGAGCAGTCGGTGTTGGTAAGCAATCTCACACATCGCTATTGACAAATGTTTAAAAAAATGGTAGTATATAACTTTGTAATTATGCCTCTTAATGTTTCACCTTATTACATTTCTTCACTGACCACCGGTTTTATTTAGGTTAATCCGCAGTAATGGAAGATTTGGCATATCTCTTTGAGGAGTAGAGCTAAAGATGGTTTTATTGTCACCCGCGTACAGTCCAGAAAGGATGCTTCCTGTTTCCAGAAAGTCTTATGCCCGGTTACCACAGATACTAGAGATTCCCAATCTGATTAAAATTCAATTAGACTCATTCCGCTGGTTTCAGGAAGAGGGGCTAAAGGAGTCGCTGGAGGAGGTATCCCCCATTAAAGACTTCACTGGCAACAGGCTGGAGCTTAGCTTCATAAACTACGAATTCCGTAAGCCTCATCATACCGAGCAAGAGTGCCGCCAGAGAGACCTGACCTACTCAGCCCCCATCTATGTCAGGGCACGGTTGCTGGTCAAGGAATCGGGGGAAATCAAAGAGCAAGACCTGTTTTTTGGTGACATCCCGTTGATGACAGCTAGAGGCACCTTTATCACCAGTGGTGCCGAACGGGTAGTGGTAAGCCAGTTACTCCGTTCACCAGGTGTCTATTTCACCATTGAAGAGGATGTCGTTAGTGGTCGTGAATTGTGCCAGGCTAAGCTAATTCCAACCCGCGGGGCCTGGCTGGAGTTTGAGACCAGTAACCGGGATGTAATCTCAGTCAAGATTGACGGTAAGCGAAAGATTCCTATTACCACACTACTACGGGCGATTGGTTGCGGTAGTGATGAGCAACTCTTGAGCTTTTTCTCCAAAGAGGACAGCTCTTCAGAGCACCAGTTTATCCGGTCAACTGTGGAGCGTGAGCCTTTGGTTAAGGATGAGCCTGAGGCGCTACTTGATATCTACAAGAAGTTACGCCCCGGTGACCCACCCAATACCGAAAATGCCAGAAAATTAATAACTAACCTGTTCTTTGATTCCCAGCGTTATAACCTGGGGAGGGTAGGTCGCTATAAGCTTAATAAGCGACTAGGGCTTAATGTCCCGGAAACAGAGCGGGCTCTAACCAGGGAAGATATTATAGAAATAATAAGACACATCATTAAGATTAATAATGGTCTAGACACCCCCGATGATATTGACCATCTCGGCAATCGGCGAGTGCGCACTGTTGGCGAGCTGATTCAAAACCAGTTTCGCATTGGGTTATTGCGCCTGGAGCGGGTAGCCAGGGAGCGTATGAGCATTATCACCACTGAGCAAGTTACTGCCAGCGCCCTAGTCAACATTCGTCCCATAGTGGCAGCGATTAGGGAGTTCTTCGGTGGCTCACAGCTATCACAATTTATGGATCAAACTAACCCACTGGCTGAGCTAACTCATAAGCGTCGCCTATCAGCAATGGGACCAGGCGGGCTATCTCGTGAGCGGGCTGGCTTTGATGTTCGCGATGTCCACTTTTCTCACTATGGTAGAATCTGCCCCATTGAGACGCCAGAGGGACCTAACATCGGTCTCATTGGCTCTCTAGCTACCTACAGCCTGGTTAACCAGTATGGTTTTATTGAGACACCATACCGCCGGGTTATTGCCGAGGTGAGCAATACCTATGAGGAGCTTGTGGGTAGGACAACCAAGGAAGCAGTGCTTGATGACAGGGGTAACACCCTAGCAGAGGCTAGGGCTAGCATTACCCCTGAGCTTGCCACCAAATTGTCTCAGCTACCTCCCAGAATGATAAAGGTGGTGCCCTTCGTCTCTAAAGACGTCGTCTACATGACAGCAGATAAAGAGGATGAATATACCATTGCCCAGGCTAACGCCAAGCTTGACCAGAATAACCAATTTATCGGGGAAAAGGTTGAAGCCAGGCTGGGCGACCGCTACCTGGTGGAGGTACCTGATAGAATTGAATTAATGGACGTGTCACCTAAGCAGATAGTCAGTGTTGCCACCGCCCTAATCCCCTTCCTTGAGCATAACGATGCCAATCGTGCCCTGATGGGGGCTAATATGCAGCGGCAGGCGGTGCCTCTGCTTTGTCCTGAGGCACCTTTGGTAGCTACCGGTATGGAAATGGAAGCTGCCAAGTACAGTGGGCAGGTGCTCTTTGCCCAAAACGCTGGGACAATAACCTCGGTTACCAGCTTACAGATTGAGATTGCCGCCGATAACGGCAATAAGGACATATACCCGCTAATGAAATTTGTGCGCACTAACCAAGGAACTTGCATTAACCAGAAGCCCAGGGTAAATAAGGGTGACCGGGTGGAACTAGGAGAGGTTCTAGTCGATAGCTCAGCTACTGAGCAAGGAGAGCTGGCTCTAGGTCAGAATGTGCTGTGCGCCTTTATGAGTTGGGAGGGCTATAACTTTGAGGATGCCATCATCATTAGTAATCGCTTAGTACAGAAAGATAAGTTTACCTCCATTCACATCGAGAAGTATGAGGTAGAAGCCAGGGATACCAAGTTAGGACCTGAGGAAATCACCAGAGATATACCTAATGTTGGCGAGGAAAGCCTGCGCGAGCTTGATGAGACCGGCATTATTCGGATTGGGGCTAAAGTAGGCCCAGACGATATACTAATAGGCAAAATCACCCCAAAGGGGGAGACCGAGCTATCTGCTGAAGAGAAGCTGCTGCGGGCTATCTTTGGTGAGAAAGCCCGGGAGGTGAAGGATACCTCCAAACGAATGCCCCATGGTGAGTGGGGTAAAGTGATTAATGTCAGGGTTTTCTCTCGTGAGGATGGTAATGACCTGCCTGCCGGGGTTAATAAGTGGGTGCAGGTCTGGGTTGCCCAGAAGCGAAAGGTGTCTGTAGGTGATAAGCTAGCTGGGCGCCATGGCAATAAGGGAGTCATTGCCCTCATCGCCCCGGCTGAGGACATGCCTTTCCTTCCCGATGGCACCCCAGTGGATTTTATCCTTAACCCCATAGGCGTTCCATCGCGGATGAATATTGGTCAAGTTCTGGAAACTCATTTGGGCTGGGCCGCCCAGATTCTGGGTTTTAAGGTACTTACTCCGGTCTTTGATGGTGCCGATGATACTGCTATTGAGGATGCCCTGGCTAGAGCTTGGCTGGTTCAAAGAGTAGGAGCGATTAACCCTAACCTAGATAATGAGCAGCCGGCTGTCAAACTGGAGCTGGCTAAGGCATGGCTTAAAGACCACGGTTATGATGGAGACAGGGTATTCAGTGATGACTACCCAGAGGAGGCAAAAGCGGTTTGCCTACGCCTATGGCTTGAAAACCTGGGCATAGCTAGTCGAGACATGAGCCTACAGGAGCTAGAGGAAGTAGTAGAGAAAGTAAATAGGGAACAGAACCTCCCCTCACCTATTATGAGCAAGGTTATACTGCGCGATGGGCGCAGTGGTGAGCCATTTGACCAGCCGATAACAGTAGGCAGCATTTATATAATGAAGCTAATCCACCTGGTTGAGGATAAGGTTCATGCCCGCTCTACCGGACCCTATTCCCTGATTACACAACAACCCCTAGGCGGCAAGGCTCAATTCGGCGGTCAGCGCTTTGGTGAAATGGAGGTGTGGGCACTGGAAGCCTATGGCGCCGCCCACAACCTTCAGGAGTTCCTGACGATTAAGTCAGACGATGTAATCGGTCGTGCCAAAACCTATGAGGCTATAGTTAAGAATGAGGACATTCTCCAGCCTGGCGTGCCAGAATCGTTTAAGGTTCTGGTTAAGGAACTGCAAAGCTTGGGGCTTGCCATTGAGGTGATTAATGAAAAAGAAAGGATAGCTGCGGTTGAGGAGACAAGGCAAGCGCCTGAACTAGACGCAGAGCTTGAAGTGGCTGAAGACTTAAGCCAGGTAGAGATTACAGATTCAACCCAGAGTGAGGTGGAAGAAGATGCTTGAAGTTAACGATTTTGATGCTGTTCGTATCTCACTAGCTTCACCGGAGCAGATTAGGAGCTGGTCCTATGGGGAGGTAACCAAACCGGAGACTATCAACTACCGCACCCTGAAGCCAGAAAGGGACGGGCTTTTCTGTGAGAGAATCTTTGGCCCAACTAAAGACTTTGAATGCTATTGTGGTAAGTATAAGCGGATACGTTACAAGGGGATTATTTGCGATAAGTGTGGCGTTGAGGTAGCCCGGGCTAAGGTGCGGCGGGAGAGGATGGGACATATTGAGCTGGCTTGCCCAGTGTGCCATATCTGTTTTGCCAAGGGAATACCAAACCGAAGAGCACTATTGCTTGACCTGTCACCACGGAGCTTGGAGCGTGTCCTATACTACTCTCATTATATCATCACCTCTATAGACGAGGAGGCACGCCAGAAAGCAATTAAGCAGCTTGAGGAGAATGGCGCACTGGATGATGTAGAGC
>SDBU01001746.1_pt1 | contig 30120 bp, 53 predicted proteins | sample 2277071 | NCBI WGS metagenome assembly SDBU01 (sample SAMN10397929, study PRJNA504765) | marine sediment metagenome | isolation source: marine sediment core GS08_GC12, 126 cmbsf | place: Arctic Ocean: Gakkel Ridge, Loki's castle | collected 2008 | reverse complement strand
AGGAATATATACGCTTTCTCAAAGATATGCAGGCCCGCAACCTTAGTCGCTTCCCCCGGCCCACCGAATGTCATTACAAGAATGAACCCCGCGCTCTGAGATGCCCCGATAAACGCGCCGATGAACTGAATAATTATCAGGCCCTTGATAGATGGGATAGTCACATTCCACAGCTTCCCCCAGAATCCACAGCCATCTATCGCAGCAGCGTCGTATAAGCTATCAGGAACGGTTTTCAGGGCAGCTAGGTAGATAAGGCACCCTGGCCCCGCTCCAGCCCACACACCGGGCAATATGCAACACAGCATAGCCATCCTAGCGTCAGTAAGCCAGCCTGTCGGATCGAATATCATGCGCCACAGGTAAATCACGACAATACCCGATAGAACCGTAGGCAAATAGTAGACAAGCCTGTACGCCATCCGTCCGCGCCTAACCTCAGATAACAGCACAGCAAGCGCAATAGGCGGCCAGAATCCAAGCCCAAGGGCCAAGGCCATATAATACAGTGTCCGCACAAGCGAAGCCCACCACGCCCGATCCCACAGCACATCGGCCAGATTGTCCATGCCTGTAAATGTTGTGCCGCCCGCAATCCTATAATCTTGAAGCGCCAAAATGGAACCGCAAGCCAAGGGTACATATCGCCACAATAGTATCGAGGCCAATGCCGGGAACAGAATTACGTAGAATGGCCACCTAACTTTACGCCCAGTTTCAACCGAGTCCCTGCTAAATATCCGCCACACCCTGGATATAACGTATAGAAATATCGAGATAATTCCCAGCCCTACAAATAACGCAATCCGATTCCGATATTGTCTGACTTCGGGCGAGATAACCTTCAACATCTCAGAATTGGTACGGGCAACCTCTTCGTCAAGTATCTCAGCTATGCGCTCAGGTTCGCGTTCACATCGTATCATGGCCCGTGTCAAGTGCGTATATATCATCTGGCAATTCTTACCGTAGGGTTCTGGCTTGCCATGTTCAAGAGCATATTCATAGGTAGCTCTAAGCGCCGGGTCTTCGAGCAGATTGAATTCATGCTCAGAATAGATGCGGTGCTTGATTGCCCTTGCTTCCGGGCCTGTCATAAACGAGATATAATCCCATGCAGCTTGTCGCGTTTTGCGACTACATCCCGAATAGATACCCCACATCCTGCAATTGATTTCCGCCTTCGCGCCCGCTGGCCCCGCCGGTACAGGAGCAATTCCTATCCTACCTATGTCTATCTCTTCGCGTAACGTACCCTCGTTCAAGTATACGAACATCATACCGACTTTGCCCTGTTCCCATAGGCGACTCGCACGCGGCCCTGCTATGGACAGCCTACGCAGTTCTAAGAAGTATCGCATGGCTTCGGTTGCTTCCGGCCCGCTGAAGATAGCCCGCCATTCCCCGTCAACCTCTTGGACAGCATCCCCGCCCGCACTCCACAGGAAGGCCATAAAATCCCATGCAGCTTGCGGCCCTTCGCCGAATCGGAATGCGTATAATCCACGCGCCCGCAACTGTTGCGAATAATGCAAGAGTTCATCCCAATCCTTCGGCGGCTTCTCAGGGTCTAATCCAGCGGCCCTGAAAGCATCCTTGCGATACATCAAAACAGTGGTGCAAATATCGTATGGCATGGCCCACGTATGCCCGTATCTATTTATCACAGGCAAGACAGCCTTGGGGAGCGCGTCTAATTGCTCAGGCCCCAGGAATTCATCAAGCGGGTACAGGAACCCTTGGCTGATAAACGTGTCGGAAGTTCGGAAGTTGAGATATAGGACATCGGGGCCAATCCTGCCAGCAATCGCCATCAAGGTACGGCTATCATCGGCCATGCCCTGAATTGATATGCCTGAGAATTGTTCTAACTTGATACGGGGATACTTCTCGCTGAATGCTGCGATTACTGCGCGGTTAGCTATGGCCGGAACATTATCGGCAGTAGGATCGGGCAGGGAAGGCACCTTGAGCGTCACGGTTGGCCCAGGAGCGCATAGAATCGAAGCGGCCAGTAGTAGCGGGGCTAGGTTCATTCGGGGCCTTCACGTGGATTTATGGGCAATCGGCGAAGCGAAGTTCAGCGTCAGATAGGAGGGGCATTAGCACGCTCTATGGATCCTTTGCCTTTTGGTATTATTGGCCCAGTCCTTTTCTTCGCAGAACCGCACATCGTACACCATACCGCGCCCTCTTCTGGTATGGCCTCATAATTGCCGTTCGGGCAAACAAAGATTTCGCGCCCGTCTTCGAGAATAATGCTCGCGGGCCTTTTCCCGTGTCCGCAACATGACGCCACCGTTACGATATTGGCCGCATTCAAAGCCGCCACTATTGATGCAATACATAGGTCAATGTCCTGTACCCGTCCGCGAATCGGAATTGGAGTAGTATGCTCGTATGAACCCACATCGCAGCATTCTTTCGGTTTCAGTGACCCCGTATGCAATGCCCGTGCCGCTGCCTCCAATTCCCGCTGTGCTTTATCAAACCGCTTACGACATTCTTCTACATCGTTGTGTGACATTAGCCCTGAACTCCATTCTACTCAACCGTTATCGCTGCACGGTATGGAAATGCTTCTTTGGGTGTCCGCTTCGCACAAATTCCGTTAGTGCGAAATTGGCAACATCAACTAACGCCTCTAGGTTTCCGGTCTGTTCATAACGGTCAATACGCTTTCGCATGGAGGCTATACGATCCGTAGGTCGCTTCTGCGGTTCGGCAAATAGCCCGTATCGGAACGCGCCTTGCAGGAGTCTGGCACGCATCAGCGCCTCAAATTCGTCTGACCACTCGCTCTTTTGCAATTCAGCCAACGTATGTTTACGTGGTGGCGGTAGCGGTATTGCGCCCGCTAAGTCGCGCCACGCATCCTCCATGAATTGAACTAACGTCATTTCAACCGTAGTTGCGGCCATCAATATACCTACCGCTGAACCTTATAAAATACAGCCTTGTATCTTGCCAAGAATTGCTGCTCCGCGATATGTGCAGGCATCGGGGTAATGTGCAGGTCTTCGTACGGCTCAACCGATTCCGCAAGTACCCAAGGTGCAGGTGGTATCTTCATATTGTCCCTGCATTCCGTCATACAGGTTCGATTGTCGGCCTCTTTGATTATCGGATTCTTAGCCTCCAGACCGTTTATGCCGAACGCCCTGCCGATTACGCTCAATAGACGGCCCTCAATTTCTTCTATATTCCCGAACGCCGATTTGATAGGTCGCTGGATATCCGGGATATACGCCTCCGATGCGTCGTGAAGCAATCCGCGCAATGCTAGATAGCTAGGCACATGCTCCGAGACTATAACCGAATGCTGTGCCACGCTCAAATGTTCGTCACATTGCCCGTTGAACCTGCAATTCAACGATAGCCCATGTGCGATATCGAGAATATCAACATCCTCTATGCGCGGTGTAAGCGGCCAGAACTGCTTTCCGGTATAGGTTTGAACCCATGTTGTTTCATCCATGGCGACACTCCTAACCAAACCGTTTGACGCAGAAGATTACGGCTATGTTCAAGAGGCCAGCAGAAAACCAGTACAACGCTGAGCCCCACTTGCCATATATCGCTAACGGGATACTTGCGGCAAAAGATTCCACCATAATAATGATTGGCAGTACGTGTAGGAATTTATCCACGCCACGCGCTCCAAATAAACTAACGTCGTTATGCGTCTACTCCACCTCTTTTTGTTTTGTTTCTTGTTCACGCCGCTATTGTTCCAGCTTTTCGATTCTCTTACATAACGCCAACATGCCCAAGCATACTGCGAAGAGCATAATCAATATTACTATACCAATCATCACACCACCTCTCCGTCAATAATCCTGTAGTTCTCGAACCGCCAGTTGCTAGTGGTATCAAGTATTGCAAACCCGTGATTCCACTTGTTCATCGGGGCATATTCTGGATGCAGGTCGCATAAGCCTCCGACGCTCCAGCAGGTGATGGTTACGCCATTGACGGTATTCTCTGTATGCTCTGACGTGCGGTGGAGATGTGCAACCATGCAGCAGGCGTATGACTTGAGAAATGCTGTGCGGGCAGGATTGACCGCGCTTGACCCGCCACCCCATTCGTCGCCGTGCAAGAGCGTGAGTTTCTTGTGCTGTAGCGGACATCCGCGTGGTATCCATGTGATGTCGCGCTCGCGCAGCTTCATAAACTTAGGCATTGTAAAGTCGTCAACGCCGACGAGTTCAGGTGCGTGTTTCATCATGTAGCGGTCATATCTGTACTCATGGTTCCCAGACTTCCAGACGATGCGTTTGGGGTTGAACCTGACTTGGAGCATGTCAAGCATCTGACCTGTGAGTTCGAGTTCATATGCGAAGTCGCGCTTACGCGGATCGCGCTGCCATGAGGATAGCTGGTAGCAGTCAATTAAGTCACCAAGAATCAGTATGCCATCACATCGCTTGTCACGCTTAAGGGCGAAGTTCATGGTGGTTTGTATCGCCGTATTATCATGGTATGGGATGTGCAGGTCGGCAAGGACAAGCCAGCGTTTTGGCTCGCTTGGAAGCGTGTACGTTTTGAACTGTGGCGGTTCGGCCTCAGGGAGTTCCACGCGCTCAACGAGTGTTCCTGCACGTTTGGACGCTGCACGTTGCTTCGCGCCCTGCGCTCCACGTCTCTTGCGTACTGCTTGCCTAGCAGTCTCAACCGTCGCATAGACTGCCGTATGGTCGCGTTTGAGCATCCGCGCAATCATCAGGGACGATGCGGTCGGAAGCCGCTTGCAGTATTCAAGCGCGAGTTGTCCGCTTAGTTCAAGCTCGCTCATCTTACCTCCCCTTACGAAGTCAATGCGGTTGATACAATCAGCGCGATAACCGCTTTTACTGCGCCTATGAATGCGTTCAGCCCTTCACCATACGCCTTGATGTATCGAGCCTGTGCAATGGATTCTACGGTGGCCAGAATATGCGCGACATTGCGATTATGCTTATCAGCTTCTTCCTGCGTATCGGCGGCAGCAGCAAGGATTTTCTGTTCCGCCAAATCCTGCGCCCATTTCTCGATTCGCCCAGGGTCAGTATCTTGGTTCCATACGCCGCGCAATATACCTGTTAGAGCGTCCTTCACGGTTACGATAATTTGGTCTCTGTTAGACATCAATCTTCCTCCTGTTCTATTGCCTAGTAAAATTTGCACGCGCTACCGTCTCGCGTTGAGTCTTGAAAATATGATTGCCAGTGTAGGGTAGGGATGGCCTGCGCACGATAGCATGTCTTGTACCGTGGACAATCTTTATCATTGCACATCGTGATATCGGGCATCGCTAATCCCCTTTCGCGGCCTCTATCAATTCCATAAACGCATCCGCAGACTCAAGCCGAATCCGCTTAGAAGTCGCATCCAATTCGGCATCGGATGTTACATACTGTCGGTACTCAGGAATAAGTACCGACGAATGGTTATCAACCGCCCGTACAAATGCACTGTTCGGTGTACAGCCTGCGAGCATAAAAGCTAAACAAGCGATTCCTACTATCTTTTTCATCGTACTGATTCCTTTCAACGTCGGTTGAAAATAGGCGGCTGTCCGGGATGGATACCGGTTCAGGTTTGCGACTGGCCGACAAGGGATGGAACGGGTTTGGTCGCGATCCTCACCGTCCGCTGCCTCGGTACGCGAAGCAGAGCCGTATGTCCATACGAATGCCGCAATTTGTGGCTACCTTACTATCGCGCTTGCAGCCGCCCATTTCAATTACCTTTTCTTGACAATGGCCCGCGATATCGTATAAGCGACTACCGCAATCGGCCCGGCAAGCTGTACAATCAACTCGCCAATTACCTGCGCCTGCGATTTGATAACCTCAGCATCGCCCGGCGACAGAATCCCAAGGCTAACTAACATTGTCAGCCCCATTAGCGCAGCCGTAACCCAAAACTCAGATGTCTTGACGCCCGGCTTGACGCCATTATCCTTGAACATCGCTATCTCCTTTCCTTATATCCATCGGTCTAGCGCGTCAACAAACTTCAAATCTGGCACAATCTGCCCTGAATATGGCCCGGTAGTCGCGTGGGCTCCGACACGAACCGCACACCACATTACCAGCTTCTTTGGTAGCGCCCATGCTATTGCCATCAATAGGCGCTCGGATAGTCTGTGATATCTATAGGCTATGCTATAACGCATGCTGGCAAACATCACCATCTCCCTTCCTTGTCAATCCACGGTTTTTCCGATTCCGATAACAGTTCTACGTTCTGATAATCCTCCCAGACTCCGCATATCTCAGGTGGATGTTTCATCGGCGGTAGAATCGGAATATCGAGCGTGCCTGTCAAGTCAAATGGCATGCCAGATACGAAGCCCGTAAACCCAACCTCCTTTGCGTATGGCCTAATACCTCCATTCAAACCTGTCTGGAATCCGGCCCCGGTCAAACAGTTCATGTCCGATAGCCATGCCTTCAACCTTGCTGCGTTGATATGGTAGATTTGCCCAAGCGGACGTTTCCCTAAAGATGTAATGCGCTGATGTGGCATGCGGACATCGCCGTAAACGTAGCCGATAAGGATATACCCGCATAGGCATACGCACATTGTATCCTTGAGCAATACCTTGAGCTTGCCGCCGTCAAATATATCGTGGCAAATTGTCCTGTGAGTTATCCCGCATATCCATTCAAAGCTGTAGTTACGCGCAAGATCAAGATAGCGCATCGCATGTCTGCGGCCAGGTAGAGGCGACTTTTCCATACCGCCGTACCATTCATTTGTAGATACATTGCCGAGCGCTAACCGTGGCGTAACCGTCTTTGCAAATTCAATTAGCTTTAGGTCGCCATCTTCTTGATTGCGTCCACGGGGAGGCCATCGGAAGCATAGAATAAAATCGAGGCCAGCGCCTTGAACTTTCTTGCCATATTCCTTGGTATCCTCGCCCAGAGTTTCGTCAATCATAAAAACGCCAGTACCGTTATTCTCTTTCAGGTGTTTTATCACAGCGTCGGCATGAAAATGTGTCATGCTTTCGTCTCGCCATCCGCCTAGCCCGTGCGGAAGGTAAGCGTAAATCTGCTCAATCATCTGTCAATCTCCGTAAACAATGCTGTCTTATTACGTTCAGCGTCGATACGCTTCTCGGCTATATCAATGTATTCCTGTTTCAACTCGCAGCCGATGTATCTTCTATGATTCTGCCATGCGACAAGAGCCGTGGTGCCCGCGCCCATGAAGGGGTCGAAGACCGTGCAGGGCTCAGGCTCGCCCGCATCGCAAGAGCATGTTGTACGCCAGCCGAGGGTAGCATTCACAATTGGTTCATCGAATCGCTTGCCGCCAAGTAGCCCATGTTCTCCGTGCGGCCCGGCCACAATAGTATCGCGCAATGGCGGCATGTGCTTCCTGATAATCCGCGCAAACTGGCTGCCGCATTCAGGGCAGCATCCCTTTTCGGACGTGCCCGCCTTGATGCAGGGGTCTATGAGCTTCGGCGGGAATGTGGCGAAGTGCGCCTCGCTGAACGGCGCGGTCGCAATGCTCCACACATCGCGTTTGTTGCGTTTGCCATCTGCGCCCCACACTTTGCCCATCTGGTCGTGGTCATTTCTGCTAGAGTCCAGCTTGGTATTTCCGGGCGCGTGGGGTGCTTCGGCCATAACTTCCTTCACCGCCTCGGCATCGCAGAAGTAGTTCTCGCTCTCGGTCAGCATGAACAGGTACTCGTGCGCTTTAGTGCAGCGCCATGAGCCTTTGCGCAGGACAAGGCCGTCGCTCTTCTCGCACTTCGGGCAGCCGGGGCAGTCAATCCACTTGCTTGACGGTTTAAACTCGCGCCCGTCATGATCTTGCTGCGGCCGGTCCTCAAACGATCCGATGCGCTGAGGCTCTTTCCCTCGATCCCCGCCCTTCACCTTCACCCGATGCTGCTCCCATCGCCAGCCGTTCACGCTCTCAGGCATGGGGTTCGGCTTGTGCCAGATCACATCCGACCGCAGATACCAGCCGTCCGCCTGCAACGCGAACGCCACGCGCCAAGGCATGCCGCATAGGTCTTTGACTTTGAGGCCCGGCCATTTCATGCGTGGGCGCCCAATGTTGTCAGCCTCTTGCCAGTACCCGACGTCGGTGTCCTTGCTCGGCTTGCTTTCTGTCTGTGTGCCAGTGTTGTAAGAGTCCCCCATATTCAGCCACAGGACGCTATCGTCACGCAGGACACGCTTCACCTCGCGGAATATCGTTACCATCTTGGAGACATATTCCTCCGGCGTTTTCTCAAGGCCGAGTTGCCCATCCACGCCATAGTCGCGCAGCCCCCAATAAGGCGGGCTTGTCACGCAGCAATGAATGAACGCAGCGGGCCATGAGCGCATGGTTTCAAGGCAATTGCCGGCATAGATTGTATCCCGTTCAATCATCTATTCTCGCCCAATCCCCGGTCGCCATTTACCCTCTCCATAACTTGCCACCATCGGAATACCATCTTCCGTACATCCAATGATTCGCAATAGCCCGAAGCGTTCTATCAACTTTTCCTGATCCTCGTGGGCCTTGCATAAATGATGCATAGTAACGATATCAGCGGCTTTTATCCCGGCCATTGGATTGCTACGCTCCTTTGCCTTTGCAGATGATGGTGAAGTCACCTCGCAAGATTACACCACACATTGTATGAACTTGGGTTCCACCAAGGTAGTTATGCACTTTACGCACCACGTAGCGGTGTTTGGTTGGTAGACTGCTCTCCACTAAATCCCCCTTCTCCGGCACTGCGGCCTTGGTGACGGTTAGCGTAGCGGAAGAATGGCACCCGAAGCTGCCGTCTTCGTATCTCAGGAACCACATGTCGCCATCTTCGAATAGCAGCCTCGCGGAATGGCGCCTATTTTCTTCGCTTCTGGCATCGTAAACCACAGTGTCAACCTCGCACCCAGCTTCGAGCTTCATGTCCTGCGCTGGTTCTGGTTCCAACAGTTGGTTTGGCCATGTTCGATCACAACACGAACATTTTGTCACCGCCGTTGTAGAATCGCAACGAGGACAATGCACCTTATCGAGATCACCCATCACATTCTCCTATCCGGGCCATTGGCCTGTCCTTTCGAGTTCGCGCCTACGCGCTGATTTCTCAACTTTCTGCTCTACCGTATGCGTCTCTGCATCGTACATCAATAGCGTCTTAGGTTGCGGGTAGATATTCGATAGCGCATATGGCTTGCCTGGCATCAATACAATTGATTCAAGTGCTTCTCGTCTTTCCTTCGCATCTTGCCATCGTTGCGCCCATATCGTAAATAGATACGGGTTATCCTCGTCAATCCCTACCCGCACGTTAGGATTCTCTAGCGTTGACTTGTGCAATATCGAACCGTCAGCCCGTGCAATCTGTGGGATATGTGCGTATTCCATCGGCGGCCTATATCCCAGCACTTTGCACATTAGAGGCCATAATCTGAGTTCGGGCGCAACCGTAATCGAGATATCGTATCCACGAATATGCAGCGGCGTCTTGAAGTCGAAGAAATCTACAAGCGTTACGAATGGACGCCCGAAGCAATGACACGCACGTACCATATCATTCTGGTCGCCAATCGTGCCGCAAATCGCATCTTTGGTAATGCGCGAATTGACATGCGTATATATGGTTGCAGTTACAGGTACGAGCAGGCCCATATCCTGCATGATTTCCGCGACTTCGTAATATCGGGCCACGTAACTTGAGCGATAGTGGAATTCAAGGTCTTCGATTCCCAAGAATTCGCAGGCTTCAAAGACGGATTGAGCGGTTGCCATTCTATCCTTTATTGTTGGTACAGGTCGCGCTTGTCCAGGGCTATCAATCGGGCACGGTAAATCGTCAAAGCAAACGATGAATCTACAGTCGCGTTTTACAGCCTCTTTATAAGTCAGCCACATGACAATAGCGTTGGCGACATGCAGCGGCCCTGTTAGATTCGGGCTAAAGAACATTGCGGGTTTCATTCATCCTCCTCTGGCTCGGCCAGTTCTTCCACGCGAAGGGTAATCCCTTCAACCCATTCGTGATCCTGGCTCCAAGATTTTAGCATTGCGACATCGGAACTAGATATTTCCATCGGCAACCTACAGTAGCCACGCTGCTCCGCTACCTTGATAAGGGCCTTGGTAGTCTCACGCGCTGATTTGAGGATATGAGCGATTGCCTTTTCCCCCGAACCGAGAAGCATCGTACCGACATCTACCTTCGCGTCAGTCAATATCCGGCGTGTTATAGACGATAAGACTGTCAGCTTTGGCAATTCTATTCTGAATGTAATCGAGGATAACATTCTTGCCATCATTCCGCCTCCTTCAGTTTAAGAATGTATCCTAGGAATTATCTAGGGCTTCCTGATATTTAGTATCTGCGGCGGCAACCTCTGCGTAGTGTATTCTGTACGCTGGGAGTGTCGCATCCCTATATTTCTCAGCACACCATCCGCAGACGCTATAGTTCTCTTTAGCAGAAATCCATCGAGCGTGGTCGTATGAATCCTTGTCTATAAAATCGCCGTCGAATACTGACTGGCATCCAAGTTTGATGCCCCTCCCGCAACGATCACATGTTCCCACGATCCTATCATCATCCCAAGGTGGAATAGGCGGGGGTGGGCCATTGGGGTGGGTAAACCAGTAGACAATGGCAGCCCACATCTTTTTGAGCGTCATTACACCATCTCCATAATATATCCCTGCGCCTTCGCCCGAATACCCTCGTATTCTTCGGGCGCAATCGCGGGGCATGGATTCAACAAATCAGTCATATCCCAGAAGAATTGCGAGTAGCGCACAAGGAAATGGCCCTTTTCATCGGCGCATATCTTGTAGACAGCCTTGGAGCGCAATTCATCCAGCCATGCAAGTACCGCCTTATCATCTTTCCCGATAGCCAATTCCTCAAGATAGGATAGCAGGCGATAATCCTCGATGCCTTCACGACGCGCTTCCCAGCCTACCATTGCAACGGGGCCCGCACGACTGATGGATACCATGCCTCGATGGTCAGTCCTATTCCCTTCCCAAGATGCTTCGGGCGTATGCGTATAGGCCCATAGGAAGTTACCCTTGAACCGATGCGCCCATGTGTGAATGCCTGCGTAATATCGATGTAGTACCGGATTCGTGCCGCGATGGTAGCAATCGTAAGTCCACAGTTCCTTGCCTTCGAGTTCGGCCTGCACTACCACTTCCGGCGTGAATGAGAAGATATTGCACATCCAGACTGAGAAATACTTGCCGAGTTGATATTGTAGAACAGTGTGGCCCTTCAAGGCAGTACCATTTCGCGCCACTTCCTGTATTGCAAGCATGGCCTCTGGCATTGCGGCCTCTATTGCTTTCGGCCCAGGTTCATCCGGCCCGTACCATATCGGCTCAGGCCATCCACGCTTCTTGAATTCCGCGCCTAATTGTCTTGCAAGCTCAACATACTTCTCAAGGCCACCCGCTTCTATCGCTCCGCACAGGAACAGGAAAAAGGGTACATCTGGCTTTAGCAATCCAGCGGCTATACGTAGCTCAATTCTGCGTTCAAGTTCAGAGCCTTCAAGTTTTACCTTACCGTTGACGTGGAATCCAGTATCCTTGAACCACGATCCAGTAGTCGTGCTATTCATTCCGTGCCGCGCCATATCTTCGGCGCATAGCTTCTCATATTCGGGTGTCCAAGCCCAAGCGGGCCGCCTTCCCCCGACTGTAAATACCCCGAAGGCCGTTGTGGTCTGAGGCAGCTTGAATGGCAGCACTTCAACTGTATACGGTATCTCGATAAACCTTCCACCATATCTCTGTCGCGCCAATGCTGTATCGCCCGCATCGCGCTTGAATGTCCTGTCAATTTCCTGAACGTACAGGTGTAATTTCTCTTGATAGATTCCAGGCTTCATATCTTCTGGCACGTAAATTGTCAGCCAGTAAACAGTATTCCTGTGGACCCGAAGTTGCGCTTCCTGCATCGGCGGCAAATAGAATGGTATCTCAATGCGCTTGCCCTTGGCTGGTAACGGTGGAACGCGCCTGTCTTGGAAGGCAACCTTGTGTACGGTAATCTTGAATCGTTCGCTAGGCGCATCGAGTCTTACCATTCCCATATTCTTCTGCGCCCATAGCCCAATAATTAGCGGCTCATATTCGCCTTGATATGAGACACAAGATATCTTGCGTCTAATCTGCGAGACACTAGGCGGTATGTTTCCGAAGAATGGAACGGTTGATTCTACGCTCCACAATACATAGCCCTTTTGATTCGGCTTCGGGGCTTGCGGAATCTTCGGCCAAAGCGGGTTAGCAATCGCGGTACAGGCCAGTGCGCAAATAAGTATTATGCTTGCGAGTAATCGTTTCATTCCGAACTCTCCTTAAAACGTTCCGGCATTTCTATTGCCTCGCCTTCGCTCAACTTCGCCATTACTTCGTCGTATGATTCGCCTACCCTACATTCGCCACCCGCGTCAGCCGTCCATATGCGTGTAATAATAGTAAAGCCCTTTTCGTCTTTGGCGGCATCGTCTGTATCTACAATAGTAACAAATCGCGGGTTCACCGATACGTGTTTATCGTCACAGGCATAATGTAATTCAATCATGCCTTCCCTTTCTTCTGTATAAGATTCCGAATCAATCCACGCTTTGCCATAAACTTCGCGTCCGCAGAACTGTATTGTAGAACGGTTCCACACGCAGCACATGCAAAGCTCTTTTTCTTGCACAGGTTCAGGTGCTTGCAATGCGGGCATTCGTAAAAATGCGACGGTGGTGTTTTCTCGCGTGTCCAAGTCATTTGCCACACCTGCCAAGATATGCCTTCCAGATTGCAGTTCGCGTTGGCTTGTCGAAATACTCAAGCGCCTTTGTCAGCGATACCTTGCGCCCTATTTCTTTGGAGAAGTTATCGGCCATTGAACAGAATGCAGGGGCAAGTTGATCTTCGGCCATATCTGATACAGAAATATAACAGATGGTCATTCCCCTATACGGTAGGCCAAGCGCAACCCCAATGGGCAACTTGCCGCGTACATGTACGTGCCGCCACTTGACTCTAGCAATAGCTCCATCGACAAGTGTAAGTTTCATTTCTTGGCCTTCCTTGCAGGCTTGCGACGGTCATTGTCTGGGCTGCGTCTATCATATTCGCTCCCCTGTATTTCATCTATGTGAACATGAACGCCCCAAGTTGCCGCGTCCTTTATCATGTACGGCACTTGCGTATAGCCTGAACCGTTCCGTTCCCAGCGCATGCCTATCGCAACCATATCATCGTTATGGCCCGTGACCTTGCACATAGCGCACTTAGAGTGCTGGGCGCAATGCGGGTGCTTGTCCGCAGCCTCCGGTTTGCTCTCTGTCTCCGGCTCTCGTTTCTTCTTGAACGGCCACATATTCAACCCTCACAAGTAATCCAGAATTCTGCCTTCGCCTCCATGTCGAAATGCAGCGGCGGTAATCGCTTTGCCTTGCCGCCTCTCGAACGCTGGAACGCATTGAATCCGCGCTTGACAAACCATGCATAGAACTTGTCGGCTTCTACGCTCGCATTCTGGCCCGTAAACGTAATTGATAATCGGTCACTCATTCTACATAACCCTCTATTTTTGTCTGGGGTTTCAAGGGTACTATCGGGCCAATGCCCATAGACTTTCGCGCTTCTGAACCGTATATTGCATTTCCTGTAATCGCCATGTTTCTATACTGATTGTTGGGATGACCCCACTATGTATGCGGGCCGCTATCAAGCGTAACTTCTATCTTGAACATTGTTTTATTCTCTGTAATTGTCGCGCCATGTTCGATAAGCCAGTCGCGTATCTCGGATTCAGGGCCACTCATAATCCAACCCTCAATAATTGCCGGTTCAGCCACGCCACGAATCGTTCAATCAACTTGTATTCCCATGTAGCGCGTACCGTTACCTTGAGATGTTCTAGCACGCATGGCCCGCACATATGATTACTACCACATGCTATCTCACGATTACATATATCGCATAGGCGTGTCATCTTTCTCTAGCTCCCTCAATTCATCCTTCAGGCACCATAGGCATTTCTTGCCACGTCGCGGTAACATTCCACATTTGCAATTATGCCATGTATGAATCCCGCGTGAATCTTCATATCGAATATCGGCTTCAATTTCCCTGCGCGTTCTTGGCTGCTTCTTCATAGAATTTCTCCACTACTAATGTCTCGATACGCTCCAAAACTATTTGCGCCATTCTCTCCCTAGCATCTTCGTCTTTGGGTATCACGTTGCGCGGTATACTTACCCAACAGCATAGCGCTTCGTATTCCGCGCCTCGTTTTTCGTCGCCAGCCGTTACGGAGAATTCTAGCTTCCGCGTAAAGCATAATGGACAATGCCAAGCGGCCCTAGTCTTCATTTCGATTCTCCAGCGTAGCCATGCACGTATCGTACAAGTCAACTTCTTCTTTTGTGGCAGTTCCCTTGCCAATGATAATCATGGAAGCGGACCAGCGTTTCCATCCGTCCATGGCAATCTTCAATGCCGCCTCAAGCTTGAACATGCGGCGCGAGAAATATCTTGACGTATCGCAATTTGATTTATGCTGTGCTCTTAGCCACTCCACGCAATCATCAAGCTCTGCGATACGACGCTGATAATTTATCACCTCTTCCATCGGCACAAGTTCTTTCGTCAGACGAAACTTTTCTGAGTCGCTCTCTATCTGCGCGTTCACGTCCTCTAGCATCGAGTTTTTGAACTCCAGCGCGACAACGAGATTTTCTGCAAGGAAAGCCTTACGTTTATACTTCACGGCCCGCGCGTCAAATGTTAAGTTGGCATCGTCTTCGTTGGTTATCTCTTGGTCAATCACGGCAAGCTCTTCGTCAAGCTCCGAGATTCGCCCCCAGCATTTCGGGCATAATACCGCGCCTAGATCGTCAACATCTATTTCGGAGATATGTTTTCTGCATGATGTGCATTCGCTCATGGGTTTACCCTTTTGGTCATCCCACCGTGGCCATGTCTTAACATTCTCTGATGCCCTATCAACAGCCTCTTTCATCTGCTCCGGTGTCAGCTTGAGTTGCTTCACGTGAATTGTTTCGCGTCTTACCATTCTTCTCTCCAAACATTCCTATCAAATACTTCTGGGCCTGTTCGCGGATTTCTCGATACTCGTAAGGTGCAATCTTCTTGCACGGATTCATCCTGTCTAGGGCAAGCTGCTCGTTGTCAATCCACTTTAGCGATATAGCCTTCCACTTGGCCCTGCTACGTAAGCTGTCAAGCCAGTGTATCGCATCATCGGCAACCCTACTATTACCGATCTCCTTTCGTGCCATTGTTTCGCACGCTTGGAGAATCCTGTAATCGGTTATGCCTTCGCGCCTTGATTCCCAACCAACCGTAGGCGTAGGCCCATCTGCATCGGGAATAATCCAAGAGAACCCCTGCTCGTAATCGCAGTAGGCCCAGCAGAAGTTGCCCTTCAATCGTAATGCCCAAGTATACAGCCCTGAATAGAATCGGTTGAATGTTGCATTCGTGCCACGCCTGTTGCAGATATAAGCCCAGACTTCTGAACCATGCCCGGAAGCCTTATCAATCGTCTCGTGCGTAATCGTACCGCCGACTAGAATCCATGCGTCAAAGTATTTCCCGTAGTGCGCCCAAGCATGCGGCTTCATACTCGTACCTGTACGCATGTGTTCTTTCGATAAGGCGGTCATTCGCAAGCAATCGTCCATACCCTTGCCCGGTTCATCGGGGCCATACAGAATAGGTTCGGGCCACCCGTTCTCAAGCTGCTTCATTCCGAGAAGATGTGTTACAGCCTGAACATCTGGCGGGTTATCGTCTTTGTCATATCGTAACGCGCCCGCCAATAGGAACGGTACATTCTCCTGCAACAATCCAGCCCTGGTACGCGCTTTGATTTCTACGGCCAGCTTCTCAAGCGTCGCATCGTCTTGCGGTACACCGAGAAATGCGCTTGTATGCGAATGCGCGGCCATATCCTCAAAGCAAGCTAACTCATAATGCCGATACTGCCGCTCCTTCGGGAACCTGCCCGCGTTGTAGAACATCCCGAACGCGCAATCAGCCGGTTGCAATCGAAATGGCATAACGTGTACTGTAAATGGAATCTTGCATTCGGGCGTCCCTGTACCGGGAAAGCTCATGCGTATATATCCTGCATGGCTTCCCGGCAATGCGCTTAGAGGGACGTATGTTGTAATCCAGAATACGGTATTCGCGTGTATTTGAATCGCGCCTATATTCTCAGGCGGCAACCCGTACGGCACATCAAATGTTTGTCTCGATGTTGAATTCGGCCACGGGCTTGATTGCCTGTCATAGTCTACGCGATTTATTTGGATGTCAAATGTCGGATGTACGGATTCGATTCGCACAGTCTCGATATCTCGGACGCCCCACAGCCCAAGTATCAGACAAGAGTATTCGCCCGGTATTCCTGTTGTTACCATCGGCGCATTGATATGCCTATCGTCGGGGCCAATGTTGCCGAGAAATGCCTCTGCGCTATCGCATGTCCATTGCAGATACCCGCGCTCAATGTCCTCGGATACCACAGGTGGCTTATAAGGTGGAGGTGGAGACATATTATATTTCGCCTCAAGTTTCTTGATGTGTCTTGGATCACGGGCAAGTTTGCGTTTCATTCTGCGCATAACCTTTTGAGATGGGCGTTTCATTTGCATATAGCTTCTATTGCGGCCCGCGATGCGAGAAATAGTCCTAGCCCAAGCATTACCTGAATCCAGCAAGGCATCTTACATGCCCAGGCAATTGCACCAGCAATTAGCGCACAGCCCACAAGCAACATGAACCAATCACAGAATTTCATATCAATACCCTTTCATATAGCAGGCTCGAATATAACCACGCCATCTACAACGCCAGCAGGTTTCAGGATGACAATATTAATTGATTTTCTAGGGGTAGTGCGTAAACCTCCGCTTGGCAAGTGAACGCTAAAAAAGTATTTACCAGTAGAATCGCCACCGAAGGCATCTGCTCCCCTGACATCATCAATTCGCATATATATATCATCGTCATATCCGGCATGTTTCCATACTTCACTAACTTTCGGTACCATCGCCGAACCCGAACTCGCCATTACCTTGCACTTCATATCAATACCCTTTCCCTTTACACTTCGGGCATATCCATTCGGCCCGTTCCTTGCCAATAGCCATGTAATCCTGATACACAATCGGCGGTACAAGTTCTTTGCAATGTGGACAGGGTAACGGGAGAACCATTGTCCAATCGCCTATATCTCGATTCCTGTACGCGCCATCTGCATTCATGTCGCCCCATTCTCCGAGAGGCAACGTGATAAGTTCCAACGTTTTAAGGTCAATCAATGTCTGAGGCCGATTCCACATACCTTCAGGCGCATCTACGGTCTTATCGCAGCCACGTGCCAGGAGCAATATGCTTCCCGTTAGCACCGCGATACAGATTAGAATTATTATCAGTTGCTTCATGGTGTCCTTTCAGTTGACTAGCGGCTGGCCGGTATATTTCCTTGCGCGGGTTCTAGAAACCCGGCGTGCCAGTTCTATACAGGTAATGACCCTAGAATCCTGGCAGGTGATTGCCGAACAGCAGCCGCTAGTCATAACTTCCACTATCTTATTCCTCGTGTAGCTTCAAGTATTGGCAGGTTTGCTTCTGTCGGGATGTAAATTATTTCACTGCTGCCGTCTTGTAGTCCTTGAATCCATAGATACCGCAGATACACCTCGTTGTCTTTTAGCGATTCGCCGATAATTGCGTTGGCTTCTGCCACGCCTTTAGCGCGTGCAACTTCAGCCATAGCGAGTTGTGTGGCCGCTTCCTTTTTGGCCTCGGCTTCACGCACTGTTATTTGGCGATTCCATTCAGCCTCCCGAAGGTCTGCCTTGCCTCTCATTTCTCGCTGCCATACGCGGTAACGCGGACACCCAGACATCCCAATCAAAATTACTACGGATGCGAATACCAATACCGCACATACTATTCTTGCTGCCACTTTACCTTCATCAGTCATTGCCATTGCGCCACTCCTTTCAAGTTGACTAGCGGCTGGCCTGATTACATGCTGCATTTTTCAGCAGGCACCCACGACTCATTGGTTAGGTACAGGCCGAGCGGGGATGTTCACAGTGGGCCGGGGTGCAATCCCGGAAGCTTCCCCACTGTCCAATGGTCAAACTCGCTTGCACGCAGCCGCTAGTCATTTCCTTATCTCCTACGGGAACCACGTTGACGGCGGGTCGCAACCGTAATTCAATGGCGGTGTCATGGGCGCTCCGACATCAATCCCTGCCGCTACATCAAACATATGCCAAATCATAAGGGGATGATTGTTCAACGGATCAGGGCCAGCGCCATATGCAACACTACCCGTTACATACGCTGCACGCTGCAATCCGTATTGCCCTCCGTCGTGATAGCCTGTGTTTATCCACCAGCCAATCTCGCTCTGGGGATCGCCATACCACTTGACATGACTATCGCCGTACAGAACGTTGTAGCCTTGCTTATGGTGATACTGCACGAATCCCTGAGTTGTAAAGGCATCGGTATGCTCGCGCTCGTGACGGCTAAATGTGTCTGTCGCAATCGCCCTGCCGCCAAGAATCTTCTGCGTCTTGAATGGCGGGCATCCATCGTCAAGCACGACTCCTGGACTTGTCCAATATACCGCGCCGAATCCGGCCTTCTGCCACCACGGTAATTCTGTATTGCTTGCAGGATATCGGTTGTCATTCGTCTGCCAGCCCCACAAAACATTCGCGGCTGTACGGAAGCTGTAATCTGATTGAACTACCTTGCCACCCATCGGAGTAAAGAAATGGCCGACATTCGCTACAAAGTCATCGCTGTAGTCTCCGAATAGAAACGCCTTGGCATCGAATCCGCCTACGCGCTGCCACATGCCGATATCTTTGACGCATGTCTGGCCTTCACGCGCAGGGCCATAAGCTGCATTCTGCTTGCCATCAAAGTTGGGGAAGTCGCCAACCTCATAGGCCGTCTGGTTATCGCCTGGCATTGCACCGCCTGTTGACGGACAGTAGAACGATTTGACATCGGGCAAGTAGCCGCCTACGAGAAGATAACCGGCGTTCTGCGGGGCCATATTCAGGTGGCCTTTTGTCCACGCTGTACCTGTCCATGCCTTGCTTGCGAATCCAATCGTGCGGTAGTAACTGACGTTCGCTCTCGATTGATGCGTACCGTATCCGCCGAACGTTGCAACCCACTCCCCCAGCGCTCCTGGGCCTTCCGGTGCCGTAATCAACGCGTCGGGCACAGAATAGACGCCCTGCTCATGCCTCATTTGAACGTTGGGATCGCTGCCACCGTATGCGGGGTTATTGATGTAATACCCGCTGTAGTCCGACGCATACGATTCATACGCAATCGCAATCTGTTTGAGATTATTGATGCAGGCCGAACGTCTTGCTTTCTCACGTGCCGCCGCCAATGCTGGTAGCAACATCGCTGCGAGAATGCCGATAATGGCAATCACTACCAGCAACTCGATAAGCGTGAACGCCTGTTTGAACCTATTCCATATTCGCTTCATCCCGCTCTCCTATCCGTAAATTGCCCAAATGAAAAACGCTAACGCAATAACGTATATTGCCATTCACTCACCTCCTTTCAGCCTTGAAATAACGTCATAAAGAGCTTCTTGAACAAGTATCTCTGTTTGTCCAAGGCCACTATGAAGCGCCAAAGTTGTTCCCCATTCTTGCGGGATACATATATTGACAACCGAGGCGCGAACCCAAATAGGCCCAATAGCCGACACCGCGCCGTCATCAGCAAGTTTGACTTCGGTGAACTCGATAAAATCATGTCTAGCCGACATTGTCACTCACCTCCTTTCTTAGCGATGATTTTGAATGTGCTCCTATGCCATGATGCCGTTAGCCCCCTGTCGGTAACTACACGCCAGAAGTCAATTGCTTCATGCGCCGAGTCTAATATGGTTCCTGTAGTGCCCGCGCTTTTTACTGAATCCCCAACCTCCGGCACTGCGGGCTTGAGTTCGGGCTTGGGCGACGGAATTCTATCGTGGCTATTGTCCTTGCACAGAAACTTCGGGCCGACCACGCTGCCGCCTACGCCGCATCTCTTGAACGCCACGCGATTCCGAAAAAATACCGTGTAGTCCCCCCAATGAGTACAGTTTTTGCAACAGTCGGGTTCCGATACGATCTCTCGGCATTCACCACACAGCTTTGCGTGCGAAACCGTGGCTGGCACACCCTTGCCGCATAAATCGCATGGGTGTGGGGTCGGTTTAGGTCCGTCCCTCAACGACTTGACATATTCGTCTGCGTTGACGCCCTTATAGGCTTCTGCCCCACCGGCCCCCGCCAGCTTGTGAAATGCTGTTTCAATGTCCTGCGCGGGGGCTGGCCCAGCGTCGGCGGAACGTGGAAAACCGTCAACAAAAGTCATGTGTGCGCGGTCTGCGCGACGGCGCGGGCACCATTGCCGGTGAGTAAGCGTTGCATCTCGCCCACAATCACCACAGGATATTTTGATGGTATCCTCGCCGCCTGTTCCGAACAGAGTCTCTACCGCCTTCGCGGGATCCACCTTCTCCTGCTCGTCGTGGTAGGCGCGGAAGGCATCAATAACTGCGACACGTAAATTATCAAGGTCGCCATTACCAAATCGCCACGCCTTTAGCGGTAACAACCCATTCTCAAGATTTCCCATCGTCACACCTCCATTTTGTAGCCGCGAACACGCATTAGACGTTCCAATACCCTATGGTGTTGCGAAAGTTGACGTACCATTTCTTGCAGTACGAGCAATATGGATTCGTCATTCTCTGCAAGCATCCGTTCATTTTTGCTCGATTGCTTCAACTGTTTCGTATGCAAATCGGCCACCTCGTCTATGAGATTGATAGCTGATTCTATCTCCCGTATCTGGGTTGCCATTGCATCGAGCCCGGCATCCATCATGTCAAGTTCGCGCCGGATGGAATTGATATCGGATTGGAGCGATACATTTATCGCGCCTACGATTCCGATTGCAAGTATACATAGGATTCCGAAAAGTGTTGACTTCATCTCGTCATCTCCTTTCGCTTTTGCGGATGATTGTACAGCCTTTGCGATTCGCCCAGAATTGGCACTCATATGATTGGCCAGCCGCTGTGTGGCTAATTCTAACTTCGTCGCCACGCACTATATCAACCGAGCCATATTCCCCGTCATTTGTGCGAACCAAATCACCCTTCTCGGGCGTTGCGGGGACGATGACGTTGAGTTGCCAACATATCCAATGCTGTTCGTCTCCTATTTCGTCACGAACGAGTACAGAGTGACGCCCCTTATATAGCACTATACCTTTTGGGGGGCATCCATCCCACAGCTCATTCAACGGGTCTTTGTGCGTTACCACACACCCAACTTCCATCTTCATGTCCTGCGCGGGTTCCGATGCAGGGATACACCCAAAACGGAGCATGATACCACAATACGGACATTCTGCGTCATGTTTTCCAATCGCCATTTCGTCACCTCTTCTTCTTGCGCCGGTCATATTTCTCAGTACCCCTACATTCAGGGTGGATATAGGTATAGCTGAAGACGTCCTGAGGCTCTACCACATCTAACAGTTTCTGAAACCCATGCCTGCCGCATACTACACATCTTTCTACGACAGTAGCCTGTTCTGCTGCGCAAACACGTGCCTCCAACTCCCACCAGCTCTTTTCGCTAATTCTCATCTCGCCACCTCCTCACGTATCTTGATATGGCCCCATACTAGGCGTCCAATCAGTCCCAGCTGGACATCCACATTTCCGATGATGCGTTCCGTTGGTGTCCCAAGATGTAATATACCCATAGCCGCGACACCTATCGCATTTTGGTGGCGCGGTCGTAGACAGTTCCTTGCGGCCTTTCTGTACGATGTGAACTCTATTTGGGGTAATACATTTTGCAATCCCTATATGTCCCGGCGCTCCTTTTAGTCCTATTCCATGCTTTCTCCACGCACCGACGAAGGCGCAGGCGATAGCATCGAGGTGTTTTTCCTGCGCCGCATCGGTAGCCTTATGGTATTTACGATGCGCCGCATCGGTAGCCTTGTCGTATCTTTCCCACCCCTCGCCGGATAGCAACGCCGCTGCCACCCATCCAACGCCTATATCGGCACTCCAGGCCTTATTTACGTTTGCGCGTGTAACCTCCATCCCGTTCGGAAACGTCGCCACGAACAGCTCGACTTGATCTTCGCATACATAATATGCGCGCAACATCTCTTCGGTAATCTTCATCTCGTCACCTCTTCTTCTTGCGGCGGTCATATCTTGTACCTTTGATACATTTTGAATGTACCCATTGATCCAATATGAGCCAGGCTGGCTTTATGCAAACCATTATAGCCCGAATGCTTGCGCTACCGCATTCCGCACACGGCACCCTTGCAAGCATGTCTTCCGTCCTGTTGACGCGCAAAGATAGCGACGCCAATTTCCCCTCTAGCTCCGTAATTCTTTCCGTATTGTTCATCTCTTTCCCTCACACAAAATCAGGATAAATGTTTCGCATCACTTCGCGCAACTTATTCGCCCGCTCACAGTGCTCATGCCGCAATTGCCTTGACAACATGAGCGCTACAAATCTCTTTCCGCGTTCACCGCTACTCTCAGGCGTCGGAATTGCATCGCTAATCAACTTGCACTCGTTGACGATACCATTGAATGAAAACCAGCCGCGCCCGATACATGATACCGGCTTATCTATCGCTAATGCTAGGCTCCACGTTGTAGAATTCACCGTGACTAAATGGCTGCAATTCTTGATGCACCACGATATCAGAACTTCATTCTTACCGCGCCCCTTGACCATCGGCATCAACCAATGATTAGGCCCGCGTTCAGGTAGCGGCTCTGTGATAATCTTTGACGGTATACCGATATTGATTCCCTGGGGATGCTGCTTGATTACAACAAACTTGCCTTGCTTCTCACATTCGCGTACAACGTCGCGGGCGACATCTAAGGGGTCTCTGCGGGAGGGCACCGCGTCCAGTTCAAGTACCTTGTCGGGTCGCCCGCGAGCGCAACGTTGCAAAGCAAGGAATACGAAATCACGCTCAGGGGGTAAACGCTTCATCGGTGTACCACGTATTTCGTTCGGTGCCTGATCCGCAACGGACAATAACATGTTGCCTATCTGCGTTACAACCGGAATCGTCTTGGTTATGATACTGCGCTGTCTTTGATCTGATTCTATTGCATCGAAGTTTCCGACAAGTGCGCTCTCTCGATTCTCACCCTGCGGATCGTATATCGCAGTCTGATAATGCGGCCACAATCCGAAGTCCATGATGACATGCCGAACCTTGTACGCATTCGCCATTCTCCAAATCGGTCTAGCCTGTCCGTACAATCGCTGCCAAGAGAATAGGTAGCCCGGCCTGTGGTCTTCGATAAACTTCACCGAGCTATCAACCCATGTGCCTCCACCTGCTGGGCCACGGAATATAGTTGTCGGGTTATATCCTGAACGCTGCAATGCCGTATGCGTATATCGCATAATCTGCGGCATGCCCCAGTTCAATATTAAGCAATTGTTACGTACTGCCATTTATTTATCCTTTGTAGGCTTCAATTCAAGTTCACGGATACGCAGCCGGTCTTTATACTTATCATATAGTCGCTCTAACGCCCCCAGAACCTTTCGTGCCTTTCGCCTAGTATTATATACACATGCAAAGTTTCCGCGCTTATATGATTCACCGTTTGCCTTGAGTTTCTCTACAGTAAAGACTATCATTTTACGCTCGCCTCCGCTTAGTCCGAACAGTTTCCCAAAATTTGATAGCCTGCTCTTCGGTCATCCCGTTCGATTGTACCAAGTGCCGAACCTTGTTAGCTCTCAGGCTATGCCTCTCCCAGTAATGCCTACGTGCGGGCCGATTATCTGGACGCTTGCCTTTTTCCCTACGGATGTTGCCGGCATGTTATGCTCCTATCATGTAAATGCCGAGATATACGAGCCAACCGAAGCCAACTACTATAAACGATGCTTCAATGCATACTATAAAGTCGCCATCCCTGCGATTTCCACGCGGCATTCCCATCACCGCTAAAGCTAGCGCAATAACAGCGAGCACCGATAGCAATATGAATCCAGCAATCTTCATCCCGCTCTCCCTACTTCTTTGCTGCCAATGCTTGTATCATCGAATCCAGTGCCTCGTACTGTCCTTCATGGTATGTTCGCGTCGGCGTATCGTCGGAAAAGAATCGCCCGCAATTGTGGCAAGCATAAGCATTCCATGCACCTGCGACAACATTATTCTGATTCTGCTCAGTCGGCGCAGGCAGCCACACAATCTGCATCCATTCCTTGCCATAGCGAATATAGGCATACGGGTTATTTGTACCGCAGCAATCGGCAACCGAAACCGGCAGCATCTTGATAACAGGGGCCATCGGTGCTGCGATAATCTTCTTCTTTGCGACTTTCTTCAATGTCATTGCGTCACTCCTAATTGCCTTCGCGTTGAATAACGTCTTCGGCCCATCGTATGTGAGCTTTGAGGAATTTGTAGCACCTGCGTATGCTCGCGTTAATCGCACGTTTGCCGCCCTTGTAATCGGCATAATACTGAATGAGCGCGTTGCGGCAATTGTAGAGAACCATAATTGGCTGCCGTTGTATCATCAGCGTCACTCCGTCAAACGGAGCGTAGCCGCATGGCTGGCTTGCCCTAGTGACGGTCATGCCCTGCGCCCTTGTAGTTAGCGCGGACTTTGGATAGTTGTCCCATTCACATCCACGGCAGTCATCGGCGACAATGCAATGTGGGCAACCGATATCAACACTGCCATATGCGAATACATGTGCCCCCCAACTCTTCGGCGCTTTACCAGTCTTCGCAAGGCTCCGTTCCAGCGCTTGGCACAGTTTGAGTAGCGCCTTATTCCGCCTCAGTATTGTCCGAGCCTGTTCAACGGTTGTCTTCACCGCGTCAAGGTTACGTAGCCACTTCGGGCGGGGCATGATATTTCCTTTCAAAATTGGTTAGCCGCTAGTCATATTCAAGTATATCCCATGAATCGCCATTTGTCAAGTCGGCTTCCTACATACCGCGACAAATTGCATAACCGGATTCCCTGCTTGATGCGGAATGACTTCAAACTCGCCTTCGTATTCTTTCAGCCAATCGAGAAGCTGAGATTCCGTCAAGGCCAATTTATGATAGGCGTCAAGCTGCTCGGATAGGCGCATGTCAACCATGAAAAGGAAGTATCCGCCGGGCTTTAGTATGCGCCAAATCTCTGATAACACTTTCGCAGGCTTCTGTGTATGGTCAAGCACGTTGAGACAGAATACTACGTCAATGCAGTTGAGGCTGTGCCATTCATCTTCGCCATCCTGTTCCAGCGCAATTATGCCATTCGCTCTAACGTCATAGCCTAGTTCTAAAAAGCTGTCCATGAGCGGGTCAATCGCAACCTTTCGCTTCGCCCCTTCGATAACATGCAGTATTCCTTCCGGGCCGCTGCCAATGTCAACTAGGACCTCGTCGGTAAAATCATGTGCCGCGAAGAAGTCTCGGAACAGGTTGCATCCGGCTTCCATCGTATTGCGGTAATAATGATTCCGCGCTTTCTGCTCAGGATTCCCCTGCTCGAATTGCATCTTCCAGAATCCGAGTTCATGCTTCTGGGAATCAGTCCATTGTGCTTCGGTTATCTTGTCCATTTGTACATTATTCCATCATCTTTCTGGCTTCGGCGCAACAACATAACATCAGGTCAATCAACTGCGCGTCACTATTCGTGCCAGGAATCCCATGGGCCTCGGCAATCGCCTCTCGCAGGCAATCAGCGGCAAGCTCTGAGCGTTTCAACGTCTCCCTCAGCCTCTCTACTTCCGCAATCAGCGCGGGGATATCCGTGCGGGCGTGAGCGATGAAGTCGGCATCGGCATTGCACGCCGTAATTGGCTGTAGCAGGCCAGTCATGCGCTCCCTTGCTTCAATGTCGTTGCCGTTTGCGGCCAGAACAACGGGGAGCGGCCCCCACTGTGCTACCAGCATCATTTCTTTCCCGAACCGCTGCCATCCCCAAGGTGCATCTATCGCGGCCTGTTCACGCTTCTTGATCGATTCAAGGTCTAACATTGCCAGCCTCCTTGGTTGCGGTAGTAGCATCCACCAAAATCCAGTGTTTATGCTCCCGTACCATCTCTGCACTCTCATCGTAGGCGTCAAGTATACGCTGGAACCACCAACCGTCACCCTGTACTGTACGATGCAGGCCCTTCATGCCCTTCCAGCCCGATTCCCTAGTACAGATGCTCGCAATCAATCTAGGCGCAACACGGGCCATCTCTGCAAGCGCTACAGGGACTTCATCGGGTGCCAAGTGTTCCAGCACATCGCAGCACCATACATAATCAAATGAGTTATCGGCATACGGTAATTGCGTCAAGCTGCCTTGGATAATCTCAGGGCCAGCCCATTGCCGCACAGCTTCGGATGCAATATCAATTCCGGCAACGCGACACTTCATGTATTGAAATCGCTTTACCATGACACCAGGGCCGCAACCTGCATCGAGAATCCGCGAACCTTCATATGCGGTACGGGCTTGCAGGAATTCTAACAGCATCCCTGTCGGCCCAGGTGGATAACCCTCTGCGTACAGCTTGGAATATAGCGCGTCGGCATCTATCATTATTTACCGTCCTTCGAGAGCGCGGCCTTAGCTGTAAATGTTATATCATCATATATGGCGAACTCAGGCATCCCGGCACCCTCCATAGCGTTCTCTGATGTGTGAGCAATCTTTGTCAGCGCATCCCGCAGTTTCGCGTTGATGGCCTCTGTCCTCTCAGCGCGGGCCTTGCGGAAGTCAGCAGAGTTCTTCATCATTTGCCACGCACCACGCGACTTCATCAAGTCGCACTCAAGCTCGGCGATGTGTTCTTGCTCTTGGCTACGGTATAGCCCCGACTGTTCCTCCGCCATATTCAATTCGTGAATAGCATCGTGGAACTCGCTTGGCTGAGGGACTACTGCGGTATGCTTTGCCAACACAGCGATGCGCGCCTGTGCGTGTTTCAACTTCTGCTCAATCTCCGCGATGCGCTTTCTTGCACACCGCAACTCGCACGTTGGCGTCTGTGTCATTGTTCCCGATACTGGATATAATACAGCACCGCATTTATACCGAGTCATTCCCCCTAAGGATGGGTATTCTGATTCAACATCTATGCCACACTCTGGGCATTTCTCCCTCATTTTTTCCATTCTCGCACCACGCCTTCCATAAAGCCAAACGTTTACGTATCCCCAAGCTCGTGTTCTTCAAAGGTTATCGGCATTGGTGTTTGACACATATCGCCTGAAGGGTCTGGACGAATCCAATAGAATCTACCTGAATCAATTGCGATAACGGTACCGCGATGTACAATTCCAGCCTTCGGATTCTTGCGAGAAATCAAGCCAACGCGCTGGCCAACTATATAACTGTCCATCATCCCCTCCATTCTCGTACTACGCCTTCCATAAAGTTAGCAACTGCCCTTGTCGCATTATCGCGCTTCAATAGGAAGTTGATATTCTCAGGCGTCGGGACAGGATGATTGCTGCACCAATTCCACGGGATAACTTTCTTGCCATATAACACAGCTTCAAGAGCGCAGGTTGATGGGCGGCAAATGACTGCATCGGCGTAGCAAATAAGATTCTCTGTTGCAACCCCCCGTTCTGCTTCTGCAAGATCATATCCGGGTATAGTATCCGTGCGCGTATCATCTGGGTGTCGCCTAATCTTCACCGGACTATTGCATGGCGGTAAACTCCGGATTCTCTCCGCACAAATATCGCCAGGCCACGCTATTACCAGGGTGTACCCATAACAGCAATTCGCATCCTCAATATCGTACGAATCAAACCTTGGATTCCCCGTCAAGATAAATCGAGGGTCGGCCTGAACCCTGTCTATCGCGTATAGCCCCCACACCAAGAAGTAATCGGCCCGCAATTCATCTTTGAGGCTTTGCCAATCCTGCGCGTACCCATGCTGCATTGCGACAACAGGTATATGCCGCTGTACTGATTTGCGGCCAGTTCTCAGGGCGATAGACAACCCGTGCCAATAACATGCAGGTGCCTGTCTCTCGTCTGCAATCAGGATCGCGTCAAAGTCGCCCGGCCAGAAGATGCCAGCTTGATACAGGCGATTCTCATGGTGTCGATTTACCCACGGGATTGCATGGACATCGAATCCGCAATCTTCAAGCACCTTTTCGTATCCGATATTATGCGGTTTGCCCCAATACTGGTAGACTGCGGTAATATCATGCCCGCGTTTCTTCAACTCGATTGCTGCGGGTATAATGTTTTCAAAGGTTCGGCGATGGTATCCGGCGATTAGGAATTTCATTCTGGCTTCCTACATTTATCGCATACGCCCTTGTCAAGTTTACCCTCGCACATCATGCAAAAGATATGGTGGCACTTGTCACATCCAGAAACTAGATAGCAATTGCCGCGACATACCGAACATGTCTTAGGGGATTCTTTCTTAGGCATCGTCGTTTCCAATCTTGACAACTGCCAGTGCAAGCGCGGTTAGGTGGTGTGGGTTCTCTATCTGTATATTGGTGAACTGCGACCTAATAACAGTCATTGATGGGCCATGCAAGACTGAATAGTTTTTGCCTACAAGCCGCTCGCGGAAAACGTGCTCAAACCTGCCCTCAGTTAACTCGTAAGCAACCCAGTCGCTAGTATGGTGGCCTGAACCCACCGCCCTTGTCTTGCATAGCCCGTTATGAAAGAAGATTTCCTGCTGCATGAGCTTGTCCGCGACTTCGCCATCAAACATCCGAACTGGGCAAATCTCCATCGCCCGCAAAAGCACATCATGTGGCACGCCGAGTAAAGTATCTGACATCGTATTCTCCTTTCAAGTGACTAGCGGCTGGGCGGATCGACATTCTGCACTATCCCTAGCCGAGGTGTGCGAATCACCGCAGCCGCCAGTCGACACTATCAAGTATATCCTACGAAAAGGGGTTTGTCAAATGGAAATCTAGCTACGAGATTTTGTCAGGGCGCTAACCATTGATTTCATCATCGCGTCAGACTGCCGTTCAAACTTGGCTTTTTCTCTGCGGGCGGTAGGCCCGGCATCTGTGACGTTGGCACGTTCTCCATTCGGGCCAGTCAGCCATACGCCGTCAATGAGTAGCAGATATCTCATGTAGACCACACCGCCGACGCCACCGCGATTCGAGCGGCCACGGAGCAATCGTGCATACGCCTCTGTGTTCATATCTGCGCACTCCCCGCGCTGCGCCTCGGCGTTGTCTAAGTCTCGCGCAACCATGTATTCAGCGGCTGCCAGTCTTGACTTCGCAGACTTGATCGCGGCCCGCTTGGTCTTGGCAATCGTCGCATTAGCCCAATCACCTTTCATCCATCGCGGGTCGCCCACAAGCCAAAACCTATACTGCGCCATCTTTCTTTCCTCCCTTGAACTACTTATATTATATCCCGTAATCATAGCGGTGTCAAGAGGAAATCAAGAAAAATCCGAGAATTGTTCTATCTCGATAAAGATAGGTGGCGTCAAGGGTTAGAGATATCTATGGAAAGTTGCTCGAAGAATTCCGAGTCGGTAAGTTTGCATCGCGCCCGTATCTGCTCCCCGTAGTCGCGCCATTCGTCTGTCTCGATTGCATCAAGAACAGTTGACGGTACAGGGACATGGACAAGATTACCCTTGGCATCATCAAGCCATAAATCTGCAAGTTCGTTACGCCAATGCGCCCATGTTGCATCCTCAAATAACAGGCGGTGCATCGCGGCAAGATTGAGTTGGTAGGATTGATAGGGAGATTTATACGGTGGCGCGTTCCTGAAATCATGCCAAGTCTGTACAGATGTAACAGCATGAATTGGAACGCCATGCTTGGTTGCGAGAATTGACATGGCCTCTTCATCGCATCCCCAGATACCGGGTAACGCAAGCCAGCCACCCATATCTGCTAATACATCTGTCGGAATCGCGTAGAATGCGCCCATGAAAGCGGTAGTCTGAACCACATCTTCTTTAGGTTTACGCGCCCACTTTGCACGGAGAATCTTGCA
>SDBU01001745.1_pt1 | contig 30130 bp, 31 predicted proteins | sample 2277071 | NCBI WGS metagenome assembly SDBU01 (sample SAMN10397929, study PRJNA504765) | marine sediment metagenome | isolation source: marine sediment core GS08_GC12, 126 cmbsf | place: Arctic Ocean: Gakkel Ridge, Loki's castle | collected 2008 | reverse complement strand
AGCACGAGCACAAGATATTGTCACACGACGAAGAGACCGAGAGCATCGGGTGGGATGGCGAGCACGTTCATGCGCTCGTGCTTCCTGACGGCACCGAGCTACGCACCGAGATCGAGGGCCTCCACGATCACGAGATGCAGGTCGAGACGACCGCGTTCGATGGCGGTCACACGCATCGAGTCGTGACCCGCGAGGGACGTGTGCTCACGTCGCTCACGCCGCGCGAGTTCTGGAACCTGCAAGGTGCACCCTCGCAGGAGGGGAACCCGGAGGCCCCGCCAGCGAGCGAACTGGCGCGCGTAGCGGCCAAGGGTCAGACGCTCTCCGGGCTGCGCAGCTTCGATGCCGAGAAGTCTGTCATCGTGTTGCAGGACGGGAACCTCTACGTGCACACCGCGACTGACTTGCGCAAAGTTGCCGAGGCAGCATTCGCGCAGATGCTTACCGCGAGCGCGGCCAAGGGCGTCAAGATTTTGGGCGGTCGGGCGGATCTCGGCAGGCCGCACGTTGAGGTCGCTGATCTTATCGTCAAGATGCGCGACAGTTTCGAGGTCACTGAGAAGAGTGAAGACGACGAAACGAAGAAGCGCATCGAGCAGAACGCAGACGGTGAGTATTGTGTCATCGCCGAGACGACCGGGCGCAATCTTGGATGTTTCCCGACGAAGGGCGAGGCCGAGGATCGGCTAGACCAAATCGAGCAATTCTCGAAGGGACTGCCTGACGTATTGACGTGGGGCGCGGTGATGACGAAGCGAATGCCGGCCAGTGGTTCAGGTCTGCCAGCATCGCTCGAGGCTGCGGTTCCTCCTGCCTATCGCTACTGGAAAGCCGGTGAGCGTGCGCGGGAAGTTCGAGATGCGCTCGTCGAGTCGGGATTTTTTACCAGTGAAAACATCGGCGTCGTCAACAACCAATTGACGCGCATCGTGACGAAGCGATTTATCTCTCCCGAGCAAGCTGATGCGGATGCCGAATTCGCGCGGCCAGAATCGTTCGCGGAAGTGATCGCGACCATCGTCAAGCGCCGCTGCGCGATGTGGTCAATCGATGACGCGTTCCCGAGCGCGGAGGATGCCAAGGAGTTCCCGGATTCGATCATCGTGCTCGATCCCGCCATCACAAAGCGGTGGCTCGAAAACGGAACGGAGACGGCTGACTCGCTCGTGCGAAAGGCGGCGGCGCTTGACCTGTCGGTTCTGATCGCGGCACCCGATTCGCTCGGTTCGCGTATTGCCTTCTCGCGGTTCGGCAAACCGTTCACGATTCAGAAGTGCGCGACCGCCAATCTTGTCTTTGTGTCGAACTTCGACGTGAAGGGCGTGCGATCGGTTGCAATCGAAGAAGCCACGCTCGATCAGCAGCGACAGTTTACGCTGTCACAACAGGTATGGAAAGACGGAACGCGAAGCGTCTGGCATCTACTTCTCGACAGACACGGCGAGGGGCTCGACGGCTGGACGCTGCAAGCGAGCCCGATCGACAAGAGCGATGTCGCCGGGATTCAGCGCGAACGATCTTCGAAGGTCTTGCTCGACTTCGACGGCGCCGTCGAGGCCGGCGAATCTATCGGCGGCGATCCGATGAACGATTCGAGCGGTGACTCTGAAATCTGGATCGCTGATCGCGGTCGCGCCGTCATGCTCGACAAGACCGAAGACGGTATGAAGGTTCGGTTCGAAGGCGCGCGCCTGCGAGGTGTGTTTACGATCGAGGGTCGCGACACGGATTCGATCTGGAAGATTGCGCGGGCGGAAACCCGCAAGGCCGAGATCGCCAAGACCTATGAGGTTGGCGAATTCATCATCAAGGCCGAAGACGAGCGGTTCGTATACGGGATCGTTCTCGAACCCGAAACGGTCGATGCGCAGAAGGATATCTATTCGGCTGACGAGGTTCGGACCGCCGCTCACAAGTTCATGGCCGAATTCCAAAACATCGGAATTCAACACACAGAGCTAGCCAAACAGGTCAGGATTCTCGAATCCTTTCTTGCCCCTGACGAGTTTTCCGTCGGCGAACGGGTTATCAAGGCTGGCACATGGATACTCGCTGTCAGAGTGCTATCGGATGCTCTCTGGAAGGATGTGAAGGCCGGCGACTTCACCGGGTTCAGCATCGGGGGCTCAGCAATTCGGCGGCCCGAGTAACAACAAGATTTGACAGAGGTGTGAAGTAGCATCCAGACTGTTAGCGCAACGAGATGGCGAGAACGAAACAACAGCAAGACGACGGAGTTCACCGGCTCACGGAAATCGTGGTCGAGGAAGTTTCGCTCGTGGATCGCCCCGCGAACCTGCAACCGTTTCTGATCGTCAAGCGTGATGCGACCGCAGTCGCCAACGGCGAGATCGTTATCGATGACGACGGCAATCTCGTTACCGCCGGTAAAGCCAACGAAGGCGGCAAGGATGACAAGCCCGCTGGCGCCGCGAAGGCCACGCACGAAGCGTTCAGAACGTCGATGAAGGCGGCGCGAAAAAATATCGACGACGCGCTCAAGGAGATCGACGACGAGCGAATCGCCATCGCGAAGACCGATGCCGCGATTGCCGATCTGAACAAAGCGAAGACGTCATACAGCAAGGCCGACAAGTCGGCTCCGACCGGCACAAAAAAGGCCGGCGCAAAAATGTCAGCCGCCCGTTTCGGAGAACTGAAACGGGCCGTAGAAATTTTGCTCGCGCTGCGAGACTCGCTTGCCCCGGCAGTAAAAGAAGAGGCAGGCAAATCCGAGAAGAAGAAGAAGGGCGACGGCGACGGCGATCGGACAGCGAAACTCGACAAGGCGACGGCGGCCAAGATCGACAATCTTGTCGACTCGGTCACGACGCTCACGAAGTCTGTCGAGACTCACGAACGCAAACTTCGTCAAGGTGTCAGGAAGGGCAAGCGTCGGGGCGTTGTCTCCAACGCGTTGTCAGTGGAAAAGGGTCAGTCGTCGGACGATGACGATACGACTTGGCCGATGGACCTGAACCGGGAAGAAACCCGGAAAAACACCCCGTCACATCGTTCATTCTTCGACCGCTAAAACCCGGAGGAGTCAGAATGTCGCAGCTTGCACACGTCATGGACAACAAGACCATCTTGCAGAAGGCGGATCTCGCGCTGTCGGATCTGACAACCGACGGCGGCCTTCTCGCCCCGGCGCAGGCCAAAAAGTTCATGCGGATTCTGATCAACGAATCCGTCATCATGAACCAAGCGACCGTCGTGCCGATGCGTTCGCACAAGCAAGAGATCAACAAGATCCGCTTCCGCTCGCGCGTGCTGCGCGCGGGTCAGGAAGCCGTTGCGCTCGCCGCAACGGACCGCGCGAAGCCGGACCTGTCGCAGACCGAGCTAGACGCGCAGTTGTTCAAGGCGGAAGTTCGCTTGAACAACGAGATCCTCGAAGACTCGATCGAGGGCGGCACTCTGCGTCAGACGATCATGTCGTTGATGGGCGAGGCGATCTCGCGCGACATGGATGAAGTCATCATCCAGGGTGACACCGCGAGCGCGGATACGTTCCTCGCGGTGCTCGACGGCATCCTGAAGCAGGCGACGTCGAACGTAGTCGACCACGCGACCGCGCGCACCAACAAAACGCTGTTCAAGAACATGCTCAAGGCGATGCCGAGCGAGTTCTTGCGCACCAAGCGCGCGATGCGCATCTTTACGTCGATCGACTCCGAGATCGATTATCGTGACTTCCTCGCGGATCGCGGCACCGTTCTCGGCGACAAGTTCCTCGAGCAAGACACGCCGGTCAACTGGAGCGGGATTCCGGTCATCGACGTGCCGCTGTTTCCCGAGAATCTCGGCGGCGGCAACGACTCGACGAACACCTTGCTCGTCGATCCGAAGAACATCAACGTCGGCATCTGGCGTCAGATCCGTATCGAGACTGACAAGCTCGTCTCCGAAGGCGTGCTGATCATCGTCGCGACAATGCGCTTCGACGTGAAGTTCGCGGAAGAGACCGCCGTCGTCAAGGGCATCAACGTTCTCGTAGCCTAGTAGCGGCGCGAGTAGAGAACTCAACCCACTAGCTAGAGCGCAAGCAAAAGCAACAGGAGACGATCACCATGGCACTCGGAGCATTCACGGTAGACAACGAGATCGGCCGCAAGGGCGGCCCGCTCTCGATGGCGCGGCTCACGGTCGTGGGCGACACCAGTTACCCGACCGGTGGCACGGTCGGCTTCGCCGCGCTCGTTGCGGCGGCGCTCGGAATCACCGGCATCGTGGTCGAGGCCGTCGTTCACCAAGGCCCCGTCACCGCCGACTTCCTTATCACTTACGATAAGGCGAACGACAAGCTCACGGCGCGGGTCGCCTCGACCGGCGTCGAGGTCGCGAACGCGGTCAACATGTCGGGCACCACGTTCGAGCTGCTCGTCATCGGCAAGTAGTTCGGCCGGCGACTCAAACGATCTCTAGCGTAGCTGGCATTCAGTCAGGAGACCACGATGGCAACCATCACAGAACAATTCGGCACAGGGCACTCAAACCTTGCGCCGCAGGACGCGCAGGGTGCGCCAAATCTGGCGTCCGCGCTGCGGGATGTCGCGGATGACTTCACGGCCATTCGTGCTGCCTTCGTGGCTCTGACCGCGAAGCTCGACACCGACTTCACCGCGCAGAACATCGCGGTTACGAGTTCGCAGCTCGATGAGGATTACGCGGCAACGCTCGATCCGGCCGCGCTGCTCACCATCAAGGGCTAGCGAATCTAGCCAACCAGAAAGGCGGCGACGACGATGCCGAAAGTGGTTCGACTCAAGCCCTATAACCGACGCAAGGGATATGTCCTGCGCCGCTACGTTCTCGGCAATCAGAAGTTCATGGAAGATCGCTGGTACCACGTTGGCGATGCAATGGCCGAGAAGCTCGCCAAGGTGCATTCGCGCCCCGACCATCCCGAGGACTCTCCGCTCGCGTTCGACGTCTTCGACTCGCATGATGAAGCGAAGGCGCAGTTCGCTGCCGAGCAAGAGGCCGAGAAGAAAGCCACGGTCAAGAATCCCGAGTTTGTCGGCTCGCTCACCACGGCCGATCTCGAAAGCGATGCGGCCAAGGATGCTCGCGCCGACCGCGCCAAGGCCAACCTCGAACGCGCTGAGAAGAAGCGAGCCGAGGGCAAGGCCGGCGACGATGCCGAGAAGGCGTCGGAAGACGGTGACGGCGGCAAGTCCGCTACTGACGACGATCCGGCCTTCCAGTAGCGTCGGTCGTGCGTGGTAGCCTTCGGGAATGCCAGTCGCGCTTGCAGTCGGAACGGATAGCAGTTGCGCGCTTACCGCGTTGCAGCTATTCGCGGTCGACCCGGCTGACGGCTTCCTGAAAGACATCGACAGCGGCACGTTCCGCATCGTCGACCCGGATGGTACCGAGGTGATTGCGGCGACGGCGATTGACGTGACCGACTGCCCGACCGGGAATCGGATTGGAACCGGTCGCTACGTCGCGCCTTTCGCCACGGTTACACCGCTCGGTGTCTGGTTCGTCGAATGGACGTTCAAGTTTACGGCGGCGGGCGCCGACCGAACGTTCAAGCAAGAATTCGAGGTCTTGGGCTCGGTGACCAACCCGCTCGCGCACGCCTATACGACGGTAGCCGGGATGCGTGCTGCGGGCGTCAAGGCGTCGTCGATCAAGGCCGGCGCACTGCGCGACCTGATTGTCTTGGCGTCGGCCTACATCGACATGTATACCGGTCGGTTCTTTCAGCCGGAAGCGAAGTCGATCTCGCTCGACGGTAACGGTGCTCGCGGCATCTTGCTCAATGAGGCGATCATCGCACTTGCGAACATTAGGATCGTGCTCGCCTCGTTCGAGCCATCTGACAAAGACATCGATCCTGATTCGATCCGCGTCTACAACCGGCATATGTCGGAAGGGTTGCTCGACCCCGACGACCGCGACAACCCGAAAATCGAGTTCTTCTTCCACGGCACGGCGAATCTTCCTGCCGGCTCGGTTACGTTCCTCCATGACTTTGTGTGGACGCGCGGCCGGCAGAATATCCTGGTTGACGGTGTGTTCGGTTTTACCGATCCGCCCGGCCCGATCGGGATCGTGCCCCCGCTAATCGAACAGGCGACGAAGCTGCTCGTGGTTCGGAACGCGCCGAGCTTGCTGGATCCTGACAAGCGACAGGATGCGCTCAACGCGTGGCGATTGACCGAGCTACGCACACGCGATCAGCAAACCAAGTGGGCGCTTCCCGCTGGGCGCGGCGCCGCAATTGGCGCGTTCACGGGTGACCCCGAAATCGATACGATCTTGGCTCGCTACACGCGCCCCATTCAACTCGGGTCAACGTAAATGTCGCGAGGGCGGCTGATCTTTCCGTTCATCGTCGAGCTTGCCCAGCTTGATACGGTGGCGATGACGCGCGATCCCGACGGCCCCGGCCCGGAGACGAGCGGCTACGACATCGACTTCCGCGAGCCGATTATCATCAAGGCCAACGTCGATGACGTAAAAGGCGAGGCGCTGCGCGAGGAAACGTGTATCCGTCTGCGGTGCCAGATTGAAGACAGCGTGTTCGAGGCGGTACGACAGGTGCTCGGGGGCACGAGCCCGAACTCGAAGATGACACTCGTGTTTCATTTCAAAGAGTTAGAGGAAAAGAATCTGATCGACGAGAACGGCCGCGCGATGATTCGCCTGCATGACCGGCTTCGGGCGATCTACGACTGTACCGGCAAGCTGATCGAGACGATTCCTGATCCGCCGGGTCTGTTCATCAATGACGTCACCCCTGCCGGGTTCGGCATCGGGCGTCAGCGGAACCTGTTGATTGTCGGCCTGCAAGAGCGCGAACTCGGAACGCAGAGCGCAGCCCGCTAGCATGGCGAGTGAACGGCGATTCTGTTTGCGAATAATCTGCTGCGGGTGGGACTACGGCTTGTGGCCGGAGCATGGTCCCGGGCTCACATGGGAATACGCCGATGGAATCCGCAACGACTACATCTCGGTGATGCCCAGTCACGACCGAGTAGCAATCATTGAGGCTTACGCGCCTCGCTCCCCCCGCTAAATTTGTGTTTGCTTCCGGTCAGTTAGGCGCCGGGCGTCTCGCCGTAGCGCGAGCACAGCTTGATGACCGCGCGCCACTGCACATCGGTGAGCCCGTCGGCGGCAAGCTGTGCCGCGAGACTGTGCCCGAACTCGTTGTCGAGCATGGTGAAGCCGATGCCCGAGGCGAGCTTGCGCAGGGAGCCGTCAGCCCATTTCTCTAGGGCGGTGAGGGCTTCGCGCCGTTTGCCGGGCACGCCAGAGGGGCGGGCGTCAGCGGCCGTCTGAGCGGCTCTGGCGGCGTGCTCGCGTTCGGCCCGTTGGCGGCGGTCTTCGGCGGCTTGCTCGCTCTCGGTTGATTCAGTGACCGCTGCGGCGGCGGCGGCCAGCGCTTCGGTGGGATTCTCGACGTGGATTACTCGAGCGCGCTCGACTGACCCGTCGATGATCTCGGTCTTCTGCGCGAGCAAGGCGGCGATTCCTTCATCGAGTCGGTGATTCGCGACGAGTCGGGTGATGTTGACGGTGCGGGTCTGTCCGATTCGCACGCACCGATCCTGGGCTTGCTCGTTCTCCGCAGGCGTGTAGCTCTCGTCAACGAATAGCTCTTGCGCGGCGGCGGTCAGGGTGACGGCTAGACCCATCGCCCGAATCGTGCCGGCCACGCCGCGCAGCTTGCCCGCCTGGAAGTCGTCTTCGATCTGGCCCCGTTGGTTTTGCGGCGTGTCGCCCGTGATGACGGCCCAGCCCTCGCGGCCTTCGAGCGCATCGATAGGCGCGCGGTGCCACGAGAAAACGACGAGCGGTTCATCGCTCTGCTCGCACTGTTCGACGAACTTGAGCATCGACGGGATCTTCGCGATAGCCAACGCCTTGCGCGCGGCCGACATGTCTTCAAAATGAATCTTTCGAAGATTCGACATGATCGCGTCACGGTTCGCGCGGTCGAAGTCGATGCCTTTTTCCTTGAGGTCAGCAAGCTGGGCATCGCATAGCTTCGCCGTCTTCCGATTGATCTCGACCGTGAGGTCGGTGAACAACTTGCCCGGAAGATCAGGCATCACGTCGACCTTCGTGCGACGGAGCATCACGCGGCGCAACAACTCCTTCGCGGCCGGCGCGGGCTTGCCCCACTCAATCGCGAAGCGGCCATCGCGCCCGCCCATCATGTCTTTGAACCGATCGAAGTTCGAGAACGAGTCGTGATGCACGCCGGCAGCAATCAGCAACGCCCATAGTTCCGGCGGTCGATTGAGGATCGCGGTTGCGGTGAGAAGCCAGACTCGCCCGTCAGCTTTGCGCACCCTGTCGGCTATCGCGCGAAAGCGTTTCGTTTGCCGGCTTCTGTTGTTCTTGAGTGCCTGCGCTTCGTCGCCGATGACCACGGTACCGGGCACAACGTCGCCTTGATTGACACGAGGGATGCCGGCGGGCACATCTTCTTCGGCCGAGGTCGCGGGCTGAACAGCGTAGGTAGTGATAACGACTTCGCCCGGTTCGGGCCAGCGGAACGACTTGCGCCCTTCGAGCACGGTGACGCGTAGATCGTCACGCCATTTGGGAATCTCGCGCAGCCAAACCTGCTTCGCAATGGCGGGACAAACGACAATGACCGGCACGTCGTAGGCGAGCGCGAGCAACGCTTGCATCGTCTTGCCGATGCCCATGTCGTCGTTCAAGATTGCCCCGCGTCGTGGAGCTAACCAGCGTGTTCCTTCTCGCTGATGCTTGTAGGCGGCCTTGCCTTCGAGCGCGAGCTTCGCATCGAGTTCGTCGATGCGCTCGCTTGCATCAGAGTCGTCTGCCTGTGCGGCGCCGACGTGATCGAGCATCGCCTTTTTCACGAACGGGTCGACGGATACCTCGAACTTCGCTGAGCGCAATTCCTTGATCAGTCGCGGCAGTGCATCGAACGTCACGAGATAGCCACCGTTCTCGCCGTCAGAATCTTTCCAGTAACGCGAGCCCCCGTGCGTGCACGCGTTTCGCCACGTTTGAAACCACTCGCCAGCAAGAAACTTCTCGGGGCGCCCGATGGCGGTGCTGCGGATATTGTCCTTTAGCTCGAACCGGATCATCGGCGAGTCGGCTCCGATGCAGTCATTGCATCGTGTCTCCCATTTCGCGCTGATCTTTTCGACCGCACCCGCACCGGCCGCGACACGCTCCCCGCAGTCGTAACAGGTGCCCGCGAACTTGTTGATCATGTGAGAATGTCGTAGAGGGTTTTCGAATTGCACTTACGGAGGTCGTCAAAGCGCGCCGCTAAACGAGTGACGCGATTGCCCAGAGTGCGAGCGCGTTTCGCGCCGATGACTTTTCTGTGCCGCAGGATTTCGACGTTGTTGTCGAGGCCGTTGATGATGCTGTTGTGATCGAACGGGATCTCGCGCACGCGCTCATATTTGCGGATGACTTTTTCCAGGTCCGTCGCGGTCTTTCGAATTCGTAGCGTCATGTTTCCCGCCTCTCCTACCAACTCTGCCCGTGATCTTTTTGGGGACCGATGATGGCGATCCAATACTCTTTGACCGCTTCGTACATGGACTCCCCTTGCAATTTACTGGAGAACTTGTTGCCCTTCGCGGCGATCTTCAATTGCGCGCCGACTTTCTTGGTGGTAACGGGTTTGAGGCCGGCGGCAATGAGCGCCTTGTTGATGGCGGGTTGCACGCTTGCGGCGCTGATCTTGTAGGTGATGCCCTTGGGGAAATACTTTGTGGGTTGCGAGGCAATAGTCTTGACCAAGGCGGCCATGATTGCATCGCTGATTTCGTTTTGGATGATTTCGTTTGTCGTCATCATGTTTAATAGATTAGCAACAGAGCCCGTAGCTGTCAACAGAAAAGAACGCAAAACCGTCTTTTTCTGCAAGTAACCGATAATGAACTCAAATTGGCTGTGCTCTGGACATTCGAGTATGGCTGCTCTAGCCTGTAGGCGTGCGTCTAGGCGGGGGGGTTCCTGCCGGACATTTGCGTGTGCCCCCCGGCTGTAGGTGGTTGCCTCCGGTCGGGGGGGTGGTTTCATACGGGCTCGGTAGACTGGCCCCATGTCCAGACGCATCACTCGAGTCTCGTCGGCGCCGCGCGTAGTCAAACCGCAGAGCCGGATCTACACCGTCTTTCCCGACCGCATCGGCGACAGCCCGATCGCGACCGAATACGGCGATGACGATCTGCGCAAGGCGCGCGAGCGGAAGTATCCGGTTCACGGGCTCGTCGTGCATATGACCGGTTCGACCATTGTGAAAAAAGCGGTCGATGCCGGCGCCGATCCGATCGTCTACGCGAGCAACTACTACACCCGAAAGGATTACTCGGTTCACTACTTCGGGGACTGGGATGGGATGTTGCTGCAATTTACTGATGACCGGTTGCGCACCCCGCACGTCGGCGTGTCCAGTCACGAGCGGGCCGCGTATCTGAGCGGCGCATGGGCAAAGGGGAAGAAAGCGAAGGGCCAAGGCAGCGAAGGCTTGATCGGTCCCATCGTGCCGATGTCGGTCAAGCGATGGAAAGATGATTGGCGCTACAAGTCGCCGCAACACTTGTTCCCGACGCGCTACGTGAACGACAGCTATGTCGGCATCGAGCTTCCGCCCTGCGGTTTTTACGTTCGCGGCAAGTGGACCGCTCTGCCTGAACATAAACCGATGCATGAAGGGCTGCGGCACACGATCGGCCAGCATGTCGCGGTCGCGTTTCTCGCGTGGGATCTGGCACAGCGTTGGGACTGGCCTGATGACTGGTATGTCGATCCCAAGGGTGGCTCGCGATCTCCGCGCTTGCCGGGGCACGAAGACGTCGATCTGTTCGGTCGCTCGAACAAGTTTGGCGGCTGGGATGTGGGTTGGCTTCGCAAGTCGGTCTGGTTCGACTGGGATTTCGTTTATGACGTGATTCGCATGCGTCACGATTACCCGTCGTTCGAGGTGTACATCAGCGGGGTGTCGCGAGAACTTCTCGATCAGTGAGCAAGGGACTCGTCAAAACCGGCGACTGGTCAAAGACGCGGCAGACGTTCTTCAAGAACGCGACACAGCTTGATCGCGGCATTCGCAAGGCGATGAAGCAAGAGGGCCAGTTTCTCCGCAAAAAACTTGTACAGGGGATGCGCAAACAAGCGCCGGGCGGCCGACAGTTCAAAAAGCTCGCGAAGACCACGGTTGCGACACGGCGTTTTCGCGGTTTCCGTGGAACGAAGGCGCTCGTTCGAACCGGAGGTCAGGGGCTCATTGGTTCGATCAACGTGTTGCAGAAGCGCGACTTCGTTTTCATCGGCGTGCAACGAACCGTGCGCGCCGATGATGGTCGGTTGCTCGCCGATATCATGCGGCTCAACGAATTCGGCAGCAAGCCGATCATCATCAAGATCACTCCGAAGATGCGGCGGTTCTTGTTCGCGGCTTTTGATGCGCACCGAGCTACGCGCGGACTTAAGGGCAACATGGCGATCGGTGTGATCATCGTGAAAATTCCGCCGCGCCCCGTGTTCGGGCCGGTCTTCAAACGGTTTGCGAAACCGAGGGTGCTCAAAAAGCGAGTGATGAATCGGTTGGCAGTTATCATGAAAGGCAGTCTTGGCACCGCGAGCGGAAAAGCGCCCACGTAGGTACCGCGTGTTATAGTTTTTCGCGATGGCCGTTCCGTTGATCGTTTCCGTGACCCCCGCCGTGGGTCCGACTGGCGGGCGGAACTTGGTGCGTCTCAAAACGAACGACGCGCGGCTACCACCCGATCCCCCGGCGACCGGTTTTGTTGGTGGTACATTTTTGCGCACAGTGCGCGTAGAATTCGGCGGCATCGAGGCGACCGACGTGCGCGTGTTTTCTCAAGGTTCGGTGACATGTCTTGCGCCCATTCACGATCCGGGCGTGTTCGACATCGTGCTCACCAACCTCGATGACGACGGCGATCCAATTGCTGGCGAGGTCGCGACGAAGGTCGATGCCTACACCTTCCGGCGCCCCAATCTCACAGCCCAAGACGATCTGACGCGACTCGTTCGCGAGTTCATCCAACAACTGAAACGACAGGTCATCGACGAAGTGAGCCTGACGGTTCACACCGACTTCGATGATTCCGCCGCAGACTTCCTCAACATCGCGCGGATCGCCAAGCTGCCGGCGCTCGTCTTGATCGGACCGGATATCACCGAGAACCGATTTTTCTCAACGAACGCGAAGCAAGAGATCGAACTGCCTGATGGCACGGTCGAGATCAGGAGATCGCCTTACACGGTCGACCTGCTTTTCGAGTGCGTCGGCATCGCCGAACTCGATGTTCAGAAGCTCAATCTGATGGCGGCGTTCACGAAGTTCATCAACCGCAACAAGTTTATCGAGATGGATCGCGACCCGGCAGATCCCTCGCTGGGCAAAGTCAAATACGAGATGGACTTCACCGAGGAGGGTGGGGAGCCCAGCTCCACGGACCGCCTAAATGACTCCAACGTGCGGAGTTTCACCGGGAACATCATCATCAGAGGCTTCGATCTTGAGGATTTGGCGGGGGTATCCGACGATTTGGTGACCGAACTTTCTCGCGTGACAGAGACGGATGGCATTATCATCCAGCCACCTGAGAACACGAACTGCTAGGTACCCATGCCCGTCACGTTGATCAACAAGCTCAAGCGAAAGCAAACCTTCCAACTCGATCATCCGGCCTTCGATGATCAGTCGAAGGCGATCACCGTAATCGTGGTCGAAGAGAAGAAGGAAGGCGGGCGGTACCCCAAGCGAATTCGCAAAAATGTCCCCGGGGTGTTAACGCTACTCTCCAAAGAAAAGCGTCACGGCCTGCCGGATCAAATTCTGGCGGTGTCGGCGATCAAGACAGCAATCAAGGAACGCAAACTTGCCTTCCTCAAGGTGGCGACGGCGGCGGCGGCGAAAAAAGAACCCAAGCGAAAGAAGCAGAAGTAATCGCTCACTAGCCGCAGGAGTGAACAGCAATGGCACAGTTGCTCGCGTCCAAAGTCGCCGTCGAAGAAGAAGCACCAAGAATCCGATCGATCCAAGCGTTGCCCACTGCCGTGCTCGCGGCTGTCGGCATCACTGAACGTGGACCGGTTCGAGAGCAGAGTACCCTGACGAACTTCGAAGAGTACGTCAGGCTCTATGGCGGTTTCATCGCCAACGGCGATCTCACGCTCGCGATGCAGGGTTTCTATCAGAACGGCGGCACGGAAGCCCACATCTCGCGAACCGTTCACTTCACCGATATTCTCAACCCGGCGACCAAGACGTCGGCGGCGGCTACGCTCACGCTCAACACAGCTACGGGCGCTCCGTCCGCTGGCGTGGCGACCGGCTCCATTGCGGCGCCGTTCGCGCTTGTCGATGGCGATACGCTGTCGATCGCCGTCGACGGCGGCGGTCCGGCGGTCGCGACATTCAACGGTACCGCTGCGGTGCGCACCGCAGCCAACTCCGAAACCTTTGTGCTCGTCGACGGCCAGACGCTCACGGTTGCGATCGACGGCGGCGGTGTACAAACCATCACCTTCAACACCGCCGAGTTCGTCGCCATCGGCGCGGCGACCGCGTTGGAAGTCGCAGCGGTCATCAATGCTGAAATCGTCGGCGCGTCGGCCGACGACAACGCGGGTTCGCCCCGCATCACGTCTGACAGCAAGGGCACGGGCTCGGGCGTCAACGTCACGGGCGGCACGGCGAACGTGGTGCTCGGATTCGTGACCGGTAACATCGCCGGCACTGGCAACGTGGTGAATCTCGCGGCTGTTACTTCGGCCGAGGTCAAGACGGTCGTCGAGGCGGCGGTTGCCGGTCTCACGGTTAGCGATGCCGCCGGTCTGCAAATTCTCACGAGCAATACGACCGGCCCCACGTCTTCGATACTCGTCGAGGCGGCCTCGACTGCCGATGACGAGATGGGCTTCGATAACGCCACTCACAGCGGTGATAGCGGTGCCGCAGCGCCCACGCTCAGAATCGACGGCAAGACCGATGGCACCTACGCGAACACAATCAAGGCGATCATCGACCCGCCGACGAGCGGCGACTCGACCGAGTTCAATCTTTTGGTCGAGGATGACGGCCTGATCGTCGAGACGTTCCCGAACTTGTCGATGGATGACACGGCGCCGAACTTCGTCGAGACGGTCATTAACAACGTCAACACTGGCTCGAACCTGATCGTCGTCACCGATCTCGATTCGACGGCGGCAGACCCGACCCCGGCAGAGGGCACCTTCGGACCGCTCACGGGCGGCGACGATGGGCTCGTCGGTCTCGATGACAATGACTTCATCGGCAGCGAGGCCGGTGGCACCGGCCTTCACGCGTTCGATCAGACGCAGGGAATCCGCGTCGTCATCATCCCGGACCGCCCCACGGCGGCCGTTGCCAACGCGATGATCACCTACTGCGACACGTTCCGCGACAAGGAGTGTTTCGCAATCATCGATCCGCCCGCCGGCCAGAGCACGACGCAGATCATCACCTACGTCGACACGACCGCCGCGATTCTGAATCTCTCGGAGTTCGGCGCGATCTACTGGCCTCAGATCAAGGTGCTCAATCCGTCGAAGGGCGTCTTCGGCGACGTCGAAAACCTGACGCTTCCCCCGTCGGGTCACATCGCAGGCGTGTACGCGCGCCGAGATGCGCAAACTCAGGGCGGCGTGTACATCGCGCCGGCCAACATCGAGAACGGTGTCATTCGCGGCATGGTCGGGTTCGAGAACGAGGAGGTGCTGGACGAAAAGAAACGTGATCTGCTGTACCCCAAGCGCATCAATCCGATCACGGCATTCCCCGGAACTCCCCGTCACATCGACGGCTCGCGCACGCTCAAGGGCAACGGGAACTTCCCGAGCATCCCGGAGCGGCGCGGCGTCATCTTCATTGAGCAGAGCCTCAAGCTCGGGCTTTTGTTCCTGAAGCATGTGCCGAACACGGAAGACAATCGGGCAGTCGCCGACCGGACGGTTACGCTGTTCTTGCGACAGCAAATGCGCAACGGCGCCTTCGCGTCCAAGGATCCGGCAAAGGCATTCTTCGTCGATGTGTCCGAGGCTTTGAACACGCCCTCTGTCATCAAGGCAGGCCAGATGATCATCCGCATTGGTCTGGCGATGGCGGTACCGGCGGAGTTCATCATCCTCCGGGTGACTGCGGACACCCGAGCCATCGAAGAAGAACTGGCTGCGGCCTAGTCACAGGAGGCGATGAATCATGCCGGTAATCGGAGCACCCCGAACTTTCCACGACAAGTTCAAGTTCCTCGTTCAAGTCGATGGCTTCGACTCGGCTGCATTCAACAAGTGCAGCGAGCTGTCAGTCGAGGCCGCGAAGATCGAATACAAAGAGGGCGGCACGCTGATCCCCGACAAATCGCCGGGTGGGCTTACGTTCAGCGACGTCACTCTCGAGCGCGGTGTTGCGTTCGGCGATGACGACATGTTCGACTGGTTCTCCGAGGTTGCCGACGCCTCGATCCTGTCGTCGCTCGTCGTGGGTGCTGGACTCGGCGCCGGCTTGATCGATCCGCTGTTCAAGCGCGATCTCGACATCGTGCAGCAAGATCGGAACGGTGCCACGGTCAAGCGTTGGCGTCTCTTCCAGGCGTGGCCGGTAAAGTTCGTGGCGGGCGAGTGGGACAACGACGCTGACGAGAAGGTGATTGAGATGGTCACCTTGACTTACGATTTCTTCGTGCTCGTCTAGGACGTTCCTAGGCCGGCGACGACGACGACGAAGGGGAACGAATGGACAAGACACACACGGTTGAGTGCCCGTCTGGCCTGACGGGCACGGTTCGCGGGCTTGGCGTGGGCGATGCCAACTCGATTGCCAGCGCGACCCGGAAGAAAGACCGGATCGCATTGGCGGCCAAGATCCTCAAAGGTTGCTGGATCTCCACTGAGGCGCCCGGCCCCTACGAGCTGGACGAAGGCGCCGCGCCGAAGTGGGATGCTATCCTGCAAGGCGATATTGATTTCTTGCTCGTGATGATTCGCGTTGTCACACACGGCCCCGAGTACATCTTCAAGACGCAGTGCGCCGACGGAAATTGCCGCGAGCAATTCGAGTGGGGTGTCGATCTCGTCGACGACCTTGTTCTCAAGAAATTCGACGACGCTCAGCGTGAGCAGTTCCGCGAGAACGGCAACGAGTATGAGTGCGAGGCGCCCGAATCGGGCGAAGCAATCACGTTCAGGCTGCCGACTCATGGTGACACGAAGAAGGCATCCAAGCAACGCTCCAACAATCGCGATCAGTTGATGACGCTGGCGCTGCGCACTCGCATCAAGAAAGTCGACGGCGTCGACAACTTGCGCGAATATCTCACGGGACTCTCACTCAGTCAGGCGAACGATCTGATCGAACTGTTCGATGAAGCCGACGTCGGGATCGATACCGATATCGAAGTCGAGTGCCCCGAGTGCGGTGATATCCGCGAGGTATCACTCCCTTTGGATCGCGAGTTCTACTTCCCCACGCTACGCCGCAAGAAATTGATGAGACAGAAGGCGGAGGAAGCGAACAATTCGACGACCACATAGCCAGGGTTCTACAGGTACCAGAACGCGAAGCTCTCTGGCGAGGGATTCGCGAATTGACATGGCATCAGCACGGAGGTTCAGGCACTAACCTCACTCTCACAGAAGTAAAGGGACTCGGGCTCGGGGATTTCCTAGAATGGGCGAGATGGGTAGCCGATCAGCGCGAGCGCGAATACAAGGCGCTCAAGAAAGCATCGCGCGGGTAACAGCGTGGCGCTGAACAATCTCGGCATGGGCTTGCTGTTTACCGCGAAGGATCTTGCCTCGCGCAACATCAACAAGCTCGAGCGTCGCTTCAATTCTCTCGACGCAACAACCGACGCAACGCAAGCGAAGTTCACCGGCAACATGAAAAAGATGGGCGTCGGGCTCGGCCTGTTCGCTGCCGGCGCCATCGGTCTTCGCGCGATTGGCGGTGCGGCAAAAGACGCCAAGGATTTCGAGAAGGCGATTGCCGAGGTGTCGACACTCGTCGATGAAGCCACGTTCTCGACGCAGAAGATGCGCGATATTACGATGGATCTGGGCGCGCAATTCGGCGAAGACGCGCTCAAGCAAGCGCCCGCCCTGTACGCGACGATCTCCGGCGGCATCACTGACGCGGCCGAAGCGACAAAACTGCTCACGTCGGCGAACAAGCTCGCCATTGGCGGCGTAGCCGAACTGACCGACTCGACCGGTGTCCTGATCAAAGCGGTCAATGTCTACGAGAAATCTGGGCTCACCGCTGCTGAGGCGTCTGACGCGCTGTTCATCGCGGTCCGACAAGGCGTCACGACCATTCCCGAGCTGTCGCAGACGATCGGTCGCGTGGCTCCGTTGGCCGCCGCTCTCGGTGTCACCTTCGATGAGTTGAATGCGTCGATTGCCGCCATCACCAAGAGCGGGCTTTCCACGAAGGAATCCGTCACTGGCCTCAAGGCCACGTTCGCCAACATCATCAAGCCGACGAAGGATGCGACAAAAGAAGCGAAGCGGCTCGGCATTGAATTCGACGCGGCGGCGCTGCGGTCGAAGGGTCTTGTTAAGTTCCTCGACAGCCTCACCGGCTCGGCCAAGTTCAACGAAGATTCGCTTCTCAAGTTGTTCGGATCGATCGAAGCGGTGAACACAATCCTTGCCCTCACCTCGAACAACGCCAAGTTCTTCACCGAGAACATGGAGGCGATGCAAAACAAGACCGGGGCGACCGACGCGGCGTTCAAGAAAATGAACGAGACACTCGACCGGCAACTCAAGCGGCTGGGCGCGGTCTGGACGAACATCAAGATCGGCATCGGCACCGCCCTTGCCCCATTCATCAAGGTTCTCGCGGGCGCTGCCGAAGCTCTGCTCAATCTGTTCGACAAGCTGCCCGGTCCGGTAAAAAAAGCGTTTGCCATTATCTTCACGGGCTTCGCGATCCTCTTGACGGTCGGAGGTGCCGTGCTGTTCTTCCAGGGCGCACTCGGCGCGCTCGGGCTGCTCATGCCGGGTATCGGCGCAAAGGCTGCGGCGATGTGGGCCGCGATCTTCGGTCCGGTTGGGCTGGTCATCTTGGCGGTCGCGTTGGCCGCGACAGCGATCATCGTCTTCTGGGATGAAATCGTCCAAGCGTGGGAGTTCGCTGTCGGCGTGATGGTCGGCATCATCTTTGGCATCGTGGGAATCTTCCAATTTGTTGGGAAGCAGATTGTTGCCGCATGGCAGGCCACCGTTGATTTCCTGGTTGACGTCATCGAAGGCTACGTAAATCTCTTCAAATTCGTCTGGGGTAAAATCATCGGCATCGTGGTCGCCGTCTTCGGATTTGTGGCTGGCATAGTCAGCAGCGTGATCGACGCAATCATTGACACGATTGGCGGGCTCATCGATCTAGTCGGCGGCGCTCTTACTACTGCCTTCGAGTTCTTCGGTGGCGTTGCAAGCACAATCGGCGATGCGATTCTTACTGTGTTTAGATTTGTGGCATCGGTGATTGAAAAAATGATTCAGTTCATCAGGGATGCATTCGAACTGGCGGTAAGGGTGAAGAACTTCGTTGGAAGTATTGGCGAGGACGTCACCGCGATAGGCTTCCAGGAACTCGAAAAGAGAAGGATCGCTCTTGAAGTTGCTGGCGTAGAGGGCGCCCCCCCGGGTGAGTTTAATATTCCGCCATCACCAATTGTTGCGGCAGCCACGGCACTTGCCGCGCCCCCACCGAACGTCACCGTCGCGGGCGGCAAGACTGAGGTCACGAGCAATATCAAGCTCGAACTTGATGGCGAGGTCATCGCGAACGTGGTGACAAAACAACTGGCCGAAGACGGGCGACGGCGAAGCCAGCCAACGGCCGGAGGGATTGACTAATGTCGTTGCTCGAAGCGGTATCTGTTCCCGCCGAGAAGATGACGATCACCAAGATCGACGATCCTCGTACACAGTTTACGCCGCAGTTCAACCCGACGGAGTTCACCGAGAAGCTCGGCGTCAACTGGGCGCGCAAAACCGTCATCGGTCAATCACACAAGGTGCTGCACTACGTCAACACGGAGAACAACGTCTTCGATTTCACCCTGTTCTTCACGGCGCAAACACAAGAGCAGGCAGAGCGCAACCTGATCGCCCGCAAGTTTCTACAGGCGATCTGTTTCCCCCGGCGCGTGATGGCCGGCAACACGCCGGGCGGCGCACCGCCGCGTTTGCTGTTCGTCTGGCCGCAACTAATTTCGCTGACCGCAGTGATTGATAGTGTCGAGTTCACGTATACAAAATTCTCCGCGACCGGATTGCCAATTGCGTTCGTCGCGAAGATTGCGCTCGAAGAAATCCGTGACTTCCGATTGCACGTTGACGACGTGCTCAACGACGGAACGATTCGCGGCGCCGAAGATGAGGGGGAACTCTAATGCCTCCGTTCAAGTTCTCGCGCTTTCAGTTCACCGCCGCGCTCAACGATATCGACGATCCTGAGATCCTGTTTCTCACCGACCGCGAGCAGTTCCTGTTTCGACAATTGCCCGACACGCGCATCCACGTAGCGCGCGAAGGCGACACACTGTTCACCCTCTCGCATCGTTTCTTTCGTGGCCTGCCACGGCCGTCGGGGTTTTGGTGGGTCATCGCCGATTTTCAGCCGGACCCGATTCACGATCCAACGCTGTCGATCAGCTTGGGGCGCACCCTGTTCATCCCCTCGTTGCGGACCGTGATCGAAGACATCTTCAACGAGGCACGCACGGAGGAAGCGACTCCGTAGCATGTCGATCATCTCGACGCATAGCTCGCTTGGGAATCCGCTCTACTTCGTGAAGCTCATACCGAAGGGTACGAAGGGCGTGCGGATCGATCTCACGGATCGCGTTGAGTCGTTCGAGTTCGAAGACAACGAGAGTAAGGCCGACAAGCTCAAGCTCACGGTCGACAACTGGGACTTGGCGAACTTCGACACGCCGGTTTGGCGCAAGGGCGGAATCCTCGAAGTGACGTGGGGTTACCCCGGGCGGCTTGCCCCCGCCCGACAGGTCATCATCAAAAAGGTCACCGGCTTCACCACGCTCAACGTTGAGGGGTTCTCCAAAAAATTCCTGATGGATCGCGTCGACCGTTGCCGCGTCTTCGAGAATAAGAAGCGCTCCGACATGGTGAAACAGATCGCCGAAGAGAACGGCTTTAGCGACGAAGTGCAGTTTATTCAGGACACCAAGGAGATCGTTGAGTTCCAAACGCAGGCCAAGCAAACCGACGCGCACTTCATCCGACGGCTTGCGCAGAAAGAGGGCTTCGAGTTCTACGTCGATTTCGATGGGCTGCATTTCCACGAGCGACAGGTCGGTCAGAAACCGGTGCGCACGTTCCGTTGGTATGCTGGCGGGACTACCGGCAATCGAGAAGCGGCGATCTTGTCGTTCAACGTCGACAACGATACGTCGCCGATTCCGGGACGCACGACGACGCGCGGGCGCGACCCGCTCAAGAAACTCGACTTCGAATTCGTCGTCGATTACACGAAAGATTTTTCGCCGCAGCTTGCGCCGAACGCGGAGGTCACCGCTGAACTGCTGACCGGACTGGCGAACGTTGCACGCGATGTGATCGATGTGACGAGCGAAGTGATTGCGCCGCTCGCTCGTCGCCGCGCGCGCGGGCGAGGGAAGAAGCGCCGGCATCTGACGGTCAAGGCGAAGATGAGCATCATCGGGGATCCCGAGTATCTGGCGAAAACCGTTTCCAGAATCGAAGGTATCGGCAGCCGGCTCTCGGGGAACTACTATCTGAAAAAGATCACGCACAAGATCGCGGGCTCGGGCTACGAGTGCCAGTGCGAAATCCTGCGCGACGGTCACAAGGAGAACCGAAAGCAAGAGCGGTTATTCGCGTTCGTTCCGGGCAGCGGCGGCGGTGTATCGACGTGTCTGTCAGCGCTCAAGAACGTTCAGGCGCGCATCGACGACTTGATCTTTACGCGCGATACAGTCTTCATCGAAATCCACAAGCGAGGAGTAGGCATCGGTGGCGCTCTGTCGCAATTTCTCGGCCAGCGTATTCGTATCCTCAGAGAGTTGCGACCCCAACTGACTGAGAACCCAAAATCGAACTCGCTAACAATCCCGGTGCTCGACAGCGTTCAGAATACGGCCATCGAGATTCATAACAACGCAACGATCCGCGCAAGCGTGCGCGGTTCGCTCGGGCTAGGCAGAATTAGCGGCGCCGCGCACGGGCTGGCATCGAGCGCTGATAGAGCGAAGAGAATCTGTATCGCCGAGGAAGCCGAACGTGCGGGACAGTTCAACGATCAGGCTGAGCTTAATCGTCGCGGCGCAGGCAACCAGCAAACAGAGGCAGAGCGACTCGAACGGAAACGACTCGAAGCGTTCAAGGCAAGTCAGCGCAAATCGGATCGTGAATTCCTGAAATATCGTGACCGTCGCAAGCGCGAAGTCAACAGCTTGCGTCAGAGCCTAGGCGATGGCGACTGAGTTCGACGACACAGAAGAGTTGCACTATGTCGGTTTCTATACCGGCGTCGTGGTCGACAACCTCGATCCCGAGCGACTCGGGCGCGTGCGTCTTCGAATCCCTAGCATCATCGAGCCCGCGAGCGCGTGGGCGTTTCCATGCGGAACGATGGGCGGCGGCAGTGCGCAGCGCGGATGGTTCGACCCGCCCGATATCGGCGCAGATGTTGATTGTTGGTTCTTTCGCGGCGACGTCGACCGGCTGTACTTCGCCTCCGGTCATTGGGGGATCGTCGATGGCGTGCGCGAGACGCCGCTAGATGAAGACGGGCTCTCGCCGGCAGACCGCATCAAGCTCAAGGGCTACGAGACGAAGCGTTACCAACTCGTGTTCGACGAGCGCGACGGCAAAGAACGCATTCTGATTCTCGATAAACAGAATGGCAACCTGATCGAAATGTCGGACGCCGACGGAATAAGAATCAAAGCAGACGACAAAAAAGTTGTCGTTGAAGCCGGCGACAACGTTGAAGTTAACGCGGGCGGCGACGTCGAGGTCAGCGCGAGCGGCGACGTTTCGCTTGACGGAGACACGGTGAGGCTGAATGGCCCCGGCCCCGGCGTGGCGCGTCTGGCCGACAATGTAGTCGTCACGATTCCGCCGGGCACCTTCCATATCACGAACCCGTTCCCCGGCCCGCCCACGATTCCTAATCCGGTCCCCGTTCCGGTGACTGGCGTCATCACGACCGCGAGCGGAAAGGTTGTATCAGGATGACGAGCTTCGCGATCCTCAATCAGTTCGGGCACGGCGTCATCCATCCGTTCCGCCGAGACCGGACGGGCGATTTTCAACACGAGTTCGGGAAGAAGCTGATCGTCGCGGCAGTCAGCCAGATTCTCGGCACGTTCGCGGCAACCGAGATCGCGCAAGGTGAACTGCCGTGGCGGCCCAACTTCGGATCGGCCCTTTATCTGCTCAAGCATCAGCCGATTGGCGAAACGCTGAACAACCTCGCGCGCATTCACGTCGTCGAGGCGATCCAGCGATGGGAGCCACGGGTTCGCATCACCGATGTCAGACTCGAGCGCGAGGATACGAAGCTAATAATAAATGTGCGGTTCAATTTCGTTGACCTGAACACAGGCAGTGTGGTCTTCGAGGATCTACAAGCCTCGATTGTGATCTGAGATACTGGCGGCGACATGAGCGTTATTCCTGGAAATCTTGACTACACTGATCGCGACTTCGACAGCCTGCGCAGTCGGTTGGAGCAACTGATCCGTTCGGTCTTCCCGGACTGGACAACGTTTCAGGTCGCGAACTTTGGTGTGATGCTGATGGAGATGTATGCCTTCGTCGGCGACATCCTCACGTTCTACCAGGACAACCAAGCGAAAGAATCGCGCATCGTAAAGGCGACACAGCGCAAGAATCTGATCGCGCTCGCCAAACTGATCAGCTTCGAAGCGTCTGGCAACGCGGCGGCCACTGCCGACATTCTTGTTTCACTTGCTGAGCCCCCGGTCGGCGACTTCTCGCTCGCGGTTGCGCAGAAGGTTCGGACGCAACAGGTTACCGATCCGGTCGAGTTCGAGTTGCTCACGGTCGCATCAATCCCGGCTGCAACCGATCCGCCGGAGGTCGTCGTTACAGTCGAGAACTCGGAGATAGTTCAAGAGCAATTCCAGTCGACGGCGCTGCCGAATCAAGAGTTCCAACTCGAACGCATCCCGTTCATCGACGAGTCGGCCACGATCGTCGCGGCCGATGGCGTGTACACCGAGGTCGACAATTTCCTCGATTCGGATGCGACGGATCGGAACTTCGTCGTCGTCGTTGATCAGAACGACCGCGCGACCATCAGATTCGGCAACGGCGTCAACGGCACGATCCCATCAGGCTCGATTGACGTCGACTACAAGGTTGGCGGCGGCTCGATTGGCAACGTTGATGCCACCAACATCTCTGTCATCGAGGGCGCGTTCACTGACGATCTCGCGAACCCGGTACAGGTGAGCATCAGCAACGCACTCGCCGCTTCGGGCGGCATTGACCGGCAGGGCGTCGAGCAGATCCGGCAACAGGCGCCCGTGTCGCTGCGCGCTTTGAATCGCACCGTGGCGCGTGAAGACTACGAGATCAACGCTAAGAAGTTGGCGGGGGTTTCGCGCGCGCTGATGCTCACGTCGAACGAAGACATTGAGATCGACGAGAATGCCGGCAAGCTGTTCATTATCCCTGCGGGCGGCGGTGTGCCCTCACAGGCGCTCAAGGATGCGGTGCTCAATCAGTTCATCATCGTCTTCCCTAAGACGCTCACGTTTACAGTCGATGTGGTCGACACGGTTTTCCTCACCGTCAACGTCTTCGCCCGTGTGTTCAAGCGAGCCGGCTTCACGCAAGCCACGGTTCGCGCGAACATTCAAGCAGCGCTCGACGCGACCTTCGCGCTCGACAATCCCGATGGCTCCGAGAACGAGGCGGTCGACTTCGGTTTCAATTTCAAAGACGTCGACGGCAACCCCGCCGGAGAAATCTCATGGTCGGATATCTTCGAGGTCGTGAAGGGCGCTACGGGCGTTCGCAAGATCGGCGATCAGAACAACGATCTGGCGCTCAACGGCCTCGATGACGATCTGGTAATTCAGGTCAAACAGTTCCCGGTGCTCGGAGCGCTCACCCTGATCGACGGTGACACGGGGGGCGCGTTCTAGGTGGCAAACACCTTTCAGAATTTGAGCTTCGAGATCGCCGGAGCTAGACCCGGTGACGCGGCCGACTGGACGCAAACGCAACTCGCCAGCGCCGAAGAACTTGCCGGCTATGGTCCGTCGAGCCCGAGCGTGCGCCGACGACCGGAAGATGACTTCGAAGACGGATGGAGGAACGACGAATTCGTTATCGCGTTCGGTGGACTCGTCATAATCGAGGCTGCAATCTACGATATCGCAATCGCCCCGCAGCAACGTGAAGACTATGAAGAAGGCTGGCTCAACAACGAGAACTTCACCTTCATTCACAGCGGGCTCGATCCGGCGATGTACGATTCAGCGCCAGAGGCGGTGGAAGACTACGAAGAAGAGTGGCTCGGTAACGAGAACTTCGAATTGCAACTCGGCGCGATTGATCAGGGCGCATTTAGCGGCGTCGGTGGTGCGGAAGATTTCGAACAGTCATGGGACATCGACATCCGCATCCTTGCGTTCGCCGAGTTCTCTGGCTTGCTCACCTTCACGGACGCGAGCGATGAAATTGAGCGCGCGGCCGGCAGTTGGATCACGGATGGTTTCGCGGACGTGCCGCAGATTGAGGTTTTCAATTCACTCTCGAACGATGGCATTCACGATCCGATTAGCGTCAGCGCCCTCTCGATCATTACAGACGGCAGCCCCGCCATCGTTGATGAAGTGCCATTCCTGACCGTTCGGGTTAGCTCGTTCTCGGTCGCCCTATATGATGCCGGCGCATTGATCGAAGAAAATTTCCAGGGGACTTGGACCCTGATGGTTACCTTCTAGGAGAACCGCTGTGGCCGAAACTGATTTCACTGAACTCGCGAACAGTCTCTCGACGGCTCAACTCGATCGCGGCGCGACGACGGGTATCGACCGACCGAACGGCGGAGGCACATTTGTGTTTGGATTCAACTCGCTGGCCGTGGTTGACGGCGCGGCGGGACTGTTCACGAATCAGGCGAACTTCGCACCGATGGCAAAGGGCGGTCGCATTCAGGGCGCAATCAAGCGGCACCCGTCGGCGGGGCCGACTGGTTTCGCCCCGTTCCTGTTCATCGGCTTGCAAGGCCCTGACGTTTCTGATCTCGGTTACCTACTCGGTCTAGGCGATGCCGATCCACATCACATCGTATTGCGCAAGGGCGCAATCAAAGACGGACTCCCCGAATCACTCGGCGTCGAAGGCGTGCTCGCTCTCGGCACCGAGCCGTTCGTTAACGACACCTGGCTTCATCTTCGGCTCGACATGGTTGTCAACCTGAACGGTGACGTCGTGCTCAACGTGTTCCGCAACGATCTAGACGCGAATCCGGTGAACGCCCCGGTTTTCGCCACGGTCCCGGGTATGGACGATCTCGATCCGGGTTCCGGCCGTGCCTTCCTCGATGACGCGCTCGGTATCAATTCAGGTTCGCAACCGTTCGAGGATGGTCGCGCTGGTTTCGCGTTCCGCGTCGAAGACACGGCGCGGCGCGGCGCGTTCGATCACATCGAGATCGCGCGCCAGCTCTAGGGGGCAACGATGGCGACTCCGATCATTCAACTCGATGGTTCGATTTCCGGCGCGGGAGCGCCGGGTGTCTCGCGCGATGACTTCGATGCCGCACCCGAAGTTATCACCGTCATCGACACGGCAAATCCGGCGCCGACGACTTTCTCGGTCATCTTGCGCGCCAAGCCTTCGGGGTCAGCCGCTGTTATCTCACCCGGTCCAGGCGCGAACGAAGCCGAGTTCACGATGGACGTCGACGGTACATATCTCCTTGAAGTCATCACCGATGGCACGAGCAGCGGTGTTACCGCCGTGCTCGGTGGCCAAGACTTCTTTTTCTCGACACAGGGTGGCGCGGCGTCGAAACTGCCGAACGGCAAACGCCCGCTCGCGGCCGGCGAGACAATTCAGTATGGCCCGGATGGTTGGGCTGTAGCGATGAATCTCGTTGTCGGTGCCGCATTATCGTCCAGTCAGTTCGATGCGGTTAACGCCGCATCTCCGGCGCCATCAGGAGCTAATCCATTCGTCACGGAGGGCAATGCAGAGCTTGTCCCGGTTTCGACGCAAGCCAACATTCCGACCGCAGATCAGAAGGATGATCTGATCCAGTTGGACAATGCGCCGGAAGGAACCATCTGGTACGCCGATGGCTCTGCGCCCAACCGGGTGACCCGGCTCGCCCCCGGCGCACTGTTTCAGGTTCTCGAAACAGGCGGCCCCGGAGGAGCACCGCCTTTCTGGGCCGACAAGACCGCATCAATCTCCGCTCAATTGACCGCGACCGGAACGACGAACATCACAGCCGTCGTCGATACGGTCATCTCCGGCATGACGATTGTGCCGGGCGCGGGCGATTTCTTTGTCTTCTTCAATTCGTCGGGCATTCACAACGCCACGAACGAAGACCTGTTCATTTCTCTATATGTCAATGGCGTTCAAGTGCCTCACACCGAGCGGCGCATGCCTCGCGGCGGTGCGGCCGATGCCGGTGGCGGGATGCTCTTGCTCATTGCGTTCATCTCCGGCGTGCTCGCGGCGCAGGTCGTCGAGATTCGTGCACGGGTGACCGCTGGTGATGCCGACATTTTTCAGCGCACATATACTCTCGTGAAGGCTCAGTAACATGGCTAAGTACAATCGCTCGAAATCTACCGACTTCACGTCATCTTCCGGCGCAGTCGCTTATAGCGCGTTGCGGAAAGAGGTGGGTATCGCGATCCCGGCGAAGTCGCTGATGGTCATTACCGAGCTTGAAGACGGAGATACCGTCGAGTTCGATTTCGGTTCCGATACGCTGACGGGCGGAGAACAGACCACTCTGACAACGGTCTGCAACGACCACACCGCGCCTGCGCGCGAGCGCATTTTGTCGACCATGCCAGCCTCGGGCCTTGAGGTTACTGTTACTACGGATGGATCTTGGACGGTTCTTCACTATCAAGTGATCGATCCAGAAACGCTGCATGGCGATCTGACTAAAGTCTTCGCTCGATTCGTTGCCGCCGTGAAAGTAGACGATGGCGCCGGAAGTGAACTTCCTGAATTTCGGATCGTCGAGCGGAAAGTTTCCGACGACGTTGAAGTGATCTTGATGACCGCAGTGCATCAGCCCGCCGACACGGGTACCGCCTTTCGATCGATGCAGTTCGACAGCGATGTCGATCCGCGCAGCGGACTCATGGAATATCGCGTCGAGGTCGATCGAAACAGCGCAACCGAATGCGTGATCCGAGGGGCGAGCTTCATGCTCTGCGCGAGCGTGTAGATCACAGATGTTCGGCACGGCTGGATACGGGCATGGTGGGTATGGTGGTGGCGGCGCTCCAGCCCCGGGCCTCAACGCGTGGACGCGCGAGCTAGGCGCAACGCAGGGCCGTATCGTTCCGGTCAACTTTGATCCGGTCGACGGTGATTGGGTCTTCTGTCTCGGTCGCGATCTTGCCGGGCTTGAACAGGATGTGAACATTGGCGACTTTGTGCAGATCGAGCAAACCGCCGACTTTGATACGACCGAGGTCGTTGAGGTTAGCGTTCGAGCGCGCGGCGCAACCGCGTTGCCAGCCGGTCACTCTTGGAAATTCTCGCTACGCATCGACGGCTCGGAGCGCGCCTCACGTACTTTGAGGGACGGCGAAGAAGTCGATCAGAAGCTGGCGGCGAACGTTTCACAACTTTCGGGCGATCATACGTTAGCCTTCCGCTTGGAGTTGGCGCCATGATATGGAAGCACGAATGAGCGAAGAAGCTAAAGTCGCACAAGCCACGATTAACCCCATCCAAGCGAAAGACATCCGCTTGGGTCGAAGAAAGCGCGAAGTTATCGTGCCGCTGCCTAAGCCTCCGGGCATGCACTTTCCCGAATTCGAGAGCGTGGATCCGGTAGTGCTGAAAGCCCAATCTGTAGAACATGCGATCACTTGCGCTCGGAAAGTGATCGCAATGAAAGGGCGGTTGCCTCACACCGAGCAAGCTCTCGATCTTCTCAGTATGGCTTACGCCATCGAACACTATGTCAACAAGGGGATGAACCATGAGCAAGAGTGACACCTGGGAAAACGGCCTACTCGATCTGCTGTTCGACAACCTCGACTTCACCCTCGTGGGCGATGCCGGCGGCCTACGGGGAAGTGTGGCGGATGGAAGTCTCTACTTCTCGCTTCACTCGGCTGACCCGGGCGAGGCGGGGACGCAATTGACGAGCGAAGCCGCTTACACCGGTTACGCCCGAGTCGCCGTCGGTCGAGCGGCCGGCTTCACCGTGACGGGCGATTCGGTCAGCCCGGCGGCGGCCGTAACGTTCCCGCCCGGAACCGCTGGCGGTGAAACGGTCACGCACTTCGGTGTCGGAACCGACTCTTCCGGTGCGGGCAAATTGCTCTACTCTGGCACGGTCACTCCGAACATCGTCACAGGCGACGGCATCACGCCGGAGCTGACGACCGCGACCGCGATCACCGAGGACTAGTCCGCGTAGAGGTTGTTAGTTGGCAACCGAGCGACAAGCGCCAGATGCGGTGCTCTCTTCGACAGGTTTGTCGGGGGGAGTTGCCGACATCGACGACGATCCCGATTCGCCTGATGCGAATTGGATGGTTGCGTCCGACAACAACACGAACACGGATGTCCGCACCTCGTTTCCAACGCCTACCGGCGACCCGAACGTTGGGACTGATCTGCAAGGTTTTCGTTGGCAGGTTCGTCGCACCGCGAACAGCGGCACGGGGATACCGACGTCGCGCGCTGAGTTGTGGGAAAACGGATCGCTTGTTCGAGCTGGCACGAACCGTAATGTTTCATCGGACTCGGGACAGGTTTTTGAATTCCTCTGGAATGCGAACGAGCTGGCTACCGCCGACGGCTCGCTAGCCGAACTCAAAATCATCGGCACAAAGACCGGGGGCAGTCCGACGGTCCGTGCTGCGGTCGATGTTGGCGCCGTTGAATGGAACGTCGACTATTCGACAGGTGTGACGCAAGGTGTCGGCGACTCTGCCGGCACGAGTACAGCCACGGGTGACGGAGCGTCTACGGCCGAGAGTGACGGTGACTCTGCTGGCACGAGCACAGCCACGGGTGATGGAGCGTCTACGGCTGAGACTGACGGCACGATCCCGGGCACGAGCACAACGACGGCGGCCGGTCAATCCACGGCTCGCAGTGCCGGAGCTTCTGCGGGAACTTCAACATCGTCAGCAGTCGGTCAATCAGTCGCTCGCGCCGATGGTGCAAGTACCGGTACATCTACGACAGCCGGAGATGGGGCCGCCACGGTCAGTCGTGACGGATCGTCTGCGGGAACTTCCACCGTCGTCGGAGACGGGATTGTCACAGGTCGCGGAGACGGGGCAAGCGCGGGCTCCGCAACTTCCTCGGCAATCGGTCAATCAATAGCGACAGGCGACGGAGCCGCTGCGGGGGCGGCCACTTCAACGGCGATAGGCCAGTCCACGGCGACGGCGGCGGGGAATTCGGCGGGAACGTCTACCGCAGCGGCTGTAGCGGCAGAGAATTCCGTCGGTGTATCCATCGGTACGAGCACGGCAACTGCGGTTGGCCGATCCGTGGTTCAGGGTGTTGCTTCATCCGCCGGCTCAGCGGTTTCCACGGCCGCCGGAGAGACCACGGCCGCCGGAGATGGTGCAGCGACCGCCGTCTCTACAGCGGCTGCCGTGGGGCAATCCACGGCTCAGAGCGAGGCATCAGCAGCGGGGGTGTCAACAGCGACGGCAGCCGGCGAATCCGTAGCCCGATCGATCGGCGCCGCTGCCGGATCAGCAACGTCTACAGCAGCCGGTGAAGCCACAGCTGATGGAGATGGATTAGCGCTCGGCACATCTACGGCGACCGCCGTTGCTGCGGCATCAGGTTCGGTCGGCGCATCCGCCGGAATGTCTACAGCGGCTGCTACAATTCAATCCGTCGCCCGAAG
>SDBU01001744.1_pt1 | contig 30147 bp, 21 predicted proteins | sample 2277071 | NCBI WGS metagenome assembly SDBU01 (sample SAMN10397929, study PRJNA504765) | marine sediment metagenome | isolation source: marine sediment core GS08_GC12, 126 cmbsf | place: Arctic Ocean: Gakkel Ridge, Loki's castle | collected 2008 | reverse complement strand
CCTATGTTCCGTCCCCAATTACGCCTCGAAGGTATCGAGGTCGTCGATGAGGCGGTCGGTGGCGTCGGTTTGGGTGGTGGCGTCGGTTTGGGCGGGGGTGTCGGCTTTGTCGGCGGCGGCGGCTTTGGCGGCGCGGTGTTGGCTGTGGTAGGCCTTGACGTCGTCGGCGGCGACTTCGCGGGCGGCGTCGCCTTTGGCTTGATCGGGGCGGCCCTCGTCGGCGCCGGCGATGGGTCCGCGGCCGCCGTAGCGGGGGAAGATGAGCGCCGCGGCCGGGCACACGCGTGAGCAGGCGGGGCAGCCGGGCTTGCAGTTATCCGGCACGGCCGCGTGGACTTCCTCGGCCGGGTCGACCTCGTACACGCCGAAGAGGCAGAACTCGACGCACTCGTAGCAGTGCGTGCAGCGGTCGAAGTCGATCACCGGGTACCACCGTTCTGTGAGCGTCTCGTCACGGCGGTCGGTCACGCCGCCGCCGGTGCCGGTGCCGGTGACGGTGAGGACGGCCTCGGCGGCGCCGTCGGTGTCGAGGTCCGTCAGGTCGATCGGGTGGACGGCTCGGCCGGTGGTTTTCGTTTTCGTTTTGGTTTCGGTTTCGGTTTCGGTTCCCTCGACGTCTGCCCGCCGGCCGGTGATGCCGTTGGCCGCGAGGGTCCAGTACGTGGCCCGGCCGTAGTAGGGCGCCACGACCGCCAGCGGCCCGGTCAGCTCGCCGATGGCGGCCAGGGCGGCATGGCCGTCGGGGAGGTCATACACGTCGGGCACCGCCAGCACATCCAGGCCGCCGGCGGAGGCCAGGCGCTCGGCGAGTGTGAGGTCGTCGCCGCCGCTGATGATGACGGTCCAGTCGGACATAGGTTCTCTCCGTCGCCGTGGGTCGGGGCCCATCGCGGGCCGGCTCACGGCCGTTCCAGACAATACACGATGCCGGCCTCGGTGGCCAGGATCACCGCCTTGTCGGTGAGCGTGGGCCCGGCGAGGATGGGCGAGGCGGCGTTGAACCGCCACCGTTCGGCCCCGCTTTCCAGGCCGATCGCGTACAGGCGTCCGTCCTCGCTGGTGGCGTACACCACGCCGTCGCGAATCGCCAGGGCCCCCTCCACGGCGCCGCCGGTGGCGAACACCCACAACCGATCGCCCGTGGCGGCGTCGATGGCATGGATGGCGCCGTCGCCGCCGCCGACGACGATGATCCCGCCGGCGCTTACCGGTGAGGCGTAGCTTTCGTCGGCCTCCCGCTCGGGGGTGTAGCTCCACAGCTCGGTGCCGTCGGCCCGGTCGTAGCACAGCACGTGGCCCATGAAGGTCGACACGGCCACCCCCGCCCCCAGCACCAGCGGGCGAGAGGCGGTGGCGTCGGCCAATTCGACGCTCAGCCGCTCGGTCCCGTCGGCCAGATCGAGCCCCCACAGCATCATGCTGCACCCGGCCACGAGGACCGTTTTCCCGGCCAGCGCCGGCCCGCCGTAGATCGCGTCGTAGTCGGTGAAACGCCACAGCTCCTCGCCGTCGTCGAGGCGGAGGCAGATTACATGTCCGCTGTCGTTGGTGAAGATCACCTTCTCGCCGGCGGCGGCGGCGGGGCCGCGGATCATATCGCCGCCCTCAAACCTCCACGCCTTCTGGCCGTCGGCGGCGTGGACCGCGTGGAGTACGCCGTTGATATCGCCGACGACCACGCGGCCGGCGGCGAGGATGGGGGTGGCCCAGAAGCTCTCCCCGCCGGCGTACGTCCACCGCTTGGCCCCGTCGGCCAGGCCGATCGCGTGCAGCGTGCCGGCCTCATCGGCGAGGTAGACCGTGTCGCCGGCGACGGCGGCCGACGCCTGCATCCGCGCGCCGGGGCGGTACTGCCAGCGCACGGTGATGGTCTTGGGCTGCTCAGGCGGCGGGGGAGGGTCCTCATGGCAGTCGCAGCCGCCGGTGAGTCCGACGGCCGCCAGGGCAGCCAGAGCGGTGACGCATTGTCGCACGATGGGCCTCTACTCGTTGGCCTCACCGGCCGCCGCCCGGCGCCGGGCGGCCGAGGCGGTCGAGGGCCACTACCATTGTGCCCTCGAGGGGGGTGGGGTTTCAACCCCTCCGCTGCCGGCGGCCTGGCCGCAGTGCCAACGCCAAGGTCCCCGAGAAGATTGTGTGCCCTGTAGGCCCCGTGTGGTGCGTTCGCTGTTGACGCCAACGCGGAGCAAGCTCCGCCGCTAAACGCTGATGTGGATACTTATTGTTCTGCCGTGGCTTTATCTGCGTTTATCTGCGTTCATCTGTGGCTGATTCTCTTTGGTTGCGGCCCGTGGCCATGGCACCCGTCAGTATGGGAGGGGCAGCGTCCTACTTTGCGGCGACCGTTTCCGTCGAGGCCTTGGCCGGCTGTTTGCTGCTGAGGTGCTTGCTGATCTGGGTGAAGCCGGAGAAGCATTCCGAGTCCAGGTGCTCGCCCACCATGCGGGCGCCCATCATCGCCAGGGCCTGCTCGTGGGGCATGGCGCTGCGGTAGGGCCGCTCGGAGGTCAGGGCGTCGTAGACGTCGACGATCGCGGCCACGCGGGCCTCCGGGCTGACCTGCCGCCCGGACAGGCCTTCGGGATACCCCGACCCGTCGAGTTTCTCGTGATGGTGCAGCGCCACGGACTTGACCATGTCGTCCTTGACGCCGTGGCCCTGGAGGATCTGCCAGCCCAGGATCGGATGCCCCTTGACGTGCTCGAACTCCTCGGCCGTGAGCCGCGCGGGCTTGTTGAGCACGTAATGTTCCAGCAGGCTCTTGCCCGTATCGTGCAGAAGCATGCCCATGCCGAAACGGCGAAGGTAGTCGATCTTGGGCGAGACGACGTACTTGAACAGCGCCACGCCCAGCACGCAGGTGCGGACGCAGTGGGTGTAGGTGCAGTAGTCCTTGGTGAACAGCGTCGTCATCGACCGCAGGGCCGCCGGCTCCTGGGCCATGAAGTTGACCGTTGCATTGGCCAGGGCGATGCCGCGGCGGATGGCCCCCTTGGCCGACGGATTGGCGAGGATTTCCGACATGATCGTGCGAGCGGAACCGATCAGAATGGCGCTCCGCCGATCGACGGTCATCTTCTCATCCAGGGCCACTTCCCGGAGCATCCCCTCGGCCATCCAGGACACCAGCGGCCCTTGCTCCACCGGCACGAACAGCGTGTCCTGGCGGTTCTCCTGCAGGTCCTCCAGGCGCTTGGCGGGCAGGCGGTAGTCCTTGGCGCAGATCAGCACCATGGCCCCGTCCATACGCTGGTAAAGGTCGAAAGGCCGATTCGGCCCTGGCCGCAGCAAGACCATGTCCACCGGGAGATACCCGGTGTCGATGCTTGTCTGAGCCACCTCCTTATCCACCTGCCTGGCGTTATCGCCCCGCTCGGCGTTCCCCGTTACACGCTCTTGATCTGTCATCAGTTCTCCCGCCCACTGTCCCCTCGGTCCCCCGGCACGCTGGGATGGGCCGCCTCGGTGCGCCATTCCCACGCGAACGGGCAAGAACCGGGTGATGCGTCCATAAGGTGTTATCGACATATGATCGACTGACTTTCGTTAACCTCGGGGTACTTCCATGGGGGCAGGCCAACCGGAACTTGCCGCACGCCGGTGGGTTGAAACGGCTGGGAGACGGACGGGCTCGGGCACCGGGCCGCGTGCCGGATGGCGACGGAATGGCGAAAGGAGCAGGCAGTTGAGCGACCGGACAGTGGCACCGACGCTGCAGGCGGCCACACGCCGGGAGCCGAAGCCTACGCCGGACGCCAAGCGGTTTGTTTGTAGTCAGTTGAGCGCCATTGGCGGCCAATGCCAACAGGAGGTAGCCACACCACCATGCCCACCCACTATGCAATGACCCGGCGCCGCTTCCTCAGGGGTCTCGCCGCGTCGGCCCCGACGATCATCGCCGCCGGCGCCTTGGGCGCCGACGGCCGGCCGGCGCCGAGCAACCGGATCGTCATGGGCGCCATCGGCGTGGGGGCCCAGGGCGGCTGGAAGGCCTCGGGGTTCGCCCAGTACGGCCAGGTTCAGATGGTGGCCGTCTGTGACGTGGACAGGACCCGCCGCGAGCGCGTCAAGGGCGCCATCGACAGACGCCACGGCAGCGGCACGTGCACGGCGTACAACGACTACCGCGAGATCACCGGCCGGGACGACATCGACGCGGTCTTGGTGGCCACCCCCGACCACTGGCACGTGCTGACCGCGCTGGCGGCGGTGCGGGCCGGCAAGGACGCCTACGTGGAGAAGCCGCTGTCGCTGACGATCCGCCAGGGCCGGGCGCTGGCCGACGCGGCCCGGCGTCACGGGGTCGTGGTGCAGACCGGCAGCCAGCAGCGCAGCGGGGCGAACTTCCGCCAGGCGTGTGAGCTGGTGCGGAACGGGCGGATCGGCAAGCTGCACACCGTCCGCGTGAAAATCCCCGGCAACAGCCGCCGCTGCGGGCTCACCTGGCAGGCGGAGCCGGTGCCGGCGGGCCTCGACTACGACCGCTGGCTCGGCCCGGCCCCGTGGGCGCCGTACACCCAACAGCGCTGCCACTACAGCTTCCGGTTCCTGCTGGATTACTCCGGCGGGCAACTGACCAACTGGGGCGCCCACCACATCGACATCGCCCAGTGGGGCATCGGCGCCGACGACAGCGGCCCGGTCGAGGTGGTCGGCGACGGGGAGTTCCCCGCCACGGGGCTCTTCACCACCGCCACGCGGGTGAACTTCACCTGCACGTACGCCGACGGCGTGCGGCTGATCTGCACCAGCGGCGGCAGCGGGACGCAGTTCGAGGGCACCGGCGGGTCGATCTACGTCTCCCGCGGGCGCCTGAAGACCACCCCCGAGCGCGTGGGGCGAGAGCCCATCGCCCCCGAAGAGATCCACCTGGCCAAGAGCAGCAACCACATGACCAATTTTCTCGAGTGCGTTCGCACGCGATCGCGGTGCGTCGCCGACGTGGAGATCGGGCACCGCAGCGCTTCGATCTGCCACCTGGGCAACATCGCCATGCGGCTGCGGCGCACGCTCCGCTGGGACCCGATCGCCGAGCGGTTCGACGCGGACGAGGAAGCCAACCGGATGGTCGGCCGCTCGCTGCGGGAGCCGTGGCGGCTGTAAGGGAACGTCTGCCATCAAACGAGGTCAGCCAATGAACGGGCGAGTGAAACTGGGCGTGACGGCGGCGGTGTCGATGCTGATTCTGGCGGCGCCGGCGTGGGCGGCGAAGCCGGGCGATCGCGCCAAAGCCCGCGTCTCGACCGGGGCCGAAGACGCCAAGGCCGTCGACCGCTTCATGGGCGAGTACCCCGGCACGTACACGTCTGCCGGCGGGAAGTCGGCCGAGGCGATGCTGCGGCTGATCGCCGACGGGGGCGGCAAATACCGCGCCGTGCTGACGAGGGCCGGGCAGGAGAAACCGTTGGAGATGACCGGCCAAGCCGCCGGGGAGAACGTGACGCTGGCGGCGGCCAACGCGTCCGGCCGGATCGCCGGCGGGGCGGCGACGGTGGCGGTCAAGGGCGACGGCGGCTTCAAGGGCCGCTTCACGGTCCGCGTGAGTGCCACGCTGGGGGCCGAGCCGCCGGCCGGGGCGATCGTGCTGCTGGGGAGGGGGGCCGACGGGAAATCGCCCTCGCTGGACGCGTGGACCAACAAGACCTGGACCACCCGTCCCGACGGCAGCATGGAGGTGGGCAAGGGGTCCACGCTCACGCGGCGGAAGTTCGGCAGCTTCAAGTTGCACCTGGAGTTCCGCACGCCGTATGAGCCCACCGAGCGGGGGCAGAAGCGCGGCAACAGCGGCGCGTACCTGCTGGACCGCTACGAGGTGCAGATTCTCGATTCGTTCGGCCTCACCGCCAAGAGCAACGAATGCGGGGGGCTCTACCGGCTCGCCGCCCCGGCCGTCAACGCATCCCTGCCGCCGCTGTGCTGGCAGAGCTTCGACATCACGTTCACGGCCGCGCGGCTGGCGCAAGACGGCAAGACGCTTCTGGCCCCGCCGGTGATTACCGTGCTGCACAACGCCGTGGCGATCCACGAGAAGCTCGAACTGCCCCACCCGACCGGCGCGGCCAGGCGCAAGGGGCATGCGGCCACCGGGCCGATCCTGCTGCAGGATCACCGCAATGCGGTACGGTTCCGCAATATTTGGCTGGTGGAATTGAAGCATTAATCCCGGGCCGCGCGGCCGCCGGGCAGGCGAGATTAAGGTTGATTCGCGGCCCCTGTGTGGAGATAATATGGGGCTCTGATAACGGTGCCAACAGATACAGGAGAGCGCAACACCATGAGTGCTGAACGAACCGATACGAATGGAGCCGCCGCGACGACGCCGTGTTCCCGCCGCGACTTCCTGGCCGGCTCGGCCGCCGCGGGGGCCGGGCTGATTCTCACCACCGCCGCCGGGCTCGATGCCCAGGTCACCGCCGCCGGCGGGGAGTTGAGGATTGCCCTCATCGGCGCCGGCAAGCAGGGCGGCGGCGTGCTGATGCCCAACACGCTGAAGATCCCCGGCATCAAGTTCCAGGCCGTCTGCGACATCTGGCCGTACAACCAGACGAAGGCGTACCGGCTGCTCAAGCGGATGGGCCACCCGGTGACCGCTTACGTGGACTACCGCGAGATGCTCGCCAAGGAGAAGGGCCTCCACGCCGCCATCGTGGCCGTGCCCGACTGGCTGCACGCCGATGTCGCCTGCGCGTGCCTGAAGGCGGGGCTGCACGTGTACTGCGAGAAGGAGATGTCCAACTCGCTCGAGAAGGCCGCCGAGATGGTCAAGACGGCCAAGACCACCGCCCGGCTGCTGCAGATCGGGCACCAGCGGCGGAGCAACCCGTTTTACCAGCACGCCAAGGACAAGATCATCGACGAGGCCAAGCTTCTCGGTCGGCTTACCCACGGCTACGGGCAGTGGAACAAATCCGTCTCGGCGCCGATCGCCAGCGCCCCGCGGATCGCGCTGGATGCGGCCACGCTGGCAAAGTACGGCTACGGCAGCATGAAGGAACTGGAGAACTGGCGCTGGTACAAGAAGTACGGCGGCGGGCCGATCGTCGACCTCGGCAGCCACCAGATCGACATCTTCGCCTGGTTCTTCGGCGGCCCGCCCAAGTCGGTCATGGCCAGCGGCGGCAACGACTACTACCAAGGCTGGGAGTGGCCCGACAACGTGCTGGCCATCTACGAATTCGACACCCCCGCCGGCGTGGCGCGGGCGTATTACCAGGTGCTCACCACCAGCAGCGCCCGGGGCTTCTACGAAACCTTCACCGGCGATGAGGGCACGATGCAGATCTCCGAGATCGCCTCGAAGAACCGCATCTACGCCGAGGGCCGAATCGGCGCCGAGGAGAAGTGGGATCCGTGGGTGAAGAAGGGCTATATCTCCCTCGCCGAGGTGGAAGAGAAGAAGGAAGAGCCCAAGGACGGCATCGTCGCGCTGTACAAGTCCGACCCGGTGGTGCCGTACCTGTTCCCGGTGGACCCGAAGGTTTTGACGGGCGACCCCACCAAGCCCCCGCACCAGCCGCACCTGGAGAACTTCTTCGACAGCGTCCGCGGCACCGCCAAGCTCAACTGCCCGGCCGAGGTGGGCTACGAGACGGCCGTGATGGTGCTGAAGGTCCACGAGGCCATCGAGGCCGGCCGGCGGCTGGACTTCAAGAAAGAGGACTTCCACGTTTGATGGTGCCCAAGCGAACGATTCGGCCTCGGCGGCGCGGCCCGGGCGTGACGCCGGCGGTGCTGGTGCTGCTCGCGGCGCTGGGGATGCCGATTCACCTCGCCGTCGCCAAGGCGCCGCGGGAGGTCACCGTCGACGGCGGGCGGGGGATTCCCGTCCATCGCATCGACCTGTACCGCCACCGCAACATCGACAACGACGAGACCAAAGACGTCAAGCTCGGCCTCGATGACAAGCCGGTGATGCCGTTCTCCTCGCGCCGCACGTGCGGGCAGTGCCACGATTACGAAACCATCGCCGGCGGGTGGCACTTCAACGCCGGGCGAGACGGCGTCGACCCCGGGCGGCCGGGCGAGCCGTGGCTGGTGACCGACGTGACCAGCGGCACCCAACTGCCGGTCTCCCGCCGCGACTGGCCGGGCACGTACCGTCCCGAGCAGGTGGGGATGGACGCGTTCGAATTCGCCCACACCTTCGGCAGCCACCTCCCCGGCGGCGGCGCCGCCGAGCCGGCCGAGCGACCCGGCCTGAACCCGCGATGGTGGGTCTCCGGGCGGCTGCAGATCGATTGCCTGGGCTGCCATAGCGCCGATCGGGCGTACGACCACAGCGAGTGGGCCATGCAGATCAGCCGCCAGAACTTCCAGTGGGCCTCCGCCGCGGCCAGCGGGTTGGCGGTGGTCAAGGGCACCGCCCAGAAAATGTCGGGCATGGACACCCCGTTCGCCTACGCTGAAGGCCCGGAGGTGCTGTACGACAAGAGCCGTTTCGGCCCGGCCGGGAAGGTGTTCTTCGACGTGACCAACGACCCGCCGGCGGGGCGGTGCGAGGCGTGCCACTCGAGCCGCCGGGTCGACGCGGACGCCGGCGAGCTGTGGCAGCGGGACGCCGACGTGCACTTGGCGGCGGGGATGAACTGCACCGACTGCCACCGCAACGGGCTCGACCACGACATCGTCCGCGGCTTCGAGCCGCGCCACGCCTCCCTGAGTTGCCGGGGCTGCCACCTGGGCGAGGGGACCGGCCCGGACGCCGAGGGCGGCCGGCTGGGCGCCCCCCGGCCGGCCCACCGCGGGCTGCCGGCGCTGCACCTGGAAAAGCTCACCTGCACCGCCTGTCACAGCGGCCCGTGGCCGGGGGCGAAGGCCGGGCGCGTGCAGACGTCTCGCTCCCACCGCATGGGCGTCCACGGCGGCTACCGCGGCGCCGAGGCCCCGCCGTACATCCTCTCGCCGGTGTTCAAGCGACAGGCCGACGGGGCCATCGCCCCGCACAAGATAACGTGGCCGGCGTTTTGGGGGCGGCTCGCGGGCGGCGAGGTTACTCCCATCCCCCCGTCCGAACTCGACAAGGCCGTCGGGCACCTGCTGAAAACCAAGGCCACGGCCGATGAGCCCCGCGGGCTCTCCGAGGCCCGGGCGCTGGCGGCGATGACGCGTCTGGCCGAAGACGCCGACACGGCCGGGGAGCCGGTGTACGTCAGCGCCGGGAAGCTGTACCGCCTCGTCGACGGCAAGCTCGTCGCCTCCGAACACCCGGCCGCCGAGCCGTACGCCTGGCCGTTGGCCCACGACGTTCGCCCGGCCGCCCAGGCGTTGGGGGCCAAGGCGTGCACCGACTGTCACTCGGCCGACTCGCCGTTCTTCTTCGGTGAGGTCACGGCCGAGTCGCCGGCGAACTTCGGTGAGCCGGCCGTGGTAAGAATGTATGAACTGCAGGGCCTCGACCCGGCCGAGATCGGGGCGTTGGCCGTGTCGTTCCAGTGGCGAACGACCTTCAAGATCGTCGGGTTTATCGCCGTGGGCGTGGCGGTGCTGGTGCTGATCCGTTACGGGTTCCTGGGCCTCGGCGGCATTCTCAGCCGACGCCGGCCGGTGGAGTGAGCGGGATGTTTCGGACGATATCCATCGTGGGTTTCCTCATCGTCGCCGCGGCGATCGTGGTGCACTTTGCCCTCTTCGGGCGCCGGCGCCCGGACCTCAGCGGCGACGCGGCCACCGTGTGCCGGCACAGCGTGTGGGGCCGCCTGGTGCTGCTGGGGCTCGTCTCCAGCGGTATCGTCCTGGCGGTCAACGGGTTCGTGGCGGTCCACTTTGCCGCCGACGGGCGGTTGACCGGGTACCCGCTGATGCTCCAATGCGTGGCCGGGGCGGTGTTCACCGTGGCGTTGGCCGCCGCGGCACTGACGTGGGCCGACGACTGCCGATTCGCCCGGTGCGACCTGACGTGGCTGGCCCGCGGCGGGTGGCTGCGGCCCGGCCGATCGATCCCGGCCGGGCGGTTCGACTGCATCGAGAAGGCCGCCTTCTGGATCGTCTGCCTGCTGGGTGCGGCCGCGGCGTTCACGATGTTCATCAGCATGGTCCCGCTGGCGTCGCCGGAGGGGCTGGAAGTGCTTTTCGAGGTCCATCGGTACTGCGTGCTGGGCCTCTCGATGGCGGCGATCGTACAAATGTATAGAAGCGGCCTGGCCAAGCCGGGCCTCCGGCGCCTGTTGACGGGTCGCGTGGGGCCCCAATGGGCTGGCCATTATCATTCGATCTGGGCCGGGCAGGCCGGCCGTGAGTAGACCGTTCCGCCGATCCGCCCCGATCCGCCGGCGACGGTTGTGGGTTCCAGTGATGGGGCGGATAGGCTCGGATAAGGTTTGAGGTTAGGAACATCATGACAACGAAAAAGTACGTAACGGCCCTGGCTCTTGGCGCGATCCTCGCACTGACCGGCGCGGCGAGCGCCTCGGCCGCCAAACCGGCCGAGAAGAAGCTCACGCCGCTGAAGGTGGCCCTGCCCAAGCAACTCTTCGTCGGCACGCCCAAGAACCTTCGCGTGCGGAACCTCGACGATTCGCACAAGAAGCCTCGCGGCACCTTCTACGTGCCGCCCGGAACGGTCAACGTGGCGCTGAACAAGCCGGTCACCAGCTCCGACGAGCTGCCGCTCTCCGGCGACATGGAGCAGATCACCGACGGCGAGAAGGAAGGCGAGGACGGCTACTACGTGGAGATGACCTTCGGCCGGCAGCACGTGCAGATCGACCTGAAGGAGACCTGTCCGATCTACGCGATTCTCCTGTGGCACTACCATCAGGAGGCCCGCGTGTACCACGACATCGTCGTGCAGGTGGCCGACGACCCGGACTTCATCACCAACGTGCGGACGGTGTTCAACAACGACGACGACAACTCCGCCGGCCTGGGCGTGGGCAAAGATAAGGCGTACGTGGAGACCTTCCGCGGCAAGCTCATCGATACCAAGGGCGTCAAGGCGCGGTACGTCCGGCTGTACAGCAAGGGCAACACCTCCGACGAGCAGAACCACTACGTCGAGGTGGAGGTCTACGGCATGCCCGCCAACGCGGCGGCCGCGAAGCCGGGGGCCGGAAAGGCGGCGCGTGGAAAAGCGGCGCCGACGAGTCGCCCGACCAGCCGGCCGGCGGGATCGAAAAAGGGCCTGGTGCCGCTGAAGCTGAAGCTGCCGAAGCAACTGTTCGTCGGCACGCCCAAGAACCTGCGGGTGGACAACCTCGACGACGCCCACAAGAAGAAACGGGGCCAGTTCCACGTGCCGCCGGGCATCAAGAACATCTCGCACGGCAAGCCGGTCAGCAGCTCCGATGAGCTGCCGATCGTGGGAGACCTCGAGCAGATCACCGACGCCGAGAAGGAAGGCGAGGACGGCTACTACGTGGAGCTCGGCTTCGGCCGGCAGTACGTGCAGATCGACCTGAGGCAGATCCACGCGATCCACGCGATCCTCCTGTGGCACTACCACCAGGAGGCGCGGGTGTATCACGACGTCGTCCTGCAGGTGGCCGACGATCCGGACTTCATCACCAAGGTGCGGACGATCTTCAACAACGATATCGACAATTCGGCCGGCCTGGGCGTGGGCACCGACAAGGCCTACGTGGAGACCTACCAGGGCAAGCTCGTCGACGCCAAGGGCATCAAGGCCCGATACCTCCGGCTGTACAGCAAGGGCAACACCTCCAACGAACAGAACCACTACGTCGAGGTGGAGGTCTTCGGCAAGCCCGCGAAATGAAACAGACGGCACTACTGGCGGCGGGGATCCTGGCCGTGACGGCCGGAGCGCTGGCACTGCGGCTGGGGCGGCTCAACGACCGGCCGATGCACACCGACGAGGCCGTCCACACCCTCAAATTCGACCAGATGCTCCACGGCACGTACCGCTACGACCCGTGGGACTGCCACGGGCCGACCCTGTACTACTTCGCGCTGCCGGGCATGTGGCTGTCGGAGCAAGACACCTTCGCCGAGACCACCGAGACGACGTACCGCGTGGTGCCCGTGCTCTTCGGCGCCGCGGGGATCCTCCTGCTGCTGGGCGTGGCCCGCGGCCTCGGCCGACCGGCGGCGCTGTGCGCGGGTGCGGCCGCGGCGCTGTCGCCGGCGATGGTGTTCTACAGCCGTTACTACATCCAGGAAACGCTGCTGGTGACGATGACCTTCGCGCTGCTGGTGGCCGGGTGGCGATACTCGCGCAGACGCCGGCTCGTCTGGGCGCTCACCGCGGGGGCCTGCATGGGCCTGATGCACGCGACCAAGGAAACCTGCGTGCTGGCCTTCGCCGCCATGGGCGTGGCGCTGGCCGGCGTCCTGGTATGGTCTCGCGGCGGCGCCTCGACGTCGGCCCGGAGGGGAAACCGCGTGAAGTTCGGGCACCTGCTGGCCGCCGCCGGCGTCGCCTGTGCCGTCTCGGTGGCGGTGTATAGCCAGTTAGGCACCCAGTGGGGCAGCGTGGTCGATTCGGTCGGCACCTACGTCACCGCCTGGAATCGCGGCAGCGGGGGCGAGGAACTGCACAACCACCGGTGGAACTACTATCTGTCCATGCTGACCTGGTGGCGGCTGGGGAGCGGACCGATCTGGAGCGAGGGGCTGATCGTCGCCCTGGCGGCGATCGGGTTCGTCGTGGCGCTGCTGGGCAAGGGGGTCGGGTCGGCCCACGTGGGGCTGCTGCGGTTCATCGCCCTGTACACGGCCGCCCTGACGGCGATCTACTCGGCCCTGCCGTACAAGACGCCGTGGTGCATGCTCAGCTTCCTGCACGGCATGACGCTCCTGGCCGGTGTCGGCGCCGTGGCGATGGTGCGGCTGGCGCGCTGGAGCCAACTGAGGATCGGCGTGGTGACCGTGCTGCTGGTGGCGGCCGGGCACCTGGGATGGCAGGCGTGGCGGGGATCGTATCAGCTCGACTCGGACCCGCGGAACCCGTACGTGTATGCCCACTCGCTGCCGGGGGCGGTGGACCTGGCCCGCCGCGCCGAGCGGGTGGCGGGCGTCTACGCCGATCAGCCCGGCCCGTTGGTGCAGGCGATCGCCACGGGCAGCGACTACTGGCCGTTGCCGTGGTACTTGCGGCGCCTGGATCAGCGCCGCATCGGCTACTGGCCGACGGTGCCGGACCGGCCCGACGCGGCCGTGGTGATCGTCTCGCCCGACCTCGCCGCCGAGGTGGCCGCCAGGCTGGAGGGCAAGTACTCGCTGCAGTCGTTCGAGGTCCGCCCCTCGGTGTCGATGCTGATGTACCAGCGCAAGCCCATCGAGTTCGCCGCCCGCGGCCCCGTCGGGGTCATTCGCTACAGCATCGCCGGCGTCGACGTCGATGACGCCCGGGCCGCCGCCGAGCAGATCCGGCGCTGGCTGGGTCAGCTCGATGCCCAAACCGTCGGCACGGCCGAGGCGGTCGAAGGGGTCGTGCAGCGCCTGCGCGACGCGGGCGTACGTGCGGCCAAGGTCGCCGGCGGGTCCGATGTGGTCTACGGCCTCGGTGTCCTGCCGGGAGCGCGCGGCTGGCCCGTGGAGCTGCACCACCCGGTGGGGGGCAAGACGCTGGTGAAGGTGTGGCTGCGGGACACGGCCTTGGGCTACGCCGTTCGCGGCGACCGCGGCGACGAGGGAGGGCACCTGGCCGCCTGGGCCGTGGCCCCCAGCGCCGCCGAGGCCCGGTCGCTGGCCGAGACCTTCCTCGCCATGCCCGTCACCGAGGTAAGGAAATACTGCAAGCAGCACGAGGGCATCTCCGCCGTGCTCGTCGGTGACCGGCGCGGCCGCCAGCCGATTTACATTTTCCTCCAAGAGCAGGCGAGGGGCCAATGAACGGTTGCTGGCCGTGGGCGTTGGCGGCGGCGATGCTGCTGGCGGGCGGCTGCGGCGGCGACGACGGCCTGCCGGGCGGGGGCGCCCGGACGCGACCTTCGCCCCCGGCGGCGAGCCGGGCGGCCACGGAGGAGGCGGGCGCGATGGACGAGTTGGCCAACCTGGCCGAGCGGATCGCCGGCGCGTACGCCCACGAAGAGGGCACGCTCGTGCAGGTCGTGCACCATGGGGAAGCGCCCGCGTCGCTGCAGCGGCTGGCGCGGCTTGTCGAAGGGCGGGTAACCTTCCATCGCCGGATGCCGGCGGCGCCGCACGCGCCGGTGGTGATCGTCCCGGCATCGGTCGCCGAAGCGGCCGCGGAGGCACTCGGGGATCGCTACGCCGTCGAGGGGCCGGCGGCCGGGGGGATGACGCTTTACGCCCTGAAACCCTTCCCGTTCGCCGATCGGGCCATGGGCAGCCCGTTTCGCTACAGCATCGTCAGCCGCGACGAGACGCTCGCCGCCGGCGGCGCACGCGAGGTGGGCGAGATCATCCACCGCCTGCACGACCTGATGACCCACTACGAGCCCACCAGCGAGGTCTCGCAGATCGGCGCCCTGTCGGCCGGGGAGTCGGTGGTGGTGTCGACGGACGTTTTCGAGTGCCTCCAGGCCGCCGCCCGCGCCTCCCGGGGCACCGGCGGGGCGTTCGACGTGACGGTCGGGGCCCTGGTGGACTGCTGGCGGACGCCCGCCGGCCGGGCGCGAACACCCACCGATGCGGAGCTGGCCGCGGCGAAACATCGCACCGGCATGCACCTGCTGCAGTTGGACGCCTCGCGCCTCACCGTCGCCGTCAAGGTCGACCGCGTGCGGGTCAATCTCTCCGCCATCGGCAAGGGCTACGCCGTCGACCGCGCCGCCGAGGCGATGCGAGCGTACGGCTTCAAGGCCGGCCTGATCCACGGCGGGCACAGCAGCGTCTATGCCCTGGGCGCCAAGCCGGGCCTGGCCGGTTGGCCGGTGCGACTGGCCGACCCGGAGGACCGCTCCAAGTCGCTGGCGACGCTGCTGCTGTGCGACCGCGGCATGGGGGCCTCGGGGGTCAAGAAACCGGTGGCGCACATTATCGACCCCCGCACCGGCCGCCCCATCACCGGCCGGCTGGCGTCGTGGGCCCTGGCCCCCACGGCCACCGAGGCCGACGCCCTGTCCACCGCCTTCATGGTGATGTCGGCCGAGCAGGTCGAGCAGTACTGCCGCGAGCATCCGGAGGTCTCGGCAATGTTGGTGCACAAGGACCAGACGGGTCGCCGCGTGTACCGATTCGGCCGCTGGCCGAAGCCGTAAACGCACCGTCGGCGGAGACGCGGCTCGACGCATCTGCAGATGTGTCTCAGGAGTTCTGGGCGGCGCCCTGGGCGAGAAGTTCGGTCAGGGCCTCGCTCAGCCGGCCGACTTCGAGCTTCAGCACGGTCAGGGCGACCCGGCTGGCCTCGAGATCGCCGTCTCTGGCGGCGATCTCGACAGCGTAGGCGGCCCCGAAGGTACGGGGGGCCGAGAAGTTGCCCGCCGAGCCCTTGAGCGAATGGGCGGCGTACATCGCCGCCTCCGTGTCACCGGCGGCGAGGGCGGCGTCCATCTGGGCCAGTCGGGTGGGATGATCGGCCAGGAACATCGCGGCGATTTCCTGGAGCAGTGCCATGTCCCCGGCCGTACGCTCGAGGGCGGCATCGAAATCGAAAGGCGCCACGGCTGTCATCGGTTCGGCCCATCCTTCCCGCCCCCGGACACCAGAGGTCGGTTCCGGACCGTCGCCGATCGAGGCCCGGGCCTTCTACTCGGGTGCGGGGTTGCGCGGGGACGCGCGGGGTGATCTGCCAAACCGCATTGCGGGACAGCGCTGGTGTAGCCCCGACCACGTCCCACCGATGGCCATATCGGTTGACCGGCCCGGCGGCTTTATTTCGCTCTCTGACGATCGGCCGATTAGTCGTGGGTCGATGACGCCGCGAGCCGGCCCTGCAGGCGGGCGTTGGCCATCTGCACGAACTCCTCGTTCTCGGCGTCCCAGTCGCGCAGCAGCCGCTTGGCGATGCGGATGCCGTTCCACAGGTCGATCACCTTGTCCAGCGACGAGATCGGCCGCTTGGCCAGCGAACGCAGCGTCCGGCCGTTCCATCCGCTGAGCAGGTAGAAGCGCCGGAAGGCGTCGATGACGGTCTTCTGGAACTCCTCGACCCCCATCCGCCCGTGACGGTAGGTGCAGTGGCTGGCGTCGAAGTAGTCCCAGTCGGCGGGGAAATTGTCGAGGTACAGGTGCGGGGCGAGCTCGTCGAACATGGGCGTGCCCGGCAGGGGGGTCAGGATGCTGATCTGCATGGTCTCGATCTCGCACTGTCGGGTGAAGTCCACGATCCGCCTGGCCGTCCGGGGCGTGTGCTGGGGGCCCATGACGAACATCGCATGAATCCATATCCCGTAGCGGTGCAGCATGTCGGTATCGGCCCGCAGCCTGGCCACCAGCGAGTCGTCGCCGTGGTAGCCCTTGTGCCAGGCCTTCGCATCGGCCTCGTCGATGGTCTCGTAGCCGATGAACAGCATGTCGCAGCCGGCCTGTTGCATCGCCTTCAGCAGCGCGTGGTCGCAGTCGGTTCGCCGGGCGTCCTTCCAGAAGAAGTCCACCCGCGACTGCGCGTGGAAGCGAACCCGCAGCGGGCGCATCTTCGCCAGCAGCTCGCGAGACCACGCCCGGTCGGTAGTGAAGTTGTCGTCGTAGAAGAAGAAGTGCGTGAAGCCCTGCTTCTTGTAGTGACACAGGTCGTGGTACACCTTCTCGACCGACTGCCGCCGCACCTGTCGGCCGAACATGCGGGTGACCGAGCAGTACGTGCACCCGTAGGGGCACCCCCGCGAGGTCATCACCGGCAGTTCGTACAACGGCCGCTTGCGGCGCTGGGCGAGGATCTTGTCGAAATCCCGCATCAGGAAATGGTTCAACGTGGGGATCTCATCGAGGTCGGCCAGCGGCTCGGCGTCGATGATGCCCGAACTGATCGTCCCGTCGGCGATCGCCTCGATGACCGTCTCGCCTTCGCCGCGGACCACCACGTCGCCGTACGCGAGGGCTTCTTCGGGGCGGAAGGTGGCGTGCGAGCCGCCGAAGGCGATGGTCACCCCCGGGGCGTCACGGCGGAGGCGGTCGGTAAGCGCGTAGCCCCGGCTGGCGGTGGGGGTCATGATGCTCACGCCCACCACGTCGGCCGAGCAAACGTCGGCGTACGCCTCGTCGTTGTCCTCGAGCGGCCCGGAGACATTCTCGTTGTAGACTTGCGCGTCGAAGCCTCGGTGGTCCAGAATCGTGGCCAGTGTGATCGGCCCCAACAGCGGCCACTGGGCGATCCACGCGTTCATCGGCCTGCCCGGTCGGCCGGCGGGCTCGATGAAACGGATCTTTCGGCGGTCAGGCATTAACAATATCCTTCACTAAACGGCAGGGGGCCTGCCGGGTTGGGGTTACGGCCGCCTTCTCGGCGCCCCCGGGGGTCGCCCCGGACGCATCGAGAGGTGGGTGGGGTCACCACAAACGGCGCCGGGTCAGATGTACCCCAGCGCCCGCAGGTGCTTGTCCAGCTCCTCCTGTTCCTGCTCGTTCATCTTCGGTGCGCCTCCGCCGGGGGGGGTCGCCCCGCCGGTGAGAATCTCGTCGATGGTCCGCCGCATTCGCAGCGCGACCTCCGGGTGCTCATACACGACGTTTCGTTTCTCCAGCGGGTCCGCCTTCAGGTCGTAGAGCAGCGGGTCCAGGTCGATGTTCTCGCTCCACCGCGGGCGCTCGGCGTACTTCCAGCCGGGCTCCCGCAGCCCGTGCCAGTGCCGGGCGGGGAAGCTGTAGCCGCTCTCGATGAACGCCGGCATCGCTTCGATCGCCTGCCCCCGCATCGCCGGGGTGAGGGCTCGGCCGTGCGTGGGGGCCGGTGAGTCCAGACCGAGCAGGTCGAGCAGCGTCGGCATCAGGTCGATCTGGCGGCACTGCTGATCGACCACCCGACCGGCCGGCACGCCGGGCCCGGCCAGCACGCAAGGGATTCGCACCAGGTCCTCGAACACGTGGAAGCCGTGCCCCTTCCAGTCGTCCATACGCCGCGGGCGGGAGAAGTTCTCCCGCAGCTTGCGGGAGAGGTGGCCCCAGAAGGTGCGATCCGACCGCCGGCAATAGAACTCTCCGTGGTCGGCGGTGAGCAGCACCAGCGTATTGTCGGGCAGTTTCTCGATCAGCGTATCGAGCCTCGCATCGAGCTGCCGCCAGCACAGGTCGTACTCGTCCTGCCGGTCCCTCGGCTTCGGCAGACCGTTCAGATGTCGCGGCCGGTGCACCTCGAACAGGTGCAGCAGCAGCATCCACGGCGACGGCATTCGCCCGTCGAGCTGGTCGAAGACCCCCCGGCCCCACTCGTCGTGGAGGGAGAGGTGCTGGTCGCGATGCTCGTATTCGTCGAAGCCGGCGTTGAGGCCGAGGATCTCCAGCAGCGGGCCGGTCAGCCGTCCGCAGGTCCGGTAGCCGGCCTGCTTGCACAGCCCCTGCAGCGTGGGCACGCCCGGGTCGAGCTTGCACTGGGTGCGGATCGACCGCAACCCGTGGACGATGGAATACTGGCCCGTCAGCAGGCTGCCGAAGCAGACCGTGGTGGTGGTGGCCGAGGCGATCATCTGGGTGAAGGCCGTTCCTCGGCGGCACAACTTCGGCCAACATTTGAGGTTACCGGCGTCCCGGCCGACCGGGCATCGGTCGGCGCGGAGGCAGTCCACCACGATAATCAACACGTTCGGCCGCTGGTTGGCTGGCTCGCCCATCGATGCTCCGCAGCTTCGGTTGCCGCTCTCGGGCCCGCCTCGCGAGGCGGCCGCGGACCCGCAGGCCAGACAGTATAGCAGGGCATCCGGGCCGAACAAGCCACAGCACACGCATGGGCGTCGCATCTGTCCGCTTACCCCGTCGGCGAGGGCATATCGGGGAGCCGGCGAGCGGCCGGCGGGCCGGTTACGGCGGTGCAGGATGGCGAAAACAAGGCCGGCCGGGTCGCACCCCCCCCTGCGGTGCGGGCGCCCGGCCAGCTGCAGGAAGAGATTGTGTGCCAAACGAGGCGATTTGTCCACTCCCCTGTTCAGGGTATTAATGTCACCATAGTAATTTGCCAATAAAGGTCTTATAGAATGAGCTGAGCCAGGACATGAGATTGTTGGGGAGGAAGGGGCCCGCATCTGTGGGACGACGGCAGCGGCCGCGACTGCGTGAGCTGCGTGATCTACACATACTGATCGTCGAGTGCTGTGAGTTGGGTGCGAACCCTCGCACGTGGCGCCGGCACATGCTCGAACAACTGGGTGGCGTCATCGGGGCCTGCTGCGGCATGGCGCTGGAGATGCAGGGCGCAGATGCCGCCGGCCGGCCTAACCGGGGGCCTGTGGTCGATGTGGGCTGGCCCGTCGCCGGTGAGAGTGACGTCTTCCTTCGCCTGCGGCGAGACTGGGCCACCGGGGTGGACCCCTTCTTCGCCGCCTGCATCGAGCTGGTCCGGGGGGAAGGACGGCTGGTCACCCGCCGTCGGCGCGACCTGGTCAGCGACCAGGTGTGGCACAACTCCGGGATGCTCAACGAGTCCTCGCCCGGGGCCGGGCTGGACGACCTGGTCGCCTCCTATTGCCCGCTTCCCGACGGGAGTTGGCACGCGATGCTCATGGGCCGGCGGGAGGCGCCGCCGTTCGAGATTCGCCACCGCCGCCTGGTGCATCTGCTGCATCACGGGCTCAGCCTGCACTTCGGCAAGCGGCTGGGGATGCTGGGCACCTGCGCCGCCGACGGGCTGTCGCCGCGGATGCGGCAGGTGCTCTCACTGTTGTGCGTGGGGGACAGCGAGAAGCAGGTCGCCGCCAAGCTGACTCTCAGCCCCCATACGGTGCACACCTACATCAAGCGCCTGCACAAGCACTTCAACGTCGCCAGCCGCGGCGAATTGCTGGCCAGAACCCGGGGCGTCGAGCTGGACGCCACGACCGAGTTCCCCACCGACCCGCTCCCCCTCGGTCAGCCGGAATAAGCTCGAGCCGGCCCCGTGACGGGATCGCGTAGAAGCTGTACCCTACACCGTATCCCTAGCGCGGCCACGGGCCGCAACCAAAGAGAATCAGCCACAGATGAACGCAGATAAACGCAGATAAGCCCACGCCAAAACAGAAGGATCGACATCAGCGTTTAGCGGCGGAGCTTGCTCCGCGTTGGCGTCAACAGCGAATGCACCACACAGGGCACAGAGCACACAGAGAAAGACAAGGAAAGAAGTTAGAAGAGAATCAGCCACAGATGAACGCAGATTAACGCAGATAAAGCCACGGTAGAACAAAAAAGATCGACAGCAGCGTTTAGCGGCGGAGCTTGCTCCGCGTTGGCGTCAACAGCGAATGCACCACAGAGGGCACAGAGCACACAGGGAAAGTGAAGGAAAGAAGTTAGAAGAGAATCAGCCACAGATGAACGCAGATTAACGCAGATAAAGCCACGGTAGAACAAAAGGATCGCCATCAGCGTTTAGCGCCGGCGATCGAACGGAGGCCCCCGCGTCGGCGACGTTGCCCGGTCGGCAAATCGCCATCCGGGCGTCGAAAAGCTTCCCCCGGTGGCCGCCAGGTTGTATCCTGTTCTTTGGAACATGTGGCGTAAGAGGAAAGGGGAGCCCATGATTGCCAGGGACACGCCGCTGTCGCGCGAGGCCGCGGAGGACCCGTTCAGCCCGCCGGAAGAGCCGGTGCAGGTGCAGTGCCTCCACTGCGGCCTGGAGTACTCCAGTTCGGAGATCGTCTGGCGGGACGGTTTCTGGCGCTGTCCCACCCCCGGCTGCGGCGGCGCGGGCTTCACCTTCGACATCTTCCCGGTCGGCACCTTCGACGGCGAGGGCGACGAAGACGAGTTCGAGCTGGAGGTCGACGACGAGGATGAACTCGTCGGCGGGTCCGACGACGACGAAGACCTCTGAGCCGCTCGGCCGGCGGGCCACCGGCGTGGGGCGGGGCGTAGGGGCATGACAGAAAGGGCTGGGCGATGCCGCATCGAGTGACCGGCGTGCCGGCGGCCGTGCTGGGGGTGTTGGGGCTGTTCCTCGTGACGGGGCTTCTTCTGCTGAGGGCCGACCTCCGCCGGGCCGCACGCACCGGGCCCAAGTGGAAACGCGCCCTGGTGGCCGCGGCCATGACGCTGCTGGCCTCGCTGGGGCTGGGCGCCTGCGCCGAAGACGCCCAAACCCCCGCCGGGGGACCTCCGGCCGCTACCCGGGCCGCCGCCGAGGCCGATCGGCCCCCGGCCGCCGCGACGCGGGCCGCCACGGCCCCGGCCGTCGAGGCGCTGGCGCGGTCGCCGCATTGGCAGCGGGTGGCCGGCATCTGGGACCGGGCCGAGGAGATCGCCTCCGGCCGCCGGGGGCGATACCCCCTGACCAACGCGGGCAAGCGGCGCCTGCTCGCCTCGGCCGCCGAGTTCGAGACGAACCTCACCGCCCTCACCCGCACCGGCCTGCTCGCCGGCCCCGAGGCCCAACTGCTCCGGCTCGAATACGGCCTGTTCGCCGACCAGATCCGCCTGACCCCCTCGCAGGAGAAGCGGCCGGGGTGCTGCTCCGAGGAATACACCCGGGAAGCGATCCGAGAGTGGCGCCGGTTCGCCCCGGCGTTCGGGCAGGTCGCCGCGGCCGGGAAGCTCCACCCGGAGGCGCGGGACGTGATCCTCGATGCCATCGACGCGCGTATCGAAGCGCTGAATGTGCCGCCGGTGGAAATCTCGGCCCGGATGCACACACAGGCGCGTCGCCATCTCAGCCAAGCACTGGCCTTGGCGAAGAAGATCGAGGGCCTGCCCACCACCGGTGCGCGTGTGCTGGGCAAGAGCGCCGAATGGAAGACGATTCTCAAAGGCTTGGGCGTGTATACCGGCGGCGGGTTCTTCAGAGACGGCTCCCCGCCCTCTGCCTCTGACGCACGGGCCGCCGTGGCCGCCCTGCGCCGGCGCGGGCTGTTGCACGCGGCGGAGGCGACGCTGCTGACGTTGGAGCTTGACCGCGTGAGACGCCAGAGGAAACGTGATAGCGCCCTTTGGGGCAGCAGCGGCCTGTTCGGGGAGGGGGGCCGTACCGACGCTGATAAACCGCCCTTCAGCCGGACCGAGTCCGGGAAACTTGGGGATGCCTACTTGCGTCTGCTTCGGCCACTGGCCGATGGCGGCAAGATTCACCCCCCGATGCTGGAGATCGTCGGGCGCGCCTCCCGACGAGCCGAGGAGTGTTTCCATAGCCAGCTTTTCGATAGCAAGGCGCACGCCGACGCGTGGGCGGCGATGCAGAGGGAAATCGCCGCCGTCGTGGCGAAGATCAAGACCGCCGAGCGTCTCGACTCGTCCGGCCTGTTGGCGGCCGAGGCGTGGCGGCAATTCAAAAAAACCCGGGATCGAGCGGAAGCCGCCCTGCGGAAGGGGCCGGACCTTGGACGCACCGAGATCAACCGCACGCTGCTCGAGCTGCGCGCCGCCAGGGCAAGCCTCAAGCGACTTGGCCGGGCCGGATTGCTGACTCCGCCGGAGGTCGCGCTGCTGGAGAAGGAACGCTTGACCCTCCTTGAGGCTGCAACCGACCTGTCCGAATACTGGGGCCTCGACTACCTGCCTTCGTTGGCCTATGGCGCCAAGGGGCTGGCCGTGCGGACGGCGCTGCTGGCGAAGATTGCGGCGCTTCCGCACCCTCATTGGGAACTGCTCCGCCGGACGTTGCCCGCCATCGAGACCGACGTGGCCGTCGCCCAGGGCGCCGACGCGGCGATCGCGGAGGTCCTCGCCCGGTTCCCCGTCGATTCGGACGATCTGGCCAAGACACGCCGGTGGCGATATGTGACCGCGGTCTGGCGGCTGGCCGAGGCCACGGCGTCGTTTCGCAAGGGCTACTACCCATACAACGGGCTTGGCAAACACCGGCTGGCGGGCATGCTGCACCTGGCCCGGCGGGACGTCGAGACGCTCCAGCGTGCCGGCCTGCTGACGCCGGCCGAAGGGAGTTTGCTCACAGGGCAACTTGAGTTGTTCCGCGATACCCTTGGGTGGGGCGTCCAGCCCAGCGAGAACCACGGAGTCATGTGCTATGCGGGTGGCCCGCAAATCTATCTGGGCAACACCTGGCAGGGCCTGCGCCACCGTCTTCCGCTGCTGGAAAAGCTCGCGGCCGCCGGGCAAGTGAAGCCGGAGGTGATCTTCAAACTGCTGTACACACTCGAGCAGGACCTCGATGGAGACCTGCCGCGGGTCGACAATGATGAGGAGAACCGCAAGGCCGGTTTTCCCACATACGCCGAGGCGGTGAAGATTGAGGCGGAGGCGCGGGGCCTACTGCGCAGGCTCCTTGACCGCATGTCTGCGCCCGACGCGGCGCTGGAGCGGAGCCCCCACTGGCAGGTGATCGGCCGCGCCTGGCGCCCCGCCAGGGAGGCCGCCCTCCGAGGCGGCACCGAAGCCCAGCGGCGCGAGGTGGACCGGCGGCTCGATGACGCCGTCGCCGCCGCCCGCCGATTATGGACCCTGGGGATGCTCACCCGCCAAGAGCGGCAGCTCATCTATGGGGAGGCGGGCTGGCTCCGGCGTTACATCTTCTCCCGCCCGGCGGCCGATGATGAGGGCATAGTATACGAAGACCCGCACATGTACTTTTGCGAAGCGGCCTGGCTCGACATAGCCCGCACGGTTGCCGCGGCGGCGGCGGAGCGAGCAAAGCACGCGGCGGGCATGAGGCCGGCCGTGCTGAAACTGGCGATTGCGTCCATCCAGACGGAGGTGGACCTGCTGGCGGATGCGGGGTTCGTCGGACGGGTTTCGCGGGACGACCGCAAGTCGATCGAGGCACTCAGGCGCGACGGCCTGGAAGAGGTGGCGAAGCTCAAGGCACTGGTCGCCGAGAAAGAGACCGCCGGTCCGGGGCGGGCCTCGCCTCGGGGGCCGGGTGCGGGACGTTGAGGAGCGACAATGGCCAGGGCGGAGAAGCTGGATCTCCACAGAGCCCATAAGGGCGAGTACGCTGCGCCGAAGACGCCGGCGCTGGTGGCGGTGGGCCCGGGGACGTACCTGGCGATCGAGGGGCGGGGCGAGCCCGGCGGGGCCGAATTCACCGCCAAGGTGGCGGCGCTGTACGGGACGGCCTTCACGATCAAGATGGCCAGCAAATTCGCCGGGAGGGACTACAAGGTGTGTCACCTGGAGGGGCTATGGTGGCGGCCGGACGGCGGCGGGGGCCTCTTCGACGGGCCGCGCGAGCAGTTGTGCTGGCGGCTGCTCATCCGCACGCCGGATTTCATCTGCCCGGCCGACCTGGCCACCGCCACGCAGGCGCTGCTGGCCAAGGGCAAGGGGGCCGAGGTAACCGAGGTGAGCCTGGCCCCCCTTAACGAAGGCCTCTGCGTGCAGGTGCTGCACATGGGGCCGTATGCCACCGAGCCGGAGACCATCGCCCGGATGCGCCAATTCGCGGCCGAGGCAGGGGTCTCCTTCGCCGGGGTCCACCACGAGATCTACCTGTCGGACCCCCGGCGGGTCGCCCCGGAGCGGCTGCGGACGATCCTGCGGGTGCCGGTCCGGCGGAACTGAGAGCCCGCCGGGCGCGACGGCCCCGGCGGCCATCGCCCACCTCAGACGGGGTCGGGCGAACTCGGCGCCGGTTCCGGAGCGTCTTCGGGCGGCCTTTCCCGCTTGGCCAGCTTGCGTTGTCTCTTCTCTTCCTTCTTCTTCTTCTTCGCCAGCTCTTTCCGGCGTTTCTCGTAGCTGTAGTTGGGTTTCGCCAAACTGCTATCCTTTCACCAAGTTGGTGGTTGGCACGCGGGCCGTGGGTCGGCCCGCCGGCTCGCGGCCGAGTAGGTCGCGACGTTCAGGCATGCGGGGGACGGCCACCTGTTCAGGCGGGGCGGGTGTGGAGTGAGCTTCACAGCGGGCGGCTGGCGGCAGTGGCTCGGCGAGCCGCGGTCTGTCAGAATGCATTATGGGGATTCAGTTCTTCCTAAACAGCGTGACCGTTAACGCGAGCCCGCTTCGTGCATCACGCCACCATAGCGGCCACGGTGAGCGAATGCAAACAACTTCCGAATCGGTTACGCGCCTTTCCGCCGTCGTCTCAGAAGGGCGCCGGCGCCGAACGCCAGCAGCGCCAGCGGGGCCGGGGCCGGGATGGGCGTGCCGCCCGGGCGCGTCCAGTTGCCCAGCAGCACGTTCAGGTCGCCGTCGTCAAGTATGTTGTCGCCCGTGAAGTCCCCCTTGGCCCAGTTCACGTCGGCTCCCCCCCAGTTGCCCAGCATCACGCCCAGGTCGGTGTCGTCGACGACGCCGTCGAGGTTGGCGTCGCCGGGGATCGGCAAAGCGAGTGTGGTCAGGTCGATTTTCTTGTTGGCGTCGTCGTAGGTCACGTCGAAGTAGATCCCTTCGCCGGTGACGCTGCCGAAGGTGCCGTTTCGGCTGCCGGTGTAGGTGATCACCGTGAAGGTGCTGCCGACGGTGTACATGTCACCCCCCCAGGGCATCGCGAGCAGCGCAGCCGACCCGGCCGACAGGTCCAGGTCGCCGGTGATTTCCAGCAGGTCGGCGGCGGCCGAGGCGACCTCGATGGCCAGCAGGCTGTCGGCCTCGAAGATCACCGGCTGGGTCCGTATCGTGCCAACGCTCATGCCGGGGGCAAGTGTGCCGCCACTGCCGACGGTCAGCGGGCCGCCCACTCCGCCGTTGCCGGTGAGCAAGCCGCGGGCTTTCACCGCGATGCCGCCGAAGGCCACGAAGTCGGCGCCATCGAGCACCACGGTGCCGCTGATCTCCGCCGTGGCGGCCGAGACGATGGCGCCGTTGGCGCTGATCAGCCTCCCCGCTCCGTCGGGATCGCGTGCCACGTTCAGCAATTCGTTGGCCGTCAACCACCCGGCGTCGTCCACCGTGACCAGCCCGTACAGGTTGACCGCGCGGCCCCACGCCCGGCCACTGTCGGTGATCGTCACCGGGCCGTGGGCGGTGAGGGTGTCCAAGACCAAAAGGCTCGATCCGTCGCCCGTGATGGACACGGCGCCGTGGGCGTCGACCGTCCCCACCACCGTGGCCTGCCCTCCGTTGAGCAGGTTGAGCAAACCGTCCGCGCCCAGCGTGACCCCGGCCGTACCGACCGATAGATCGGCCGTGTCGCCGTCGACGGTGACGTTGCCGTAAGCGTCCAGCCGGGTCGGCTCCACCTGCCCGCCGGCGGTGACGGTGAGGCTGCTGCCCGCATGGCCGTCGGCACCCACCAACAGCGGGCAGTCCAGCACCCACTCACCGCCGCTGACGGTGAGGGCGCCGTCGCTCCACACGCTCTCGTCGAAGGCTCCGATTCGGCAGGGGTCGCTCTGTCCTGGATCCCCCGTGGCGTACTCGAAGCCGCTCAGGGCGAAAGACACCTCATTGCCCACCCCCACGGTGACCGTGCGGGAGGCGGCATTGGCGTCGAAGGTTACCGTGTAGGCCCCCGCGCCCGAGAGGCCGAAGACCGCGTCGGTGGTGGCGTCAGGAGCGGCCGGGCCGTCCCAGTGGTCTGGGTCGGCGAAAAGCCCGCCGCCCGGTGCGTTCCATTCCAGCGTGTCGCCGGCAGCAGGGCTCGCCGATGCGATCAGCAGCCCGGCCAACAGGCACCGGTGGCACCATTGCCGCAGAGAATTCGCCCCGATTGCGCGCTTGACCTCCATGCCCGTCACTCCTTGCCGTCGCTACCGCGGGCACCGCTTCGGCGCAGCGTACTCATAGCCGGCGTCCGATGCCCACGATGCAAGCGGCTTCCAGCGTTTTCGACCTCGCCGGGGGCCGTCTGGGGCAAGCGCAACCCGCCGTTGCCTTGCCGGTGGAGAAAGGCTGCCTCCGTTCATCTGCCGCAGGAAACGCGGTACTTCCAGTATACCCGGAAATGGGATTTTGTCAATCGCTCACGCCGCCGATGTCGGCCGGACGCCGGGCCCGCCGGCGCTGCAGCAGGTAGACCCCGGCGAACAAAACGGCCCCTGTGAGGGTCCCCGGCCAGACGCCGGCGGCGGCGACGGCTTCGACGGCGCCGGCGGCCCAGGCGGGCCAGGCGGTCAGCCATCGGCCGACGGTGGGCCCGGCCAGCAGCTCGGTTGGCCATCGGGGGTGCAGCAGGAGCACCGCCGAGAAGGCGAGCATGACCGATTCGTACACGCGATTGCGGGTTCGCAGGAAGTGCTGGGTGAGCCCGGCGAAGGCGAACATCGCCAGTGTGGCCGAGGCGAAGATGAGGATGATTCGCCCCCACCCGTGGACATTCCACAGCAGCAGGTCGGTGTTGAACACGAACGCGAACGGCAGGATGGCCGTGCGAAGGTCGTAGAAGAACCCGCGCAGCCCGGTGGTGATGGGGTTGGATTTGGCGATGGCGGCGGCGGCGTAGGCGGCCAGGCCCACCGGCGGCGTGTCATCGGCGAGGATACCGAAGTAGAAGCAGAACAGGTGGGCGGCCACACGCGGCACCTCCACCCCGGCGGCCCCGGCCAGGTTGACGATGACCTCGGCCGTCAGCGAGGCCATCACGATGTAGGTGGCGGTGGTGGGCAGCCCCATCCCCAGCACCAGCGACGCCCCGGCCGTCAGCAGCAGGATCAGGAAGATATTGCCCGCCGACAGCACGTCGACGACCTCGGTGATGCGCTGGCCCGGGCCCATGCCCACGATGCCCACGATGATTCCCGCGGCCGCGCACGCCACGCCGACGCCCATCATGCCCTTGGCGCCGGCGACGAGGCTGCGGCCCAGCAGCCGGGCGGCCTCGATGAGCCCGGCGCGCCGGCTGTGCCCGCTCCGCGTGGCGACCAACGGCCCGCGGACCATCACCAGCACGGCCAGCGCGATGATGGCGTAGAACGCCGCCATGCCCGCCGAGTAGCCCCGCACCAGCATCGTCACCAGCGCCGCCAGCGGAATCAGGAAGTGCACCCCGGAGATCAGCACCGGCAGGAACCGCGGCAGCTCCTCCCGGGGGATCCCCTTCAGGCCGAGCTTGCCGGCCTCGAGGTGGGTGATGTAGATCAGCGCCAGGTACGACACCACCGCCGGGACAAACGCCGCCCGCACCACCTCCAGGTACGACAGCCCGCAGTATTCGGCGATGATGAAGGCCGCGGCGCCCATGATCGGCGGCATGAGCTGCCCGTTGGTGCTGGCGGCCACCTCGATGGCGGCCGCATGCTCGGGAGGGTAGCCGGACTTGGTCATCAGCGGAATCGTGAACGTCCCGGTCGTCACCACGTTGGCGATGCTCGAGCCTGAGACCATGCCCGTCAGCCCGCTGGACAGCACCGCCGCCTTGGCCGGGCCGCCTCGGTACCGCCCCAGCAGGCTGAACGCCAGTTGCACGAAATAATGTCCCCCCCCGGTCTTCTCGAGCATGGCCCCCAGCAGCACGAACAGGAAGACCGTCTCGGCCGCCACGCGGAGCGGCACGCCGTACAGGCCCTCGGTGGAGAGGGTCAGTTGCCCCACCAGCCGCCGCACCGACGCGCCCCGGAAGGCCAGCAGGTCCGGCATGTAGGACCCGAACAGCGCGTACAGGATGAACGCGCTGGCCACCACCGTCAGGGCCATCCCGAGCGCCCGCCGGGCCGCCTCCAGCACCAGCACGATCAGCACGATCCCGACCACAAGGTCGCGCCCGAGCGGCTTGCCCTGTCGCGCGGCGATGCCGGTGTAATCCAGCGCGTAGTACGCCGCCGCCGCCACCGCCAGCAGCGCCAGCGTCACGTCGATCACCGGCAGGCGCCGGCGCGCCGAGAGGAAGCCCCACACCCCCCGCGTCCGCCGCTTGCGGACGGCGGGGAAGCACAGGTACACCATCGCCAGGGCGAAGCACAGGTGAATCACCCGCACATAATCGCTGCTGAGGGTCACCACGGCCGGCAACGCCAGTTGGAATAGCGACCAACTCACCGCGACGATCGTGACGGCTATCCCGCCCCGGCCGGTCAGATGCCGCGCGCCTCGCTCGGCCTGCTCGGCCAGATCAGCCAGCTCAGCCAGCTCGACGGCTTGGCTTTCGGAGGCCGAAAGATCGTCCGGTCTGCCACCTTCGCCCGCGGGCGACGAGTCGTGCTCCGGGCTTGGCGGGGGGGTCATTCCTTCAGCCCGGCTTCCCTGTAATATTTCATCGCCCCCGGATGGATCGGCGCCGACAGGCCCCGCAGCATGCCCTCGGGGGTGAGCCCCTCAAAGGCCGGATGCATCTTCTTGAAGGCATCCAGGTTGCTGAACAGCGCCTTCGTGACGGCGTAGACCACGTCATCGGGGACGTCCGCGGAGGTGATCACCGTGGTCATCACCCCGATGGTGGGCACGTCGGCGGTGTTGGTGGCCTTGGGGTACAGCTTGATCGGGATGACCGCCTTGCTGTAGTACGGGGCCGATTCGAGCAGCTTGTCCATGCCGATGATCGGCACGATGAGAACCGGGCGCCGCTGCCCGGAGGTGGCCTCCTTGATCGCCCCGGCCGGGTGCCCGACGGTGTAGAAGAACGCGTCGATCTTCCCGTCCTGGAGCATCTGGGCCGACTCGGTGGCCTTGAGGCCCTCGGCGGTGAAGTCTTTCTCCGGGTCCAGCCCGGCGGCGGCGAGTACGTCCAGGGCGTTGCCGCGCTGGCCCGAGCCGGGGTTGCCGATGTTGACGGTCTTGCCCCTCAGGTCGGCCAGCGTCTTGATGTTCGCGTCCACCGCGGCCACCAGCGTGACCGACTCGGGGTGCAGGCTGCAGATCGCCCGCAGCCTCTTCTCCGGCCCGTCCTCTTTCCATTCGGCCAGGCCATGGTACGCCTGGTACTGCCGGTCCGATTGGGCGATGCCGAACTCCATCTCGCCTTCCAGCACGGTGTTGATGTTGAACACCGACCCCCCGGTGGCCTCCACCGACATGCGGAAGCCGTGCTCGTCGCGATCGGCGTTCACCAGCTTGGCGATCGCCCCCCCGGCCGGGTAGTACACCCCCGTCACGCCGCCGGTGCCGATGGTCACGTGCCGCTGCCGGTCGCCAGAAACGAGCACCACGACCATCACGGCCGCCGCGATCACCGCACACGCCAGAAGTATCAACAGGTAGGGCTTCCGCACGGTTTCGCTCCTCATGATAGCCAACAGTATGGATCCGCCCGGAGACTCAGATGGCCTCGAGCGCGTCGAGACCGAAGCATACCCGACGGCCGGTGCGAACGCAAGGTACGCCGCGAACGTGCGGGCCGGTTGCGATGTTGGCCCATGCCTGTGGTCCTTGGTCGGGATGCGTGCGGGGTGCCATGCTTCT
>SDBU01001743.1_pt1 | contig 30158 bp, 25 predicted proteins | sample 2277071 | NCBI WGS metagenome assembly SDBU01 (sample SAMN10397929, study PRJNA504765) | marine sediment metagenome | isolation source: marine sediment core GS08_GC12, 126 cmbsf | place: Arctic Ocean: Gakkel Ridge, Loki's castle | collected 2008 | reverse complement strand
CCCCTGGGCGTGGAGGAGGTACGGCTCACCAAGGAACGACTGGGCTGGCCCCTTGAGCCGGATTTCTATGTTCCTGACGATGCGTTGGCTCATTTTCGCCAGGCAGTGAATCGAGGGAAGGGCCTGGAAGCCGATTGGCGGGCTCGCTTCGACTCCTACGCCTCCGCCTACCTAGAGGAAGCCGAGCGGTGGAATAGACAGATGGCCGGGACCCTGCCATCCGATTGGGACGCCCATGTGCCCGACTTCTCCGTCGCCGACGAGCCCATGGCCACCCGCGCGGCGTCAGGCAAGGTCCTGAACGGCCTGGCGCGGGGCGTGCCCGAGCTCATCGGAGGGTCCGCGGACCTGGCTCCGTCCAACAATACCCTCTTGGTGGGAGCTGGCGACCTGAGCGCGGAGAATCCTGGAGGTCGTAATCTGCACTTCGGAGTCCGGGAGCACGCTATGGCCGCTATCGCTAACGGCATGGCGGCGCATGGTGGGCTGTGGCCTTACGTGTCCACCTTCCTGATCTTCTCCGACTATATGCGTCCGGCCATCCGTCTGGCCGCCATGATGGGGCTTCCGGTGGTTTTCGTGTTCACCCACGACAGCATCGCGCTGGGAGAAGATGGCCCCACTCACCAGCCCATCGAGCAATTGATGAGCCTGCGGGAGGTGCCCGACCTGACCGTGATACGGCCCTCGGACGCCACCGAGACGATGGAGGCCTGGCGTGCGGCCTTGCTCAACCGTGATGGTCCCACCGCTCTGGTTCTGACTCGTCAAAAGCTGCCGGTGCTGGATCGCACGAAAATCGCATCCGAGGAGGGCCTGCGGCGGGGCGGGTACGTGCTGTGGCGGTCCCGCCATGACGCGGCCGACGTGATCCTGATTGGCACCGGCTCGGAAACTCCCATCGCCCTGCAAGCGGGCGAGGAACTGGCTGCCGAGGGCATAGGTGTCTGCGTGGTCTCCATGCCCAGCTGGGAGCTATTCGACCGTCAGTCGGCGAGCTATCGCGAAAGCGTGTTGCCGACCGACGTGCGGGCGCGGATGGCCATAGAGGCTGGGATCAAGATGGGCTGGGAGCATTACGTGGGATTGGACGGGGATGTGATCGGGATGGAGGGTTTCGGCGCTAGCGCCCCGGGAGAGGTCGTTCTTCGGAAGTTCGGGTTCACGGTGGAGGACGTGATCGCTCGGGCCAAAGCCTTGCTGAAGTGACGCGCCCGATGTTGGGAGGGCACATGACATGGCACCTGTGCGCAATGCGGATATGACGAAACTGGACGAGCTGGCCAACTTGGGCCAGTCGATCTGGTTCGACTACATTCGTCGTTCTTTCATGACCTCGGGCGATCTGCAAGCCCTGATCGACGAAGGGCTGAGGGGTATCACCTCGAACCCGACGATCTTCGAGAAAGCCATCGCCGGCAGCAACGACTACGATGAGGACTTGAACCGCCTGACAGGTGAGGGCAAGTCGGTGGAGGAAATCTATGAGGCGCTGACCCTGGATGACATCCGGCGAGCTGCCGACCTGCTGCGCCCGGTCTATGAGCGGACAGAGGGTGGCGATGGCTACGTCAGCCTGGAGGTCAACCCCGGCCTGGCCCACGATACGGGAGGCACGATCGCCGAGGCCAAGCGCCTCTTCGCCGAGCTGGACCGCCCCAACATCATGATCAAGGTGCCAGCTACATCTGCTGGCATCCCGGCCATCCGGACGCTCATCGGAGATGGCGTCAACGTGAACGTGACGCTGCTTTTCTCCTTGACCCAATACGAGGCGGTGGCCGAGGCCTACATGGCGGGGCTGGAGAAACGATTTGCGAGCGGAGAGGATGTCAGCCGAATCGCGTCCGTCGCCTCCTTCTTCGTCAGTCGGGTGGACACCGTTGTGGATGGGATGCTGGAGGGGATGGGGTCTCGGGCCGCTTTGTCTCTGCAGGGCGAGATCGCCGTCGCCAACGCTAAGGTCGCCTATGCTCGCTTCCGTCAGATATTCGGAGGCGAGCGGTGGAAGGCCCTGACCCAGCATGGGGCGAGGACTCAGCGGGTTTTGTGGGCCAGCACCGGCACCAAGAATCCCCTTTCCCCCGATACCCTATATGTGGACAGCCTCATCGGGCCAGACACGGTCAACACCGTGCCGCCCGCCACGCTCAATGCCTTCCGCGACCACGGGGAAGTGGCGCCCACGTTGGAGGTTGGACTGGATGAGGCCCGGGACCAGCTGGCCCATTTGGCCGATCTGGGCGTGGACCTGGATGCCATCACCCGGAAGTTGCAGGACGATGGTGTGGCTAAGTTCTCCGAATCCTTCGAATCTCTGATGGAGACCATCGCCGGGAAGAGGGAGCGACTGCTGGCCGGCTGGCAGCATCAAGCTTTCAGCCTCGGCTCGCACCAGGCTGCGGTGGATAGAGCCTTGGCCCGAATGGAGGAAGCGCGGGTAATCGCTCGCATCTGGGACCATGACCACACCGTTTGGAAGCCGAGGCCCTTGGAGATCACCGATCGGTTGGGTTGGATGGACTCGGCTGAGATCATGCTCGATAGCGTCCCTCGCATGGAAGAGCTGGCCGCCGCCTTGTCCTCAGCCGGGTACGACCATGGGCTGCTTCTGGGAATGGGCGGATCCAGCCTGGCGCCGGAGGTCTTCCGCAGGACCTTCGGCGTCAAGGAAGGCCACGTGGACCTGGCTGTGCTGGACAGCATCGACCCGGGCGCCGTGATGGCTCACGCCGAGCGGCTCGATCCGACTCGCGCGGTTTTCGTCATTGCCACCAAATCGGGCGGGACGGTGGAAACCCTCTCCCTCTTCAAGTTCTTCTACAATTGGGTGGTCGACGCGGTGGGAGTGGAAAAGGCCGGGGAACACTTCGTCGCCATCACTGACCCGGGTACCCGCCTGGTCGACCTGGCCGAGCGCCACGGCTTTCGAGCCATTTTCCTCAACGACCCAAATATCGGCGGGCGCTACTCGGCGCTCTCCTATTTCGGGCTGGTTCCGGCGGCTTTGGTCGGCGTGGATGTGGCTAAACTGTTGAATGGCGCGCTGGCGGCGCGCGGTGGCGCCGAGCCGTGCGTGGCGGTGGGGGACAACCTGGGCGCTCGACTCGGCGTCGTGCTGGGGGAGCTGGCGAATGTCGGGCGGGATAAACTGACGCTCGCCATCTCGCCGGCCATCGCCAGTTTCGGCGATTGGGTGGAGCAGCTCATCGCCGAGAGCACCGGCAAGGAGGGAAAAGGGATCTTGCCGGTGGTGGGAGAGCCGCTGGGGCCGCCCGACGTCTACGGTGACGATCGCCTCTTCGTTCAATTGCGCCTCGGCGACGATGAGACCCACGGCGGGGCACTGGCCGTTCTGGAAGAGGCCGCACATCCGGTGGTGCGCCTGCGCCTACGCGAGCTATACGACCTGGGGGAGCAGCTCTTCCTGTGGGAGATGGCCACCGCCGTGGCTGGTCACCGGCTGGACATCAACCCATTCGACCAGCCCAACGTCGAGGCAGCCAAGGTCCTTGCCCGTCGGATGGTGGCCGAGTATGTCGAAAATGGCACGCTTCCTGGCGGCGAACCGGCTCCGCTGACCGGGGAGGCGTTGAACGCTTTCCTGGCGCGAGTCCAGCTGGGCGACTACATCGCCTTGCAGGCCTACGTCCGGCCGACGGCGGACGCTGATGTGGCACTGGCAGCGCTTCGTACGCGGCTGCGCGACCGGTTCCGACTGGCAACAACTATTGGCTATGGGCCGCGCTTCCTTCACTCCACAGGCCAACTTCACAAGGGCGACGCTGGGAACGGCCTCTTCATACAGATAACCTCCGACGACCCGAATGATGTGCCCATTCCTGACGAAGCCGGGTCGTCGAGATCAACCCTCACCTTCGGCGCGCTTAAGATGGCGGAGGCCCTGGGCGATCGCCAGGCGCTGCTGAACGCCGGGCGGCGAGTCATCCGATTCCATCTGGCGGAGGACGTAATCGGCGGGTTGAAGTATCTGCTGGAGGCGATCTCATGAGGTCTCGCTTCAAGGAGGCCTTCCCGTGATTCGAGCCATGATCTTCGACCTGGACGGAACACTGGTGCAGACGGAGAAGCTCAAAGCTCTCTCATACGCCCGAGCTGCGGTCGAACTGTGCCCCTATGGGGTCAGCGAGAGGGAGGTGATAGAGGCCTTCAAGGAGGTGGTAGGTCGCTCGCGTCGCGAGGTGGCCATGGCCTTGGTGGACCGATTCGATCTGTCCGAAGTAGCCGGGGCGCGCATGGATGAGTTCGGGGTGAAGACGCCTTGGCAGGCCTTCGTGCAGGTGCGGTTGCGCTACTACAAGGCCATGGTGGCCGATCCGGAAGTGATTCGCTCCAATCGATGGCAGCATAACATCGCTTTGATCGAGGAAGCCCGGAGGGCGAGGTGCAAGACGGCATTGGCCACGATGTCCAGTTGCGCTCGGACTCGGCAGGAGCTGGAGGTGCTAGGGCTAGCCGACACCTTCGATTTCGTCGCTACGAAGGACGACGTGGAGCGCGGGAAGCCCGATCCGGAAATCTACCAACTGGTGGCGCGGGAATTGGCGGTGCCTCCAGCCGAGTGCCTGGTCATAGAGGACTCGCCCTCTGGGATGAGGGCGGCGCTGGCGGCGGGGGCTTGGTGCATCGTGGTGACCACGCCTTTCACCCGACGGGCGATCCACGATCAGCAGCTGTTGGATGAACGCTGGGTGGTCGACGATCCGGCCACGCTGCCCGCCGTGGTGCGAGGGATGCTTGCGGAGAAAAGAGGGGGCTGATGAGCAAGCGAGCGACGGAGGCGGAGGTCGCTCGCTTCAAGCAGCAGGCGGCTGAGGCGGCGGTGGGGTTGGTGAAGTCGGGGATGGTGGTGGGGCTGGGAGGAGGCAGCACAGCAGCATTCGCCGTGCGCCACATCGCCCAATTGCTGCGCGCCGGCGACCTGGCGGACATTCTGGGTGTTCCCTGTTCCAGTCGCGTGGAAGGAGAAGCGAGGCGGCTGGCCATCCCATTGACCACCTTGGACGAGCATCCTGTCGTCGACTTGACCATCGATGGGGCGGATGAAGTGAATCCCCATCTGGACCTTATAAAGGGCGGAGGGGGGGAGCTTTTACACGAGAAGATCGTAGCCCAGGCCAGCCGCCGGGAGATCATCGTGGTCGACGATTCCAAACCGGTGCCCGCGCTGGGCACCCGCTGGTCGGTGCCGGTGGAGGTGACCCCTTTCGGCTGGCGCTCACAGGTTGCCTATATCGAATCGTTGGGGGCGCGCCCCGTGTTGCGCCGAAAGGCCGATCGGAGTCCATTTCGGACTGACGAGGGGAACCTTATCTTAGATTGCCAGTTTGGTCCCATCTCGCAGCCAGCCCAACTGGCAGCGCGACTGAGCGAGCGAGCCGGCATAGTCGAGCATGGGCTATTTCTGGGCCTGGCCACGGATCTGATGGTCGCCGGTCCGGAGGGGATTCGACATTTGGAGCGAGGGAGAGGAGAAAGGGAATGACGATCGCGATCGAAGCCTCCATCCTGGCGGCCGATTTCGCGCGCCTGGGCGAACAGGCCCGTGAGGCCGAAGATGCCGGGGTCGACGCGATCCAGGTCGATGTCATGGATGGGCGTTTTGTGCCCAATATCACTTTTGGTCCGGGTGTGATCCGAGCATTGCGCTCGCTGGTGGAGGTGCCTCTGGAAGCGGACCTGATGATTGTGGAGCCGGGGCGCTATCTTAAGGCGTTCGTGGACGCCGGGGCAAATCGCCTGATCGTCCACCAGGAGAGCTGTCCACATCTCTATCGCGTGCTGGAAAACATCCGGGAGCTCGAAGTGGAGGCCGGAGTGGCGATCGGTCCCGCCACCTCCCTGACCGCTGTCGAGGAGGTGCTTGGCTTGCTGGATGTCATCCAAGTGATGACCGTCAGCCCGGGCTTCGGGGGGCAAGGGTTCATTCACAGTCAGCTGGATAAGATTCGCCGCCTTCGGCGAATGCTGGACGAGCGGGGGCTGACGCTGCCGATCATAGTGGACGGTGGGATCGATCCCATCACCGCACCGCTGGCGGTGGGGGTGGGAGCGACGGTGCTGGTGGCCGGGTCGTGTATCTACAATGGTGAGAGATCGGTGGTGGAGAATGTGCGTGCGTTGCGAGCCAGCTTCGGCAAGGCCGAAGTCAGGAGGGGACGGTGATGCAACTTGGAATGATCGGCGCGGGCAAGATGGGCGCAAACATGTCGCGCAGGCTGGCGCGGGGCGGCCACCAAGTAGTTATCTATAACCACACATTCGAGAAGGCCCGGGCGCTGGCGGCGGAGGAGCCGAATGTGACGGCCGCCGCGTCGCTGGGCGAGGCGGCGGAGAGACTCGACCCTCCGCGAGCGTGCTGGATGATGGTCCCCGCTGGCGACCCCACTGAGCAGACCATCGATGCTCTTTTGGGGGTTCTGGCCGTCGACGACGTCATCGTCGACGGCGGCAACTCCAACTATCACGACACCCTTCGGAGGGCGGGCGAGGTCTCCGGTCGGGGCCTGCACTTGGTGGACGTGGGAACCAGCGGCGGCGTGTGGGGGTTGGCCGAGGGCTATAGCATGATGGTGGGCGGTGACGAGGAGGTCGTCGAGCGGCTGCGTCACATCTTCGAGACGTTGGCTCCCATGCCGGATAAGGGGTGGGCTCGCGTGGGTCCCAGCGGTGCCGGTCACTTCGTCAAGATGGTGCACAACGGCATCGAATACGGGCTCATGCAGGCCTACGCCGAGGGCTTCGAGATCCTCAAGGCGAAAGAGGACTTCGCCCTCGATCTTCACCAGATCGCTCAGATCTGGCAGTACGGTAGCGTGATCCGCTCCTGGCTGCTCGATCTGACCGCTGCCGCTCTGAAGGACGACCAGGACCTGAGCGATATCAGGGGCTGGGTGGCCGACAGCGGTGAGGGTCGGTGGATGGTGGCAGAGGCGATCGATCAGGATGTGCCCGCTCCGGTCATCACTTTGTCGCTCCTGATGCGCTTCGTCAGTCGCCAGGACGAGAGCTACGCGGCGAAATTGCTGGCGGCGATGCGCAAACAGTTCGGCGGCCACGAGGTGATGCGCAAACCATGATGCGCGTCGGTCGCGCCCTCGCGACACATGGGCGCGGGGAGGAAAACGTCCTATGAACCGGATGAGGCCGGAAGTGGAGCCTTCCGTGATCGTCATCTTCGGGGCTTCAGGGGACCTGGCCTGGCGAAAGCTGGTGCCGGCGCTGCATAGCCTAGCCTGCCGCCAGCTCCTGTCGAAGACCACCCATATAATTGGCGTGGGGCGCACCTTCTTATCCGACGAGATCTTCCGAGATCGGCTGTACGATGGCGTGGTGGAGTACGCCCGGCTCAAGCCTGGAGGAGACCCCGCCCTCTGGCCGCAACTGGGGGGGCGCCATTCCTATCTGCAGGGTGATTATGACGACCCGGGGACCTATCGTCGCCTGGAGGAACGGATGGCGGAGTTCGACGCCGAGTTCGGCACAGGGGGCAATGCCCTCTTCTATCTGGCTACCCCGCCGGTGTTGTTTCCCTTGATCGTCGGACGGCTGGGGCAGGCCGAGCTGAATCGCAGCCAAACGGGATGGCGGCGAATCATCATCGAGAAGCCGTTTGGGCACGACCTGAAAAGCGCCCGTCAACTCAACGAGCGGGTCCACGCTGTCTTTGACGAGAGCCAGGTCTATCGCATCGATCACTATCTGGGTAAGGAGACCGTTCAAAACATCCTGACCCTCCGCTTTGCTAACGCCATCTTCGAGCCCATCTGGAACCGCAATTACGTGGATCACGTTCAGATCACCGTGGCCGAGAGCATAGGCGTGGGGCATCGCACCGGATACTACGACAAGGCCGGCGTTCTGCGGGACATGTTCGAGAACCATCTTCTGCAGCTTATGATGTTGACGGCAATGGAGCCACCCGCCATTTTCGAGGCGGATGCCTTGCGAGATGAGAAGACGAAGGTGCTGCGGGCGATTCGCCCGATAACCCAGAGCGTGCGTGGTCAGTATCGCGGCTACCGGGATGAGCCGGGGGTGGCCACCGATTCACAGACGGCGACTTATGCTGCGCTCCAGTTGATGGTGGACAACTGGCGCTGGCGCGACGTCCCGTTCTACCTTCGTTCCGGCAAGCGGCTTGCGGCCAAGTCCACCGAAATTTCCATCCAGTTCAAAGCGGTGCCTCACCTGATGTTTCCGGTGCAGCAGGGAGACGAGATCACCTCGAACGTTCTCTCGCTCTGTATCCAGCCCCATGAAGGGATCCATCTGCGCTTCGAGGCCAAGGCGCCTGGCGAGGACATGAGAAGCCGTTCGGTTGAGATGAGATTCCACTACGCTGAGGATTTCGGCGACAGCGCCCTCCCGGACGCCTACGAACGGCTTCTGCTGGACGCGATCCAAGGCGATGCTTCCCTGTTCGCGCGGGCCGACAGTTTCGAGTTAGCCTGGGGGCTGATCGACCCCGTCCTGGCCGATTGGGATCGACCAGACGCGCCGCCTCTCGCCTTCTACGAGCCGGACACCTGGGGGCCGGCTGAGGCGGACGATCTCCTGGCTCAGGATGGCAGGGCCTGGCTGTATAGCTGCGGCGGGCACGGGGGTGCCTGATGAGCGATTTCAAGGTGTATCCTGACACCGCCAGCCTGGCTCGCGCCGCAGCGGAGCATTTCGCCACGCTGGCGGAGCGGTCGCTGGAGAGGCGCGGATGCTTCGCTGTGGCTCTGGCAGGCGGCTCCACACCCCGCTCCACCTATGCGCTGCTGGCGTGCGATCGGTTCGCTTCGCGCCTGGATTGGTCTCGCATTCATGCATTTTGGTCCGATGAGCGGTGCGTCTCACCCGACCACCCCGACAGCAACTACCGTATGGCCCGCGAGGCGCTGCTGGACCGAGTCCCGATTCCCCGTACAAACGTTCACCGCATCGAGGGCGAGCTGCCTCCCCACCGAGCCGCTGGAGCGTACCAGGCGGAGTTGGAGCGCGTCTTAGGGCCAGGAGGTAGATTCGCGACCTCGTCTTGTTGGGCATGGGGGAGGATGGGCATACGGCATCGCTCTTTCCAGGCAGCGCGGCGCTTCACGAGTGGGCACGGTGGGTGGTAGCCGTTTATGTGGAGAAGCTGAGCATGTGGCGCATCACGCTCACGCCCGTCGCCATCAATGCCGCTGCCCACGTGACCTTCATCGTCGCCGGCGCGAGCAAGGCCGAGCGGCTTCGCGACGTTCTAATGGGGTCGTATCGGCCGCTCGTGCTGCCGGCACAGATCGTCAGGCCGGCCGGTGGGCGGTCGCTGTGGCTGCTGGATGCCGCGGCAGCGTCTGATCTGGGGAGGGGAAGGCTTTGAGTTGCCAAAGGGTGGATTTCGCTACTTGCTTGACAAAACTCGTAGGTCCAGGCATCGCTTTTTCCCCTGCGATGTAGCGTCGACCGACGCAAATGTTCAGTCCCTTCTCCCGGCCTTTTCCGCTGAAAGTGGCGGCAATCCGCGGGGCTCGAGGCATGTGGTCTCGAGCGGATCGTCCCGCCTCTCGCCGCCGACTTGGGTTTTTGGCCAGGCGCCATCTAATCGGTTGAGATCGCGGTTGTTGAACTCCCATCGCATTCGTTGTGGGGACGAGTGCCTGGCTGAATCGAAGGTGAGTCTCTCGTAGCAAGTGGGTGATAGTATCGGGTAGTTTCTTGCAGCTGTCTGAGAGAGGAGGATGGAACCGATGCTCGAACCGATTTCTCGCCGTGATTTCTTCAGGCGGGTCGGCCTGGCGGCCGGCGGGCTGGCGGCTACCAGCCTGGCTTGCGGTCGATCAGGGAGGGGAGGAAGTCAGCCGTCTTCCACTGTGCCTGCCACTTTCAGCCCCGAATCATCCGCCGACGTATTGACGAACCTGGCCGTCACCCCAGCCCCAGCAGAGTTGGCCGCGGACTTGGTTCTCCTCAATGGCAGGGTGATCACGGTGGACCCGATTGACACCATCGCCCAGGCGGTGACCGTCAAGGATGGCCTGATCCAAGGGGTGGGGTCGAACGAAACCACCGCAGGATTGCTGGGCGAGGCCACTCGGGTCATCGACCTGGGGGGGAAGGCCGTCACCCCTGGTTTGATAGACTCCCACAACCACTTTCAGGTCATGGGCTTGATGAACGGGTACTATATCCCTTGGATGCCGCCGGAGGTCAAGACGATCGCGGACTTGCAGGCCAAGTTGTCCGAGGCGGTGGCTCAGGCGCCCGAGGGCGAATGGGTGAAAGGCTATTTCCTGGTCGTCGCCGAGGGGCGACTTCCGAATCGGCATGACCTGGATCCCATCTCGCCGAATCATCCAGTGTGGATCATGCAGCAAGGTGGGCACTACGGCTCGGCTAACAGTCTGGCGCTTGAGATGGCTGATATCAGCGCCGACACTCCCGATCCGGTGGGCGGGGTGATCGAGCGGGACACACGGGGAGAGCCCACCGGAGTATTCTACAACCATCGCGCCATGGACTTGCTGCGGCGACACGTGCCCAGGTACACGATGGAGATGGCGAGGGATAACATCATCTCCACCCAGCCCGTGTTCGCCGCCTGCGGGGTGACCAGCTTCCAGGACAACAACGTGCGCGGCGTGGATGCCGTCGACACCTACATGGAAGCCGGCCGCCAGGGCGACATGTATCTGCGAGGTGCTGTCTATTACTCTCTGGAATGGCCCAGCGTTCAGGATCGGGCGCCCACCGAGATTGAGCACTATGAAGACGAGTTCATGCGCTTCGCTGGCTTCAAGTTTCTCCTCGACGGCCAGATGAAGATGGCCTACTGTCACCAGCCGCACAACGGCGAGCGCTGGGATGTGCCCACCTGGGACCCGCAGAATTTCAAGCATACTGTCCACACCCTGCATGATACCGGCCTGCAAATCTGCGTCCACTGCGCGGGCGACGCGGCGGCAGACCTGACCTTGGATGCCTTTGAGGAGGCGATGAACGCCAATCCGAGACCTGACCCTCGCCATCGCATCGAGCACGCTATCATCACCACTCCGGAGGCGACGCAGCGGATGAAGGATCTGGGAGTGGTGGTCAGCACTCAACCGCAATTCATCCGGCTGGCGGGAGATATTTACGCTGGTCTTTTTGGTGAGGAGCGCGCCCGGCGAGCCATTGTGACCCGCGAGTGGCTGGAGGCCGGGGTTCCCCTGGCGCTGGGGTCCGATTCGCCGACCACCCCCTGGTATACCCCCCAGGTGACCCTGTTTGGGGCGGTAAGCCGCATCACTTTCTCCAATCAGACCCATGAACCCGATCAGTGTCTGACCATCCAGGAGGCGCTGCGCGCTCACACCATGGGCGGTGCCTACGCCGCCCATGAAGAGGACACTAAGGGCTCCATCGAGGTGGGGAAGCTGGCCGACATCGCGGTCTGGGCGGAGGACCCTTATACGGCTCCAGTGAATCGGCTGTGGCAGATTCCTATCGAGATGACGATGGTGGGTGGGGAAATCGTCTACCAGACTTGAGGACTCATATGCCGTCGGGAGTGGTTCTTGGAGATACCCGCTTCGGCACTTGTAGACAGTCTCAAGAGGCGTCAAGATATTGAAAAAGCTAAGACTAGGATCGGTCGTTGCTACTCAAATTGCCTTGTGTCTTCTCCTTCTTCCACCTGCTCTGGCCCAGGAGCCCGAGGTGGAAACGATAACATCTGCCTCTATTCTTGAATACCGGGATCCAGGTGGGCATTAATGCTAACATCTATTTCCGCCGACTCTTCATAGAGCCGTCTAAGCAGGCTGCTTCGGTTAGTGTGGCTCATCTGGGGCTGCCAGAGCGGGAAAGTTCAGGATTGAGACCTCCTGAAAGCGTGCCTAGAGGGAATGGTGGTGAATAACGATCACACAGTAGAAAGGTTGAAACCGCTATGGTGAAAGCATGTACTTCTTGCGGGCAGCAGCTTGCTCCTGGTGATTTGTTCTGTGGAAATTGTGGCAAGAAAGTCGTTCGCCCTAAGAAGTCACTCGATTTCGAGGCGGCGGAGGAGCGATTCTACGCCTTGAAAGGAAAACACACCTCGGGCTTGTTGAGTGACGAAGAGTACGAAACAGCCCTGCAGGAGCTGGCCATCCAGGATGATCGTGGACGATCCTGGATGATCGGAGCGAAGACAGGTCAATGGTATTACCACGATGGTAAGGATTGGATAATGGCTGAGCCGCCGGAAGAGCCGGCGGCTCCTGCGGCTCAACCTCCCGAACAGGGAATCCCTTGGAAGCGGGCAGCCATAGGTTGCGGTGCAATCCTGGCCGTTGCTACGGTCTTCGCGTGCGCCTTGGGTTTTCCCTGGCTGCTTCAGAGCGGCTACCTACCGCTGGAAACGACTGCACAATTCGGTGAGCCGACCTTGTCGTTTACTGAAATCCCATCACCTACGGCGAGCGAGACCCACGTCGCTGCACTTCCCAGCTTGAGCGTTGATCCGGCTGTAGCTGAGTACGGGACTCGAGTTTCAATATCTGGTTCAGGTTGGCAGCCAGGGGAAACGGTCTCCCTGGAGTACCATCTCCCCGATGGGGAAAGTATATCAGGCGGCCAAGCCACGGCTGACGAAGAGGGGAATACAGCTTTCGCCGACTGGGTGTCAGCGGAGGGCGATCCTCTGGGGATATACGTGGTTGCCGCCACCGGTACAGAGTCAGGAATTGTCAGGAGCACCTTCGAGGTAGTAGAAAGTACGAGAGGAGTAATAGCAGAACCGACAGCTGTGGTAGAACCGGAGTCGCCACCGCCACTATCTATGAGCAAGATCGCCTTCGTGAACTATGACGAGGGCGGGGATATCGAGATCTTCGTGATGGATTCGCATGGTGCCAACGTCACTCAACTAACCCACAACGACGCTTACGACATGTCTCCCAGCTGGTCCCCTGATGGGAGCAAGATCGCGTTTTCGTCAGAAATGAATAGCGACAACTCACAGATTTGGGTCATGGAGGCTGGTGGTAGCGGTTTGCAGCAGCTAACCAGCGGGGCGCAAGCAAACATCGAACCTGATTGGTCACCTGATGGTCTTCGAGTCGCTTTCACTTCCTATCGCGATGGGAATGCCAACATCTATGTGATGAACTCGGACGGAAGCGGCCAGCAACGCTTGACCGATCACGAGGGGTTCGATGATGAAGCTGCATGGTCGCCGGATGGTCAGCGCATTACCTTCATGTCCGATAGGAGTGAGAGCTCGGAGATCTTTGTGATGAACGCAGATGGGACCCAAGTGACTCAACTAACAGATGATGGGCGCTACCAGAAGACCGTCTCAGCCTGGTCTCCCAATGGCCAGCGTATAGCGGTTGATGGTTGGGATAGCGAATCGCAGCGACACCAAATCTTCTTGATGAACCCGGATGGCTCAGACTTCGAATATTTGGTCGATGGCCGGGACCCTTCGTGGTCGCCGGACGGGGGTTACCTAGCCTACGATCATTTCGAGATCACCACATTGGACATGGCCACTATGCAAGAGGTTGGACTCACGCAGGGCAAGATGTTCCACGGTGGTGGCGTGGATTGGTCTGGTGAATAGGGTCTTTTTGAAAAAAGGACGCTAGATTGTTTAAGTGAGCTTTCTTGTGAAGCAGGTCGCCTTTGTGCTGCCTTCCTGATTCCGGGCTCAGCTTGACCCGGAACGGGCACGCTTGAGAATCACAGGCAGCCAGAAGCGTTCCCAGGTGAGCGCGCCGCTGTGCGCTAGGGTGTAGGCACCGCCGCTGGCGTCGTCGCGATATGTCTCCAATGTGACGACATCGCTTTCCACGTGGATCAAGATGAAGGTGCTTCGAGCACCGGTGTCTCCTTTTCCGCGGGCATGCCCAGCATCTAACTGCCAGACACCATCTATTACGACGGCGCTGTAGTTGTGCGTATGGCCACAGATGTAGGCGACAACGGCTTTATTCCTCAGCAGATTCCAGAAGCGATCGCGATTGGCTGGATGTCCATCTAGACTGTCGCCATGGTGCCGCAGCCTTCCATTGTGGGCATCGGGCTGAGGATATGCGGGCTCATGGCCGAAAACGAAGATGTTGGTCTTGTCTGTGACGCTCAGATCCGCGGCCAGCCAGTCGTATACGGCGTCAACCACATCGCCATCCGTGCTCGCGTCATCGGTCTCGTCGCAATACTCGTTGAGCACCACGAAGTGAGAGTTCCCGTAGTCGAACGAGTAGGTGGTCTCCGCACAAGACGTCGGCCCAACGTTCACGATATTGGGGGGAGCAGGGCCATTGGGATCGTAGTCGTAAGCGCGAAGCCAATCCATGTCCGCAACCGTCTCCGTCTCATGGTTCCCTGCTACTGGATACCAGAGGTAGGTCGGGGCCAGGTATTGCTCGATTGTCCATTTCACATCGGCTGGGGGATCGATGTCTCCGGGGCTCACCATGAACGCGCTCTCGCCTATGGAGGCGATGGCTTCGCAGGCTCCTCGGAAGTACTGCTGAGTGTCGTATTGGCCCTGACCCGCGTACTCCCTCATATCGGAGGTGACTACAAAGGTGAATTCTTCCTGATCGAGCGCCGTGGAGCCCTGCCGGATACGGGGGCTGCTGTGGTTCCAGGTCAGTTCTTTGCTCGCCAAGCCAGCGTCGTGGCCAGGCCAAGTCATGCTCGAGGCGATATATCCGGTGACAGTCGGCGAGATCGCAACCAGGGCAATCAATAGCGCCACGACAAGGGGGCTGATCCTGCCCATTTCTTGGTCGCTTTCATCTCCGCCTGACGAAGAATACCAGAGTCCCAGCCTCATCATGGGGGCCATTGGTCTTATTATAAGCTATTTTCCGTTGTCGAGAGATGCTTGTTTTGATATAATCGAAGTTAGAGGGAGCATCGAATGATCCTGGTGGGAACCAGCGGATACAGCTACAAGGATTGGGTTGGGCCTTACTACCCCGCCAACTTGCCCAAGAAAGAGTGGTTGGCCTTCTACGCTCGGGAGTTCTCCACCTGCGAGGTGAACTTCACCTACTATAGAATGCCCGATGCGAGTATCTTGGAGCGCATGGCCAGGAAGACGCCGGAGGGATTCCTGTTCACGGTGAAGGCCTTTCAGGGAATCACTCACCGACGGGGCGAGAGCGATCCCGTACCGCTGATAGCCGAGTTCTCAGAGAGGCTCAAGCCGCTTATCGAGGCAGGAAAATTCGGCTGCGTGCTCGCCCAGTTTCCGTACTCCTTTCACGCCACTAGGTCCAACCGGGAGTACCTCAAGCGGCTGAGGGAAGGATTTGGGAAGCTGCCCGTGGTGGTGGAGTTTCGAAGCGGCGACTGGATCGAGGATCGAACCTACGAGGAGCTGCGCTCATTCGATCTGGGATTCTGCTGCGTGGATCAGCCTCGCCTGAAGGGACTCGTTCCCCCCGTGGCCCTGGCGACGGCGGATGTGGCCTACGTCCGCTTTCATGGCAGAAACGCTGCCAAATGGTGGGATCACCAGGAGGCTTGGGAGCGTTACGATTATGCATATTCGCGTGACGAGCTCGGCGAGTGGGTGCCTCGGCTGAACGAATTGGATGCCGAGGTCAAGCGGACCTTCGTGTTCGCTAACAACCATTGGCAGGGCCAGGCCGTGGACACGGCTCGGCAGCTGAGGCTCCTCCTGGGTGAGGCGGCTCCCTGATCGTTCCCTTGGGGATCGGGGCAGCCGCTCGTTCGCAAATCTCGAGGCATCGCCCTCCGCTGTTTGCCTGAGCACAGGGGCGGTGATAGAATCAGGTCGTTCTTCGACCCAATCATCTAGAGGAGGAAGTCGTTTCATGGAGAAGAAAATCGTCTATTTCGAGGAGCTGGGCAGGGTGAACACGGAGGAGACCCTAAGACTAGCCAAGCAGCGCGGAGAGGAGCTGGGTATTCAACGGTTCGTGGTCGCCTCCACGTTCGGGCCTACGGCGGCCAAGACGTTGGAAGTTTTCGAAGGTTCGAATGTGAAATTCATTTTCGTGGGGCACGAATCTAAGGACTTCCCCGCAGATCTCCGGAAGCGCATAGAGGATATGGGGCATTCGGTCGCTTTCATGCACGATAAGGATCCAGAGATTCCGGGCGTGGTGGAGAATGCCTACCGGAAGCTGTGTGAGGGTATGAAGGTAACTATCCAGTGCGTGGCCGTGGCGGTGGATGCCAGCCTGCTCCCGGAAGGAGAGGAGGTGGTCGCGGTGGCGGGAACCGGCCCGGTGGCTTTCCCTCCGGGCGGCGGTGCCGATACGGCAATCGTGATGGAAGCCGTGGGCGGGGTGGACTACGGCGAGGACTACAAGCTTCCTGAAAAGCCCTATCGACGCAAGATCCTGGAAATCATCTGCATGCCCAGGTAGGGATTTGCCACAGGTCATCATGGTGGCAGAGGCATTTCGATCCTCTTGGAGGGAGAGGGGTCTGCATGGAGAAGAAGATCGTCTACTTTGAAGAGGCGGGCGAGGTTAACACTCGGGAAACGCTCGGGCTGGCCAAGGAGCGCGGGGAGGAGTTGGGCGTTCGGACCTTCGTCATAGCGTCCACTTGGGGGTTCACCGCTCGAAAGGCGCTGGAGATTTTCGACGGCGCGAAGGCGGCACTCGTCTTCGTAGGGGAGGATCCGAAAGACTTTCCCCAGGACCTGCGGACGACAGTAGGGGCGGAAGGGCACTCGACGGTATTCCTGCACGAGTTGGATCCTGAGATCCCTGAGGAAGTGGAAAATGCCTATCGGAAGTTCGGCGAGGGAATGAAGGTTGCCGCTCAGTGCGTGGCGGTGGCGGTGGATGCGGGGCTCGTCCCCGCGGGCGAGGAGGTGGTCGCCGTGGGAGGAACGGGCCCGTGGGCATTTCCCAAAGGTGGCGGGGCCGACACCGCCATCGTCATGGAGGCGATGGGAGGGGCTGGTTACAGAGAGCGCTACAAGTCCTCTAAAAAGCCAGTGTGGCGCAAAATCCACGAAATCATCTGTAAACCCAGGTAGCGACTACATGGGATAAAGCAAGCAACCTGGCCAGTCGGTGCTGCGAAAAGAGGGGGCATGGGTGTCCATAGAGAATAAGATCGTCTACTTCGAACAAGCCGGAAGGGTGAACACCGCGGAGACCTTAAGGCTGGCGAAAGAGCGAGGCGAGGAGTTGGGCATTCGACACTTCGTGATTGCCTCCACCCTCGGCCTCACCGCGATCCAAGCGCTTGAGATCTTCGGGGATGCCGATGTGACCTTCACCTTCGTGGGGCATGTATCCAGGAACTTTCCTAAGAACGTGCAACGTGAGCTCGAGGCCAAGGGCAAACTGAAGGACTTTCCGCCAGAGCTGAGACGAGAACTGGAGGCCAAAGGTCACTCGGTGACTTTCCTGGGAGAGGTGAATCCCAGGATTCCGCTTAGTGTGCAGAACGCCTACCGGAGGCTTGCCGAGGGGTTCAAGGTGGTCACCGAGTGCGTGGCGATAGCAGTTGACGCCGGATTGGTGCCTGAAGGTGAAGAGGTCATAGCAGTCGGAGGCACGGGCAGGTGGAGCTTCTCGGAGGGTGGCGGCGCCGATACGGCCATCGTCATGGAGGCGATGGGAGGTGCTGACTATCGAGAGCGCTACGAATCTTCCAAGAAGGCAGTGTGGCGAAAGATCCACGAGATCATCTGCAAGCCTAGATAGAGAGCCAGGACGCAGGCATGCACGCCGGTCTGGAGAGGGTTCCCAGGCCGGCTTTTCTCTTGACTGGGAAGGGTGGGGTGCGAGAGGGCTGTCGAATATGGCGATCTGGCCTCGCTGACGTTGCCTAGAGCTTCAGCCAGTTGCGGGGCGCTCGATCTTCGTGGAGAGACTCTCTCCTATGCGTAGTTTGTTCGCTCCTCATCATGGATGTATGATACTTGAAGTATCGGGAGGAATTCTCGGCCATACATCCGTAACTTGCCGCCATCGCTCTCTCGGGCTAGTGTTAAGTGCACCGGATCGATCAGATGTCAAGGAGATGAAGCAATTATGGAGAACTTACAAGATCAAGAGGTTTCCCGATATGCCATAGCGGCCTACACTGAATCGGCGCGGATCACTGGCGAGCTGGTCAGCCCGGGCCGTCGAAGGCTGCTGGATATCCTAAACCTCGGCTCCGAATCTTTTCTGGAGATCAAGGAATCAACGATCTCCCTCGTGGATCCCCAGCGTAGCAGCCAGGTGGTACGACGCGACAACATCATCATCAACAGGGGCGATTTGACCTTCGTTTTTCCTCTTCAGGAGGCTGTCAAGGGAAGCCCGGAGATGAAGGTTCGGAAGACTGCGCACCCAGCTATCATCTACACCCCTGCTTATCTGATCCGGGGCAACTTCCATGTCATAGAGCTGCTGACCCTCTCGGACTACCTGAGCCAGCAGGATGAGCAGTACGTTGCCATAACCGATGCCAGCGCCGCCTCGATCGCTCAACCCGGAACCGAACCCATAAGCCAGGATGTGATCCTGCTCAACAAGCGCAAGATAGTCGCTATCCACCGCCCATGATCGAGTCTAGGGCGAGGCGCCATCTGTGGGAGGCTTCTCGGGGATCCCGTAAGCGGCGAGGATATCTTCAACCTCTTCCCGAGTGGAGGCTTGGCCCACGAGGTCCACGAACTTCTTCAATGTGCCGCTTTTTGTCCGCAGCTCCTTCAATCGCGATCCCAGTGGATCCACTGATGTCGGCGAATCGGTATAGGAGCCGTGGAAGGCGAAGTAAGCCTGGTTGAGCTTTCGGATGAAGTAACCTTGCCGGACCAATTCCCGCCTTCTCTCTTCCATGTAGGCCTCCGCGGCCTCTATTTTCCCCTCAGCCAGCAGCGTATCCACCGTTCTTCGGGTCTCCCTCATGGCGGCGTTGAAGTCGAAGGCGGTCGTGCCCTCTTCAATGTGGCCTTCTCCTTGCGGATCTTGAGGGCCGTGAGCGTCTTCGGACGATGTGTAGTAGCGACGGCGGATCAACAGTCCGATCTCCTTTCCGGCTATGTCCGCCACGGTCTCGTTCGTTTTCCTCATGAAGGGGCTGTCGAAGTAGCTCCAACCTAGAGGGCGCAGCGCCAGGTAGTGGTGAATCCACTCGTGGCCTATGACTTCTAGGATGAACTCTAGAGAGGACGACTCCACGATCATGGCGGGGTAGGTGCTCAAGCCGCCGATATCCGTGACCAGAGACGACACGCCCAGGACATCCACCCGGGCTTCGATCTCCTCCCGACGATCCAATGGCAGCCCAGGTTGCAGATATCTCTGGTAGGTGAGCTTGATCTTCTCTCGTGGCGACACCGCCAAGGCCGCGGGCAGGCTCTCCATCTCGATTGAAACAGGCGGGATTATGCGTCTGCTTCCCAACAGATCCCACCCGAAGCCTTCCTCCATCAGCCCCGCTGAGGCCTGCTCGAGCAACGCCGCTTCGACCCGGTCTTCCATCGAAGCGCGCTGCTTCCGCAGGGATCTCGACTCCTCGCGAAGCCTCTCCAGATCCTCTTCCTCTCCGCGGCTCATGGCTCGCTTGGTCCGCTCCTCCAGGGCGATGATCCTTCCCGACAGATCGAGATACTCTCGTACTTCCTGTGAGGAGCTGTCCTCGATGGAGCCTTCCCTCGACCTCAGGGATTCGAGGAACCTCGTCCAGAGAGCATCCGCCTCCCAGGCTATCAAATCAAATCGATAAGGATGCACAAACGGATCCACAGCATACCTGAAGTTATCCTCAGGATGGATGGCATCTCCTCGGAGAAGGAGGATCGAGAGGAGAAACAAGAAGCCTAAGATCTTGAACTTCCTGGCCCCGCGTTGGCGTCCCTCAGTCGCTGTCATTCCTCGATCTCGTCTAGCCTTTCATGTCCTGGTCCGACCAGGGCATCGGGGATTCTATTGCTCCCAGGCCACTTAAGTCAACTGAGACTTGGACAGACTCCTTGCGACGCACGGCGTGGCAGCATATAATGCCGACGGAGCCCAGTCGGCAGGGGAAAGGGCGGGATTGGCCCAGAATATGAGGCAGGGACAGCTGGTACTTCTTCTCTCGCTCAAGGATAGCAAGCGATTCCAGACCGTGCTGTCCGCCGGCGGGGAGTTGCACACCCACAGAGGCGTCATTCGCCACGATGACCTCATCGGCCAACCGCTGGGCCGGCAGGCGGATACGCACTTGGGATATCCCTTTCTGCCTCTGGAACCATCTCTCCACGATCGAATCATGAACCTGCGCCGCGCTACTCAGATCGTATATCCCAAAGATATCGGCCGTATCGTCCTGAAGATGAACGTCGTGCCGGGAATCCGTATCATAGAGGCGGGGAGCGGAAGTGGAGCCCTGGCGTTGGCTTTGGGAACTCTGGTTGCTCCTGACGGCAGGGTCTACTCCTACGATCGGCGAGAGGATATGCTTGAGCTGGCTCGGGCCAATTTCCACGCCATGGGCGGACCGCCGGTCGCCGAATTCAAGCAAAGGGACATAGGCTTGGGCTTCGACGAGAACGACGTGGACGGCGTGTTTCTGGACGTGAGGGAGCCGTGGGAGTATCTCTCGGTCGTGAGGGCGGCGCTGCGCGGCGACGGCTACTTCGGAGCCATCGTGCCCACCGCGAATCAGGTATCGAGGCTGATCGACGGCTTGCAAGCGAGTCGATTCAGCTGCATCGAGGTCGAAGAGGTTCTGCTCAGGCCTTACAAGCCCAATGCTAGGCGGCTCCGCCCCGTGGATGTCATGCCGGCTCATACGGGTTATCTGATTTTTGCCCGCAAGGCGGACTTGGCTCGCAAAACGGATTCAGTCCGCGAGGCGGACCTTCACCACCGTGAGGGCGTGTGATCGGTTTGCCTGGGCACATTTAAGTCTATCCAATGAGCGACCTGAATTTGGTCACATATCTGCGCTAAGATGGCCGCGCGGTGGGGCGATTATCGGCTCAGATGAACTGTGACCATGCTGTAGTTTAGCGTCTACCCTGGAGCTGGAGGCAAGCCGAGTTGAATATTCTCCTTTTGGCGGATATCCACGCTAACGTCGCCGCTCTCGAAGCGGTTCTCCGGGACGCCGAAAGTCGACCCTTTGACGCGGTCTGGTGCCTAGGAGACGTGGTGGGCTACGGTCCGGACCCCAACGAATCGGTGGAGCGACTCCGAGGCTTGTATCCGAAGATGGTGGCGGGCAACCACGATTGGGCCGTGCTGGAGAGGCTCTCTGTGGCGGATTTCAACCCGGATGCCCAGAGTGCTTGCATCTGGACTCGACACGAGTTGGATCCTCCCGGCGCCGAATACCTACAAGAGCTTCCCCAAGTTCTATCCGAGGGCGATTTCACCTTGGTGCACGGCAGCCCTCGAGCTCCGATCTGGGAGTATATGCTTGGCCCTTCCACCGCTCAAGCCAATTTCGCCCATTTCGATACCCGTTTCTGCCTGGTCGGGCATACTCATTCTGCGATCATCTTTCGCTGCTGCGCTAACCCCGACAGCGAGGGAGAGCAATCCGAGGTCATCATTCCCCAGGTCGACGCACCGATCGCTTTGGGGCGGGAACGCATGATAATAAACCCGGGGAGCGTGGGACAGCCGCGCGACGGCGACCCGCGGGCCAGCTATGCTTTGATCGATCTCCAGGAGGGAATCCTGGAATACCATCGAGTCCCTTATCCAATAGAGCTGACTCAGAAGAAAATGGAAGCTAGAGGATTCCCGCACGGGCTCATCGTCCGCCTTTCGATGGGATGGTAGCGGGGCGTGCACGTGCCTGTGGCTTTCCTTCAGTTGGATGGGAGTCGTCCGAACCTCAGCAGAGTTACGGGAACTTTAGAAGCCAGGGCGGCGTCCTTGTAGTAGACGCGAAAGCGGGCGTCAGTTGTATCAAAAAGGAGGAAGGTGATCGCGATGAGGGGCAAGATTCTGAGCATCTTGGGTTTGTTGGTCCTGGTTCTAAGCCTGGTCAGATGCGGAGCGTCAGCGCCGGCGGCGATGGAAGCGCCGGCCGAGCTGATGGAAAGGGACGCCGCACCTGAGGCGGCCAAAGAGATGGCAGCGGGGGCCCCTATGCCCACCGCCATGCCCCAGGAGTTCGAGGAGAGAGTCGAAGGTATCACCATCAAGCAGATGGTCATCCGGACGGCCAATCTCTCCCTGGTGGTGGAGGCCACTGACGATGCTATGACCGCCATCCAGTCCCTGGCCGAGGGGCTGGGTGGATACGTCGCTCAGTCCAGCACTTATCGGGTGAGAGAGGGGCTGGTGGATGGGAATATCACCGTTCGAGTGCCCGCTAGTTCCTTCTCGCAAGCTTTGCAGAGCATGAAAGAGCTGGCCGTGACGGTGACCAGTGAAAACGTGAGCGGCGAGGATGTCACCCAGGAATACACCGATCTGGAATCCCGGCTTCGCAATCTGGAGGCCACCGAGACGGAGCTGCTGGAGCTCCTGAAGACGGTGAGGGAGCGAACCGGCAAGGCGGAGGATATCCTGGCCGTTCATCGCGAGGTTACCAACATCCGGGGACAGATCGAGCAGATCAAGGGTCGCATGCAGTATCTGGAACAGATGGCAGCCATGTCCACCATAACGGCGAGCCTGACTATGGAGAGGCCGGTGGTGGAGGAAGGATGGGTCCCTCAGGGCACCGTACGCGACGCCTTGCGCGCGCTGGTGGATGCGCTTCAGGGGTTGGCCAATCTGGCTATCTGGATCATCATCTTCTTGCTGCCTCTGCTCGTCCTGTTCCTCATCCCCGTGGCGATCGTCTTCGCGATCGTCAGGTGGATCGTTCGCCGAAGGAAAAAGCGGCAGTAGTCGTAACTGTGCGGATATGCGAGGGGTGCACCCGCGGGTGTGTCCCTCGCTGTCGTCGGCAGTACGGCTAGGGGTTTCCGGCCTGGCTAGAACCCCATCATCAGCGGGAGATCCATGATCCCCTGTGACAGGGAAGCGATTCGTTGAAGCAGAGCCAACCGATTCTGTCGCAGGACTGGATTGGGATCCATTACCAGCACCTCGTCGAAGAAGACCGTTATGGGCTCGACCAGTTCTCGCAGGGCCTCAAGAAGCGAATCGACTGCGCTGTCGGGCGTCACCCGTTGGCGGGCGGTGAGGTAGGCTCGATACAGATCTCGCTCGGCCGACTCGATGAAGCCATCGGGGTCTAAGGGGAACTCCTGGGAATACTCGCGGACTATACGCTTGCTGCGACTGTAGGCCGCCAGGATGTGGGGCCAATCTGGCTTCTCGACCCAGTCAGCAAGCGCCTGCACCGAGTTGGTCGCTGCGTAAGGGTCGTTGCCTCGTTCGGCTAGCACCGAATCCACGATGTCGTGACGATATCCTCGCTCCAGCAGCAGACCTCGCATCCTCCCTGCCACGAAGGCCACCGTCTGGTGAATCCGTTCCTCGCTGGTGGCCACCGGCAGCAGTTTCGCCGCTTCGCGCAGGGTCTTCTCTACATCGAAGGAGATGCCGCGGCCGATGAGGATCTGGATCAATCCCAGGGCGGTCCGACGAAGGCCGTAGGGATCGGCCGAGCCCGTGGGCGCCAACCCGACTGCGAAGAGCCCTGCCAAGCTATCCAGGCGGTCTGCCAGCCCCACCGCGATCCCCGCTGGACTCTCGGTAAGAGCTTCTCCGGCGAATCGCGGCAGATAGTGTTCGTAGATGGCCTGGGCCACGGCCTCGTCCTCCCCACACAGCCTGGCGTACTCCCGGCCCATGACGCCCTGTAGCGAGGTGAACTCTATCACCATATTGGTGGCCAGATCCGCCTTGCAGAGATGGCCCGCTCGCTGTGCCATGGCCAGGGCCTGCGCGTCTAGACCCAGCATCCGCCCGACTATGGGAATCAATCGTTCGAGCCTACCGACCTTGTCCCTCACCGAGCCCAGTTCCTCCTGGAAGATCAATCCCGCCAGCGAGGGGACGAAGTCTTCTAGGCTCCGCGCCACGTCGGCTTGGAAGAAGAAAGCGGCATCGGCATAGCGAGCGTGCAGCACCTCCTCATAGCCGTGGCGGACCACGTCGAGGTCATCGGAACCGCCATTCCGGATGGCCATGAATCGGGGGAGCAGCTTGCCATCGCGGACCACGGGGAAATAGCGCTGGTGTTTCTTCATCACGGTGATCAGCACGTCCTGCGGCAGCTCGAGATATTGATCCTGGAAAGATCCCATCACCACTGTGGGCGATTCTACCATGTGTGTAACCTCTTCCAGCAGTGCGGGATCGTCAGGGATCTCTCCGCTGATCCCCTCTGCTAGCTCCCGCATCCGGCTCTCCACATCTGCTCGGCGCTCGTCGGGATCCACCACGATCATGTTGGTTCTCATGGCCTGCAGGTAGTGGTCCGCCGAGGTCAGGGGGATTTCCTGCGAGCCTTGGGGGCGAAGCCCGCGACTCACCCTCCCCGATCGAACGCCGGCGTACGCGAAGTCCACCACCCGAGAATCCAGGAGGGCCACCAGCCATCGAATGGGCCTGGCGAAAGCCATACCCGACTCGTCCCAGCGCATGGAGAGGTCGAAATGCAGCGAGGAGATCAGCTCGGGAATCGCCTCCGCCAGCACTTCGCCCGCTTCTCGGCCTCGCTCCACACGCACCCCAACCACATATTCACGACCATCGAAATCTCGCATCTGAAGAGCGTCGGTCGAAATGCCCAGCTTCCTGGCGAAACCCGCCGCCGCCGGTGTTGCCTTTCCGGCCTCATCGAAGGCTGTCCTCAGGGGAGGACCCTTCACCGCCTCCTCCCTGTCGTCTTGGAGAGGAGCAAGCCCTGCGACCAACACCACCAGACGCCGGGGGGTGCCCAGCACCCGGATCCCCTGGTGAGATAGCCTCAACTCCTTCAGCTTCTCGGGCACCGCAACTTTCAACTGCTCCATCGCGGTTGGTACATCCCCAGGCGGCAATTCCTCCGTGCCGATTTCCAGCACCAGGTCGGCCTGGGCCTCTCGTTCCGCAGCTTTCTGCGAGGCAACTTTTTTGGGAGTGGGATCCTCGACCGCCTTTTCGTCCCGTACGCCGCAGGCGGGGGCTCCTTCGGTAGGAGATGACGATGTTGAGAGTTTCGCGAACGGATGCCCCAGCCTCTCGCGTTGCTCCAGGTAAGCCTCGGCCACTGAGCGGGACATGGCGCGCATGCGGGCGAAGTAGCTGGCGCGTTCGGTCACCCCGATGGCCCCCCGCGCATCCAACACGTTGAAGGTGTGGGAACACTTGAGGATGTAGTCGTAGGCTGGGATGACCAGTCCCGCTTCGAGCGCCAATTGGGCTTCGCCCTCGTACTCGTTGTACAGTCGGACCAGGCGCTCCACATCAGCTTGCTCGAAGTTGTAACGACAGTGCTCGATCTCCCCTTGGAGCAGGATGTCCCCATAGGTCAGCTCGGCGCCCCAGTCGATATCGTAGACGCTTCGCGCATCCTGGAGGAACATCACGATCCGCTCCAGCCCGTAGGTGATCTCCACCGACACTGGGGCCAGATCGAAGCCCCCGGCTTGCTGGAAGTAAGTGAATTGAGTGATCTCAAGGCCGTCCAGCCATACCTCCCAACCCAGACCCCAGGCCCCCAGCGCGGGGGATTCCCAGTTGTCTTCCACGAAACGAACGTCGTGTTGCAGGGGGTCGATTCCCAACGCCATCAGGCTTTTCAGGTAGGTTTCCTGCGGGTCGTCGGGGGCTGGCTTGAGGATAACCTGATACTGGTAGAATTGTTGCAGCCGGTTGGGATTTTTGCCGTAACGGCCATCGGTGGGGCGAATCGAGGGCTCCACGTAGGCCACGTTCCACGGTTCCGGCCCCAGCACCCGAAGAAAGGTCGCAGGGTTCATCGTCCCCGCGCCCACCTGAACGTTATAAGGCTGCCAGATTATGCAGCCCCGGTCCGCCCAGAAGCGGCTCAATTCGAGCATCACGTCTTGGAAGTTCATCCCCTTGCTTGGCTCGCCTTTCGTCAAAATGCGCCCTCGTTCCGGTTTGCCCCAACCCCCAGCATCGCTAGAGCCCTCACGCTAGCCCGGATAGCGCCTCTCGCATCCGCCTCAGCGCTTCCTCCAGGTTCTGGTACGAGTTGGAGTATGACAGCCGCAGATAACCCTCGCCGTGGTCCCCGAACGCGGACCCTGGAACGAGGGCGATATGAGCCTCCTGCAATAGGAAGTCGGCCAGTTCCTCCGAGGTTCTGCCGAAAGAGCGGATGGAGGGGAAGACATAGAAAGCGCCTTGAGGGCGCGCGCAGGTGACGCCATCCATGCTGCCCAATTCCCGCAGGACGAGCTGCCTCCGGCGATCGAATTCGGTCGCCATTCGGCGAACGCATTCCTGTGGCCCTTTGTAGGCGGCGATGCCCCCCATCTGGGCGAATGATGTGGCGCAAGCCGTCACATATTGGTGAAGCCGAATGAAAACGTCAGCGAAGGTCCTGGACACTGCCAGGTAGCCCAGCCGCCAGCCGGTCATGGAGTAGGCCTTGGAAAAGCCATTGATGAGCACGGTACGCTCCCGCATTCCAGGGAAGCTGGCTATGCTCCGATGCTCCAGGCCATCGTAGGTCAGCTTCTCGTAGATCTCGTCCGAGATCACGAATAGATTATGCTCCAAGATGATGTCCACCAATGCCGATAGAGTTTCTTCTTCCAGCACCGACCCGGTTGGATTGTGAGGCGAAATCACCACCAGCCCCCTGGTCCTGGGAGTTATGGCATCGCGCACCCGGTCTGGATTCAGCTTAAAACCCTCTTCCTCGAGCAGCGGAACCGACACCGGCCTGGCACCGGCCATTCTGGCGCAGTGGAAGTAGTTGAGCCATGATGGGTCCGGGATCAGGATCTCATCTTCCGGATTCAGGAGGCTCATCATCGCCACGAAAACGGCTTCCACCGCTCCCACCACCACTATGATTTCGCCATCGGGGTCGTAGGAAAGGCCGTTGTCCCTTTCGAGTTTCTCGGCGATCGCCACCCTCAGCTCCGGCAAGCCGTAGTTGGACGTGTAGTGGACTAGGCCCTCATCCAGAGCCCTCTTGGCGGCCTCCTTTATGTGATCAGGCGTGTCGAAATCCGGCCGGCCGACCTCCAGGTGGATGATTTGCTTTCCCTCCGCAGCCAGCCTCTGTGCCGCCTCGAAGATGATCCTGATGCCCGAGAAGGGCACCTCCTCCATGCGCGCCGCCGCCAGCTCACCATGTCGCATTCGAGTCCCTCCCTCAGCCCCCTGCGCTGCGCATCTGTCGCCGCAAAGTGCGCAAGAAGCCGACCGATTTCAGATCCTTCTCCAGGGTGTAGGTCAGGTATTGCTGCATCAGGTCCTCGAGCTCCCTGCGCACCCGTGGGCTGAGGCGGAGGCGACAGCACTCCTGGTAGCTGCGGACTTGAAGAAATCGCAGCACCTTCAGCCCATTGAGCGAGATCGCCCGGCTGTTGGCTTCCCCGGAAGCACATTTGGGGCAGAGTGTCCCCCCGCTTTCTAAGCTGAAGAAATTGACCTCCGGCATCAGATTCGCCTCGCAGCTCACGCACTGGAATAGGCTCGGTCGATATCCCAGGTGGCCTAGGAGGCACATCTCAAGGAATCTGGCGGTCAGGTTCAGGTCCGTGGTCTCAGCCAGCCATCCCAAACCATCCAGGAGGAGCCGGTAGACGGGAATGTTCGGCATCCCCTCTTCGGTGAAACGATCCACCATCTCTGCCAGGTAGTAGGCATAGGCCAGGCGGGACAGGTTTTCTCGAATGGGGCGATATATCCCCAAGGTCATGCTCTGGGTGATGATGTCCAGGTTTCTTCCAGCGGCGATGAGCATCTTGCTGTGCCCCAGAAGCTCCACATGACCCGCCAGGCGGCTCTTCGTCTTTCGGGAGCCCTTGGCCAGGGCGCGAACCTTTCCTCGCTCGTGCGTGTAGAGGGTGAGCAATCTGTCCGCCTCTCCAAAATCCACCCTCTTTAGGACGACTGCCTCCACTCGATAGAGTCGCTCCAAGATCTAGCGCTCCTCCATATCGATGATCACCTTCATCGCTTTGTGGCTCACCGTCAGCTCGATCGCCTCCATCAGGCGAGACATCGGCAAGCGATGACTGATCAGAGGCTCGACTTTGACTTTTCCATCCCGAAGGAGGTGGAAGGATTCATGCACGTCCATTGGCGTTGACGAATAGGTGCTGAAAAGAAGGATCTCTCTCCGGTAGAGCGCATACAGGTCCAGTGGGGCGAGAACGCCCCCTGGGTTCGCTGCGAACATATTGATCGAGCCCCCGTCGCGCACCGATGCCACCGCTTGCTCCAGGGCTTGGGGTATCCCCACCGTGGAGATCACCGTATCCACTCCCCGTCCCTCGGTCAAGTCATGGCAGATGCTCGCCACATCATCGTTGGTGGCATCTATCGCTTGGGTCACGCCCAAGGCTCGGGCCAGGTCCAGGCGTCCTGGCAGCACGTCCGTGATGAAGGTGTTGGAGCCGCAAAGGCCGGTTGCCAGCTGGGCGATGAGCAGTCCGATTGCTCCTGCTCCCATAACCAGGACAGAATCGCTAGGACGAATCGCCGATCGCTTCACGGCTCGCAGGCAGCACGCCAGCGGCTCGGTGAAGGACGCCACATCCCAAGACATCTCATCGGGGATTGACAAGGTGACGTGACGGACGTTCGGGCCGGGAACCCGCACGTAGTCGGCGAATCCCCCCGGCTCCAGATTGCTCTCCTTGAAGGCTCTGCACATGGTGTAACTTCCATGGCGGCAGTAGTGGCAGTGGAAGCAGGGGACGTGGTGGGCCAGCACCACCCGTTGTCCTGGGGAGAAAGCGGTTGCCCCGGGCCCCGCCTCCGCCACTGTGCCCACTACCTCATGGCCCAGGACGGACCCTGAAGACACGGTTTCGTGGATCACCTTGACGATGTCGCTGCCACACAGGCCGCACCCTCTCACTCGAACCAGGAGCTCGTCGAACAGGATCTGGGGGCAAGGCACTGCCTCCATCCGAATCTCATCTCGCCCGCGAAATACCGCTGCACGCATCGTTGCCACTTGTTCCTGGCCTCGCCTAGGCTTCTGCCAAGTCTCGAACGGAGGCGACGATGTTCTCGACCTGGGGAACCGTGTGACGCTCCAGATTCTTGTTGTAGGGGATCGGCGTGTCCAATCCCGCCAGGCGAAGCACGGGCGCGTCCAGATAGTCGAAGGCTTCGCTGCCTACGATGCGCGCCACCACCTCGCCGCCGAATCCGCCGGTAATGCATGCCTCATGCACTACCAGCACTCGGCCGGTCTTCTTCACCGATCGGATGATGGTTTCGTCATCGAGAGGTTTCAAGGTGCGGGGATCCACCACCTCCGCTTCTATGCCCTCTTCGGCCAGGATCTCCGCGGCCTCCAGCGCCCTTTTGACCATCACGCCGGTGGCGACCACGGTGGTATCGCGCCCCTCTCGCTTGACATCCGCCACCCCCAAGGGCACGACATAATCTTCTTCGGGCACCTCGCCCTTGGAATTATAGAGGAGCTTCTGCTCCACGAATATGATGGGATTGTTGTCGCGAATGGAGGCCAGGAGAAGCCCCTTAGCATCGTAGGGCGTGGAGGGCATGACCACTTTAAGCCCAGGCACGTGCACGAACCAGGCCTCCAGACTCTGGGAGTGTTGAGCTGCTGCCCCCATGCCGGAGCCGGCGGGGGTGCGCAGGACCATGGGCACGTCGGTCTTTCCGCCGAACATGTAGCGCAGCTTAGCGGTCTGGCTAACCAACTCATCTATAGAGATGGTGATGAAATCCATGAACATTATCTCGGCCACAGGCCTGCACCCCGCCAGAGCGGCTCCTGTGGCCACCCCTGCGATAGCCGCCTCGGAGATCGGCGTGTCGCGGACGCGCTTCTCCCCGAACTCCTCTATCATGCCCTGGGTGACCTTGAACGTCCCTCCGTAGATCCCCACATCTTCTCCCATGATGAAGACCGAGGGATCTCGCCGCATCTCCTGTTGGAGCGCTTCCCGCAGGGCTTCTCGGTAGGTCAGCTCTCTCATCTAGGCGTAAACCCCCTCCATTGTGGTCTTCGGGTCTGGTTCCGGGCTGGCCTGTGCGTACACCACCGCATTGGCAACCGCCTTCTCGGCCTCGGCGTCGATTCGATTCAGCTCCTCCTGGCTGGCGATCCCTTGTTGGGCGAGGAGCGTCCTGAGG
>SDBU01001742.1_pt1 | contig 30159 bp, 30 predicted proteins | sample 2277071 | NCBI WGS metagenome assembly SDBU01 (sample SAMN10397929, study PRJNA504765) | marine sediment metagenome | isolation source: marine sediment core GS08_GC12, 126 cmbsf | place: Arctic Ocean: Gakkel Ridge, Loki's castle | collected 2008 | reverse complement strand
TCGTAAAGGGAGATTAAAGGGGAAGCCCTTCTTCCCAAAATATCTTCCCAGGCTTTCCTAATAAAATGAGTTATCATCTGACGATTAGCCCAGGCGTAATTTGCCCCACAAGCCATAGCTGAAAAATACTTTTTACCTTCCGGAGAATTAATTGGGCAGGCGGCCAGTTCTCGGTCTGGTAATTTTATATTATATTTTGCCATAGCTTTCGCCATTAGCCTTATATAATCAGTAGCAATTTGATGACCTAGTCCCCGAGAACCAGTGTGAATCATAATGACTATCTGGTCTTTAAACAAACCGAAGATTTGAGCTGTTTTTTCATCAAAAATTTTGTCTACTTTTTGGATTTCCAGAAAATGGTTGCCGCTCCCAAGAGTTCCTACCTGATCTCTTCCTCTATTTTTAGCATGATCAGAAACACTCAAGCTGTCAGCCTGAGGAAGTTTGCCTTGGGATTCACAGTTTTCCAAATCTTCTTTCTGACCATAACCTTGTTCGACCAACCCTTGAGCCCCTAATTCTAAAATTTGACTTATTGAGTTAATGTTAATTTTTATTTTTCTACCCTGGCCAAGACCAGAAGGAACTTCTTTTTGAATTTCAGTAGCTAAATCTTCTAAATATGGTCTAATGTCTTTTTCCGAAAAATCTGACTTTAATAATCTCATCCCACAATTTATGTCGTAACCAACTCCTCCCGGAGAAATGACTCCTTCTTTGGCATCCATAGCTGCTACCCCACCAATTGGAAAACCATAACCTTCGTGCATATCTGGCATAGCTAAACTGTAATTAACTATTCCCGGTAAGGTAGCTATATTAACCAGCTGATTTAAAGACCTATCCCGAAAAACATTATCAAGCATTTTCTCTGAGGTATAAAAGCGAGCTGGCATTTTCATGTCTTTTCTAAAACTTTTAGGAATTTCCCAGAGATAATCAGTTATTTTTTTAAGATCTTCTTTTCTCATCGTTTTAATCTTTCAAATTCTTCTTTTGCCACTTTTTTGTCTGACCAGGATATTTTCCTGCCTTTAGCCATACATATCCAAGGCTCTGATCCCTTACCAGTAATCACTACCGTATCTCCAGCTCTGGCAACCTCCAGTGCTTTTCTAATTGCCTCCCTCCTGTCTAGAATCTTCTCTACCTGGCCCTTTGCCCCTGCGGCTATTTGGTTAATAATTTCCGCTGGGTCCTCATCATAAGGATCCTCATTCGTCACGATTATCTTATCGCAATACTTGGCTGCTATTTCACCAAGAACTGGCCTTTTCCATTTGTCTCTTCCTCCGCCACAAGAACCAAAAACAGATATTATCCTTAATGGAGAAAATATCTTTTTAACTGTCTGATAAAGTTTTTCTAAAGCATCTGGGGTAACAGCGTAGTCAACGATTACCTCAAATGGTCTTTCAACCACTAAATCCATTCTACCCGGAATCCCTTCTACTTTTTCTACGGCCTTCTTGCAAATTTCCAAGTCAATCCCCTGTGACACTCCAACGCAAATTGCTGCCAAGGCATTGTACTTATTAAAATCACCTAACAAACGAAGTCTGAATTGGGTGTTTTGAGCATTGATATTTCCTTTGTCCAAACCGTAAGTATATTTTTTCTTAGCTGGAAACCGCAGAAAGTATCCTGCGTTTTTATCATCAATATTAATGATGTGAACTCCTTTTGTCGCCCGAAAAAGTTTTCCTTTGGTTGCTCTGTAATTTTCAAAACCACCGTGAGCTTCAATGTGTTCAGGTGATAAATTAGTAAAAACAGCCGCCGCAAAATCAATAAATTTATGACGATATTGTTTGATGCCCTCGGAAGTTACTTCTAAAACTAAATATTGACATTTATTGCTTACCGCTTGCCTCAGAAATTTTTGAAGCTTGAAACGGCCAGGCATGGTCATCTTTAGAAAGTTTGTCCATTCCTTATCTCCAATTTTAAATTTAATAGAGGACAAAGAGGCAACTTTAAATTCTGCTTCTTCCAAAATATTTGTTGTCAGATTAACCACTGTTGTTTTTCCATTGGTGCCGGTTACTCCAATTACTTTTATTTTCTTAGCTGGAAAACCATATAAAGCGGCACCAAAAAAAGCCAGTGAAAAATGATACCAGCTGAGTAAAAAGGAAGGGATAAATTTTTTAAATAATTCCTTCATCTTTTTTAATTCTAGCTTAAACTTGAAAAAAGAGGAAATTTAAGATAGAAAGGATAGAGATATTCGATGAATTAAAAATTCATCTCATCCCTCATAAATCTTTAGATTTATTTCGATGTTCAAGTTAGTCTCGAAATTTAAACCAACTAGCGATCAACCTAAGGCAATTGATAAATTGGCTAAAAATTTAAGAGCTGGAGTTCGAGATCAAGTGCTTTTGGGAGTAACTGGTTCGGGAAAAACTTTTACCATGGCTAAAGTAATTGAAAAAATTCAAAAGCCAGTTTTGATAATTTCTCACAATAAAACCTTAGCTGCTCAACTATATCAGGAATTCAAAGAGTTTTTTCCGGAAAATGGAGTCCATTATTTTGTTTCTTATTATGATTATTACCAACCTGAAGCCTATATCCCTCAGACTGACACCTATATTGAAAAAGATGCCAAAATAAATGAAGAAATTGACAGATTAAGACATGCCGCCACTCAAGATTTATTAACTAGAAACGATATTGTTGTTGTTGCTTCGGTTTCTTGCATCTATAATATTGGCTCACCGGAAATCTACCAAAAGGTTTCTTTGGAAATTAAACTAGGACAGAAAATTAAGAGAAAAGATTTAGTCTCTCATTTAACCTCCCTGCAATACCAAAGAAATGATATTGATTTTAAACCAGGAACTTTTCGAGTCCATGGAGATATAGTCGAAGTTTATTTAGTTACTGGAAAAGAAATTCTGCAAATTGAATTTTTAGGAGATAGGATTGAAATTTTAAAAAGCAGGGGAGGTAGTCTAAATTCCACATTTCATATTCTACATTCTTTTAAATTATTTCCTGCTCACTTCTGGGTAGCCTCACAAGAAAAAATGGCTATCTCTATTGAGAATATAAAACTGGAGTTACAGGAGCAATTAAAAAAATTAAAAAAATTAAAAAAACTGCTGGAAGCTCAAAGATTAGAGCAGAGAACAAATTATGACTTGGAAATGTTAAAAGAAATAGGTTATTGCCATGGAATTGAGAATTATTCCAGGCATTTAGAGTTCAGAAAGGCAGGGGAAGCTCCTCATACCTTGATTGAATATTTCCCAAGGGATTTTCTAATTTTTGTTGACGAATCACATATGACTATCTCTCAGCTTCATGCTATGAGCAATCAAGATCGAGTTCGGAAGAAAACTTTAATTGAACATGGCTTTAGGCTACCTTCAGCAATTGATAATCGTCCCCTCACTTTTCAAGAATTTGAGAAAAAAATTAACCAAATAATTTATGCCTCAGCTACTCCAAATGAATATGAAAAGAAAAAGGCAGGCAAAAAGAATATTATTGAGCAATTAATTAGACCGACCGGGCTCTTAGAACCTTCTATTGAAGTTAGACCAATTAGAAATCAGGCTAAAGATTTAATTAAAGAAATAAAAAAACAAGTAGAAAAAAAACAAAGAACTTTAGTTTTAACTTTAACTAAAAGGTTGGCCGAAGCTTTGTCTGATTATTTGATTGAAAACGGAATTAAAACCCAATGGCTTCATGCTGAAGTCAAAACCTTAGAAAGACCTCAAATTCTTAAAGATTTAAGAGAGGGAAAGTATGATGTTTTGGTCGGAATTAATCTTTTAAGAGAAGGACTGGACTTGCCAGAGGTTGCTTTGGTAGCTATTTTAGACGCAGATAAAGAGGGCTTTTTAAGAAATGAAACTACTTTAATCCAGACCATGGGTAGAGCGGCCCGACATCAAAAAGGTCAGGTTATTCTTTATGGAGATAAAATTACAAAATCAATGAAAGCAGCCATCAATGAAATTAGAAGGAGAAGAAAAATTCAATCAGAGTATAACAAAACTCATAATATCACTCCTAAGCCCATCGTTAAAGAAATCAGAGAATGGCCTTTTGCTAAAAAAGAAGAGATTCTATCAGAATTTTGGGCAGTTCAGGACATTAAACTATTAGAAAAAGAAATGAAAATAGCTGCTAAAAATTTGGATTTCGAAAGGGCAGCTGAAATCCGCAACTTGATAAGAAAACTGAAATAATCTACAATACAGTTATTATGGCTATAACTAAGTCTGCTAAAAAAGCTCTTCGTCAGAGTAAAAGAAAAAGAGCCCGAAATATCCAAAAAATGAAGAAATTAAAAAACCTCTTAAAAGAGATAAAAGATTTGATTTCCCAACAGAAAATTGAAGAGGCAAAAAAGCTTTTGCCTAAGGTCTATAAAGTATTGGATAAATCAGGAAAAACTGGATTGATTAAAGAGAATACCGCCTCGAGAAAAAAATCTAGAATTACTCGTGCTTTAAATCTCAGTCAGAAGTAACTCAAGGCTAATTCTTGGTTCAACTTTACCAGTTTTAATAGAGAGATCTGCTTGAAATATTTTTTGGTAGATCTTTTTTAATTCCTGAAAGGTAAATTTATTTGCCAACTGCCAACTTTTTTTAACTGTAAAAGGATGCAATTTAGTCGTTTTTAAAATAGTGTAGTAGGGACGATTTTTTTCAATTAAGTCTTTAATCATCAGAAGATTTCTAAATTGAAAGTTTATCATTGAAAGTAGATAGAGAGGGCTATCTCCTTTTTCCAAGTGTTTATTAATTAATGACAAAGCTCTTTTTTTATTTTTTTGAGCTAGGGCATCAATTGTTTCAAAAATATCAGCTTCAATCTTTGGTTTTACTAAAAGTTCAACATCTCCTGGGTTAATCTTTTTTCTTGATTTGAAATTAACTAGTTTTTCAATTTCATTATTCATTCGCCAAAGATCATTACCAATAAAATAAATAAGCCTATTTAATGCTTCTGGATCAATTTCGGTTTTAAACTTTGCAAATTCCCCATCAACCCAACTCTTTAGCTTTTCTTCTTCTAAGGGTTTAAATTCTTGAGACTTACTATATTTCTTTAGAGATTTAAAAAGGGTCGATCTAAGATCTGGCTGCCCTCCTTGATAAACTAAGATTATATCTTTTGAATTCTCCAGATTTTTAATTAAACCTAAAAATTTTTCTTCATTTTCTAGGTGGGGGGAAATATTTTCTAAAACTATTAATTTCTTTTCTTTAAACATCGGCGTTATCTGAAATTCGTTTTTAAGAGTTTCAAAGGATAAATTGCTATAGTCAAAATATTTTAAATTCAGCCCACTTTTGTGAACTTTCCTGTAATGTTCAATTATCTCTCTTAATTTCTTTCGTGAACGATAAGTATCTTGACCGTAAAGAAAAATAAGCATTATTTTTGACACTTGGGGCAGAAATGAGCCGATCTACCACCAATTTTAATTCTTTTGATTTGTTCGTCACAGAGAGAACACTTTTTCTGTTGATAAACTTTATGATATTTGACATAATTTCCCTTCTGTCCACAGGCATCAAGATAGTGCTCAACTGACGAACCCTGATGTTTAATGGCTACTTTGAGAATTTTTTTGATACTCTGAAGAATCTTTTGGCTTTCTTTCTTAACCAATGTCTTGACTAAACGCATTGGTCTTACATTTGAAGCAAACAAAATCTCGTCTGAATAGATATTACCAATGCCGGCAATAAATTTCTGATCCATAAGCAGAGGTTTAATTTTTGAATTTGGTCGCTTCTTTAAAGAAGCTCTAAATGTTTTGAAATCAATTTCTAACGCTTCTGGTCCGAATTTTTCTTCTATTTTTTTTACTTCTTTTACTTTTTTCCACCAACCGAACTTACGGACGTCATTAAAAATTAACTGCGAACCATCATCAAAATTAAAAACCTTGCGAGTGTATTGCGAAGGTTTTCCATTGAAAATTAATTGTCCTGTTAGTTTTAAGTGAAAAATTAAGCTCGAGCTATCAGCAAAATCAACTATCAGTATCTTGGCTCTCCTCCGTATATCGGTAATCTTCTGACCATTCAATCTTTTACCAATAATTTTCTGAGATAGCTGACGTCGAATCGTCTCTACCTCAGGTAGTTCGGGCATTTCATTTCAGGACTGCTCTAATTTTTTCAATAATCTCTCCTGGAGTAAAATGGGCTTTAATTAAATAATCAACGGCTCCTAATTTAAACCCTTTATCTATATCTTCTTTTTGGCCAAGGTTAGAAAGAATAATCACCGGAATCGAGGATAAACTTGGGTCTTTTTTCGTCCGGGACAAAACCTCGAAACCATCAATGCCTGGCAGAATAAGATCAAGTAAAACTAAATCTGGCTTTTCTTCTTTAATCTTTTTTATTCCTTCTTCCCCATCAACAGCTTCAGAAATATCATACCCTTCTTTAGAAAGTTTTTGGGAGATTAATTCCTTAAGGAATTTGTCATCTTCGATAATCAAAATTTTCTTTGCCATAACTTTGGATTAATGTTTTTTAATTATCTTCCTATTTGTTTAACTACCTTATCAATTACCTCCTGGGGATCAAATTCAGTCTTGATTAACCAATCTTTTACCCCTAATTTTTTTACTCGATCCAATTCCACCGGCTGCCCAGAATTAGAGATAATAATCACTGGAATCTTTTTCAGCTCTTTATCTTTTTGCATCCGTTCTAATACTTCAAACCCGCCCATCTTAGGCATAATAATATCAAGTAAAATGAGATCGGGAGTTGTCTCCCTCATTAATTTTAACCCTTCTTGGCCATCCCTGGCAACCGAAGTCTCGTAACCTTTCTGGGTTAATTTTTTTTCAAGGAGATCAATCATAATCTCCTCATCTTCTACTAATAAGATTTTCCTTGGCATAGTTTTATTATATCACAACAAACTGAAGTTTGACATGATCAATTTAATGGTTATTCATTTTTCACGGGCAAAGTAAAGTAAAAAGTGGTGCCCTTATTTTCTTTAGACTCAAACCATATTTTACCGCTATGGGCTTCAATAATGTTTTTGGCAATAAAAAGGCCCAGCCCCGATCCTTCAGTTTCCATTCTCATTACGTTAGATGCTCTAAAGAATTTAGTAAACACTCTTCCTTGCTGATCTGAAGGAATCCCTATACCAGTATCTCGAATCTGGAACTCTATTTCTTTTTTAATTTTATTATATTTCAAAGAGATCGTCACTACTCCGCCAAGACGAGTATATCTTATTGCATTATTAAGAAGATTTTGAATAGTCAATCTTATTTTCTCAACGTCAATTACTACTTTTGGTAATTTCTTTTTTGGTTTTTTAAAGTTGAGGCTAATCTTTCTTCTTTGGGTCTCTTCTTTTAAAGTATCCATCACGAGCTGAACAACATTCTCTAAATTGGTTGAGACGGGCTTATAAAGATATTTCCCCTCTTCTATTCTGGTTACATCTAAAAGGTCGTTAATTAAATTAATCATTCTTTCGTTGCTTTTGTAAGTTTTTCCAATAAAATCTCTTTGCTCGGGATTAATTCTCCCTAGGTCGCCGTCCAGCAACATTCGGAGAGTCCATTTGATTGCTGCAAGCGGAGTACGTAGTTGATGAGCAGCCAAAGAAACAAATTCGGTTTTCATTCTTTCAATCATTTTCTCCCGGCTAATATCGTGCAAAATCACCATGGTCCCAAATTTTTCTTCTCCACTTATTATGGGAACGGCAGACACTTCTAAAGTTAATCTATCTTTAATTAATAATTCTTTTCTAAAAATCCCCTTAATTTCGCTTCCTACCAAATTTATTAAAGGTTCGAGGTTGGGTAATTTGGCAAGTTCTAAAATAGACTTACCGATTATTTTTTCAGTTTTAACTTCAAAAAAATCCTCAGCCTGAGGATTAATTAAAGATAATTTATTCTCTTCATTGAAGACTAATAATCCGTCAGCAAAATTTCTAATTATTGTCTGGGTTTTATTTCTTTCCTCTTCGGACCTTCTTCGAGCCTCTTCAACGTCTTCAAGTATATTAAGCAGAGCTAGTCGAGCCCCCTCGATTTCTTTCGTCTCTTCTGGTACTATTTTAGCTTCTTCAAGATAATTTATTTCCCCTTTTTTAACTTCAACCTCTTTCTTATTCTTTTCTGGCTGTAAGTCATTTTTTGCCATTATTAAGATTTCTTTTTAAATTCTTTTTTTAGTTTTTTAAGCTCTTTTTTTAACTCGATCATTTTAAGTTCTCGGCCTATGACCAATTTTTGGAATCTTTCTAACTCATTCATTCGTCCCTGAATTTCTTTAGTCCTTTCTTTAACCTGTTGCTCAAGGCTTTCGGAGAGATCTTTTAATTCTTTGGTTCTCGCCCTAACTTTTATTTCTAAGACGACCTTTGCCTCCTCTAAGGCGCTGCGAGACCTTTCCAAATCTTTAATCATTTTGTTAAAGGTGACAGCCAACTCCCCGATTTCGTCATTTGATCGTGGCTTAATCGTTACATCTATATCGCCTTGAGCAATTTTAGCGGCAGCATCACGGATCCCCAGAATTGGTTTTGAGATAGAACGAGAAATGAAATATCCGAGGACAATAGCTAGGGCAAAAATAAAAACGGCAGCAAATAAAATAGCTCTTACGCCTTGATCTACGGTCCTTTCAACTTCTGTAAAAACTTGAGCCAAATCCTCATAATCTCTATCTATTTCTTCGCCAAGGGCGATTTGGAATAGCTGATGAGCCTCGTGGAATTTCTCTCCCTCTAACAATACAGCTTCTTTTGCCCCCCCTTGCTCTTTGAGTTGAATTATTTGTCTGCCCAAATTTGACAATGCGGCAATGTGCTGCTCAAAAGATTCTATAATTTTTGCCTCTTCCCCAGCTTCAGCACTCTCGTATAGCTCAAGAATTTCTGCTGCTTCCGTTACCGCCACCTCAAAACCTATCTTGTATTCTTCCTTATCATATAAAAGATATTTGTATAAAGCCAAAGTCATTCTTCCAGAGGAATGCCGCATATTTTCTATGGCCAAAACTGCTGGCACAAATTCTTCTCTCGCTTTTTCAAATGGTTCACTTATAATTTTGAAATTATTAATTGAGATCAATCCAACAACTCCTACCAATAAAGCAATTGTCATAAAGCCAATCAATAATTTCGCTCTTATTTTTAGATTTTTGAAAGTCATTTAAAATTTTATTACCTCTCGGCTATGCCTATTTATATTTTACCACAGCTTTAAATTCTTCCTAATCGGTTCCTTTTTTTCTTTTATTTCAATTCCTGGTAATCTTTCGATTAAGCTATAAAATTCAAAGTTTTTAAAAATTTGAATTACTTTTTTCTTATCATACTTTCCAAACCGGCATTTCTCTAAATTGAAATCAAGGGGTATATTTTTTTCAATCCGAGCTAAGTCCCTAGAAAGAAAAGCTTGCTCTTTATATTTTATCAGTGTTTCTTTTAGTTTTGGTTTTATTTTCTTTATTTTTTCTGAATTCTTTTCAATTTCTTTGTAAAGATTTTCCAAACTGCCAAATTCTAAAAGAAGCTCTATGGCTGTCTTCTCTCCTATCCCAGTAACGCCAGGGATATTGTCTGATGGGTCCCCCCTTAAAGCCTTGAAGTCTAAAAGCTGCTTTGGTTCCAGTCCCTGAAACTTTTCCTTCACTAATTTTTTATCATACAAAACAACGTCTTTCATTCCTTTTCTTAGAGCGTAAACTTTTGTTTGAGGATTTACTAATTGAAGGGTGTCTAGGTCACCGCTTAAAATTATTGTCTCAATTTCGGGTAGCACTTGTTTTTTTGGAGCCAATTCAGCAATAGCTCCAATAATATCATCTGCCTCGAAACCTTCTTTTTCAAAAACAGAAACTCCAAGGGCTTTTAAGATTTCTTTTACTTTTGGAATCTGTTGGTAGAGCTCTTTTGGAGCCGGCGGTCTTTTTGCTTTATATTCTTTGTAAATTTTGGAACGAAAAGTTGGACTAGGAAGATCAAAGGTTGCCACAATAAAATCTGGCTGGAATTCTCTAATCGCTTTTAAAAAAACCAACAAAAAACCATAAACAGCATTGACCAACTCTCCTTTTTTGGTAGTTAAAGGAGGTAGGGCATGATAAGCTCGGTGAATGACGGAATTGGAATCAATAATAATTAATCGTAATTTTTCTTTCATTTTTGTTAATAAATTTAAAGTTGACTCGTATTATATTTTTGGGCATTATTTTTTTGATTCGGTCTACCCATTCAATAGCCACAATGTTTTGAGGATTGGAAATAATATCTCTAAAGCCCAAAGCTAAAATTTCCTTTGATTTTTTAATTCTATAGCAATCAATGTGATAAAAGTTTAAAAATCGGGAGCGAGAAATTGGAAATTTTTTCATTATTACAAAGGTGGGACTTAATATCTTTTCTTTAATCCCCAAACCCTTAGCCAAACCCTGAAGAAAAGTGGTCTTACCTCCTCCTAAATCTCCCTTTAACCCCAAGACAAGGGCCCCTCTCTGGTTTTTTGTTTTCAAAATTTCTTTGGTTAGAATCGCAGCTAATTTTTTTGTTTGCCATGGACTACTAGTTATATATTTAAGCTTCATTGACTTTTTGGGATTTTTAAGCTAAGTTTAATCAACTTATTTAAGTTTAACCTTTCATGCCAAAAAATTCAAAAAAAACTTTCGAAGGAGTGAGAATTCCTATAGAGAAAGAGATTGAAATTCAAAAAAAAATAGAAAGTATTCTTGGCTTCAAAGAGGAGATTGATCGATCTTCGACTGAAAATGTAACTGAACTTTTAGAAACTATTTTAGGGGGTGGGGTTCATTTGGATGTTTCCGATATCCATATTGAACCCAAGAAAACTGAAGCTAAAATCCGAGTAAGGATTGACGGTATTTTACAAGATGTTATCGCAACTAATCGGAAAATTTATGAAAGCCTTTTGTCGAGAATAAAACTTTTGTCTAGTCTTAAACTAAACGTAACTGATCGGCCCCAAGACGGCCGATTTAGTGTTTTAATCGGAGAGCTATCGGTTGAAATTAGAATTTCTACTTTGCCTTCAGAATATGGAGAGTCAATTGTTCTTAGAATTTTAAACCCGAAAGCTTTAATTGATTTAGAAGCTCTAGGTTTTAGAGAAGATTTATTAGCCTTGGTCAAAAAAGAGATTAAAAAACCAAATGGGATGGTTGTTATAACTGGGCCAACTGGCTCGGGGAAAACTACCACTCTTTATGCTTTTTTAAAAAAAATCCAGAAACCAGAAATTAAAATTATCACCATTGAAGATCCGATTGAATATCATTTAAAGGGAATCTCCCAAACTCAAGTTAATCCTCTTAGGGGTTATGATTTTGCTTCCGGCCTTCAATCTATTATGAGACAGGATCCGGATATAATTCTAGTGGGAGAAATCAGAGATTCAAAAACTTGTAAAATTGCCCTCCAAGCCGCTTTAACTGGCCATTTAGTCTTTACTACTCTACACACTAATGATGCGGCTGGTACTATTGCCAGATTAACCAGCTTAGAGGGAAACCTTAAAAATATTGGACCAGCTATTAATTTAGCTGTTGCTCAAAGATTAGTCAGAAAAATATGTGAAAAATGCAGTAGGCCTAAAATCGTCTCGCCGGCAGTTCTAAATAAAGCAAAAACTGCCCTGAGGGGGTTACCGAAAGAAGTCAAAATCCCAAAATTGAAAAAAGGGTTAAAAATTCTTGAGACTAAAGGCTGTAAATATTGCAATTTTACTGGTTACCAAGAAAGAATAGGTATCTTTGAAGCAATTCTAATAGATGAAGAAATGGAAAAATTTATCTTAAAAAACCCTTCTATTGCTTCTCTTAGAAAGCTGGCCATTAGAAAAGGGATGGTTACTATCTTTCAAGACGGGATAATCAAAGTTTTAAAGGGACTGACTACTATTAAGGAAATAGAAAGAGTAACCGGCCAATAAAAAATAGCCCCAAGACTGGGGGCAAACTTAGGCATAAGAACACAAAGTTCAGAACTTTTCCGAGGAGTAACTTCGCCTGAGCCAAGTTATCCAATACTGAGAAAAATTCCATGCCCCCAGCTTTAGGGCTAATCACATACTTTAATATATTATGGTGGATTTGTCAAGGGGGAGGTTATTATTTTTTACCTACTAATCCTTTCTCCCCAAATTGTTGGCTCTTCCAATATTGGGAAGATAAACATCAACAGCGCTTCCGCAGAAGATTTAGTTAAAATTATTCACACAGGAAAGGTAAAAACAAAGGAATTATTTGTCGCTATTTTTTCAGGAATAATAATTTTATTTCTCAAAAAGCAATTAAAAATAAACTATAACAAAAATCTATGAGCGGCCACTCACATTGGAAAACCGTAAAAAGAGTGAAAGAAGCCGAAGATAAAAAACGGAGTCAGATTTTTTCTAAACTCTCTCGAGCTATTTCAATTGCGGCACGAGAGAAAGGTTCGGATCTAATGATGAACTCAAAATTGAGATTAGTTATAGAGGAAGCTCATTCTCACAACATGCCCAAGGAGAATATTGAACGAGCTATCAAGCGCGGCAGCGGGGAGCTTGAAGGAGCTCACCTTGAATCAGTTCTCTTTGAAGCTTACGGGCCAGGTGGAATTGCTATTATCATTGAGGGGATTACCGATAACAAAAACCGAACATTAGGAGAAATCAAACAGACTTTAAATCAAAACAGCGGAAAATTAGTTGGCGAAGGGGGAGTTCAATGGATGTTTGAAAGAAAAGTGAAAACTGAGGAGCCAGGTTCTTTAGAGTGGATAGCTAAACAAGACATTGAGATATCAGAAAAAGACAAAGAAGCTTGCCAAAGGCTTTTTGAGGACTTAGATGAAAATGATGCAGTCCAAGAAATATATTCTAATTTAAAAATGTAGTTATCTTCTATGCCAAAAGAAGCTATAATAAGAAAAAAAGCAATTCAAATATTAGAAGAAAAAGGATGGATTACCTGGTATGCGCCTAAAGCCAAATTTAGAAGTAATGATATTTTTGGAATCATTGATCTGCTAGCCCTTAAAGGAAAGAGAAAGAAGAATATCCAGTTAACCACTTTACCGAACGTCTCGGCCAGGAGAAAAAAAGTGGTAAATTTTCTGAAGAAATTTAAGGTTGAGCTTGCCGTAGAGCTTTGGGCCTGGGACCAAAAGAGAAAAAAATTCCGAAAAGAAAAAATTAATATAAAAATAAGCGAAGCGGAGAGGGCTTGACAGATTTTTTTAAATGAATATAATACTGATTAGAACCGACCGATCGCATAATGTAGATCTATTCGCATAATATAAATCTATGTGCTCGGTAAAGGTCGATTCAAAACAGGAAAATAGTTGACTCCGCCAAAAAGCGGAGTAAAGTGTTTAAAAGGTAAAATAAAATCATGGAAGATATAAAAACTTTCGTTAGTCAAGAGGAAACTCCAGAAGAGGAAACTCCAAAAGAAGGAGGAGAAGTAGAGAAAGAAGAAGAAGAAAAACCCTCTGACGAGTAAAAGAAGAAAACCCCGACCTAGTCGGGGTTTTCTTCTTAATCGCGCTTCAACTATATTATCTTAGCAAACTTCCTTTTCCCCACTTGGACTACTAGTCCTTTTTTTATTTTAACCACCCTCTGCCATTCAGTAAGGACTTGACCATTAATTTTTACCCCTCCTTGAAGGATTAACCGTTTGGCTTCGGACTTAGACAAAGCTATTTTTGCTTTCACTAATAAATCGAGAGCGTTTAAAACCTTTTCTTTTATTTTAATTCCCGGGATTTTTGAAGGTAACTCCTTTCCTCTAAATACTTTCTCAAACTCTTCTTTTGCTCTTTTGGCAACTTTTAAAGGATGGTACATTCTAACAATTTCAAAAGCTAACTTTATCTTTAAATCTTTCGGGTTAATTCTTTTTGACTGGAGCGTCTTTTTGTGCTGCTGGACCAGTTTAGAAGGGAGGTCGGTTAGAAACTCAAAATAAGAAATAATTAAACTATCAGGAATAGACATAATTTTTCCATACATTTGTTCAGCCGAATCAGAAAGCCAGATACAATTACCAGAGCTTTTACTCATTGGTTTTCCGTTAACGCCCAAGACCATTGGTAAAGTCATGACAAATTTTTCTTTTCCTCGCATTTTTCGTAGTAATTCTCTACCAATCAGCATGTTAAAAGTCTGATCGGTCCCGCCAATTTCTAAGTCAACATCCATGGCTACTGAATCGTATGCCTGGAGCAAAGGGTATAGAGCCTCATGGGTCCAAACCGTATCTCCCCTTTCCAATCTTTTTTGGAACATTTCTCTCTGAAAGAGTTTTACGGCCGAAATATGAGAAGCGATCTCAATTATCTCTTTAAGGCCTAATTTTAAAAGCCAGTCTCCGTTGTATTTAATTTTTACTTTTGAGAAGTCTAAAATCTTTCCAGCTTGTTTTTCCCAGGTTTTGATATTCTCTCTAATCTCTTTTTCAGAAATTCTTGGCCTGGCCCGTCCCCTAAGTGAAGGGTCGCCAGCCAGAACTGTTCCAGTGCCAACCACTAAAATCGCTTCATGGCCCAAATCAGCGAATTCCTGAAGCTTCCGAAGAGTAATAGTATGGCCAAGATGAAGATCCCGACCAGTGGGGTCAACCCCTAGATAGAGCCTAATTTTTCGTTCACGCATTAAACCTTTCAGTTTTTTCTTACTTGGCAAAACCAACTCAACCCGTCTGGTCAAGACCTCTTCAATTTTTTGGGGGCCAACCTTTAATTCCATACAATTTTATTCTAAAATGAAAATATAAATTTGTAAATCCATGCCCGAAAGAAAATATTATCGAAAAGTCTATCAAAAAAACAAAAGAAGAGCTAGGATTTTCTTCGTCCTGAAATTTTTCAGTTTTACCTTTTTGTTTTTAATTTTTCTTCTTTCGCTCATCTTTATTTTTTACGCCAAGGACTTACCAAGACCAGAAAAATTCACTGAAAGACATTTTGTCCAGTCAACTAAAATCTATGATCGTTCGGGAGAAGTTTTATTATATGAAATCTATGGAGAAGAAAAAAGAACGATTGTCTCTCTAAAAGATGCTCCGGAGCATCTTAAACAAGCAGTAATTGTCACTGAGGATGCTAACTTTTACAACCATTTTGGCATTGATTTTAAGGGGATGTTTAGAGCTGTTTTAATTAATTTGAAAATTAAAGAGCCGATCTATGGTGGTTCGACTATCCCCCAACAACTTATCAGGTCAACTTTCTTTACTTTAGAGAAAACCGCTGAAAGAAAAATAAGAGAAATTATTTTAGCTTTAGAGCTAGACAGGCGCTATCAAAAAGACCAAATTCTTGAATGGTATTTAAACCAAGTCCCTTTCGGCTCAAATTCTTACGGGGTGGGAGCAGCTAGCCAAGTTTATTTCCAAAAATCAATCTCAGAAATTTCTTTAGCTGAAGCAGCCACCTTAGCAGCTCTAATCCAAGCCCCAAGCTATCTTTCGCCTTATAATGAACACAAAGACGAGCTCTTAAGTAGAAAAGATTATGTTTTAGAAAGAATGGCCGCTGAAGGATTCTTAACTAAAGAACAGCTAGAGGAAGCTAAAAAAGAGGATTTAAAATTTTCTGAAAGACCAATCCAAATTAAAGCTCCTTATTTTACTTTATGGGTAAAACAGCAAATAACAGAAAAGTATGGGGAAGATTTTTTAAAACGGCAAGGGCTAAGAGTTTATACTTCTTTAGATTGGGAAATACAAAAAATAGCTGAAGAGACGGCAAAAGAAGGAGTAAAAAGAAACAAAAATTATAATGCTCATAACGCAGGGCTAGTGGCAATTAATCCAAAAACTGGGGAAATTTTAGCCATGACTGTTGGCCTCGGAGATTATTACGCGCCAGCCTATCCTCAGGGCTGTACTTCGAAGTGTTTGTTTGACCCTAAATTTAATGTAGTTGTGGGAACAAAAACAAACCCTGGACGGCAACCAGGTTCTGCTTTCAAACCCTTTGTTTATGCCGCTGCTTTTAAAAGAGGACTCACCGCTACCACTACGGTAATTGATGAAGAAACTAATTTTGGTCTTTGGGGGGGCAAAGAGTATACCCCCCAAAATTATGATGAAAGGTTCCGAGGAGAAATAACTCTTAGAGAAGCTTTAGCCCAATCAATAAACGTTGCTTCAGTAAGGGTCCTGGTTAACCTTTGTGGCTCTAACCCCAAAGAAAGCATAGAAAATGCTGTTAAAACTGCCCAGGATTTAGGCATCACTACTTTGGAACCACCCTACGGACCCTCAATCGTTCTTGGCGGTTGGGAGGTAAAATTATTAGATATGGTCTCAGCCTATGGAGTTTTCGCCGCCAAAGGACTAAAAGTGCCACCGGTTTCCATTCTAAGGATTGAGGATTATCAGGGGAATATTCTTGAGAAAAATAAAAAAACTCCAAAAAGAGTTTTGCCAGGCGAGACTGCTGCCTTAATTAACGATATTTTATCAGATAACGTAGCTCGTTCCCCAATGTTCGGGACGTACTCTCCTTTATATTTTCCAGGATATCAGATAGCAGCTAAAACTGGCACAACTCAAGACTATAGAGACGCCTGGACTATTGGCTATAGTCCTTCAATCGTGGCCGGAGTTTGGGTAGGAAATAACAACAATCTACCAATGTCTAAAAAACCAGGAGTAGTTCTAGCTGGCCCTATTTTTCATAGTTTTATGGAAAAAGCACTTCTAAAATATCCCAAGGAAGAATTTTAAGACCTGCTAAGGAGCCTTTATCGGCATCGCCAGATAAAGATAGCTATCATCGCCTCGAGGACGGAGCACTCCCGGTCTATCTGAACCGTTTAATTCCAAAATAACCTCTTGTTTTTTTTCTCGGCCAACAGCCACATTTAAAAGTCCTTCAAGCAAAAACCGGTAATTAAAAGAAACCTGACAAGGTTTGCCCTCAACTTTACCAGACAAAAAACTATGATGCTCCCCTAACTCGGGGTTTTGGCTGAAAAGATCCAGCCGATTTTTTTTTGGATCAACTTTTAATTTAACTTCATTAATCTTCCCGCTAAAAAGCGAAGCTAACTTAATCTGGTTAATTAGGTCAGCGGCTTGAAGAATAATTTGAGTATCGTATTTTTTTGGAATGATTTCTTGATAGTTTGGATATTCCCCTTCAATTAAACGGGAAGTAAGCTGAACTTGAGGATGAGGAGTCTCGGCAAGTAGTGTTTCGAACAATACTTGATTTGGCGAAAAGTATATTGTTAAATTCCCCTCTCTCTCGCTAAAAATATTGATAATTTCCTTAGCTGCTCTTTGAGGCAGAATTAGAGAATAATCTTTTGATATATTAACTAAAGGAGATTCTAAATAAATTTTCTTTTCCCCCAATCTAAAACTGTCGGTCGCCGCCATAACTATCATATTCTTCTGGAACAAGAAATAGATACCAGAAATCTCAGGTTTGGCTGAAGAATTACTGGCGATATCAACTACTCGGTTCAATCCTTGACAAAAAAGTTGGCCTTGAATTGAAATATTTTCTTCCTGGGAAATTTCAGGAATAATTGGGAAATCTTCAACGCTGAGACCCTTAATTGAGGTTTGATGGTTTCCGCAATTAATTTTTAGAGTTAAGTCTTTTAATTCTAAATTGATCGGTTTATCCGGCAAAAAATTAACAAAATTAGCTAAAACTCGAGAAGGAACAGTAATTTCTCCCTCTTCTTCTGTTTTTACTAAAGACCACCAATTTATTCCCACTTCTAAATCAGTCGTTCTTAAATTTAAAAAATTCTTTTTTACGGAAATTAAAATGTTATTTAAAATAGGCAAACTTAAGGACTTGCCCGAAACTCTCTCGACTACACCAATTCCTTCTTTTAGTTTTTCTTTTAAGATTGTTGTTTTCACAGCAAGATATTAATTTATTATATTAACTTGAGTAAATTATTATTGAATTATTACTGGTGTGGATAAAGTTTAATTTGGGTTAATCCTGGGAAGAAATTAACTGAGCAAAGAAGCGGGAAATGAGGGTTGAAATTTTGGGGATTTTTAAAAGGTAGTGATTCGTTCCCAGTCTATCCACTATAAATACGTTGTTTTATTAGATCAAGTTCGTTAGTCAAATTTTCATCAGTTGCTAATTCTTTCAGAATTTTTTCACAGGCGTAGATAGCGGTAGTGTGGTCTTTGCCTCCGAATTTTCTGCCGATAAGGGGATAGGAGCTTTTTAAAATTTCTCTTAATAAAAACATGGCTATTTGGCGAGGTTTAACTATCTCTCTTTTTCTAGATGAAGATAAAATTTCTTTTTCTTTTAAGTCATAAAATTCAGAGACTATTTGGATTATTTTTTTGGGGTTAACTATTTTGTTAGGGGAAAGGAGTAAATTTTTGAGTAAAGATTTAGCTATTTCTAAATTAGCAGTTTGGTTGCTAGTTCTTTGGTAAGCGACTAGTCTGTTTAAGGCGCCCTCGAGTTCTCTTATATTTCTTTGGATATTTGAAGCGATATAATCCAAAACTTCTTCAGAAAAATTGGTTTCTCTTTCTTGACTTTTAGTTTTTAGAATAGCTATTCTTGTTTCGTAATCGGGGTAACCAATGTCACCAATCATCCCTCCTTCAAAGCGCGACCTCAATCTTTCAGCTAGGGCTGGAATAGCTTTTGGAGGGCAGTCGGAAGAAAGAACGATTTGTTTATTATCCTCATACAAAGCATTAAAGGTGTGGAAAAACTCCTCTTGAGTTTTTTCCTTCCCAGCCAAAAACTGAACATCATCTAAAATTAAAACATCAATAGCCCTGCATTTTGTTTTAAAATTTTCAATATCGTGATTTTTTATTGAAGAAACTACTCCAGCCGTAAATTTCTCAGCCGGAATATATCTTACTTTTTTCTGGGGGAAGTTTTTGATTACGATATTGCCGATCGCTTGCAAAAGATGGGTTTTGCCTAAACCTACCCCTCCATAAACAAAAAGAGGGTTATAAACCAAACCCGGTTTTTTTGCTGTTGCCCAAGCAGCGGCATGAGCTAATTCATTAAAGGGGCCAACGACAAAATTTTCAAAAGTATAGCGAGGATTAAGATTGGTTTCCTTATCAACCTTAAACTCCTCGAATTCCAATTGACCAGCTGGAGGGAGAGTAACTTGAGTTCTCTTTAAAATTTTTAATTCAACCTTACCAACCGAATATTTAACCTCTTTAATTTCTTCGTCTAGATTATATAAAATTTTTAAAATAGTTTTGCCATATTTATTTTCTAACCATTCTTTAGCAAAAGAATTAGGGACAGAAACTAGTACCTGCCCTTCCTTACAAGAAACAATCCCAGTGTCTTTAAACCAGGTAGCGAAATTAGCCTGAGAAATATTTAATTGAATCTGAGCCAGGACCGCCTGCCAGAGTTCTTCTTTAATCACAGAAGTTTTAAAAATAAAAAATCTTCTCCAGAAAGTATTATATCACAAAGTCAAATTAAAGGAAAATTAAGCAAAAAGACTAAAATTGTTGAAAAACTGAGGAAAAATTGTGGAAACAGGTCCTTAGTTTATCGAAGAATTGACTTTAATCTTTTTGTTTGCTAAACTTAAAAAGTATCTAACCGTGTTAGGCAGCGAAAATTCGACCGCTGCCAGGTAGCGACGAAATAATAATTTGTCGAATTTCTACTTGCTGGTATGTCTATTACCTATCATAAAAAAACAAAAAAGAGAAAAAGAAAGCACGGTTTTAGAAAAAGGGGGGAAACCAAGGCCGGCAAACGAACTCTATCTAGGCGGAGGAAAAAGGGCAGAAGGGAATTAACGGTCTGAAAGTTTATATATAGAGATGCTACCAAAGATAAACCGCCTTACAAAAAAGAAAGATTTGGAAAAGGTTTTAAGGGTGGGGAAGGAGGCCAAAGAAGGCTTCTTAATTTTAAGAACAGTAAAAAATAATTTAGATAATTCCCGTTTCGGCTTTATAGTTTCCAAAAAAGTTTCGAAAAAGGCCAGCTTAAGGAATAAAGTTAAAAGAAGGTTGAGAGATTTAGTTAGAGGAAAACTCAAAAAAATAAAAAGAGGAAAGGATAATCTTCTTATTGCTTCGGCGGGTCTAGAAACAAAAAGTTTTAGAGATATTAAAGAATCGGTTGATAAATTATTTAAAAAAGCAAAACTGCTTGAATGATTAAGAAAAAGATTTTTTCAAAAATCTTTTTCACTTTCGCTCCCGTAAAAGCTTGGTCAATGGCTAAAAGTTTAATCTTAAAAACCATCAGATTTTATAAAAAATTTATTTCGCCTAACTTAGGTTACAATTGTCGATTCTATCCAAGGTGCTCTGACTATATTACTCTGGCAATTACAAAGTATGGATTATCAAAAGGATTACCAAAGGGAATCTGGAGAATATTAAGATGTAATCCCTTTAATAAAGGAGGAGTAGATTTACCTTAACATGGATTTTTTTATTTCAGCTTTCAACACAATTTTATACCAACCTTTGTTTAATGCCTTGGTTTTGATCTATCAATATTTACCAGGTCATGATTTTGGTATAGCAGTGATTGTTTTGACAGTTATCATCAGAATTATCTTTTATCCTCTGATGGTTAAGTCAATCAAGTCTCAAAAAGTCTTATCAGAATTACAGCCTAGAATTCAGGAAATCCAACAGAAATATAAAAAAGACAAAGAAAAACAGGCAAAAGAAATGATGGGGCTTTACCAAAAAGAAAAAATTAATCCCCTCGGCGGCTGCCTGCCGCTTTTGCTCCAATTGCCGATTTTAATTGCTCTTTATAGAGTATTTTGGACAGGGTTGGAACCGGAAGCAATGGTCCATCTCTATAGTTTTGTACCTAATCCTGGGGTAATTGACCCTACTTTTTTGGGTTTGTTAAACCTTGCTGAGTCCTTTTTTGGTTTGGCCCTTTTGGCCGGGATTGCTCAGTTTTTCCAGACAAAAATGTTGATGCCCAAAACCAAAAAAAATAGAGAGAAAACAGGTCAGACGTCTCAATTTTCAAATATGATGCAGAAGCAAATGCTTTATTTCTTTCCAATTTTTACCGTTCTAATTCTTTTAAGATTGCCCTCAGCCATTGGTCTTTACTGGATAGTTACCGCTTTGTTTTCAATCGGCCAGCAGCACTTGATTCTTAAATCCTCTTCGTCCCAACCAGAGAATGCTTAATCAAACAGATTTAGAAAAAGTTAAAAAAGCTACTAAAGAATTTTTTAAGAAAACTACTTTTGAGGTTGAGATTGAAGTTTTGCCAGAGGAAGATCAAACCATTCCTATTAATCTTAAAACTGAAGAACCCCAGATTTTAATTGGAGAAGGTGGCCAAACTTTGGCTGAAATCCAGCACCTCTTAAAGGCAATATTAAAAAGGGAGATTAAAGAGCTATTTTATATTAATCTTGATATTAATGGTTACAAAGAGAAAAAAACGGAATATTTAAAGGAATTGGCTCATTCGGTAGCCGATGAAGTAGTCTTAACTAAAAAAGAAAAAATACTGGCGTCAATGCCAGCCTATGAAAGGAGATTGATTCATTTAGAGCTGGCTGAGAGAAATGATGTTAGTTCAGAAAGTATTGGCCAGGAGCCAGAAAGAAAGGTAGTAATTAAGCCTCATTCTTAAACTATTACCCTGGCATTTTGAGAATAGTTAGTTCTGGGTTGATGACTTGTAAAATTAGCCAAGAGCTTAAGATAATTAATAGGCCCAAAATGGCAGAGGTCAGTCGGTCTTTAGCCTCAGTTATTTTGGCTGGGCTTCCGGCTGAAGTTAACCATTGAACTCCACCCCAAATCAACATGACAAAAGCAGCTAAACCAGCCACTCCAACAATAAAATAATAAAACCAAGCTATAAGTTGATTTAAATCTGTATCTAACATAAGAGTAAATCCTCCATTTGGTCCAAAGGATGGATAACATAAATTTAGATTATTTTCAACGCCATCACAAATAACAGCTAAAGAATTTGCTGGCAAAAGGAGAAAAGAAACTAAAAATATTAAAGACAGACACTTCTTCATAAACTTCTTTATTTCAACGTATCATTTTTTAGTCATTTAGCCAATTCACCTTTGGCTTTTTTTATTTTTAAAACTTCTTCTGGGGAAGTAGTAATAAATTGGTCTTCAGCGTAAGAGGCAACTACTTTAATTGCTACATGTTTTTGACCAGCAAAAAATATTCCTTCTCCCACTTCAGATCCCAACAACTCTCGTTTTTCCCACTCGGTTAGATTAAAAGTTTTTTTAACCATATCAATAGTGGCCGGGCTTTGCTTCATTAAGAGTTGCAAGGAAGAGTTGGTAATAATTGGCTGGCCATAACTTGATTTCATAAAATCATTAACATCCTGGGTAATAGTGGTTACCCCCAACCAATATTTCCGGGCCCTTTTGCATATTCCGAACAAGAAAGAAGAGCCATCTTCAGTTCGCATTATCCACCAAGCTTCATCAACAACCAAAATTCTTTTTTTAAGTTCAGAGCGAACTTTATTCCAGATATATCTCATAATAATAAACATTGCTATTGGTCGCAGTTCGTCTTCCATGTTTCTGATACCAAAAACCACAAAAGGTTTATCCATAGAGATATTAGTTGGTTGATTGAAAAACTGGGCAAAAGTTCCTTTGGTAAATTTCCTTACCCTCCTGACTAAAGATTCAGCTCCCTCCATGCCCTCAAGAACCCGCTCAAAGTCTGACATTAAGGGAATTTTATTTTTCCAGGTGGTAAAGTCGGTTTCGGGGATAATATCTTTGGCAGCATAGGTTTCAGTTAGGGCCCTATCAATGATGGCATCTTCTTCTGGAGTTAAACCTCCCAGCATGATTCTCAAAAGGCCGACTAGGTTTATGATATTTGAACGAAGAACATCTTCTGGTTTTTCATCTTCTCGAGGGATAGGCAAATCAAAAGGATTAATATGGCTTGGTGAGGCTAAAGACATATCAAAGAAAGAACCACCAACCGCATCAGACAAAGATTGATACTCATTTTCTGGGTCCAAAACAATAACATCTACGCCCAACATTAATGAACGAAGGATTTCCAACTTGATTGCGTAACTTTTGCCGCTACCTGCCTTAGCAAAAACTACTGAGTTGGCATTTTCCAAAGAAAATCTGTCGAACAAGATTAAAGAATTATTATGCCTATTAACTCCATAAAGAATTCCATCGTTAGAGCTCAAATCAAAAGAGACAAAAGGAAAAGTGCTAGAGAGAGGTCCAGTATTCATTGAGGTATGGACCATTATTTGGTCTAAACCATAGGGGGATGAGGAGTTGAACCCTTCCCTTTGTTGATAAAGGGCAGGTTTAATATATATTAATTTTGACTCGAGAGTTGACCTAAAAATAGTTTCAATTTCCTTTATCTCTTTTAAATTGTTTCCATAAACAGTTAAGTAAAGGCCGAACTTAAACATTCTTTCTTGAGCAGTTTGCAATCTATCCCTTAAATCCTCTAAGTCCTGGTAAGCTATTTCTAGGGCTGGGTCCCTGATTAGTCCCTTTCCTCCTCTCTCCATAACTTCTGCCTGAACTTCAGTCACTCTCCTTCTTAATTGTTTTAAAATCATCCCTGTTTCAATAGGGTGAATATGAAAACTGATATCCATTGGTGTCTCCAAATTAATAATCGGAGAAAACCAGGCCGTACTTAAATACCGGGGGTAAGAAAAAATGAAAAAAGATTTAGCAAATCTTTTTCCTAATTTCAAATGATCTGAGTTGACAGTAATAGAGGAAGGAGCAATAATGTCTCTTGCTCCCATCGCCCTTGTTTCAAAAATTTTTTCTGGGATTTTTGTTTTTTTCCTTTTTAAAAAAGGTAACTTAATCATTGGATTAGCTCTGGAGGAATTTCTGGATAATAGCCGACTTCAGCTTCTTCTGGATGATACAAACTCCAAAAGAGTTCTATTAATTCAGAGGTATTTAAGGGAATACATTGCAGGCCACATCTTCTTAACCCCAAAGAAATAAACTCCATTCTCTGCCAGAGTTGAGATTTAGCTCTTTGAAACTGTTCCTCGCTTGGAGCTTTAGTGGTTGATTTTTTAAATAATCCTTTGGCTGATTTCATGCCCGGAATTTTAATTAAGGTAAAGGGGACAACAACAAAAAAGTTCTTGGCCATAATTGAACCACCAGCAATTAAATCTCTAATAAATTTTTGATATTCAGCAGTCTGGATTTTAAGCAATTCATTTTCTTGAGCTTTTTCTAAATCTTTTAGTTTATCTAAATAGCCGGTAATATTTAATCTTCGGGATTGAACAACAATTTCTAGGGAAAAATCTAAGGAATTTAAAAAATTCTGGAACTGGTAAATAGTAGCCTGCTGTTCTTCATCTGATTTCAAAGCAAAATTTTGAGAAGAAACCATAATCACCCCTCTTAAAGACTTGTTTTTCAAAACAACTACTCCTTCTTTGATCTGGTCCATTTCTAAAAATTGTTGAGTGGAAGCTCCTGGCATTTACTTAATTTGAGTTTCAATTTTAGTTCTTAGTTTTTTTAATTGGCTATTTTCAGCGATTTTTAAAGGAAGTTCTTCCTCTAGTTTTTCTCCTTTCTTCCTTTTCTCTTTTTTGAAAACAGTTATTGCTTGTTCTTTTTTTCTCCAGATATACATTTTGGGGGCAAGCTTAAATTTTAAAAAGTTTCCGATAATGATGGCTAAAGACCTACCACCAATTTTTAAAAAGGCAAGAGATAGCGCCCCTATGCCTAAAATAAAACAGGAAATTATAAAAAGATAAAAAGGTGCAGAAAAATAGAGGACAAAGCAAACAACTCCGGCCAAACCAATGTAAACAAACTGTTTAAAGGTAAAGGGACCGATAACTTTAGCTTCATACTCAATAAATTGGGGGACAGTAAAGCGCATATTATTCTATGGGTTCTCGGTAAGTATCTTTTCTTGGTGGAACTTTCGGTTTTTTTTCAGATGGTGATGAAATGACTTCAGGGGGTTTAGCTGGCTGGGTAATTTCTACTTTGTATAACTCTTCTAAGGCTGGTTTGATCGGATAGAAAATAAAGCGGTTGATTTCTTGAGCAACTTTTTTAGCGATATCTTTTTTGAGATCCAATTCTTTTTCTAAAGTTTCTCGAAAATCTTCTGGTGGCGAAACACCAACTAAAACTTGACCAACATAATCAACTATTTCCTCAAGATGTTTTCCGATTTCGTTTCTTTCGCAAATCTCACGAATATTATTTCCGGTTTCCTCAGCGAAAAGAGCATCCTTTAATTCTTGAGGAAGTTCCGCATAAAGTTTCCAGAATTGGTCTTTTGTGTATTTCGTCGTCATAATACTTGACAAAATTAAATTATAATGTATAATATGGGTAGTAAGAATAGGAGGTGCGCAATGCAATTCTTCCCAAGGTCTACCAAGAAACGTGGGAATATCGTCTCTGGAACTGTTCGGCGCGCTAAGGAAGAAGAATTTCTTCTGGAGCGGGAAAAAGGGCTCCAGGAAGATCTAAAGACTACAGCTGATAAGGTCGAAACTCTTCGGACAGAAGTAAAGAAGTGGTACGAAGACAACGAGAACAACCTTCTTCCTAGGAAAATAACAGCCGAGTATCCAGTAGACAGCCGATGAGAACGCCCCCCCCTATAAAGCAGGACCATCAAACGTCCTGCTTTTCCCTTTTATGAAGTTTTTTCCGGTTTCTTTTTGCCTGACACTTTCTTAGCTTGCTTTATGGTGCTTCCTACTTCTCTCATTTCTTCTTTGAGTTTATCTATGTGAGAGCTTAACCCTTCTGCCCTCTCTTTAAAGCCAAGAGCTTTGGCTTTTCTTAAAGCTCTATATTCATTGTCCATCTTCTCTATGCTGATTTTTATCTCGTTAACTCTATTTTCTAATTGAGGAATTGACGGTAGAGCTGCTGCTCTTTTTTCTTTTCTAACTTCTTCCAAAGCTCCTTTCACTGCTTCGGTGGCCAATTCTTCAGGTGTTAACCTTTCCCCCTTTCGTCTTTCTTGTAATTCTGTTAATTTAATATTTAATTCCTTGAACCCTTTTGCTTGTCTCTTCCGTAACTCTGTTCGTTCATCTGATGGTAACGCAGAGTAGGGTTTAGCTATTTCGGTCCTTAGCTTGGTCATTTGTTCTTGTAGTTTTGTTATCCCTTCTTCTGGGGTTGGTCTTTCTGGCGTTCTCGTGAATCTAGACCAATTTAACATTTCTCTACCAGCTGGGGTTCCGGAAGACCACCTAACTAATCTTGGATTTTCTTTTTCAACTCTCCTAAAATCTGTGTCAGTAAATCCAGTAACGTTGTTCAGCCCTTTGTTCTCATCCAATACAGCGCGTATAGTTTTCTCATTAAAGTTGTTTTGAAGGGCTTGCAAGTGGACTGAACTCATTTTCTGCATGGCTAGCTGGAAAGACTCCGACCTTAACCCAAAACCCTCACTTTTATCAACTCCGGTTATATCTCTTGGGTTTAGTGACCTAGCATGTAAAATCGCAGTTGCTTTACCTTCTGCTCCTGGTTGTCCTTTAATACTAAATTCGTCTTGTATTTTGTCTATCTCGTCTTGAATCTCTGTTGTCTTTCTTTCTATCTCTCCGGGGTCTTTAATCCCGGCTAATTCATATTTGAGCTTTATTTCCTTGGTCACGCTATTGGGAAGAGTATTTAGAACATTTCCAACCTCTTTTTTAAAATGAGTATCACCGGCAAATTTTTCGGCAAGAGCAACAGCCTTGTTTTTTTCTTCGTCAGAAGTGCTTTGGAGAGTACCCTTCTTTCCCATCCAGCTATAGACTTGGAGCTTATTTCTCTGTGAGAGGAGAGGGCTGTGGGCATAATCTGCTTGAGCCTGGGCGTCGTCTTCAATCCCTCGATCTCTCATTTCCTTATCAACATTAATTTTCTGCAATCTAGCAGCTTGTTTTTCAAGATAAGGTTTTGCAGCCATTTCCACTCCTCGAGTCGCCCAGCTCGTTGGTTTTATCCCCCATCCCAATGATGGTCTAATTTCTTTCCCACCAATCTTTGGCACACCTTTAGGTATTTTGAATTTAAAACCCGCTTTTCCCGCAAAGCTCTCCATCTTTTGGGCTACTTTGACCATGCCTCCTAACCCTTTAACTGCTAAGCCGGCAGCAGCCCCGCCGGTTGCAGCAACCAAGGCTACGCCAGCAGCCATTTTAAATCCTTTTTCTATTCCGCCGATGATCTGGTTTGCAGTAGCTGGCATATAGCGCCTGCTGAGCTTATATCCAATATGAAGTATCACTATGGAGACAAGGGGCACAAGCATCATGCCAAGAGTATTAGCAAGTTGGCTAGTAAAATTTCCAAAAACTACAGTTGAAGTGGCTACATTTGCTTTCTCAACCTCTCCACTAAGATCGAGGGTTTTAAAAAAACTCCCAATCTGAGTCTCTACCGAGGCTTCAAGAACCTTAAAAGAAAGAAAAAGAAAAAATCCAATTGGGATTGCTATAATTGACCACTTGATGAGTTCTTGCCACCATTCTCTGGCCAGTTTCCTACCAGCTGGTAGGACATAAAGAAGAAAAGCAAAAGGAGATAGGATCATTAAAACCCAGAGAGCTATAATCCGGACGACAAGCAAAGCCACGACTAGAAAATAAATCCAGGCAGAATATGCAAAAAAGGCAATTAAAACTATCCCAAGAACCAATGTTCCAATTATGTAACCAATTACATCCCAAATGTCGCCCATTTTTGTCATGATAGCAAATGAGTCTAAGAAATAATTCCCGATCATGCTCCAGATCATAACCGTACCCTCCCAGCCGCCTAAGTTTAAGAAAAAATTAGCTATAATATTTGATACATCAACAATAAAACCAACAATTACCGGGCTAAAATTAATTAAGAGAGCAACAATAATTAAAATGGGCAAAAGTTTTTTAGCTTCATATTCTTTTATTCTTAAAATGGTGGCTAAGCCAATAAAAACCAGAATCAGGGCAAAGCTCATATTGGCAAGATTCCGAGTAATTTCCCAGCCCGTTCGCACTACATCCACTTGGCTGGGGAGGATTGGAACGCTTAGGGCAATTACTTTTAACCAGCCCAAGATAAGAATAATTATGGTATATAGCACACCAGTTACCGCAGCAATTAGAGCTAAGGGTATTGCAGTCATAAGGGCAGCAAATCGAATGGGAAGGGAGACAACGTATTGGACAACACAAGCTGTAGCCTCCCCGGCTTTAGTCCAGGGGGCAATAGCATCGCAGTAGCCCTTACACGCCTGCCACATGAACCCTGCTGTTTCTGGGCCGTTTGTGGGTGCATCACACATCCCTGGTGATGCTTCAGCAGGAGATAAAGGCACTAAAGATAAAAATAACCCTAATCCTAAAATAAGGATTAGGGATTTTTTATTTTGAGAAAATAATTTAAGGATTCGCGACATTATATTAAGTTATTATACCAAGTTAAAAAATAATCTGCCACCACTTGCCGAAAACACCAATTTGATAGCCGAGAATAACTAAGACCCAATTGATAATTAGCCAGCCAAGAAAAATAATTCCATAACCAATACCCGCTGATTTTAATAATGATTTTACCTTAACCATTGTTTGGGGAGCGCCCATTGAGAAATAATAAATTACTCCAGTTGCTATAGCTAGCAAAACTAAAAGAATTAACCCTAATCGCCATAAAACAAAATTAAGAACATTATTTATTAGTAAAAAGATATGTTTAAACTGGCAGGGTTTTCTTTCGTCCCAGGGGGTTTCTTCAGTATCGCAGTCCCTATCGCAAGGGACTAATCCTTTTTCGCATTGGCCTTGAACCAAAGTAAAATGCCAAGGGCCAGCTAACTCACTGGTTTCTTGGCAATTACTATCTAAACAAGATTGAACCCACCAGGTGTATCCGCCTAGTTCTAGCTCGCCAGTAGAGATAAAAGTAGAATTGCCAGAGACGGGAGTCAGGGGAATTTTCTCTTTTCCTTGGTAGTCAACTTTATATTGATAATATTTAGCTGTTCCTTCCCATCTGAGATGTCTTTCATAGGTTAGAAATTCACCATTATTTTCTGGGTTAGGAGCGGTGGGAGGAGAGAGCTCAAAAGTTTCAAATTTCCACAGAGGACTCCATCCTCCGCAAAAATTTCCCTCTTCATCAGCGCAACTTCTGACTCGCCAAGAATAAGTAGTTTTCGGTTTGGGGTGTTTTTTATCAGGATCGTACTCAATATTAATTTCTGAAGAGGGAGGGTTTCCGAAAACCCCTCCTTCAAAAATTTGATTTCCTCCATAATATACTTCGTATTTATAAAATTTAGCTCCATCTACATTTTCCCAATCTAGTTTGATTGGAATAGAAACATCAGAAGCGTTAGGGGTTGGAGAATTAAGCTGAGGAGGAGCTCCAGTTGTTTGAAAATTCCATTCGTCGCTCCAATTTTCTTCTTCACATTGTTCCCCTTCAAAATCCCAACAGGGCTTAACTCGCCAAGTGTAAGGAGTGTTGTATCCTAAATAATCCCAAAAAATACTAGGTGAAACATTAATAAAAACAGTATAAGAATCAAGGATGTCAATAATTACGCCCTCTTTTTTTATTTCATAATAATAAGAAAAAGCATTAGGCACTTCTTTCCACTTTAAGAGACTGTCAAAATTCACTATTGGAATTCCATTTGAAGTTTTTGGAGAAGTTAATTCAGGTTTAGCCAATTTGCCAACCGTAGTGAAAATCCATTGCTGGCTAAATTCTGTGCATTGGTCAGTAATTAATTCTTTTCCCACACAATCTGTCCCACACTTAGTGCCGTCTTTATTAAGACAAGTTGCAATTTTCCATTCATAGGTTGTATCTTTTGTAAGAATATATTCTTCGTCAAGACGTTCAGAAGCGAGGGCGCCATTTTGTTTAGTTATTAACCAAGGATAGTATGGGTCCCCATCTTTATAAGTTTGGATATAGTAAGATTGAGCTTCTTCAACATCGCACCAGTCAAAAGTAACTAGAATTGAAATATTTTCTGCCCCTCCTTCTCCTCGCCAGTCAGGGTCAAGGGGCAAAGCAGGTTCAGGAGTTAAATTAGTGCTGAAGTTCCAATTCCTTTCCCCGCCACAATTTTGTCCATCTATACTACAGCAAGCTTTGGC
>SDBU01001741.1_pt1 | contig 30177 bp, 55 predicted proteins | sample 2277071 | NCBI WGS metagenome assembly SDBU01 (sample SAMN10397929, study PRJNA504765) | marine sediment metagenome | isolation source: marine sediment core GS08_GC12, 126 cmbsf | place: Arctic Ocean: Gakkel Ridge, Loki's castle | collected 2008 | reverse complement strand
GCTCTCCTGAATGTATGGAATTTGCTTATGCGATTCTTGGGTATTGGTGGTGGTGCAAGAGGTGGAGGCCGCGTGCAACCGTCAGGAAGAGAATTACCAGGACCAGGGCCATTGGTAACTTCAGCTTATGCAGCACAGGTTTATGGAGTGCAAGAACTTCAAGCTGGCGGCATAATCAGGAGACCAACTTTAGCTATGCTTGGTGAAGCTGGACCAGAAGCGGTAATTCCATTGAGAGGTGGTCAGCCGGCTATAACAAATATCATCCATGTTTATCTCGGGGGGGATGAGGTGACTGATCTGGTGTTAGACCGGGCAATAGGAAGGGTTCAAATGCAAGGAGGTTTGTAATGGCTGTAGGGCAGATTAATTCAACTTTTGAATGGAATGGGAAACCCCAGAATGGAGCAACGGCTAAACTATGGCAAAGATACGTCTTCTATACCGAGGCTGATAGCGGGGATACAGTTCAGGACAATCCTCTATTGATAGGTAGTGTTATAGTTAATGTTGTTGCTGGCGGCACATTTGCAGCAGGCGACTTAATCAAGGTTGAAAATGAGCACATGCTGGTTATCTCGATTGCTGCCAACGCTCTAACAATCCAGAGAGGCTATGACAACACGGCTCCCGCCCAACATGTCCAGACTACAGTTATATATGATTTGACCCAGGCTGACCCTGACCAGGATGATGCCGAGCCAGGCGCTGGACAACAAGGGGCTTCGGTTACAACTGGGGTTACTTATGGCGGAGATGGTGCTTATCGTTGGACTGATGTTCCTGACGGTGAGTATTTTGTGTCCGTTGAATATGATGGTCATAGGGCTTGGTTGCATGCAGCGGTAGAATCTCGGAATACTCTTTCTCAAATCCTAAAATTAGCTGGTGATTTGCCATATCGGGGAACAGATGCGATTGAGAGACTTCCTAAAGGGGCTAACGATGAATACCTGAAACTAATTGCTGGTTTACCAGTATGGGCTGTTGTGCCAGGAACAGGAATAGCTAATTCTAAAGTAACTACAAGTACTAGACTCCTAAATGCAGCCTCAGGTGATGTTGGCTACGTTGGAGTCGGTTTTGTTCCCCATTGCCTATTTGCCTTTGCATGTATTGCTGATTCTGAACATGCTAGTTGGGGTTTTTGCGATAATACGTTCACTTCTGGTGGTTTGGATGCCAACATAGTAGGTGGTGAAACAGTTTTTGATGACAATACCCAGTTAATCCGAGTGTATGACAATTCGGGTACACAAAGCGCAATAGTTGACAGTTGGGATGCCGATGGCTTTACGCTCACATGGACTCATGTTGCTGCCGGTGGAGCTGTCAATATCCAGTTGATATTTTTGAGCCTGAAATAAGGAGGTTAGAATGACAAAGGGATTATGGGTAATATACCGAAAATCGGATAGTGAGATAGCCTGGACATATTTAACCAATGATTACAAGGATAGAATACCTGTGCCTTTTCCTGTCACCATGGAAGATTATATGCTTGGAATACCAGATAAGAAGCCAGATGGGGAAACACCTCTAGGGGGAATTCCAGAGGATTATGCTTCAATAGAAGTAAACGACCAAAGTATAATAGCAGCCTTTGAAGCCTCGACTAATAATCAGGTCGTGAATGGTGAATTGGTAACAGGAGAGCCAACACCGCCACCTATTCCACAACCACCATCCTCAACCCATAGAGCCGAACTTATAAGTGTTGATATTCAGGCCGAAAAGAAGGCCACTGTCAAGAGAATCTGGGAGGAGAGGAAATATCTTTACGATTGTTTTATTACTGAGAATATCAAAGACCAGTGGGCTCAAGGGGATATTTCAATAGGCGATATGATGCTGGTGGAATTTATGGACAACGACCCAATGTCCCCTGTAGTTACCGCCTGCTATTGGAGAAGATAAGATGCCTGGAGAATTTAGACATGAAGATGTAGGCACTGAACTATACCGGACTGAATACGAAGGGATAAACGCCCATAAGCTCAATAACGGAGTAGAGGGTGACTTTGTTTATTGGGATAATACCGCCAAGACATTTCAGAGGGTAGCCCACGCTTCCGATATTGATGCCCATATGAGCGATTTTTACCAGACTCTAAGAACAGGTTTTTACTTTGACTTTGACTATGCGAGTTATGCCGCTGCTGGTGTCTTAGTAGCTAACCATCTTTATGCTGTCCCAATAGTTCTCCCTCGTGCTATGACGTTTGACAGGATAGCCATTCACGTTATAGTTGCTGATGCTGGTAAAGTGGCTAGATTGGGTTTCCACGCAGACGGTACTAACCTTTATCCTGGTGCTTTAACTTTAGATGCGGGTGAAATAAGTGTCAATGCAACTGGTCTGATAGCTGCTACTATCAATCTAAGTCTTGGTCGGGGCGTACACTGGCTGACTTTAGTTACTGATGGTGTCCCGCAGGTAAGAAGAAGGGATGCTGCTCCTACGGTATTGGGATTTGAAACTGTCTTACAGTATTACTCAGGAGGCTGGGATGTAGCTCAAGCCTATGGTGCTTTACCTGACCCGTTTACTGTCGGTGGGGTAGTATTCTCCACTAATACTGCACCCAATATCAGACTCGGACTACGTCTAGCATCGTTGGATTAAGGAGGAAGATATGTCAGAAATAAGATATGACACAGTCTATGATTACCCCAAAGATATATCTGCCTCAGAGAAAACAGTCGCTAACGCTATCGCCAATGGTTGGATTAAATATGAATCTTTTGAGGTTTCCGATGAGGAATTACAAGCGGAAGCGGATGAGCGAACTATCGGTGAATTATCGGCTCCAGACAGGATATTAAAATCTTCCGAGACTGCCAAGTTGATACAGGCTATGGCCAGGCAAAGGAGATAACCATTGCCGTTTCCTTATATATTTCCATTCTTTTTTGAGGATACCAAACCGTATCCCGTTCCTTTCCTGAATGTAGAGATTGATGGTGCCTCCGTTCTTATTCAAAAAAGAACGATGCGCTTACATTCCGAACTCGGACAGCGTGTATCAACTGCTCAATTTACCATCGTGGGTGAGGAAACATGGTCTCCACCTTCCCTGGCTTGTGCTCCAGTGAATGCTATCGGAGGTTTTACTCGCCCTTTTAACCTGAGTGAATGTATAATTGACCGGCACCCTGTACCTTTTATAGATTGCGCCATAGCCCCAGTAGTAGCTATAGGGGGCGAGAGTTCCTATATCGACCATTTCTTTGGCGGATTCTTAGCTGAAGTAGAGAAAGACAAAATAGGGGTGGGTGATGCAAGAGTCCTTTATCATTGCAAGGCTCAGGACTATAATATTCTTCCCGTGAGGTCACCGTTAGTTACCGAGGCATATGTTGCCCAGACAGAGCAACAAATTCTGGATGACCTATTTGGTACTTATCTACCTGAAATCGACACATCTACCTATGTAGAGTCATCAGGTGCGACGTATACCCTGGATTGGACTCGGAGATTTTTGAATGAGTGTGTAGAGGAACTAGCTGGCATAAATGAAAAGCAATGGTTTATCGACCACGAAAAGTTCCTCCATTATTTTACTCCCGTAACCACAGCAGCACCTTTTATTTTATCGGATGAGCCATCCCTGTCAGCCCGGGTCGGCTATAAAAATATCCGACATCCCGAAAACATTATGGGGTTAATCAATCGAGTAACAGTGGTTGGAGACCCGTTGGGCCCGATAGTGGTTACCAGAACGAGTGCCGCCTCTTTTGCTCTATATGGTAGATATTTTGATGCCAAGTATGTAGATGAGAATATCGATACCGCGAACTGGGCTAATGATGTTGGCGATGCGATATTGGCTGAGAACGAATATGCGAAAGTTACCGGTAAATTGTTCTGCTACCAGGAAGGACTTATAAAGGGACAGAAAGTCCGCATTATAAATCACTTCAGAAATATAGATGCTTTCTACCTCATTCAATCAATCACGATGACAATGATTAGCGCTCTTCAGGAAAAGATAGATATTGAATATGGCGATTATAAGCCCCGACTCACAGACCTTTTACTCCGGATAAGCAAGGAAGAGAGGAAGGAATGAATGAAGAAGCAAACACCTAAGAAACCTGAGAAGCAAAAAGACCAGATTTCAATGATGTGGGATATGCTGTTTAACGGATTAGTCCATCGTCTTGATTGGCAGGATAAAAAGCTTGCCTTCATCATAGCTCTGATAACTCTACTAATAGCAGCGATGGGAATTATAATCGCTCTCGTTGCAAAGTTCATATTCGGCATCTAACCACAACGCCCTTCAGTAGCCCTCAAATCGATATTCAGCCTGTTAAACCTTCAATGTAGTGATTGCTACTAAGCCCCCGAAAGGGGGTACTTTTTTTATTCCCTGAATTATTTTAGTGGCAAGGGTTAAAATAGTTGTTTAACCCCTTGACAGCGGTTAAACTATCGTTTATACTGAGAGTATCAAGTAAAGGAGGTTAGGAGAATGTTCAAAATCGAGGGATTTGCACAGGGGCAATGGTATGAACTCCCAGGAGAGCCAGGGTATAACGAATTTCAAACAGAAGAGGAAGCAGCGGCTTTAATACCACAACTAGCTAGGGATATGGACAGTTCCGAGGACGGATTCCGTGTAGTAGAGGAATAGCCAGAAACCAGGGCTAGTCCCTGGTCTACCGAAAGGTACTGATGAAGGCTAAATAATAGGAAGAAATAGATGGGATATAAACAGCAGTTAGAAAAATTAAAGAAGAGGGATACCAAGCTCTACCAATATCACCTGGACAATCCCTTAATCAGTGTCCGGGATTTGGGGAAGATATTCAAAATCAGCTACGCCCGGGTTAGCCAGATTCTAAAGGCTATGAGGTCTAAGGATAATGAGCAAGGATAACCCCACAAACTACCCTGAGAAGCTGTCAGGTCAACGAGAGAGCCTCTTAAAGCGTATTCCTAGGGTAATCTATAGGGGGATAAAATGGACATAAGTGAAACCTATATCGTAGATATTCCCCTATTTAATGGGAGGTTTGCCATTACAAAGGAGGGGCAAGTAATTAGAAAGCCATATAGTTCACCCTACAGGCGCAAAATCAATGGGGAGACTGCTGTAGTACCTAGGTTTAAAAACCAGAGGATATTGAAGCCTATCCACCACAACGGGTATGTTTATTATTATTTGTGCAAAGGATATGAGAGAAAGTTTATCGGGTTGCACAGACTTATGCTTTTGGCGTTCACCCCACTTGTAAACCCCGACAGATTCTATGTCAATCATCTGAATGGTATCAAAGATGACAATCGTTTGGAAAATCTTGAATGGGTTACACCAAAGGGAAACTCAAGGCATGCACAAAAGAATGGGTTTTGCCAAAGGAAACTAGATTTTGATTACGCTGATATTATTAAGAGGCTTTATTCTACTGGGAAATTAACACAATACGAAATAGCAGAGGCATTTGGGGTTAATCAATCTACTATCCAAGGAATCATAGGGGGGAAATATTATGGATACTAGTCCCGAATATATACACCAAAGTGATTGTCCTGAGATACAGGAAAAGTGGGAACCTAAGATAGGTGATGTCATTTCTAGTGGTGATGGCATAGAAATCATTGGTAGTATTCTAATAGTTTCGGACCACCAAGCGACAAAGGGTGGATATGATTATGATGACTTTTACTTTGACTGGAAGAAAGCTATCTGGCTACCGAGACAAGCCCAGCTACAGAAGCTATATCTTGATGGTATGCCAGGTGGGACTTATCAGAAGATAGCGACTTTAGCGGAGGTGTTTCACGACTTCTACGAAGAGCATGGGTATCCTGTTTATGCCACCTCAATGGAGCAACTCTGGTTAGGGTTTTATATGTCTGAACACTTCGGGAAGGTATGGTCAGGAACAGAGTGGGAGGTATAAAATGGTAGAACCGACTAAAGCACAGATGCAAGAGTTTTGGGGGAAGTTTAGGTTTAAGCACCCTACGCCAAGGCAAGCACCGATGGCTCGTGATGTTAATGAGTGGTGGTTATATCCAGATGGGGATATACTCGTTGAGCTACCACCCATAGACCTCAACAATCTCTTTTTGTATGCGGTGCCTCTTGTTCTCAAGGTGCTTGGGAAGAGAGGATTTATCCCACCCATAACGAAACTATTTCAGCTATGGTACGACAAATTAGTTACTATTGCCGGAGACAGTAGTGATGTTCAATACGCTGCTCTCGCTCTATATGGTGTCTGCGATGATTGTACCGATAGCAACTGGGCAGACCAAAGGGCTGGTGCTGCTAACGCTACGGACAAGTGAGATGAAGAAATACTTTCACGAATTAACAGAGGGAGAGTTCAATAACTTACCTAAAATGACGTGGGGAGAATGTGCCGAACGATACCCACAGCCAAAATGGTGCAAATATCCAGAGGCAGTTTGTGGAGATATGGGATGCTTGTCTCTGATGGCATTCTGGGTTACAGAGGATTCCTGCAAAGATTGTGAATATTATAATCCTGCGGTGAAGGAATACAGATAATATATACTGAAAGGAGGAAAAGTGATACGCTTTGCAACTAACAATGACTTATTAAATATAGACGCATTAAGAAGGGCTAACCAGGAAGCGGTCGGCTTTGTTCCCTTTAGTAAGTTTCAGTGGCATATTGAAAATCGCCCTGGAACTATCTGCGTACTATTGGAAAATGATGAAGTTGCAAGCTACATCTATTGGACTACTGGAATACCTGTATCAAAAATACAACACTTAGTAACAAGTGAGGAATGTAGGGGCAAAGGATATGGAAAACAGCTTCTTAATTATGCAATAGAACTTATGAGGGTTCCCAATAGATATGGGGTTGCTTGTCGGTGTAGAGTAAATCTGCCAGAGGCAGTGAAGTTTTGGATTGCCTGTGGATTTGAGGTGATAAGAGAAGAAAAATCAGGCAAAAGGGGCAACCTATTGCGCCTCTATAAAGAATTACAGCCCAGTACTATACCACCCGAAGAATTAGTGAAGGAGAAGTTTCGTGGCGGTGGGCAGCGTAAAGGATTTAAACTTATAAGGGCAATGAAGTAGACTATGAAACTACTAACTGACCTATATTTTAGTACGGATAGATAAGGGGGAATAATGCGTACTGAGGGAGACTGGATAGTCCAGACAGATAAAGAAACTATTTGCCGTGAGGGTGCTAGAGTTGCCCGTGCTTATGACCCAGAATTCCCAGAAAAAGTAACTAAACAAACTGAAGCCAACGCCCACCTCATAGTCGCTGCTGTCAATGCCTGTAAGAAAATAAACCCTGAGAACCCTATGGCAGCAGCAGAGGCTCTACCTAAGTTTTATGAGGCAGGTGTAATTGCGCTTGGCTTTTTAGTTGTCCTTGATACAAAGGCATCACGGGAAGTCGCAGATATTGTTAGACAAGCCCTGGCAAGGGGGGAATGATGGCAGTCTGCTATAAATATAAAGGACTTCTAATAGCCAAAGAAATACCAGGGGCTTATGGAGAGATTAGGGTATTCTGCCCTTACTGTGGTGGCCGTGCATATCCGGACAAGCTAGGAATAAACACCTGCCAGTTATGCGGGGATGATTACATAGAGCCGTATCCTCACTGTGCGGCGTGTCACGGAAAGATTGTGTGGATGGGTGCGGAATTTAAGTGTATCAACTGCGGACTCGAACTAGGGGCGAAGAAAAATAGAACAAAACCAGAGATAGGCAGGTTAAAGCCAGGGGGAGGACATCAATGAATAGGGAATTAAAGTTTAGAGCTAAAGAACTAGCTACTGGAAATTGGGTAATCGGTAGTCTTAATCCGCAAGGTAATGAGATTTCTTTGGCTGTGTTCTTTGCTAATATTCTAACTGATAGATTTGATATACAAACACTTGGGGAATACACAGGTCTCCACGACAAGAACGGCACTGAGATATATGAGGGGGATATTCTCAAGACGAGTACTGGTAACGAGCAAGTTTTGTGGGACAGCAAAGATGGATTATGGGGTTTTGATGACCGCCACCCTTTGTATTTTGCAGATATAAACCAACGGGAAGTCATCGGCAACATCTATGAGAATCCTGAGCTATTGGGGAATAAATGCAAATCACCTTAGATGATGCAAAGGATATGCTCAAACGCTTCCTTGAGTTTAATGGCCGCTCACCAGAAAATAATGCTAAGTGGTTATGGGAGCATCTATCTGAATATGGTCAATACTCTTACGAGGAAGGATACACCGATAAGAGGGATGAATAAAGGAGGGAAGTATGAGTAATGCACTTATGAGAGGTAGAACACTTGACCCAAAAGCCGTTAAGGCTGCTAGGGAGTGGCGGTATGTCTAGGCTTGATAGCCATTGGAATAACTAAAATATATCTGTGGAGGAGAAGTAAATGATTAAATATAGGGACAATACATTCGATAAAATACGAGACTTTGATTGCATTACTCTATCTTTTGGTTATAAAGAGGGTGGTGGTTTCTTCACACATCTACCAATATCTGACAAGAAATATCGAGACGCACGACTAAAGCGTGGACGAGCTATGCCTGACAAAGTAGAGGTCAAGGTATCGTCTAAAACCACGGATTTCATTATCACCGACGATTGGCGAGGGGAAGAAATTGTTACTATTGATAATGAACATAAGCAAGAAATAGAATATGCTATCAAGAAGGCAAGAGAGTATGGACTGCTGATTGAAACTTAACGCTAACAGTAACAGGGGAGGAGAATAAAACAATGATTGAGGATGTGAAGAAGATATTAGTAGCTGGTTTGATAGATTACCACAGAGAAGCAGACAGCCATCCAGGCAACCATGCTGAAACTGTAGCAGATTTAATGATAAGAGGCATTAAGCTATTTGAACCTAAGTCTGAGTTCATACCCACTTGTGGAATATGTGGAGGAGCGATGTCTCACAATCCACACCCTAATGCAGGGAAGCCACCTGATTATGTAGAGATAGGGACTAGGGGAGTTTGTATACCTTGCACTTGTAAATCTCGGCATAAATGGGCAGAACGAGCAACAAAAGCTGAGACTGAATTAGCTAAGTTCATTGGTGCAAAGCCTGATGAGAGTTCTAGGTTGCTTAAAAACTCAGAGGCGTGTGATGCAATAAACAGGGGAACAGACCGCTTCTTAAAAGAGTATGTGGATAATTCTCAATTTTATCCAGAACGAGAACGAATGAGGTTTGACTCTATGGCAGAAGCCCAACGAGACCTGACAGCCTCTATAAAGGATGCTTACTGTACGGGTTTACTTAATAAGAAGGATGATTACCACAGACTCCAATTACAAAGAAAGGATAAAGAGTGCCAGGCTAGGATGGTACGGATATTCAAGAAGATTGAAGAGCACAAAGTAATAGAGACACGCATTGAAAATAAAATATTTGTTGATGGCGAACCCAATGCAATAATTTTCACCAAAGTTGGTTTTGACTATGTAAAAGAGCAGGCTCTGAAGCAGGAGGGAATAGATGTATAGACCCCTAACGTCAATCCAGAGGGCACGGGAGTTCCTCATACTGCTTTATCAGACCGAGCCTTATATATTTACCGGGGAGATTTGCCCAAATTAAAAAGGAGGAATATTTTGAACGAGAAAGGACATTGTAAGCACGGAGAATTTGACCTTATGGTAGGATGCCCTCAATGTATGGCTGAGAGAGCTGGTGCAAAAGCAGAGGATGTTGCTATTGCCTTTGGCATTGATGGGACGACCGAACCAGTAAAAGCACTGGCCCTAAGACCCGGGGAAGACGTTGAGGTTAGGAGTTATCACACTGAGGCCGTGAAATTCCTGGAGAGTGCCGAAGCCCGGGTTATCAAAGACGAAAATGGCCTTAAGTCGGCGGTAGATGACCTGAACGCTATCGGCAGACTCGAGAAGGCGATGGAAGCCAAGAAAAGAGAAGGTCTTGACCCTCTCAAGGAGCAGGCAGAAGCTATCAGAGAAACCTACAGCACACTGATGGACCCAGTATTCGCAGCCAAGAAAATCACCAAAGATAAGATGCTGGCTTATGACCAGGAGCAAAAACGGATACGAGCTAAACAGGAAGAAATTAACCGCCTACGAGAAGAGGCTGCGGAAGTACAATCGGAGCTAGATGGCGAACCAACTGAGGCGGTTGATCTGGTAGAGGTACAACCGAAGGAGCAGAAGTCCACATATACCAGCCAGGGCGGGGCCGGCACGACAGACCATTGGAAGTACGAAGTTTTCGACTTTGCCTTATTGGATGATGCCTATAAAGTTGAGGATAAAGTTATGCTCGGTGATACTGCCCGCAAATACCACGACACGAAGCAAGTACCTGGAGTCAGATTTTACAACGAACCCATTATAAGTCGGAGGGGATAGTATGAAACTGAAAAAAGGAGGTGCAGTAAATGGAAATCACAGTCAAAGAGGCAAAGGTAATCAGTACCGGAACAAATAAAAACGGGGATTGGGAACTTGTAAAGGTAACTTCTGAAGACGGTACGGAATATACAACCTTTGACAAGAAGGCAAAGCATCTTGTCCTTGGAGCGGTAGTCGATATTGGTGATGTTACTCTCAAAGAAGGCAATAAGAGAAGTTTCAAGGAATACACGGTGAAGTCGGTGCCTGCAACTCCCGCTTCCCCCGTTGACAGTGGCGACCAAATGAATAAAGAGGATTGGGCTAAGAAGCAGCGTATAGAGCGAGAGAGTATTGAATCCCAAGTGGCGGTTAAATGCGTATTCAGCTTGATAACTGCTATCATGGAGAGTGATAAAAAGGTAGTCGAGATCAATGAAGACTTGAAGCGGATTGCCCCAAAAGCCCTTGCGTGGTGTGAAGCCAAGATAGAGGCTACTATGCCAGCCAAGGAAGCTAAGACAACACCCAAAGCTACAGAGGTTGAGCAAGCATCGCCACCCGGTCCCGGAAACGAAACACCCCCTGCAAACAATATTGACACTGATTGGCTTAGTGAGACACTAGGAATAATACGTTGGAGTGAAACTACGGCTCTGACCTGGATGAAAGCCAACTTGAAGGTTGAAGCTATTGGTCAATTACTAGATGTCTGCAATTCCCTACCGGCTGAGAAGTTGCAGGAATTTTGCCAGAAGCTACAATCACTGAGAGAAGCAGCAGGCAACTAAATCAACTATGAGAAAGGAGGTGAAATATGGATACAGGAAGCGCAACCAACGAGTCTACTATCTTGGGTTTGAGTCTTGAGATAAAGGAACATCTGAACAAACTCCAATCTATCCTAGACGAACGCTTTGTTAGAAATGAGGCGACTGAAAAGATAGTGACAGATAGACCTCAGTTTCCTAATATACTGGAAGAAGTTCTTGAGAACCTGAAAGATGATAAGGCACACATAGCACGCATAACCAGCTTTTTCTCAACTGATGTATTGCCGAAAATCAATTAGAACGTTATGAAGAAAGGAGGCTTTAATAGAATAGAGAATAGGCTGGTGTCCTGTATATCGGTCTATGAGAAGTTCGCTGGCGGTTGGCTAAGCCTACGGCTCGCGGACAGAGATGGAAACTGATAGGCAGTATAAGACCGAGCCAGACGTGGGGGTGCAATAGGAAAGTTAAATGGTGTTGTCCTCAGTACACCTGCCCCCACAAGGTTGCCAGCCACTCTCTAACCGTGAGGCGAGAGCCACGTGTAAGGCAGAAATAGTTTGGGCAAGACAGTTCTACTGGCTGGTAACAAGCTCTGTGGGGTGCCAATGAAGGGATAAATGACTACAGTTAAAATGTCGTAGCCATCCCCACAGAGTCCCTTGCCTAGCTGGAGAGTAGGATGCCACCGAGTATGGCTGAGGAAATGGCTGAAAGGGAACAGGCTCCGGCTAGGCAAGGGGAGTAGAAAGGAGGAATAGTGAACAAGATACTATGGACGCTGATTAGTGTCATTATTGTGCAGGGAGCAGTTATTATATGGTTCATATATTTGCTTAGTAAAGTTTCGGGGGAGTAGAAAGGAGGTAGATATGGAGCAGTGGAAGCCAATGAAAGCTGACCTGCAAGAGGTTAGAAGAGGTATGGATAAAATAAGAGATGGCTTAGTGCAAAATGCCAAAGAGGCTGCTGCACGTGGGTCGAGATTACCAAAAGATTGGAGAAACAGGATATTTAGGAGGTAGATATGACACAGGACAAACAGGCGTTGAGGGAGAAGATAGCCCAAATGTTTAGAGATGCTAGGCATAAGTCAATTATGGAAATGCCTGCACCCGATGAATTAGCTGACTAAATCCTAGCTCTCCTTCCAGCTAGAGAGGAAATAGAAAGACAGGAGCGGGAGAGGATAATAGCTTACATTGAAAAGTTACTTAAATATAATCCTATTAAAACCGTGGCACTCCGTAGAGAACTGGGTAAATTCATTAACGCCCTCAAAGATAAGGAGTAATGATGAAAGAGACCGGTATAATAATGTCAGGTGACCATCCTATCAAGGTACTTGATGGTACTAAGACTCAGACACGTAGGACTTATGGCTTAGAAAAAATCAATGAGAATCCTGATAGGTGGGAATATATACGAACTAATAATGATGGGAGGTTTCTCTTTTGGGCCGTGGCTGATGACCCTGAGCCAGATGTGGAAAAGAGAATTAAACGAATCAAGTGCCCCTATGGTGGAGTAGGGGATTTGCTGTGGATGAGGGGGACTTTCTCCTACATTCAAGGCGGTAAGATAGTTCACGACTTTGGGGTGAAGTATCAGGCAGACCATAAGATTAACTGGTGGAAAGATAATGAGGGGATAATGAACTATCCAGTCTCTCCAATCAACGAGAAGAATAGACCCTCAATCCACATGCCACGCTGGGCTTCCCGTGCTGACCTAGAGATAACAGGGCTCAGGGCTGAGAGGCTGTGGGATATAACTGAGGAAGATGCTAAGGCTGAAGGACTTGTATATCACGAAGGGTTTTCTATGTGGCATACATCTCCGACTTCACTGGTCTTCGGGCACCAAGTAGCCTTCAAAAATCTGTGGGACTCCCTCAATGCCAAGAAGTATCCATGGTCAAGCAATCCCTGGGTATGGGTAATATCTTTTAGTAGAGGGAGTTAAAGGAGGTAGATATAAGATGCATTTACTAGATGCCGCTGCGTGGTGTACCGATTGCGATTGGACGACAGAAGGTAAAAATGCTATGGGAAATGCCGCAAAGCATAATCAAAAAACTGGACACTGTACTATGGTAGAGCTTTATTTTAGCCAAATCTTCGGTGACCCGACACAAAGCAGGTTAAATAAGGAGAATAAACCTTAGCCCTTCAATAAGAGGGTAAAGGAAAGAGACATATATGCTAGTGGAAATATATAGACTTTGGAAAATTTACTATTCTGCTATTCCTAAACCATTATGGACTGCAACGGATAGAATAGGGCTAGATAAAGATATTTATTCTTATGAAGGATTGGAAGCTATTAAAGACTATATAGATGAAGAGATGCGACGTAAATCAGATGATGCGTTTACGACTGGAAGTGAGTAACTTAGCCCTAAGAGGGGCTACTATAGGGAGGTGAGATGAGAAGATATAAATGCGGTAATTTGAATATGCATTGGTATCAAGACGGCGATACATGTGTTTGTGGGCAGATTCCACAAGAGATGTTTTTTGCTACTAGTTGCTCATGCGGAATTGGGGTTGTGAGGACGCCTGTTCATAGTCCAGACTGTGCCTATGTCGCTTGGGCAAATAAAAGAAACTATTGGGTGGCAGAGAACACCACAGAGCCAGAACTAAGCCTTATGCATGTAAGGTCAAGTGAGTATTATCGAGATTGGAATGCGGTTTAGCCCTTCAATAAGAGGGTATAGGGAGGTGAGTAAAGTAATGTTTTGCAAACTAGGGAAGTACTCTATTCACCTTCATCGTAGCTATCCTGAGTCAGCATGGTTGCTTGGAGTACATTACCAGAAGTACTTTAATGCAGGAAGCAATTACAAGCCAATGCTGCAAGGCGTGAAGACCGGAAAGAACGATATGCTGTTGCCAAACATTACGGTTTCTCTGCTGCTGAAGCAGCAATCCTTATGAATTGGAAGGTTGAACACATGACAAAACTAGCAGGAGAACGTGGTTATTTAGCACATTACACCCGCAAGGATTAAAAATAAATGGCTAGACCTCAATTAGAAGATGGGCATACCCGGATAGCGAATGAGATACTGGAACACCTAATAAAGATGCACTTATCGTCAAATCAATGGCAAGTGCTCTTGTGTATTATTCGTAAGACCTATGGCTTCCATAAGAAAGTTGACTATATTGCTAACTTTCAGATAGTGGAAGCCACTGGTTTATGCAAGGCCGTGGTATCAAGAACACTTCATTGTTTAAGCGATATGAAGCTCATAGACCGGAAGGGGAAGTTCATCGGATTTCAAAAGGATTGGGAAAGCTGGCAAATGTTAGCAGTATCGCTAACTTCTGAGACTATCGAAACTCATATATCCAAGCGACAAGAAAGGCGTATCGTTAGGTCCGATGGCTACATAGGTATATGGCGAGGTTCCGTTGAGCCAGAATTCCAGAGCATGGCTACAAAGCAAGGATATATCCTGGAACACCGTCTCATAATGGCACGGCTACTGGGGCGTCCTCTTGATGCTTGGGAAGTGGTACATCACAAAGGAACTAAATACCCCCTCGGCAGTCTGGAAGATAAGGGAGATAACCGGGAGGAGAATCTGGAGTTACTACCTTTACAAGCAGCTCACATGCCTTCTATCTTGGCGCAGCAAAGAATCAAAAAATTAGAGTCAGAGTTAGCAGAATTGCGAACAATAGTTGACGGCGACGAAAGTAAGCAAAACAGTCACCCAAAGTTAGCAATTCAGTCAACAGAGTTAGCAGAATCGTCAACAAAAGTTAGCAGCCCTGCTGTCGCACAAAAGATAAAAGATACTATACAAAAGAAAGGTATATATATAATACTCTTTGACTTATGGAATTCTTTAAATATTTACATCCATAAGAAACTCACTAGTGATATGAGCAAAGTAATTGATAGTGCGCGGAGTGATTACAGTATAAAAGAAATAGAACAAGCCATGCGGAATTATGCTGAGATTGTAAAGGGTGCTGAGTATTATTTTAATCACCGGTGGACAATGGCTGAGTTCTTGAGCCGGCGGAATAGCAATAACATTGAAAGGTTTTTGGATTTAGAAACAGCAAAATCAAACTTTAAAAAGGAGGCAGGCCGTGGAACACATAGGCGAAACCCTAAAGGACTTGAAGGGGCAAAACAAGGGGGAAGCCTCGGAGATAGCATCGGAAAACCTCTCGACTGAATATGATTGCCCTCTTTGCCGTGATATTGGTTGGGTGTATCCACCTGGGAGTATAGGGAATACAATCAGATGCAAGTGCAAACAAGAAGAGGATAGTCGAAGAAAGGCCGAATGGGTACTCAAATTTTGTAATCTTCCCCCAGCTACTGAAAGGATGACGCTAGAGAATTTTGAAGTTAGACCAGGCCTTGAGGAAGCACATAAGGCTGCTTGTGAAATGGCTGACAGTAATGGTGAGGGTTGGTTGACCCTTCTATCGAAGAGAGACCGGGGGAAGACACATCTAGCAGTAGGAATATGTCGGCGCTGGCTTGAACGGGGGAAAGCGGCTCGATATGTCCATGTGCCCCTAATGTTGGAGGAATTAAGAGAGGGCTACGATGATAAGGATCGCCCATTCAGTGAGCGTTTTCAGCATTTCCTTAGTGTGCCATTGTTGGTACTAGATGACCTCGGCGTAGAGAAGCCGACCCAATGGGCGCAGGAGAAGCTCGAGACAATAATTGATTATCGCTATATGAACCTGCTACCACTTGTAGTTACAACGAATAACAAGATTGATGAATTACGTGGAGATGCGGAACATAGGATAGCCAGCAGATTGCAGCGTTATAGAAATGGGAAAGTAATAGCCATAGATGAGAGGGTGGCCATAGAATTCAGAATTTATAGGAGGTCATAGATGAATGAGGTAGAAAAGAAGAGGGCAAAGATAAGGGAGGGGGTGGCACAAACAATACCACCATTAAATTGCGTATTCTGTGTTCATTTCGGCTATTGCGAATGGAAAGGTGAAGGATTGTGCCAAGCAAGATATGAATTAGCCGACAGTATTATGTGGTGTCTCCACTCTCAAGGTGTAGTGATAAAGGCATATATAGAAGGCATGAACATTGAGATTAAGGGTAACTTTAAGTCTCCCCAAGAGTTATCAGCAGTAGAGCCATTGATAAAGGAGGAGAAATGACTGAGGTAGACCGGATATTGATACGGCACACAGGGAAAATGGGTACTCATCTTGATGTGGTTAAAAGAGAGCTTGCTGATGCTGGTGTAGTGATAAAGGTTAAATGTCCCGATTGTGAGTGGAGTCAATTTGTGGAGTCTTATGAGTCAAGAGGGATGGAGTTCTGCCTTTCGTGTAACAGTACGGGTTATTTAATAAAGCCATTGTTAGAGGAGAAGGAGGGGTTATGAAACAAGGAACTATGAGTGTTTTATTCGGTTGTCATTCGCCGATACATTCTCTAGTAGTATTGGTGGCTTGGTGCAGGCTTTATCATAAGTTACCTTCGTGGTGGCAAATAGTCTGTATCTCCATCCATGATATAGGGCATTGGGGGAAGAACTATCTAGATAACTATGAAGAGAAGAAACAGCACGGCATCCTGGGGGCAAGAATCGCCAAGCGGTTATTCGGGCAGAAGGGATATGATTTGATTGCTGGACACAATCCCTATAATGGTTCGCAGAGAAGCCAACTACATGACCCTGATAAATATAGTTGGGTGATAGCTCCTGTTTGGTGGATGATAACAAACACATGGTTTGAGAAGAAGCTACAGAGGCGGGGTAGTAGCCGTAGAGAATCAGCCCTGATGTTCAAAGAAGCCATGAGAGATAATTGGGAATCTGGCTTCAAAGAGCTTGGGCATGAGATATATTTGAAACAGTGGGGACATTATAATAAAGTTTAGCCTCCCCATAGGGGAGAGGAGGGGAAATGAAGATACGGTCTGTTAGTGCCAATACAGCCATCCCGACTAATGTTTGGTATCGCCAATGCAATTATCGCAGAATACACAGGCGTATTTTACGCTGGTCAGTTTATAAAATATTGAGCTATCTTGCCAATGATTATACTGAGGCTATGGTTTCTACTGGCTGGGTTACCAAGCGTGGAACATACGAGATAGATGTCGTAATGATTTAGAGGAGGGGATTAATGACTAAACAAAAAGAGACAAGGGATGATGAAGGCAAGACGATATTTGCTGTTAGATATAATTTTAGGCAATTACTAGATACAGAAACAAAAATACCCATTATTGCTAATTTCCAAAACATAGTGAGCCCCAAATTAAAAATAGAGCAGAAGGGTGAAATGATTTTAATAAAGCTCATTGGGGAGAAGGAATGAAGCTATCACCATTAGATATTGTTTTTTCCGAGTTTATCCGGCGGCGGGCTATTCAAAGAGTAGGTGGCTGTGAGCGGTGCCTTACCCCGAAATACGACATTGTTAAAGAGAACGGGGATATATTCCCTGCGTGGAAACAGCTACAATGCTCACACTTTCACGGGAGAGCCAGGCGTTCAGTGAGGTGGGATGAGATGAACGCTGCGGGTTTATGCCCTGGGTGTCATATGTATTTCACGGCACACCCTCTTGAACATGTAGAATGGTTTAAGACTTATATCGGGGAAGCGGAGTTCGACCTATTGAGTGGTCGCATGAGGCAGACACACCCTAAGCCAGATGAAAAACTACTCTTAATCTACTATCAAAACCAGATAAAGGAGTTAGACAGTGGAAGTTGATTTAGTAGCACGGCGTATTTTTAAGGAACAGATACAAAAAGAATTACTAGAAGAAATCAGTGGCTATATGGTAGGCTGGGTTCATAATGGAGAAATGATTGCCACCAAAAAGTCTGATAATTGGAGTGGTTACATCTTCGTTATACCTGATGAAAAGTACAAGGAATTATTTAAGTAAAGACACGGTATTGAGGAGTTAGAATAATGGATGCTTACGAAACTATTATGTTTTGGCTATCCCTACACCCACATGAGGTTGGTGATAAGCTACTAGAAGAGATAATAGAGGAACTAGGTATATGAAACAAAGTATAGGAAGATGATGCTTTTTCTACTATTAGATTGTGTAGATGAAGAGACACGTAAGAAGCTGCGGATCCTAATGACCCCGGGCTTTCATCCTCCAACTTATCGGCAGATTAATTATGACTTTGAAGAGGACTATTGTACTATGATGCGTCAGGCCCCGGAGCATCAGGAAAGGGTGACTTAATGACTAAACCAAGATTATTAGATTTATTCTGCTGTGCCGGCGGAACTAGTATGGGCTATCATCGAGCGGGGTTTGCTGTATACGGGATAGACAATAAACCACAGCCCCACTATCCATTCCCGTTCCTCTTGATGGACGCAATGGAGGCTATGAACAGGCTATTAAGAGGCGAAGGATTAACATTCTCTAACGGTGAGACACTTTACTTGAGGGATTTTGATGCTTACCATGCAAGCCCGCCGTGTCAATTCGCAACTCAGGCAACGGTACCCTGGAAAGCAAAAGGGCGAGTATATGAAAATTTAATACCCCAAGCAAGGCAATATCTTAGGCAGTCAGGTAAGCCCTATGTGATTGAAAATGTAGTAGGGGCGAGAAAACACTTATGCCACCCGATATTACTTTGCGGCGCTATGTTCAAATTGCGGACCTATCGCCACCGTCTATTTGAAATGTCTATTGATATGCCGCTTATATTACACCCTGGTCACGGAGTAAGACAAGGGCAATTGAGAGGGGCTGCTGATGCTAGAGAGGCTTATATGTTACAGGTTGTGGGGCATCCTAGTTTCGCCGGCGAGAGTGCACTTTGGAAGATAGCTATGGGTATTGATTGGATGACTACTGATGAACTTTCTCAGGCAATCCCCCCAGCCTACACGGAATTCATAGGCAGGTATCTTATGCAGTCAGTAATGAGGTTAGAATAATGGAAGGTTGGTATTCAATCTATGAGATAAAGTTTTCCAAAAAGCAGATGTGGTTTCTCATCAGGCACCTGGAAGAGTTGGAATTGGGTATCTATCCGCCGCAACCACCGGTTAAAGAGCCTCAATATGGAGACACTAGCCCACCGATGGGGTATAATATAGAATTACCCCGAGATATAAAGGCACGGAGATACAGGGAGCCGGCATCAAACCGCGTCCTGGATTTAGCTGCTGAGGTAGAGATAAGGTTAGGGCTTATTATTGACTATATCTCAGGCAGCCACAGGCCGAGAAAGAAAATCAGGAGAAATACAGATAATATATACTGAAAGGAGATGAGATGGTAACTAATAAGGGAAAAGAGCCGTGGCAATGGACACGTGGTGAGATGGCACAAGCTGTTATTGACGGTTTGTATGATTTTCCTACTTTGGGTGGCGACCATCATCCTGCGTCAAAAGAAGTCTGGACCATACAGAATCCGAGTATAATGAATTATGCCATTGCAAAAGCACATTGGGATAGAATTATTGCTCAGGAGCATGAAGCTGTTGTGGGCATTGCTTTATCGGAAGGTAAATCGGTTCCACAGCGAGTTAAAGACCAATACCCAGATATGTTTAAGGCATAATTTTATAGGTAAAGAAGTCAGATTTATTTTAGCCTCAAAAGTGCAAAAGGCTTGACAAAGCAGATATGACGTGGTATGAATAATAATTAGAGTGTATTGCTATGCCTCGGACTAAGAGCTGGGGCTATTATAGGCCACCGGGTTTTCATCGACCTGCCTGGTGGCCTACTTCTTTGGAGGCTAATATGAAAATGTGTGTAAAATGCCAAAGAATAAATCCTCTTGATACACTGGTATGCATTGGTATGGACTGTCCCAGCAGGGAATTTAAAAATATAGACTTTCAGGAAGAAGAAACAAGTGAAGATAGAATTTGTTGCGAGCCTACCGCCAATACAATCGGCAATTCTGCTTGATGGTATGGGGGATGGTGGCCGGGTAAAACTTGACGTATCACGAGAATATGCTAAGGAATTGTTAGAGCTTCAGCGGATGGCTGGTAAGCCTATTAAGATTACTGCTGAGGTAATAGAAGATTGGGTGGCGGGGATAGAAGATAAATAATGGCAACCTTTTGTGGTGTAGTAAAATTAGAATCAACCTTATATTGGATAGGTTTTATTCCTGATTATGGATGGGTTGTAATATGCCTTTCCTAGAGGTGAGGGTAGATGGCAACTAATGGCAATGGTGGTAGACCAAAGATAAACATAGACTGGAAGCAGTTTGAAACTTATTGTGAAGCGCAATGCACTCTAAGAGAGATAGCTGATTACTTTAATTGCTCACAAGATACCATAGAACGGAAAGTTAAACAGCATTATAACTGCGGATTTTCGGATATTTTCAAACGTAAACGCCAAAAAGGGCTAATGAGCCTGCGGGCTAACCTATTCCGGCTAGCAGAGAAGCACCCCGTAATGGCTATATTTCTGGCTAAGAACTGGCTAGGTATGAAGGAGTCAGTTGAGCATACTGGTGAAGGTGGCGGCCCGGTAAAGGCAGAGATTACAGTATTGAGTGATACTGCTAAGAAGCTGACTGAGGAGATATTGAACGGCAAAGGCACGTGAAAATAAAAACCACTAGAATCTATGAGGAAAACGCCCAGGCTTATAGAGGAGGAAAACGCCGGGCTCTGAATGAGGGTGGCACCGCTTCCAGTAAGACTTGGACTATCTTACAGCTTCTTATTCTCATAGCCCAGAATACAAAGGCACCTCTTTTAATCTCAGTAGTAAGCGAGTCCCTGCCTCACCTCAAGCGGGGTGCAATACGTGACTTCTTTCGGATACTTGAGGAGAGCCAGGATAATAACCCTCGCTATAATAAGACTGAGCAATCCTTCACTTTCGGTAAAGGTAAGATAGAGTTCTTTGGAGCTGATGAAGCGGCCAAAGTCAGGGGCCCGAGACGTGATATTCTCTTTATCAATGAGGCGAACAATGTGCCATGGGAAACAGCTAGAGGGCTTGATATACGGACCAGCAAGTTTACTTTCTGCGACTGGAATCCCGTTAGTGAGTTCTGGGCGCATGAGCACTGGATTGGTCAAGAAGAGAATGCTTATGTCCATTCCACCTACCTTGATGCCATAGATGTGCTACCGATAGAGGTAATAGCCAATATAGAATCCAATAAAGACAAAGACCCGAACTGGTGGAATGTCTATGGGTTAGGCAAGCTAGGCAAGGTCGAGGGGCTGGTCTATCCATACTTTGAGCAAGTGGATGCTCTCCCTGGCGGTGATGTATTTTATGGGTTGGACTTTGGTTACTCCAATGACCCAACCGCATTAGTAGCGAATGTCATAGTCGGTGATGCCCTTTACAGCCAGGAGCTAATCTATGAAACTGGGCTCACCAATGACATGATAGCTCACCGGATGGATGAGGTCGGGGTCAAGCGTAACTATGATGAGATACATGCTGAATCTGCCGAGCCAAAGAGCATTGATGAGATACATGCTTATGGATTCAATATCAAGGGAGCGCCCAAGGGGCCCGGTAGCGTAGAGTACGGACACCAGAAGGTCAGGCAATATAAACAATACTGGACTAAAGATTCATTGAATTGTATCAAAGAGCAACGGAACTTCCGATATGTTCCTGACAAGAACGGTAAGTTGACTGAGAAGACAACTCACACCTTCTCACACGGTATGGATGCCAGGCGATATGGGCTTATAGGTAAGTTTGAGCCAACAGAGCGAGAAGAAGTTATAATCTACGACTCTATGGAAGCAGTCAGGGATTTGGAGCTAAGATGACACTAGATAAACAAGAGATTAGATTAAGAGAATTAGCCCCTAGAGATGAGCTAGAATTCTTAATAAGGGAAGCTACTGCCAGTGTTGAGGCTGACCTTGCGTTAGAGGATGCAGGCTGGACAAACCTCAGTGGTTCTACCGGGGATATTGTTACGGCACAGGAGAGGATAATAAACCTCCAATTATCCCGTCTCTATGCCACCAAAGACCCTATGGGCAAGCAGGCTATCCGGTTATGGACCGATTATACTTTCGGGTCTGGGATGACATGGAGGGTGAAAGACGAGGAGAATAAACAGACGAAGGAAGTGCTGGAATCCTTCTGGGATGCTGTATCGAATAAGGCGATATTGTCAGCTAGAGGTCAACGCAGGTCGTCCGATAAGCTATTGATAGAGGGTGAGGTATTCTTTGCTATCTTCTTGGGTGCTGGAGGTGAGGCGAAAATCAGGCATATTGACCCACTAGAGATAACCGAGATAATCACTAACCCGGATGACAAAGAAGATGTGAGATTCTACCGTAGGCAATGGTCGGATACACTGTCCGTTCCACATGATGATTATTATAGAAGCACGACCAATATCATGAACGAAGCTACAAAGTTTCCTCTAGGAATGAGCGTTCAAAAGACTCAGGATGCCTTAGTCTATCATTTAACCTATAACACTATCACCCAAAGAGGAAATCCGTTATTACTACCGGCACTAACCTGGATGAAATATCTTACCAAACAGTTATCGAGTTACATAGCAGTCGATATAGCTCAAGGCGTATTTGTTTTGAGGTCTAAGGTAAAGGGCGGGCAGGCAGCCGTAGATGCAATTAAGGCAAAGACCGATGGCAAAGAGGTAGCTGCTGGCTCAACATTATTAGAGAATATGGGGGTTGATACCACCTCTTTCACAATAGATAAAAGGGCACAAAACGCATACAGTGGGGCTCGCTTGACCAAACTCCAGGTTGCTGCTGCTACTGGTTGGCCTGAGCAATATTTTGGAGACATATCAATCGGTAATCTCGCGACGGCTAAGACCGTGGAACTGCCCGTATTCAAGATGTGCCAATCTTATCAAAAGGTATGGGCGGATACCTACAAGGATATTAACGAAATTGTCCTGGCTTATAATAAAGTACCGGAAGACCAGTGGTATGTTGATATGGACTTCCCACCGATAGCCCCGGCTGATCAGGGTCTGCTGGCTCAGGCACTATCGTTAATAATTCCACAGATGCCGCAGCTTGCCGATTCTCCAGATGTCCAGCAGGTGGCGTTGATGCTGTTAGGAATAGACGATACTGCTGAGGTGCTGGATGCCTTAACTCAGGAGGCTAAAACAAATCCCAGCGTTGCTTTAACTAAGGTATTAAAACAGTTCAGGGAGAATATAAGTAAAAAGGAGTAAGGAATGAAAGAAGGAGACAGGGTAAGACACAAAGACAATCCCAATTCGAGCTTATGTGAAGTAATAGAAGTGAAAGATATGGGACATGGCGAAGGGAATGAAAGGGTTAGAATTTGTCTAATGGGAAGGTTTACCAGGTGTTACGCAGCGAAGGAATTAGTGGCGGTGACTTAAATTTTCTGAATATTAAAAGGAGTAAATTATGGAATGCGAGAAGTGTCAGGATTGGGGATTCACTGAGGAAGAGCACGGGCTTATTATGGTATTCTGTGATTGTGCGAAAGGGGAAGAATTGAGGGCGGAAGTGACAGGACAGCCCTTACCCCCAAAACCAATTTGTGCTGTGATAGAAGCAGGAGAACACGTTGTACCATTGGAGGCACTAGATGACAGTAATAGCGGAACTGGACCAGATAATTCAAATATTGGAAGCCCAGATACCGGCAAATCAAAACAGCCCAAAAAATCTCGTGCTAAGAAGAAGACTCGAAAGAGAACTAGCTAAGTATTTCGATAAACTGGAGCAGGCATTTCCTTATTCGAAGTTAAGTGCTATCTATAACAGGTATGTCGAAAAGGAGTAGGCAATGGATAATAATCTTACACTGGCAGAATTAAACAGAGTTATTAGTTTAATCCCTAAAGGTTCGGATATAAAGGGTTATAAAGTCCATCCTGCTGATTTGAGATATCTTGCTGAACAACAGAAAGTTTCATATTCGGAAGCCACTCGCTATGTTATACCTTCTTATGGTGGATTATCTTTATATCCTGATGTTTCAATACCGAGGGGATATATGGAACCAGTGAGGTATAGATGCCATTAAACAAAGACATTGAGAACGCCCTCGACCCCCTGCTGGCTACCTTCTCAGAGACGCTAGAATCAATGATAGACGGTCAGTTAACAGAGACCTATATCTCAGGTCAAGCCGAGATGATAACCTGGGGTAAGACTAAGGGCGGTGTCCCGATAGCTTATGAGGGGCCACCAATTCAAGGAGCGATAGACTGGGCTGAAAAGCACGGAGCTAAATTAGTTACTCAGATGGCAGAGGAAACCAAGCGGAGATTAGCTCATACGGTTAGTGAAGGGATTAAGAATAAGAGGGGCATACCGGGATTAGCTAGGGATATTAGAAATACCTTTGCCGATATGAGCAAATTCCGCAGCGAACTAATAGCCCGGACTGAGACGGCCGAAGCTCTATCCCAATCAAGCCTTGATACAATGTCTGATATGGAAATTGATGGTAAGGAGTGGGTAACTTCTGGCAGTATATTTTCCCAAGAGGACGAATGTGGCGAGAATGAAGCTGAAGGGGTGATACCTGTCAATCAGGCTTTTGGAAGCGGGCATCAGGCTCCACCAGCTCACCCTGATTGTGAATGTGCCGTAGCTCCTGCGAGGTTGCGTAGATGACAGAAAACCAGCAAGACCTAGAACTCAAGAAGGAACTTGAGAAGATAGAGTGGCCGATTGATTATGGTTCTGTTAAAGTACAGATACGCAATGGCAAAGTAACGCTTCTGACTGTGGAGCGAACAATCAAGTTGGATTAAAGGAGTAATCTTAATCAACTGAAGAGAATAGTTTGCTGGGGTGGTGGAATCATTAAAGACACTCGGTAGAGTAACATATCAGCTTAGACAGATGAGTCGGTTATCTAGGAGGCTCATTGGACGAAAGCATCTAGGGGTGGAAGTCCCCTAGCTCCAGCAATTAGCCCAACGGAGGAACCGCAGGCTTTTGAGTGAAGGACTCAGGCTTGCGGTTCTTTTTTTATTGCCAATTTTAGGGGGTAATCATGCCATATAGTTCAATAGCTGACTTACCAGATAATGTTAAAGCGCTCCCAGCACACGCTAAGGAAATCTATATGGGCGCTTTCAACGGTGCTTGGGAACAGTATAAAGACAGAAACAATCAGGAAGCCCTAGCTCACGCTACCGCTTGGGCTGCTGTTGAAAAGTCCTATGAGAAAAGAAATGGCCGATGGGTAGCGAAGGAGGCAAGAATGTTAAGTGACAAAAATAAAAGGAATCTATTACAATCGGCCTTAGTCTCAGAATATGGGCTGGCAGTCGAAGACCCAATACCCAAGAAGGTGTCTATCGAAGAGGTCTTTGATGACAAGATTATCTATAACATTGATGGGCAACTTTATGAAGTAGGCTTTGAGCTAGGTGAAAATGGCAAGCCTATACTCAAAGAGCCCACGAAGGTTACTCAGCAAGTCACTTACAAGCCTATGGAATCCCTAAGAACCACATACTCCGAGATTATACAAGAAGCGGGCAGAAGGAATGCTTCTTTAGACGCTACCCGCGTAAGGAAAATCCTTGAGTTGTGCCAGGAATTATTGTCATCCGAGAATGAGCCAGATGAGAAAAAGGCTCAAGAGACTTTGAAAGAGGCTAAAAAGACATTGACCTGGCTAAAAGAACAGGCAGTGATGAAGGCTGAGGACGGGGTAAAATTCCCTGCTGCTGCCTTTGCCTATGTGCCGGAAGCCGATACTCCTTCCGGGTGGAAGCTCCTAATATGGGAAGACACTGAAAAGAAAATAACCAAGGCTCAGTTAGGCCGGGCTGCTGCTGCCCTAAGTCCTGGTGGACTAAGAGGGCAGAAAGTGGCTATACCCTCCGCTGATTTATCCGCTGTCAAAAGGAAGATAAGGGCGGAATATAGAAAACTCGATGTAGATGAGGCAGATATACCGAAGTGGGTTAAAGAAACAGAGACCAGAGAACGGATACTGGATTATATTCCCCTCACCGAAGCCACATTTGATAAAGGCAGAGCCACTGTAGTCGTTATCAAGGCCGGCTTCAATGCCACTGAAGACAGATACTATCCGGCTGAGATGTTGAAGCGAGATTATGGGGTATTTGAAGGCATGAAGATGTATGCCGATCATCCGACCGATGAAGAGGATAAAGCTCGTCCCGAGAGGTCAATAAGGGACTGGGTTGCTACATTAACCGAGGTGACTTGCGATGAGAGTGGGACTGTTACTGGTGTTGCCGAGATTGTTGAGCCGTGGCTGATGCAGAAGTTAGCCTCACTGCGAGAGAAACAGATGCTCTCAGAAATGGGCATCTCAATCAATGCAGTGGGTAGCGCTTCCAAAGCTACTGTAGACGGTAAGGAAACGCTGGTGATAGAAAAACTTGTCGCCTGTAAATCAGTTGATTTCGTAACTGAACCTGGTGCCGGTGGAGTTGTCACACTATACGAATCAGACAGAAACCACGACATTGACCTAGTGGAACTATCAACCTTAAAGGAGAAACGCCCTGATTTGGTTAAGTTAATTGAAACCAATGTCAGGGAAGAAATCAAGCAGGAGGTAAAAAAACACATGGAGAGCGAAGAGAGAATCAAGGACCTCGAAGGTCAGATTACAACGCTGACCACACAGCTCGACAACCTCAAGGAAGCTGCTGAAAAGGCAGAGAAGGAAAAGGCAAAAGCCGAAGCACAAGCCACTATCAAGGAGAAGATAGAGGCTGTAGACAAGGCCGAGCTACCCGATGCTGCCAAGGAAGTGCTTACCAAGAGGTTCGAGAACGCTGAGACCGCTGATGGCATCACTGAGGCGATACAGGCCGAAATCGACTACATCGCCAAATTGTCCGAGAGCGGCAAGGTGAGGGGCTTGGGGCCAACTAATGCCAATACTGAGAAAGACAAGGAAGCCCTAAAAGAGTCCTTCAAGAATGACTATATTGCTCAGGGAGAAACCGAGGAAGAAGCCGAGAAATTGGCTGAAACCGCCGCCTCTGGGCGCTAAGTAAAATAACATAGGAGGTAAAATAAAATGCCAGGATTACAAGTTGGTGTATATCCAGGAGAACTGACTGCTGGAACTGAAGTGTCATCCACTTATGAAGGCAGACATCTAACAGTTCTCGAAAGCGAGCTTATTCATCCTTTTAACGGAACCACTTTTGTCGCTAAGGGTGAACCAGTTTTGCTGTGCCGGACTGCGGTGCCCGCTACTTATGGCGAGGCTATTGGCGTAGCCTTCGTAACAGCAACCGCTGCAACTGATCTCATCGCCATTGATACTGAGGGAATCTTTAACCTGACGGTTTATGCGCAAGATGATGATGGACAAGTTGGCATTGAAATCGGCGATACGCTATACATCCATGACGGCTCAACTGGTGGAGCTACTTTGAACGGATATGGTGATGCCGAAATCAGTAAAATCAGTAATACTGTAACACAAAGGATTTTCGGTTATGCTCTAGGGCGTATGGTAGCCAATAGTTCCGGCCAAATTGCCGTGAAACTCCATTGGGGCCCGGTAATGACCGGCTCGAAGGGCATTGACCACGTTCAGGGGACTACGGCCCTTCCGATAGAATGGGGAGTCGATGTCAGCAATGTAAAACAGCTAATCTTTAACGTCGGTATTCTGACTAACTATATGTCAGGTATTTTCGTAAGAGCTTATGCTGAGGCGGATGTCCCGGCTGGCGGAATCCAGGGTCTTATCTATTCTCGCCTTACGGTCGAAGCCGATAGTCAGGACATGTATGCTATCAGGGGCAGGACTGATCTGGTTATGAGCACCCCATCTGCTACCACAGCTAATATGATTGTGGGTGGCATGTTCAGCTGCAGTCTTGATAACGCAGGCTTTGCCCTTACTCTTGCTGACAGAATCAAGGCGCTTGATGTCAGCATCGGTCAGACGGCCACTTCCACTATCACCACTGGTTCTATCTGTGGCATCTATGTCGCGATGAACGGCATACTGGTTGACAATGGTGGAAGGACTCAGGGTATCTACATCTATCAGGGCGGTGGTGGCACTTCCTTCCCAGACTATGGTATCTACATCCAGATGGAATCGGAGAATACGCTGGCTGGTATCAAGATTGAACAGCTTGCAGCCGCCGCTGGTTTTGCTATCGATATCGAGGATAGCGGTGGCTTCGGTTATGACGCCCTCTTGCGCTACGACGGTGTCAATGCACAGGGCTACTTCTTGCAACTCACAGCCGTAGCTGGTGTCGAAGACTCAGCCATCCCCTTCGATTTAGTCACAAGTGTTGGCACTCCTGCAGACAGACGACTTCGGGTAAGGTGCGCGGGTGATGGCGATGATCGCTACATCCACCTGTTCCCGATTTAAGTGAAACTGAATAAGTAAAATAAAAGGAGTAAATAGATGCGTAAACTAAATCTAAAAGACTACACGGTAAAGGTAAGAGCCCCTGACCAGATGAATCTAGGTAAAGTGATAGATGCAGAAATGCCCTATTATTTCAAGGATTCGGTTCTAAATCTATTGTTCACTCGTGAACTGCAATTGTCTGGTGCTGAACTGATCAAGCAAAATGTGCTGGCTATGAAGCTAGAACAATGCAAGGAGGATGAGATTCTGTTGGAAGATGAAGAATACAACAGGATTAAACGAGCAATAGATGTCTTCAAGGGATTTGGTAGAAACGATGTAGAACTCGTAACACGCATTAACGAGGCGGAAGTGGTGGAGGTGGAACAAAAATAAACACAGGAGGAACTCTAATGGAACTAACGAAGTTAATGGAGGGCTGGAGTGGCTATGTGTCTCTGAGCAACAGGCATACCGATGCTGAGTTGACTGCCTTCAAAAACCTACTCAGTAATGCCCAAAATGTTCCAGCCCATCTACACGAATACCGGATAAGGGAAGCACTGACAACCTCAGACTTCCCTCTACTGTTTGGTGATGTGCTTGACAGGCAAATGTTAGCGGCTTACAAAGCCACTGAGCCCGTCTATAAGCCATTTACCAAGCAATCTACTGTCCCTCGTATATCCCCCCAAGTTGGTGGATATCGGTTCTCCATGTCAGGCGGTGATGGAGTTTTAGCGAGGGTAGCTGAGAAGGGTGAATATCTGGCAAGTGACCGGGTGGAACTGCAATACCCAATCTCGGTTGATAAATATGGTCGCCAGGTCGACTTCTCTTGGGAAGCGATGATTAACGATGATATGGATGCCTTGAAGGATACCCCAAAACGTTTTGCTACGGCTGCACAAAGGACACAGAGTAGCTTAGTCGCTTCTATATACGCCAATGATGTCGCTGGTGGTATCGCTCATGTAGTCGGCGGCCCGCTTTACTCTACTTTTGCTGCCGAACTGAATGAGACTGCCGGGGCTCTAACTATCGCCTTCTTAGAGCAGGGAGTAGAAAATATGTCGGCGCGTTTAGATGTTGGCCTTAATCCTATTCATGTCAGGGCAAAATATCTAGTCGTACCCCCGGCTCTCGAAATGACTGCTCGCCAAATCCTGACCTCAGCCGAGAAGAGATACACCGGTGGTGCTGCTGGAACGGCTTGGCCGACAACTAATGTCCTTCCACAATACGGCTTACAGCTAATAGTCGACCCCTATCTCCCTGCCTGGGCTACTACTAAAGGGACTGGGGCTTCCGCTAATACGCAGTGGTATTTGTTCGCTGAACCTAGTGAAGTGACATCAATAGAGGTTGCTTTCCTTAAAGGTCATGAGCGACCAGAAATCTGCATGAAGGCTAGTGACAAGGTAAGTGTGGGTGGTGGAGCAATCGGCCCGATGGCCGGCGACTTTGCTACCGACAACGTATTCTACCGGGTCCGACTGGTATTCGGTGTTGCTAGGATGGATTGGAGAGGCACATATATGGGGGGCTCAATAGGTTAAAAGGAGTATAACAATACTAAACTTGCTAGTCGGGGAGGCGGGTTACTCCTTTCTCGTCTCCTCGGCTAGATGTATAGGAGGTAAATATGGCTAAACCTGTAACAGATAAACTTAGCTTAGTAAGAACTAATACTACGGGAAACACAGCAGCTATAACAA
>SDBU01001740.1_pt1 | contig 30182 bp, 77 predicted proteins | sample 2277071 | NCBI WGS metagenome assembly SDBU01 (sample SAMN10397929, study PRJNA504765) | marine sediment metagenome | isolation source: marine sediment core GS08_GC12, 126 cmbsf | place: Arctic Ocean: Gakkel Ridge, Loki's castle | collected 2008 | reverse complement strand
GATTGAATATCACCTTTATAGGCTACCTCTCAGGGCTTGTATGGTTTAATGATAACGCTAGTCAGGGTACTCTGGCGATTGATTTAAATAGCTTTACGGTGTCAACCCTTAAAAAGAGATTAACGCTATACAAAAAGACGTTAAAGGCAAGCCGGAGGGCTTTTAGGCTATGAAAATCAAAGCCATAAACAAGATCAAAAAGGCTAAGGCTATCAAAAGGCGGTCTATATTCCGTGATTTAAGGGATATATACTATTCAAAGGTTAATAATAAAATATAATGGATAATATAATCTTTTATCGCTCGGCTACCTTGAATGAGCAAAGGAAGCAATCCCATAAAAACAAGGCTTTCAGGCTTATGCCGGATAGAGGGGGATATATCAAGGTTTATATGCCTTATGGGTTCAAGGGTAAGGGCTTTTACTACTCAAAGGTAAAGACAGGGGGATAATATGCAGACCATAAGCCTATCAGAAGCAAATAAGAAGGTTCTAGCCATGTTTAACCATGATAAGGATTGGAAAGACCTTGTAAAAGGTAAAAGTATTGAACGTATAAAGGAGATATGGAGGGCAGAATACAATATAGCCCTTTGCTTAGTGGGAGAAGAGTATAATATCAAAAGGATTTGAGAAGGGGAAGGGGTTTTATTTAAGAGTGTAAACAAGATTTTCCTCCCCTTTAAATTGATTCTTAATAACATAATTAATGAAATACAAACATATAGCGTATAAGCAGGTTAAAGAATACCTTAAAGAAGGGATATTCCTATCCCCTAAAGATCATGTAAGTCTTTCTTTGCTTGATTCATGGGTATTCGATCCAGCATATATCAGGGCTTCGCAGGGCTTTGTATGGGCTTCAGGTGTTAGGAAGTGGCGAAGACGTATTGAGCAAGGCTTGACAGCTTCCATATTGATTGATCTGTCAGAAGCTAGGATCATTGACGGACATCACAGGCTTAATGCTTACATTGATCTAGGGTTTAATAAAATACCTTGTATATTGATATAGGACGTAAAAGAAGTTATCATATAAATTGAAGTATCCCGTACTTTGAAAATACAGCTATTTTGACAATAGAATTTAAAGAATTGGGGCAGATATAGACCTTTTTTATTTACCATTATAGACAGGGGGGCAATAACTATGAGTATAACGGTAAGGACATGGACAGAAGAGGATTTATTGAAAATAAGAAAAGGCACCGATTTGTGGTTGTCAACGGTTTTTATGAATGCAAGTACCTTTGGCGAAGAGGAAATCCAAGCATACCCTTACAACCAAAGAAAATCTTATCATGTTTATTTAAAAGGCCAATGCTACCCATTGACAATTTACGCAACAGACAAAGCCAACGCAATAAGATTTATTGAGGCCGAATACAATACCAAGCAATATCCTATTGTCGAGATGTTTGAAATGACGGTAGCCTACATCAAACAAGAAAAGGAGGTTAAATAATTATGAAGTATAGATTTACCTGTAATGCCGTTAAATGGTTTGATAAGGTGAACGGAAACACCTATCACAGCGTCAAGGTAGTTAATAACTTAAATGGTAAGGTTATCGTGGCACCTTTTCAGTATGGCTATGGTGAGCAATACAGGCACACAGCCCTTGACGTTATGCTCAGGGCAGGTTGGTTTAATAACATTAAAAGAAAAACTGATAGCCTTCCTTGTGGTAAGGTAGATTATACCAGGGAAACCGTCTATTTATTTGAGAGGGAAAATAAATATCCTATCTTATGGAATGTCTACGAAGGACTTAAAAGAGATTGCATAGCCAACGGAACGCTTTAAAAAGGGGGGTATTATGCGAGTAGATGACAGAACACAGGAACAGAGAAAAACCCATACTTGCCTAGTAACGGCAACAGATAGGTTTATGTCCGGTTGGGGCGATGCTGCGGGGGGCTTATCAAAATGCGCTTGGGCTTGCAAGAGTGAACATGCTGACAGAGTTTATAACTGGGTCAGTAATAGGAAAGAGATGAAATATGTTAATTCTACCTATGGTAAGTGGTATCCTAAAGCGAAGCATGTCCATATTTACGTTGTAGATGAAGGCCACAGGGCTTTAAGTTAGTGCTTGCAGTTAGTCTTTTAACTAAGGGGGTATAATGGATAAAATAAAAAAAGTAAATTGGACTAAGACGGGCAAAGAATTTTATGAGGACAAGCAAGAACAGATACTATCAGCTATGGACAGTATGGACTGGAAAGAGTTTAAAGAGGGCTTGAGCGTTGCTATGAGTCCAGGTATGGCGATTAAAGAGATCATAAAGCAAATGAGATTTAGAAAAGTAAGCCATTTTGCTATATCTCATCATTTAGCACCTTATGGCTTTTATGGTTTATCTATTCATTATAAAAATGCCGATGTTAAAGCCTACTTTGCTGACACCGGAACAGAGATTATATCAATATGCCAAGAGGTAGAATATAAGTAGTATTAAATATAATCTACCAAACGAAAGGGGCGAGTGATGAAAGTAATTAATGGTACAGTATGGAGGACTTACAAGGTTATAGTCAAAGCCAAATCAAACGTTTTTGTCTATACCATAGACGCTACCGATAAAAAGTCAGCTATTGAACAAGTAGAGGACTATTTTATGGATATTGCACTATATGATAAAGAGTATACGATCACGGCTAAGGAGATTTAATTTTGCTTAGGGGCTTGATAATTAAAAATTCTTATGGTATATTATAAGTGTAAATAGCTTGCTCATTGATAACTTGGTGGCCTTGTAAAAGGAGGAAATTATGCGATGTTCAATTTGCAATAACGAAGTAAAGGTATTAAATCACCGTTGGGGTAAATCATTATGCAATTACTGTCTTGGTGCTAATTGGCCTAGAATATTAAGTGAACACAATCAAGAAATAAAGGACTTCAAAGATAAACTTCACCGCAGGAATATGCAGATTAAAGACCTCAAGATAAAAATGGAAACGTTGCAATCTTGGTGTCGAGTATATATAGCAGATAAAGATATACTCAAAAGATTAGAACAATATTTTATTTTCATACGCTAACCTCAAGCACAGGACTAGACCTATTAACCGCAAGGCCACAAGAATATAAAGCCAATGGTGGCTTAGGATATATTATAAATGGTTTATAAAAGAAAGGACTTAAACTTATGAGCAAATATTCTTTAATCAGGGTCAATGGAAATGCTTTCAGTATTATGGGTTATGTTACTAAGGCCATGAAAAAGGAGGGTAGAAGTCAATTAGAAATAGCAGGATATAGAAAACAGGCTATGAGTATAGATTATAACCGCCTTCTTGCAATTAGTCAGAGTACTATTGAAAAATTAAATAAGTAATACTTCATAACTCGTTGGTGTGCAACAAGATAAGATTTTTACGCACCTCTTGACAACTTGGAAAAAATATGTTATACTCCCCTTGTAATTGACAAATGGGATAAGGCGTTGAAGGGTAGAATAGGCAACTACCACAAAACTAGGATAAAGCGAGCCTTAAAACACAAACCCCTAGACTTATTCCTTGTTTAAGTTGATTTGATAATTGGGCTATCAAGTGGCGAAATTAGACGCAAGAGCCGTAAGGTATCTAAGGCAAGTTATTAGGTGGGAAGCCAAGCTAACCTGAAAGGTCTTTCGAGGCTGAGTATAACATACTAATAGCGTGTAGGTATCCAATCCTGCCTTGATAGCCCCTTTTTAATTGAAAGGAGATAGGCTTATGAAATCCAGAAAAAATCAGAGAAGGATTGAAGCAGAGAAGCGTCAAGAAAAAAGACAGGCTCGAAGCCCTGAACAGCAGTTAGAATTACTTAATAATAAACTTGGAAAAGATCAGGGGGCTAAGAAAGAAAGGGCTAGACTTTTAAAGCAAATTGAAAGCAGGGTACAATGATAAAAGGTTTTGATACAGGAAAAAAGAAAAGTAGAGGTAGACCAAAGGGCAGTTTAGGAAAGGTGAAAGCTAATTTAGAGCAGAAAGTTGAGGATTGTTCTCCTGAGAAGGTAGCCTTGATAAAACAGATATTGGAATTAGAACCGATATTTCAAACAGAACAAATTGATCTAACACCTTATACGATTGAGCAGTTAAAAAAGCATATTGAATTGTTTAAAAACAAAGGAAGAAATGAGCATGTATAATTTAAGACCTACAAGGTGGCGTAAGGTGAGTAAAGAGGGTATCAAAATTCCTGTTAGATGTCCAGAGTGTAAAAGTAAGAAAACCGTATTGTCTACGTATTCTAATGGAGAAAAATTTATAGAGTGCGAAGGGTGCAATCAAGTCATATCGGTAGTTTAAAACGAAAGGAAATTTAAAATGACCGAAAACCAATTTATTAAAAAAGTTAAATCAATGAACAAAGAAATAAAAAGCGACATTGAAAAAGAATGTAAGAGGCTGTTTAATTGTGGGGGCATTGATAGTACAAGCTATGAAAATAACTGTTTACTCCCAAAGATCATACTGTCCGTAGCATTGAAGAATATGGCTCTCCAATATACTCCTTTAAGTGAATACAAGGCAGAAGCGGATAACTTAAAACACTTTTAAACCATAAGGAGATAAAATATAATGTGTAAAACAGAGTTTGAAAACAATCATACAGACTTAGACGAAGTTGATTTAGAAGAAATAGCAAGGTTAGTCAAAGAGGGTTATTCGTCAGGACATATGAACAACGAAGATAAACAAACAAGGATTTATTGGGAATTAAAGGTTAATGTATGGAAACAGTAAGCAACGTTTTTAAATCAGGAGGGGATAATGAATAAGGCGGGGTTTTACGAAAAAAGAAGAGAAGAAGTGGCTGATATGATGATTAAGGCCAATAAAACTAAATTAAAACTCTGTACCTGTTCAGCACACCATACAAAGGACGAGGTATCCCATAATTGGTGCGATGTATGTAATAAACATATTAACCAATCCTAAACCAAAGGAGAATTAGCGATGAAAAATACTTGCGAAAAAGGTTTAATTTTTAAATGTACTTATACAAGCGGTGGCGGTACAGAATATGACGGGGGCGATTGGCAAGTAATAACTGATACAGATAAAACTTTGGTTTTAAAAAGAATAAGAAAAGAATATTTTGAAGGTATTGATACAGATATTTTAAGATTAAAAAAAGATAACAGTTGTAAACATTGTTTAAAAATGTGGGAAGACGGAACGTTTACTGTCTATCCTTATCGAAGTGGAACACCCTATTATTTTGAACCAATAGAAAGGAATTAATTATGAATATCATGGCATTGGCTTACAAGCAATTAGAACGTGAGGGGCTTCTGAATAGACCTAATGAGGGTTTAAATCTTATAGATCGGGCAGTTAAGATCAAAAAGTGGCTCGATAACCAAGCTAGAAATAAAAAGGTAGCCGAAAGGAGATATAGTAATGTTTGACAAGATAAGATTTTTAATTCTTTTCCCTTGCGAAATTATTTTTCTTGTTATGGCATTTAATTGTTGGCAAAACGGCAACACCCATAATTTAGTTGCATTTGGATTAGTATCCCTGTTTATGAGTGGTATTAATGACAGACTGGTTGAAAAACTAAATAAAAAGAATTAGATTTTGCTAGGTCTTGTTGTGGTGGTACTAATTATGTTATTATCTAGGTGGAGGTAGGGCGAGGTCAATTATGCGTAAAAAAGAAATTAAACATCAATATATTGTATGGGTTAATTATGGTTCAGAGGGTTGGACACCTACTGGCTATACAACATTAAAAGAGGCCCTTGAACATGATAGCTATAGTTATGAAAAAATAATAACTAAAAAAGTAGAGTATGCGGTAAAGGACATAACTAAAAAGGAAAACGATGTTTAAACAATTTCAAGTTACTTGTGGTGATTGTGGTTGGAGTAGTAAGCGAGAGGAACAAGATCTTTTAGCCCCTTGCCCTATATGCGATAAAAGGAATATTCAAGTTAATGACTATGATAAACCCGAAAAACAATCAGGAGTATCAGTACAAGAGGTTATACAATTAGATTTGATTAATAACATGAAAGAAACTATTGCTAAAGCAGGTAAAGACAAGGCTTGGGATTTGGTTAATCAATTAAATGGGGAAATGAGGCTATCCTATATCAATGTTTACTTAGAGGCTATACAAGATTTGGAGGATAAATAATGGTTAAAATTTCTCAAAACCTAGTTACCCAATTACAAAATGAACTTCAAGGCTTTATTGGATTTGATTGTAGTCAGGGGGCATGTATAGGAGATTGTGAATTTATTATTCATTATCCCTTTAAAAATAATCAGGCATATTTGGCTCATAAGAGCGAATTTGAATTTAAAGGACTTCTTGTAAGAAAAAAAGAGGATAAATAATGTGGTATGAAGTTATACATGATACGGGTAGCAGGTTGGCTGGAAGAGAGGGCATTGTTTCTTTTGAAAGTAAAGAAGAAGCGGAAAGAGTTGCTAAAGCTTTTCGTAGGTTTTTAATAGGTAAAATGGGTGGTAAATTAGTTGTAGCAGAAAAGGCAGGAGAGAATGGATAAGATAAGATTGTTATTATTTATACTAGGCGTTATGGTGGGGATTTGTATTAATTCTTTAGTAAGATACTATATTGCAGGAGGATTTTGAAATGAAAAAACTTACTTTAAAGCAGTTAGTTGCGTTACTTTGGGAAAATATAGAAAATGGAACAGTAGAAGAAAACTTTTTTGAATTACGAGAAAAGGTTAGAAAAAGTTTATACAAGATAAGGAGTTTAAAGTGAAAAAAGTAATTAGTTATTGTGATATTTGTAAAAAAGAAACCGCAGGATCAGATTTAACTGAAGAAGCTACTTTAAAAAGTATTAAACCTATTGTGAGGTTTACAGTAAGAGAGATTTGTATAACCTGTAAAAAAATTGAGCAAGATCACGAAGTAAATAGATGGAATAGCGTATGAAAATAGAATTCAAACAAGAATGTATTGGGTATTGTCAAGAAAAGTATAATCTTAAAATATGCTCACACTATAGTAAAGGTTGGTGTACGTTTTTTAAAATAAACTGTGATGATACTGTTAAAAATACAGAGGAAAAATTATGATTTATAAACTGCATTACATAGGCTCGAAGCTATACCCTAAAAAAGTATTTATTGATGAAGTTAAAAGGCTTGGAGTAAATCGCTGTTTGCCGATAAGGTTAGTAAAAAACTTACAATGGGGCGAGAAGCTCTTATTAGCCACCTTTAAGCCCAAAGCAATAGAAGAGCCTTTACCGGAGTATTCTTTTAATGCAAAGACTTTTCTAGGTATGAATATGGAAGGAAGATTAAAGGGTAAAGTTATTCAAGACGGCGATATAACAGGTAATAGACCCGATTTCTTTTTAATGGAAGGAATACACAAACAAAAAGCCGTATGGATACCTAAAGCGATCTTAGCGGATAGCGATACCTTAGATTTAACACCTAAGATAGATAATAGAAAGAATAAGACAAACGGCACAGCCAGTGTATTTGGATACTTTATTGTTACTGGATTAAATTTAACTGCTAGTGAGTATGTTAAAAAACAATTAAAATGTCAATTAGAAGTAGTATCTTCTTCTAATAAGGTTATAGCTGTTCAAAGACAATGTGGAAATTACACCATATCAGGAAGGTATATTATAAAAGATGATATTAAAAGTATAATAAGTAGAGCCGAAGCTATCGCCGATGAAGGTAAAGAACAGATCAAATTCTTTGTATCAGGAAAATTCTATCCTTTAAAGATTTCTCTTAATCCTATAAACTTTTCAAGAACATTAATTAATGTAGAGATAAAAGCATTAGAAGATATAAAAATTGAAGATAAAACTAGTGTAGGATTTATTTTTAACTATGATAAAAGAACCTATATTAAAACATACGAAAAAGCAGGTAGACCAAAGAAGGAGAAAAAATAATGTTTACAGCAAATAGTATATCGGGAATTGTAATTATAGCAAATATTATGATGAGTTTATATAAGAGAAATATCTATGCAGTAATAGGTTGGATATGTGCATTGTATTGGTTTTTAAGCTATATACAAGTATTAAAATAGGAGGATACTATGCTCTATTGGATATTATATAGCATGATGTTAGGCGGTTTTTTAGGCTTGTCTTTGCAAGTACCTGACCCTAAGATGAAGGCAATTGGAATTTTGCTAACGGTTGTAAATGCGTTACTTTTTTGGAGAGGTTGAAATGAAAAAAAATAGGAGGTTATAATTATAATGCGTAAATTATTAGAGTCTTTAGGTATAACTGTGCTTATAATGCTTGTAGTATGCAGTACTATAACAGTTATATTTTTACTTATTACCAAATTTCAAACACTTGGTTGGTGGTTATTAATAGTAGGGATTTTCTGCCTTGTATGGTATTGGGTTAATTGTATGATAAAATAGCGGGTTAAATAAATGAAAAAAACATTGTTAATATTTACTATGGGCTTAATCTTCTCTATACCCTGTTTTAGCCAAGTAGATAAACTTCCTACTTGGTATGATAAAAGGCAGGATAAAACTGATAGAGAACAGGATCGGGCTATAAGGGATAACCTTGTAGAAATTCTAGGGAATTCTCAAAGAATTTCCTCTGTTAGCAATCGAGTAAATAAGTTGGAAGATACTCAGTACATTGTAAGTGGTGGAGTAAGGTTATTTGATACTAAGAAATGGACAGGTGAATTCTTTGCTGATTATACCACTACTAGGCATGGGTTTGACCGAGTAGGTGTGCGGATTATTTTTAAGTTGGGGGAAAGTTACACAGATAAAAAGATTAGAGAACTAGAAACTAGACTAAACAAATTGGAGGTAGAAAGATGATAAACCCTAAATCCGTGATTGAGGGGTTGGATACAGACTTATGCACATGGGAAAGTTGTCCTGAGTGCGAGGCTAAAAGAAAAGCCATCACCATCTTAAAGCGGATAAATAAAAAGCAGTTTTCTAAGTGGTTGCAGAGTGATTTAAAATATCCTATATCTAATTCTCTAATTGATAAACTGTTGAAGGAATAAAATGAAAAAGAAAATTGTTTATTATACTTTAGAAGTTATAATTGGAAGTAGTATTTCTCCTATTTGTGATGATTGGACTAGAAATATCTATAAATTTTCTACTTTGAAAGAAGCCAGAAAAGCCAAAAAAGAATGTTGTTGGTATAGTTTAGATTTGCCAAGAGAAAATGACATTTTTATCACAAAAAATACAAGGGAAATTGTTAAATGAAAAAACTATTTTTAACTCTCTTGTTTTTAGTTATCTCCTTTAATGCCTATACAATACCTTGTAGGTTATGGGCTGATGTAGTGTGGCAGGTTAAATACGATAAGAGAACTTTTAATTGTTTACATAAGAGTAGGCTATATCATAATTACCTTATAACCCAGGGAATACAATCACGATTAGTAGTTGGGTATTATAAAAGTATTGTAGATTTTAGACATGCTTGGGTAGAATACTTTGAGAATGGACATTGGTATTTGGTAGATTTAACTCAACACTATAGATATTGGGGATTTAAAGTAGAACAATGGGGCAAGGATTATAAACCTGTAGAGTATTATTATAATACAATTGAAACTTGGGAAATAAGATGATTAAAAATATTAAAATAACAAGAGAAATAAGTAGAGGAGAGTATTTTACTTATCGCTATATGACTATAACCTTTTTGAAAATATTTAAAATTAGCATAGGGCAATTGGGTTTTAGGAAAGTAGATATTAGATTTGAAATGCGATGGGGTTGGGAATAATGACAAAAGAGCAGTTTGTTATTAAATGGGTAAAAAAGATTGAGCATGTGGATACTTTAAATGCCTTTTTTGTAGATGATTATATCTTAATATTTAAACCTAAAAAAATTAATTTTAAGTTATGGGGAACTGACCATGTTCCTGAATTGGCTAGGTTATTGAAAAAAATGTATGATGAAGATACGTTAGATAGGGATGTGGTTAATATAAATCCTTCTTTACCTGGATTTCCTCATTGGACTTATGCTTATTTTTTAAAAAAGGATAAATAATGACAAGAAAAATAAAAGGATTTAAGTTTTTAGGAAGATACCAAGACGCTTTTGAAGAGCATAAAGCAGTAAAGTTATATATTAATCTTTACGAGAACGCCAATATTAAAGTATTAAATATGATAAACAAATTTGGTAAGGCGTATACAGATATTTATTTAAAAGACGGGGCAAAACCTATTAAAAAACTTATTCACGCCTGGGGTTTGACTATGACCTTTAAAGATATTAAAACAGGACTAGTAAGTGGTGATAAAACTTTAATAAAGAGGGGATAGAATGGATAAATTACAAATAGTATACGATTGGAAAGTCATTAATTTATATCTTTTTAAAATAGTAATTCATAAATTTGAGTACAATGACGGTTGGGGGAATGAGTATGTTGGACAATTCAAAGATAGCGAGTATAAGGGGATAAAAAATAATGGATAAATTAATCGGTATAGAAAAAATATTATACGAGATAGACAATCTTAAAGAGATACCTAATATTCTTTTTAGTGGAACAAGAGGTACAGGTAAGACGGCTCTTGCAGAGAAGATTTGTAAAGATCGGAATAAGAATTTAATACTTCTTACCGGACATACACTAAAAAAGAAAGAGCTTATTCAGATACTCTTAAATTTAAAAGAAAATGATCTAATATTAATTGATGAGATACATAGTCTTAAATCAGATATAGAAGAGGTATTGTATTTACCTATAGAGAGGCATATTCTTCCTTTACAGAATGAAAGGGGGAATAGTATTATTATATCTCTACCAAAGTTTAGTTTTATTGCTACTACTACAAAATCTTCTAAGTTAAGTAAACCTTTAATATCGAGATTTCAATTGCATATTCAGATACCGCAGTATAATTTAAGGACTTTGGCTAGGATTGTGAAAGATAGATTTTCAAAGCTAAGTATAACGGACTGTCTAAAGATTGCAATAAATATTATGACACCTAGAGAAGCAATAAATCTAGCTAAGAGAATTACTAATTTTCCTATGAGTGTAAGCGCAGCGTTAGAGTTTATTGGATATTATAGTGGCCTATCTGCTTTTGAAAGGCAGTATTTAAGATTACTCAAAGAGGTAAAACGTATGGCTTTAAATTCAATTTCTTTTGCTATGCAGTTAGATAGAGATGAGATAAGGAAGTTAGAAGATAAGCTTATAAAATTAAAGTATATAGAAATTAAAAGTACTGGCAGATCATTATTACCTAATGGAGAAAAGATTATAGAAAAAATAAAATTAGGAGGTTAAACTATGAAATTAAATAAGAAAAAGATTAGAGATAACTTCAGTGTAAAAGATATTCAGGAATTCCTATTTAAAAACTATACGGCATTAAGTTATGCACAAGTTAAATGGTTAACTTCTTATTTGATAAAACAGTTACATGAAAATGAGAAGTTTGTTAAATCTTTAAGTAAAGCCCCCATATTTAGGGTTGCTTATACGAGATTAAAACAGATAGAAAAGAGAGTTACTTTTAGTAAAATTTTAGATGTAATGCGGTACTGTGTTATACAGTTAGATAATAAGGAAGAGTATGTTAGAAGTAAATTAGTAAATGAATATACAACTTTTATAGAAGAACAAAACCTTAATAGGGAAATTATACGATTAAAACAAGAATTTCTAAAAGTTTGACATAAACCATTTTAATATGGTATAATAAAAAGGAGAGCAGATGAAATTTGTATACTCTCAAAATCTTAAAGGAAGTTGCTCTGGTTGCGGAAGGAATTTATCAGAGGGAGGTTTCATATCTCTTAATAGTCAGGGGGACTTTGTAGAATCTTTGTGTGATACTTGTAAGAGTGCTAAAGAGGCAGGAGAAAAAAAGAAAGGAAAGATCGTCCTCAAAAAAGTAACTGGATTTCTCTCGTCTTTTGGCCCAAACCTTTATGAGATTATAGCGTCTAAAAATTATCTTATTTTAGACAAGACTTTAAATGAGGGGCAGATCAAAGAGTTATTAGATAACCCTGATGTAGATGTTGATATTAAATATTAAGGAGAAATAATTATGATAGAACCTAAAGTAACAAGTCTTGAGTTATCCAAGAGGTTAAAGGAAGCCGGATACCCACAAAAAGGTAATTGGTGGTGGGTAAATGCTTATAGTGCTTTGACCAATACAAGAGAATGGTTTTTGTCTTCCTTTAAAGATGAAGATGATAAAGTAAACCCTCAAATTGTTGCTCCTACTGTTGTGGAGTTGGGGGAGGGCTTGCCTACAATAGAAAAGGTATTACAAAAAGTTTCTAGTGATGAAACCTGGGAAGTAGTATTGAAAAATACTAAATGGTATTGGAATCCAGATTGCTTGGCTAAGATGTGGCTCTGCCTAAAAGAGAAAGGATAACTATGTTAGTTTTTGAAGGAAGGTATTTTAAAATCTTTTTAGTAAGCTCTATAGGCAAAACCAATATTTATGACGTTATAAGTTATCGTAGTGTTGTATTGGGTCGAATAAAATGGTATAGTAAATGGCGAATGTATTGTTTCTTTTCAGAACAAGATATGCTATACTCAGGTGGTTGTTTAGAAGAAATAGCTCAGTTTATAAAACAATTAATGCAGGAAAGAAAAAAATGATAAGATGTAAAAATTGTTATCTTTGGAAAAGTTCTAATAAAGATCTAATCTTTACAAATTTTACTGAGGGAATAGGTAATAAAAAGTCTAAAGTAATGTTGGTATTTGATAATATCTTTTTAGCAGATATTTTAGAAGATAAATTCTTTTCAGATACCAACTATAAGAATTTATTAAGTACCTTTTTAGTAGACACAGAATTAAAAGTAGAAGATCTTTATATTACTTCTTTAATTAAGTGTTATCCTTCTGATACAACCAAGAAACCTACTAAGCCCGCCATACACAAGTGTTTTGAATCTTACCTTAAACAAGAAATAAAAGAAGTAAATCCTAAAGTAATAGTCTTGTGTGGAAAAGAGGTTATAAAATTCTTTTTACCGGAAGCACAGAACATTAGGAGGGCTATAAAGAATTTAAAAGATATTGTAGGAAAGTCTTTCTATTCTCATACATATAATGCTTATTTTGTACCAGTATATAACTTCTACTATCTTTCTAATCTAAATGCTTATGCTCCACCAAAGAAACAGACCTATCGAGCATTTAAAAACATAAAATACTTATTAAATAAAGATTATCAAGACTTCAAAATTGATGTTTTAAACGACTATAGTGCGATAAAACATCTAGGAAATACCATTGGTTTAGATTTGGAGGCTACAGGAGTAGATTTTACAGAGGATAAGATTTTAACAATAGGTCTGAGTGATTTAAAATTAAATCTTAGTTTTGATGTTGGAGTTGGTAAAGGTATTTTATGGGATAAGATTATTCCAGAAATTAAAAAGCGAAAGCTGTGTATACATCATGCTAAATATGATGGTCTAATGCTTAAAGCTACAGGAGAAACAATACAAGATAATGTTATTGGAGATTCTATGTTAATGGCATTTCTATTGAATCCTCTCGGAGCATTAAATCTTGAATTTTTAGTTAAGTTACAGTACGGAGTTACTTATAAAGATGTTATAGATAGAGAACACATGGCAGATGTTGATCCTGAGATACGCAGAGTCTATTGTGGTAAGGATAGCTATTTTCATAAACGTCTTGCAATAGATTTAATGACAAAACTTAAAGAAAAGGGTAGTGAGAAGTCTTATAAAGTATTTTTAGAAATGATGAAGGTCTTAGTAGATTTAGAATATAGAGGTATACTAATTGATAAACCTAAATTTAATTTTTTACGTAAGCATTATTCAGATTTAAAAATAGAAGCAGAAACAGCCTTTAAAAAGAAATTTAAATTAGATGAAAAGTTTAATCTTAATTCTTCTAAACAACTTGGAGAATTACTTTTTGATAAGTTAGGATTGCCCATTATAAAATATACTAAACCTAAAAAGAGTATTAATAAAAAACCTTCAACAGAAAAAGAAGTAATAAAAGGATTACTATCTAAAAATAAAAATTTACAATACCTTTTGGATTATACTGGAAATGAGGGTAAATTGAGAAAGTTGAAAACTTATGAGGAGCATATTAAGAAAGACGGTAGAATACACAGTCAATTTAAACAAATATCTCCAGACAGTTCAAGAGTAATGAGTAGTAAACCAAATATACAAAATGTAGATCGGGGAAGTAAATTAAAAGAATTATTTATTGCTCCTAAAGGGTATACTTTTGTTTATTTTGATTTCGATCAGATTGAGTTTAGAATTTGGGTACATTTGTCCGGTGATGAAAAAGGAATAGAGTTTATAAATGCAGGTAGAGATATACACAGCTTTATTGCTAAGAGATTTTGGAAATTACCAGAACCAGAGGAAGAAATAAAAAAGATATATCTTAAAAAAAGAGAATTAGTTAAAGACATTGTTTATGGTACACTATACGGAAGAACGCCCCAAAGTATTGCTTATGAGCATAAAGTACCTTTAGAGGAGGCACAAGGAATTCAAAGACTATTCTTTTCTATTTGTAGGAAAGGATATTTTTATATGAAAGATCTAGAACAAAAAATACTTAAAGATAAGTATATAAAAACACCTTTTGGAACCTATAAGTATTTTCCCGATATAGATCTGGTTTTTGGTAATAAAAGAGAACACCAATTACGTTCAGGAAAGAACTTTATTGTTCAAAGTGGAGCGGTAGAGATAGAAGTTTTTCCTGCTACAATAAATATTAGACGCGAGGTTATTAAACAAAAATTAGATGCCTGTTTTGTTCATCAACAGCACGATATGGGAATGTTGGAAGTTCTTGATCCCCATGTAGATAGTGTAGTTAAAATTATTAGAGTTAAGACTTTTAATCCAGTTAAATTGAGTGTACCTATTACCGCCTCAATTAAGGTTGGAAAAACTTGGGCAGATTTGAAGACCTTGACAGAAGATAAGTAAGTATGTTATACTATTTTTGGGTAGACAAAAGGAGTAAAGTGATGTATCAAAATAGTCTAGGACAATCGGGACAAGATAGTGTTTGAGCTATTATTGCTCATATTCATTTTGTTAATTATAGTTTTAAAAGATGAAAGGGAGGAACTAGATGGCTAAAACTGCACAAATATATTGTAAGAAGTGTCAGAAGAAAACGAAGCATTGGGATAACAAAGGAACAGATAAAGAAAAAACATTGGGTATGTTTGTATGTTCAGTATGTAAAACAGGCTATACGCCTCAACCAAAATCTGCACCCGCACCACAAGTTGCAAAAACCCCAGGGAGTGTACAAGAAACAGACTCTATAAACTTTGTTAAACAATCCTTTTATGGAGGATGGGCAAAGGACTTCGTAGTATCTTTAATAGAAAAGGGTGCTATTAAAACTACGGCTGATGTTATTAAGACGTATAAACTTTTCCTTAAAGAGGTAGGGTTAGCTTTAAATGGCAATCTTCCAACAGCCAAGCCACCTACTACCGCACCAGCACCTACAACAAATACACCTGCTAAAGAAGCAAAACCTACAGAGGCAGCACCAAAGGCTTCAAAAGAAGAAGACGCTTTTGATTTAGGGGATTTAGATAATCTTGGTGATCTAAACATAAACCTCGAAATTTAAAATGGGAAGAAAAAAGAAAGTTAAAGAGGAAGAGGGAGTAGGAAAACTCAAACTTAATGAAGCTCTAACAGCTTTAAATAAGAAGTTTGGTACAGGTACCATTACCTGTGCTACTACGGCTAAAGAGGCTTTGGCTATAGAGAGAGTTCCTACTTCTGTGCTATTAATAGACATTCTTTTAAAAGGAGGTTTACCCAAATCTACAATAAATATTTATTTTGGAGTAGAGGGTTCCGGTAAAACTCTTTCTACATTAAAATTTGCATCAGTATTTACAAAACAAAAAATTCCAGTAGCTTTTATAGATTGTGAGCATGGTTTAGAGTTGGGATGGGCAGAAAAATTGGGAAATGATTTAGAACATTTTTATTTAAGTCAACCAGACACTTTAGAAAAGGCAATTGATATAGCAGATACGCTAGTTAGAAGTGGTGGGTTTGGTTTAGTTATTTTTGATTCTTTAACTTCCGCAATTCCTATAGAGGCAGTAGAAAAATCCGCAGAGAAACAGCAGAGAGCATTACAAGCAAGATTAAATACTAAGCTAATGCAAAAATTAACTTCCGGATTACAGACTAAAAATTTAAAGGATAAGGCATCTAAAAATAATACTATTTTTATAGGAATAGCACAAGTAAGAGAGAAACTTGGAATACTTTTTGGAAACCCTGAGACAATTCCAGGTGGTAGAGCCATAAGACATCATTCACACCATATATTAACTTTTAGAAGTGCTAAGAAGCTTCTTAAAAACGAAGTGATAGTTGGACGAGAGATCGTGATTACATTAACAAAGTCTAAATATTCTCAACCTTTTCTTACGGGCATAACTGAATTTTATTTTGATCCACCCAAGATTAACAATTTAAAAACCCTAGTAATAACCGCAATTAATAAGGGGATAATCAAACAAGTAAAAAATACCTATATCTATAATGATATGGAATTTGTAGGTAAGGAAAAGCTAATTTTAGGTTTACAAGATAAAACAATCATAGCAAAATTAAAAAAGGAAGTTATACAGTAAGTCAAGTCTGTTCTTTTAAATTTGGGGCTATAATCGCAAGGCTGACGAGCCGTAGCCCCACTACTTAACTTGGAGAAATGATGGACAAGGATTATTTAAGTAAAATCTCAATACAAGAACTCGTTTTGCTGCTATGCGAGTTAAAAAAATATCCAGAAGATAAAAGCGATGCAGCAGAAGTCTTAGAAGAAATTAAAAGAAGACCTCTGTTGAGGGGTAACAATGCCTAAGAGGAAGAAGAAAACTGTGAATATTTGTGTAGTTGAGGGTGTAGGCGGTTTATCTTTAGTGATCGGCGTTTATCGAGTTGTTGGCCCTAAGCCTTGGGGCGGTGGTAAAGTTATTAAGCGTTGGAATAAGGTGCCAGTAAAAGATATTAAAACTGCCTTGGAGGACTAACAATGAAGATACTACTAGCTATACTCCTTTGGATAATCAACATGCTACTATGGTGTATGATGCACGCCTATTTGATCCATGTGGGCAATAATTTGGAGTTGTTTATGTGGAATATGTTTCATAAAGTTATGTGTTTTGTATGTATAGCATTAGTAATATGGGAGATTGCGGGATGGATAACCTAAAAACCCCACTACGAAAGATACTTGAAGACTTCTACAAACATGCTACAGGTTTTAATGACTATGGTTGTAAAGAGTGTAACCAAGCCCTCTCTTCGATTCTTTCAGTAGCTAAGGTTTGGGCTGAGGGGTGTGTGCCAATAACACGAAAAGACAAAAATAATCCTTGGGATTGTGGTCATAACGCCTGTTGTCAGGAGATGCTAAAGGCAATACGGGGTGAGGGATGAAGATAAAATTATATGATAGTTATGGGTGGCCTTTTGTAACTTTCAAAGATAGACCATTTCAGAGTGCTTTAAGAGTATTCTTCCAGTTAATACGATGCAATCTACGAGTAAGGTTGGAGGGGTGATGAGATTTAAATGTCCTGGTTGTAAAGAAATAATAAAAAGAGATATGCGAAGGGTAGAAGCCAAAATTCAATTATTTAGACGGGGATATAGAACATACTGTGATAAGATTTCAAAGACAGTTTACTGTAAGCCAGTGAAAGGGTGATATGGAAAAACTAAAACCTTTAATGATTTTTAGGAATACTTGGTATCAAAATCTTGATGATGGTTATGTGATACTTTTAAGTGCTAATTTTTCAAAAGAAGTAAACTGTGAGCTTTGGAAAGTCGCGTTTTCTTACAAGGGAATGGGTAGTCAAACATACTATTGGAACATCGAAGAAGTATTAAAATGTGAATACTTAGGTTATATTCCTGATTTGATCTCCACCGCTCAGGCCATGTTGAGTGCTAAGATGCCGGAGAAGAAAAGAACCGATACAGAAAATAAATACCTCAATGAAGATAACGAAACATTCAACCAAACCATAGACGAATTTCGTCCAATAATAACCCGTTTAGAAATGGAGCTAAAACAATGTCAAGAAAACTTAAAGTGTCAAAACGATTCAAGCCGATAGACAGAACTTGTCAAATGTGTGGTGTCAAGTATATAGGATATACTACTAAGTCACGATTTTGCTATTCTTGTAAACTAGAACGGAATAGGCGTTATAGACAAATAAATCCTTGGTGTATGGTTCTTCATAGGGTTAAGAAAAGGGTAAGAACTTCCAAGTGGTATAAAGGCATTAAGTGTTCTATAACTTCTAAGCAGATAAAAGAATTGTGGCTTAGAGATAAAGCGAGTGAAATGAAGTGGCCTTCTATTGATAGAATTGATTCCCTGGGGGATTATCGTTTCGATAATTGTAGGTTTATTGAGTTTTCTGACAACCTTGGTAACTCTCGTTTTGGAGAATATGTTTATGACAGAATGAAAGCTGCTGATGCTTTAGTGGCGAGGCTACAACTGGGCATTTGTGAACATGTTGCTACTAACGAATTACGAGCAGGCTGTAGACTATGTGACTTAGCTTTAGCAGAAAAGACAGCCGAAATCCTTAAGATAAAGGTTAAGAAGTTAGAGCTTCGGGTGAAGGAGTTGGAATTAAAAATAGTTCATAAAGTCAATCGTTGTGGTGTTTGTGAAAGAGAAGCCTGCATTTGTAGTTCAGATGATTACTTAAATGATTAAAACTCAAGCTCGCCTCAAGACTTGTGAGGAAAAGTGATGGATAAAAAACAGATACTAGATAAATACTTTAAAGGTAACTACTTCTCTATTAATTCACGAGAGTTTGAAGAAGGATACGGTAATGTGGTTAGTTTATATAATGCTATAAGCATTGTAGAGGAAGTTCAAAAAGAGTTATCCAACCTCCAAACCCAAAACTCTAAGCTACAGGAAGAACTTACTAAGACTAAAGAACACTATCATACTGACTTAGAGATATTAGCAAAGCTACAGGGTGAGGTAGAGGAGTTTAAGAAGTGGAATGATAAACTCACTGATGATATTAATAAAGCTAATAAGCCTACTCAAGATAAACTTGATAGAATTTACGATGAATGGAAAGCTGAAAACGATAAACTCCAACAACAACTCACCGAGGCGAAGAAAGAACTTCAATGCTATGCAGAAGGAGCGGGCAGAGGAATAGCAGCTACACAAAAAGAACTGGCAAGGAAAGAAATGGAAGTAACCGCCTTGAATAAAGAGGTGGAGGAGCTTGAAGCCGAGCAACCAATGAGTGAGGAGGAGATATATAATTCAATTATGACATCTTATGACAAACTTCATATATCAGAAGAATTAAATCAGTGGGCAAAACGTTCAGCCAAAGCCCTCTCTGGACGAGTGGTAAAGGGGTATTGCAGATGTAAATTTTTTACAGGCTCCTATGAGGTTTGTAAAAACTGTGAGAAACAATTAAAAAAAGAGTAGCCAAGAAGGAGAAGAGATGAACGATACAATCTATGGTTGTACTAATTGTCAAAGACTACACAATACTCTAATTAAATGTCAAGAGGCTAACCAAAAATTTCTCCTAAAGATAAAACGTTTGAAAGCCAAGCAACTCCCAAATGTTGATAAGGTGGAGAAGATAATAAACTCTTTTGATAAATCACATCAACATGGTTGGTTATGTGCTACTACAAAAAGACAACTCGCACATAAGATCATGGAGGGAATGAAATGATAAAACTATTAGAAACTTACAGAGCTGTCGTAGATGCCATTGGCTTTGTTTTATGTGGCATAGTCATTGTTTGGATTGTTGGTAAAGTAAGATCTTGGATTTTCAAAAAAGGAGCCAAAAAACTTCTAAATGCTACTATTGGAAATAAGTTTGATGCTAAGGGTAATGAAGTTTTTCAAGGAAAGAAACTAGCGGATGGATTTTTTAATATTAAAGATAAAGTAAAATGGTCTAAAGACTTTACAAGTATTTTTAATCTTAGAAAATTATGTATGTTTGCTGCTATTGCTGGATTGATTTTTGGTGCAGGTCAATGGCATCAACTCCAACAAACCCCAATTCAATTTAGTAATAAACATTTACAAGAATCTGAGTGGGCCTTAGAAATTCCTGCCAACACAAAAAGAATTTATCATGAAAAAGATTCTCCCAACCTGTATTTTATTGACAAAGACGGAAATAAGACTTTAGTAAAAATAAAAGATGTTGAAGCATTAAGAAAAGCCCTTAAACCTTTTGGAGTTATATTTGAACCCTATGCTATTGCAGGTATTGGTGTTGGTGGAAAAGGCGGTGCATTTGAGGCTGGAGCAGGTCTATACTGGTTAAAATATTATAAATGGAAATTGGGCAACCACCTTACAAATAAAGGGATATATATGGGAGTTAGCTATAGTTTAAACGGAATAAATTTAGATAACACTGCTTTAAATTTTAGTTATGGTATGGGGTATGATGGAGAACAGAGAGTATTGATCGGAGCAACTATCAATTTTTAAATGCATAAAATTTATAGTAAAAATAAAAAATGTATAGATTGCAATAGATTAATTAGCAACGATGCTAATAGATGTAAGAGTTGTTCTAAAAAGGGAAAATTATCTCCAACTTATAAACATGGAAAATGGAAAAATACTTATTGTATAGATTGTGGGAAATTATTAAAAAATTATAAAGCTAAAAGATGTTATAAATGTTTTTCTAAATGGGAAAAGGGAGAACATAATCCAAATTGGAAAGGTGGAAAGACATATCGGCATTGTATTTATTGTGGTAGGAAAATTAAAAACTTATATGCAACTATGTGTGCATTATGCAGAGCAGAGAAAATTAAAACAACCAAAATAACTGAAGTTAAACATCATATAGATTTAAACCACAATAATAACAAAACATTTAATAAATTAAAATTGACCTCTTCTAAACACAGTAAATTACATCAAAGAGCTTATGAATATTTAGTAGAAATGGGTCGAATTAGGAAATACATTAAGTGGTTTGATAAAAAATACGGACTTCAAGAAAAGGGGTAAATTAATGGCAAATACCAGTAAGCTTGGTGGGAGAAATAGTAATAATGGATCTAAAGCCTATCGTCAAAGGGTAGTGGTTGATGATGGGCAGTTGGTTAGAGCCAATGCTATTATAATTATGAATACCCAATCATTAAGAGCAAAAGAAAATACGTATCAATCAAGTAATAACATTCATGCTATGGTGAGTGGTAGGGTTAGAATTAAAGATAAAAGAGTGAGTGTAGTTAAACGAGACATTTTTAGGTTCTTGGACAAATTTAACAGAAATTTGCCTATAGTTTCAGAGAAAGAAATAGAAAAAGATATAGATAATGCAATATCAAAAGTGAGGGAAGAATGAGATGTAAAAAATGTAATCAAGAATTATTAGGTTATACATCAAAGTATTATCCTTTTGAATCTGGTTTTAGATGTCCTCAATGCGATAGAGAATGGAGTGATTTACAGATTGGAAGAGCCGAAGCTATAATTCCTAATGTACTGACATTCACAGGTGGTAAATTTGTTTCAGATGGTATAGAATTTAGTTTCCGAAAACCTTTACCAGAATGGGAAAAAGAGTTTAAGGATAAGATCGTTATTGCTAATATTGGACAAGGAGATGAGGCAGTTGTTGAAGTTTTACAAGGATGCGGTATTAATGCTAGTCATGAATTACCACAATTATTGCAGAAGTATTTTAATGCTCCTACTGATGAAGACTTACAACAAATGAAATGGAGAGAACGGGAGAACTTTGCTATAAAAGTAAAAGTTAAAGTCAAAAAAGGTAAGATCGTAATAGAAAGGATAGAGGAATGACACTATTAAAGTTTAAAAAATGGGAATTGATTCTAGCTTTTGATAATCCTTTTAGAGTAGGAGGCTTTGAATTCTTATCTATTAATTGTGAAACAGGATGGGCCTATTACTTAACCATTTGTAATGTGGTAGTTGGTTTGATAAAGAGGTTTTAAAATGCGGTTATGGTTCTATGATTTTATGATGGAATTGTGTTGGAAGCTAGAAGATGTTGTAGATTTTATTGGCAAGAAAATAGGCAAAGATTGGAATAGCCTATATAAATTTTATCCTAGTGCTAAGTGGGAAAATTTATACTTAGCTGAGGAATATAAAACGTATAAACAAAAAATAAAGAAAGAGTTAGACCTTTCTAAAACAGAACAACGTCTTAAAGATTTGGGGCATATAGACTGATGAAATTAATTCTAAGTACTTGGTTGTTGTCTGGATGGTTTTATTTAATTGGGATAACTCTTATAATAGTCATAATGCTATATTTATCTAAGGATGTTAAATAATGAAAATAATCTTAGTAGATAATTTTAATAGAGACGATGTTCCTGATATTTTGATAGCTGACAATGTTCATCCAGAATTTATTAAAGAGCTTGTAGAATTCTTAAATAAAAAACACAGCGGTAACGACAGTCCAGATTATTATAGGGCAGTGGAAGATGACTATAAATTGCATAAATTTGAGGGATAGAAAATGAGTACACTATTAGTTAAAGTAGAAAAAATATCTAAAGTAGAAAAACACCCTAACGCAGATAAGCTGTCTATTGTTTCAATGAAAGGAAATGCTTGGAATTGTATTACTGGTTTGGATCAATACAAGTCTGGTGATTTAATAGTTTTTTGTCCTCCTGATAGTATGATACCTGATAATTTAATAGAAAAGTATGATCTTGAGTATCTTAAAAAGGATGGTCGAGTGAGGACTGTAAAGCTTAGAGGATATATTTCTCAAGGGCTTATTTTAGACATTCCAGAGGGAAAGAATTGGAAAGACGGGCAAGAGGTAGGAAAAGAATTAAACATTCAAAAATACGCTGCTCCAGCCCCAAAATACCAGCAATTTAAGCCTAGATACTCCTTTAAACAGCTATTCCAAGACCTAGTTACTAAGAAAATCACTTTTAAACGGTTTGTATTTAAATTTAAAGGTTTAGTTAAAGACCTTTTTAAAAAGAAGAAAAATCCTAATCCACTGTTTTCTAAATACACGAATATTGAAAATGTAAAAAATTATCATAGCGTTTTTAAAGAAACTGATGAAGTAATTATAACTGAAAAAATACATGGTACAAATTTTAGAGCCGGATATGTACATAAGAAAAAAAATAAGTGGAAATTTTGGGATAAGGATACTCAAGAATTTTGTTACGGTTCTCATAAGGTTCAGTTAACAGGCAATAGAGGAAAACAATGTTGGTATGGTGAGGATGTTTATGGACAAATATCAGAAAAGTATAAGCTTGCAGAAATAATCCCTGAAGATTACGTTATCTATGGTGAAATTTACGGCAAAGGAATTCAGGGGGCAAGTTATGACTACGGTTTGAAAGATAAAATTGATGCGGTTTTCTTTGATATAAAGTATAAGGGAGAATACCTAGATTATTACAGTTTTTTAGAATTCTGTTTACAAAGAGATTTACCTACCGTACCGGAACAATATAGGGGAAAATTTACTAAGAGTATGTTAGAGCTTTGCACTAAAGGAGAATCTTTTCTTTATAGTAAATTAATTAAAGAGGGGTGCGTGGTTAAAACAATCAAAGAAGAGAATGATAAAAGAGTTGGTAGGAAAGTGTTGAAGAGTATTAATCCAGAATACTTGCTTATTAAAGGAGGAACTGATAACAAATGAGAAATACTTATACAATAATAAAGCATGTAAAATGTAGAGATGGAAAAATTAGGCATTGGGCTATTAGGACTTCTAATTTTAGACGAAAAAAGGAGATAGAACATGAAAAAGTTGACGCTTAAAAAGAAAATTAAAGTTGATTGGAAAAACCTTTGGAAAGACTTTGACAAGTGGTATAGTGCAGGAGAGAATAGATATGTTTATTATTCTTGGCAAAAACACAAGAAAAAGATAGAAGAATTAGTGGAACAAGAATTACAAACCAAAAAAGTTATAGTAAAGAGAATAAAATAATGATTACTTTAAAAGGCAAGTACAATCAAGCAAATGTTTTCGTGGATGAATTAGAGCAAGCCACTGAACAGCAGATTAGAAACTTCCTTAACCACCCCGCTTTTCAAAACACATATATAGCCATTATGCCAGATTGTCATGCCGGAGTGGGCAGTTGTATAGGTTTTACTATGAAAATGAATGAGTATATTATTCCAAATATTGTGGGAGTAGATATTGGGTGTGGCATTGATTCTTACTGTCTTGGTAGAATTGATATTGATTATCAAGCCCTGCACGATTTTATTAAACAAAATATTCCTTCTGGTTTTCATAAAAGACAACGTATTGATTTTAGTATGGGAGGAAGCGAAGGAGAATTAGAAGAAGTTATAAGACGAACTGAACAAGATGATGTAGATGTTTATAAAAAGATAGGTACTCTTGGAGGAGGAAATCATTTTATAGAAATAGATGAAGATTCTGAAGGGAGAAAGTGGCTTACCATTCATTCAGGAAGTAGAAACTTTGGAAATAAGGTAGCAAGGTATCATCAAGATATTGCTAAAGCATTTATGAAGAAGACTTTTCAAGGAGATGCTTATAGGCAATTGGAGTTTCTTCCTTTGGAAAATGGAGGTTATGAATATTTACATGATATGAAATTAGCTCAAGAGTATGCTGAAAGAAATAGGTGGGCTATGGCATTTTTATTGATAACTAAATTTTTTGATATACATACAACTTGTAGATTGGATAATATTGAATCTGTAAAATCTATTCATAATTATATTGATTTGGATAAAAAGATAGTCCGTAAGGGAGCCATCTCTGCCCAAGAAGGTGAAAATTGTATTATTCCTTTTAATATGAGAGATGGAATTGCTATTTGCAAAGGCAAAGGGAACTCTAAATATAACTTCTCTGCCCCTCATGGAGCGGGTAGGCTTATGAGTAGGACTAGAGCAAAGGCTGAAATCAAGTTAGAAGATTTTGAAAAGACCATGAAAGATAGTGGGGTTTGGAGTGCGACAGTTAATCAAAGGACATTAGATGAGGCTCCAATGGCTTATAAAAGTATGAATAAAATTTTAAGCCTTATAACAGAAACAGTAGAAGTAGGATTTTTAATGAAGCCAGTATTTAATTTTAAAGATGCTACAGGTGGAAGGAAAAGAAGAAGATGATAATAGTTGCTATATTTGTAAATGATAGACCAGTTTTTGCTAGATCAGCAAGAAATCAAGATGGACGAACCAATAAAAAAGGACAGACTAAATATGTATGTGATGAGGGTTCAGTTATTTGGCACGATAGAAATAAAGGTGCAATTGTATTAGTTAAAAAAATGTTAGATACAATTAAAGAAAAAAAATTATAAAATGTATAAAATTACTGCGGTTGTAGAAAAGGCTTGTAAAGATTTAGGGATTCCGTATGTATCTCCGTATCATGAGGAATTACTTGAGTATCAAAAAGACGTTAATAAGCTTTCAGAAGCCGTATCTAAATTAAGGGAAATTGCAGGTCTTTTAGCCGAGTTAGAATGTAAATACGATATTAATGATTTACAGAAAGTTTTTAGATTTGACGAAGATATGCTACATCAGGTTGAACACCATATAGTTATAGAAGCTCAAAAGATTTTAAAAAAAGCAAAACTTTGACAAACATAGACTAAGAATGTTATACTTTATTAAGAGGGTAGAAATATGTTAAAAAATATTATAAAAATAATTTTATTTAGTCTTATTTTGGGTATAGGTATTTTTTCTTATACCACATATAACAATATCCGTAACATTAAAGAGGCCACATATAGAGTGTATAACAGAACCGGAGATCTTTCTGGAACAGGTGTAGTTATAAAACATAAAAAAAATTACTACATTTTAACATGTAATCACGTAGTTGTTTCTTCTAATAAGGGAATTCAGGTATTTAAAAGGGATGGCAGTTTTATTTATTATCCTTCAAGAGTATATTTAGATGCGGAAAAAGATTTAGCTCTATTAAAAATAAATTTTATAGGTTCTCAAGCAACTTTAAAAATACATAATAAAGAAATTGCAGACGGAAGTAAGGTAATATTAGTTAGTAATTTTCTTGGATTAGATGTAGTGTATTCAGAGGGCTATTTAATGAGAAAAGTAGAAGACAAGTACCTATTTCAACTGCCGATATTTTATGGTTCTAGTGGTGGAGCAGTAATTCATGAAAATAAAATAGTAACAGTAGTACAGTCTATAATAACAGTTACCGAGGATTCACACATAATTCAATTTTGTGTAGCTTCTTCTAATAAGAATTTGAATACCTTTTTAAAAGAGGCTTTAAAGGATGAGTAATGGTTGTCAATGGCATAAAAAGAAGTTTTCAGTATATCAGAGCAGTAGTAAACGCCCTGAAAGATACGCTGAAATATTTAAAAAGATGTCATGGATACAAAAAATAATAGAATATGTCAGAAAAAAAATTAGATAAAACCATGAAAAATTTCTTACAAATAACTTGGGAGAATTTCTGTTGGTTCTTAGAGGGATGGGGATTTCTCCTTGTTATGCCTGTAGTAGGAATTATATTTTGGGTTGTAGCAATTCCTTTGCATGTAGCTTGGAGTATGAGATAATGGGTAAATCAAAAAGTTCAGACAAAAAATATTATTCAGTACTAGCTTTAGTTTGGGATTTGTCTGTTAACCCCTGGTTTAAAATTAAATTAACTTGGGTTTTTCTTTTAAAAAGGCTTAAAAAGATAGAACCTTTAGACCCATTAGTTGCTTTTTGTGTTCTGGGTAGCATTGGCTAACGTAAATACAAATCCTAATTATTGGGCCTTATATGCGTTGGGTTGTTCTTTATGTATGATATTAATGATAACTAAAAAGCTATATTTCAATGCTCTAATGAACTTGGCAGCTTTGGTTATAGCTATTGGTAATTTAATAAAGGGGTAAAAATGAAAATAAATAGAAATGATTTTGACAGGTTTCATGATTATGGTTGTCTAATAAACAATAGGGTTGTTTATTTTGGTAGTGAAAATGAAGATGATACTGGATGGGAGAGCGGAGTAGATTATTCTTCATCAAGGAAGCTAATAAAAAATTTAGTATTCCTAGACAGTTTAAATCATAATTTAATAACTATTTATTGGAACAGTCCTGGTGGGGGTTGGGAGAGAGGAATGGCAATTTATGATATTATAAAAAAACTTAAATCTCCAGTGAAATTTATAGGGTTAGGTATGGTTAGGTCAATGGGAACTATTATTATCCAAGCTTGCAAATATAGATATTTAACTAAAAATTGTGATTTTATGATACATGATGGAGAAGAAGGGATGGAAGGGGAATCTAAAACCTTTGAAGTTTGGGGAAAATATTCCAAATATTCAAGAGAAAAAATGTATGATATTTATTACCAACAAATTAAAAGAAAAAAGAAAAAGACAACTAAGAAAGAAATTGAGCAAATGTGTACCCATGATTGCATATTAACACCAAAAGAAACTGTAGATATTGGATTAGCGGATAAAATAATTTAGGAGAAGAAATGAAAAAGATAGTAAAAAGGATAATTGGATTTTTACCTATTGTTGTTTGTTATATTCTTATAGTTATAGGATACATAGCTAATAAATGGCATGATTGGTTATGTGATAATCTTTGGGAGGAGTAAATGAACACAGACCTACTTAAAATAGCCGTAGCTTTACTTTGTGGCTTATTGATAGGCTTCGAGAGAGAGAAGCAAGATAAACCCGCAGGGTTGAGAACTATTATGTTTATTGTATTTGGTGCAACTTTGACTACTATTTTTTCTTTAAAATATTTATCCGTAGATGGGGTTAGTTTTGATGCTATCAGAGCGATTGCTTATTACTTAGTTGCCATAGGATTTGTAGGAGGCGGTATTATTAGAAAAGCTACGAAGACAGATGGAATAACAACAGCGAGTTTACTTCTCCCAATGTCTGTAGTTGGCTTTCTTTGTGGTATAGGAGATTTCTTTTTAGCTATTATATCTACTTTAATTATATTTTTAGTTTTAATGTTAAAGTATATCAAAATTAAATTATTTTTAAAATTTAACGGACATAAAAAGAGGAGGAAAATATGAATCAAGATTTAAAACACTTTGCGGAACTAATTAAAGACTTTAAATCTGCTTATGAGGCTGGAGGAATTCAACATAAAGTAAGACCGGATGGGTGGAGACAAGATTTGGCTGCCTTCTTAGAAAAAAATGGTCGAAAAGCAAATAATCCTTTTGCGGATAATGAAAAAATATTTAATAAGTCTATAATGGGATATAAGGGTGATGGTAGTACCTACTCTCTTGAAGAATTATTAAAAAATGATGAGGGAAAGTGGGCGTATCTATTAAAACAAACGGAAGAAAATGATATGTATTTTATTAAAAACTCTGATATTATAATTTTTTACTTAGATGAGAGTGCAGGGTTTGGAACTTACACAGAATTTAAAGCGGTAGTAGATAAATTTAAAAAACCCTTTATAATTGTAAGGTCTATTTCAAGAAATAAATTACCTCATTGGATTGGAAGTAGAAGATACTTTGCCCTAATACGGGATAGAACTGCAATAGAATTTAAAACTCTTAGCGATATGAAACAATTTTTTGTAGATTACTTAGGATTTAAGGTGTAAATTATGACCTTTAAACAAAATAAAAGGAAGCGGAGATGAAAGATAAATATAAATCTTTTAGATTACAGTTTATAGAGTGTACAAAGAAAAAAATAGCAAAAGATATAAAATGCTATCATTGTGGTGGAACTGTAATTCTTTGTACGAAGTATATTGATATATGTAAAAGTGGCTTATGCCGTAAAGAGAGGACTACACATTTGAAGGAGGAGAAAAGTGGCTAAAAAAATGCGAGAATTTGATACAGGTGCTACCAGAGATACCAATGAAGGCAAGCCAGATTATGAAGGGTTTCTTTCTCCTTTGGTTATAGAACGCTACGGACAGTACATGACCAAGCATAGGAAACAAAGTGATGGTGGATTAAGAGATTCGGATAATTGGCAGAAAGGTATCCCAAAAGATGTTTACATAAAATCAGCCTGGAGGCATTTTGTAGATTGGTGGAAGGAACATAGGGGGTTAGGAAGCAGGGAAGGATTAGAGGATGCTTTAATGGCCCTTCTTTTTAATGTAATGGGATATGCTCATGAAGTTTTAAAGGCGAAAAATGGCAAACAGGAGGCTAAATAATGAAACTTACAGTTAAGGAAAGGTTAATGTTTAATACTTTCTATCCTCGATCCGGAAGTATCGCAGAGCAACAGCTAGTTAGAGCTATTGATAATAAAATTGTATTATCACAGGAAGAGGTTGAAGAGATCAATTTAAAATCTATAGGCCAAAATTTAAAGTGGGATAAAGAAAAAGGAAAAGACTTGGATGTTATGTTTACTAATGAAGAGTACAAATTTTTGAGGTTACAGGTTGAAAAACTAGATAAAGAAAATAGAGTTACTTTAGAAATTTTAGATCTTTGTTTAAAGGTTAAAGGTGTAAAGGAATAATATGGATAATTATCAACATACATTAAAATGCCCTGAATGTGGTAAAAGAAAAGTATACATCAGTGATGATGGAACAACTTATTATTGTAAGGCTTGTGGACATAGCTGGAGGGTAGATTAATGTACAAAAAAGTTTATTGTGAAAATTGTGAACATTATTTTTGGCAAGGCGGTAAATTGGGGTTTGGTGGTTATCAACCTATGGCACATTTATGTAGACAGCCCAAATTTATTAATAAAACAGATACTTGTATTAAACAGGTAATTTCTTACGCTTATTGTTACACTAAAAATAAGGATAACAACTGCGCATATTATAAACGTGTATGGTGGAAGTTTTGGGTGAAATAAAATGAGTTTACCAAAATATTTAAAACCAGAGTCTACTAAGAGAAAAGCTAATCGAAAAGAGAAGACGGTTTATAAGCACCTATGTAGTGGGGCATTATCCTTTAAGGGAGATTTTAGTACTGAAGACTCTGTTATTGAACATAAATCTACAGTAAAGAAATCTATAAGTGTTACTGAAAAAATATTAGATAAGCTTTCTAAAGATACTTTCGCTATGGGAAAAGAAAATTCAATA
>SDBU01001739.1_pt1 | contig 30190 bp, 32 predicted proteins | sample 2277071 | NCBI WGS metagenome assembly SDBU01 (sample SAMN10397929, study PRJNA504765) | marine sediment metagenome | isolation source: marine sediment core GS08_GC12, 126 cmbsf | place: Arctic Ocean: Gakkel Ridge, Loki's castle | collected 2008 | reverse complement strand
CCGTGGAACCGAGCTGCGCCACGATCGGCACGGACACGTCAAGCAGCAGGTCAATGTTTCCCGCCTCGCCGTTCACCATGCCCCCGTTGAGCTGCGAGAGGTCATGCTCGCGGACCGGAGCAGCCTGGGGTTGTTCCTTTACGGCCGCATCCGTCCCCTTCTGGTCCGTTGTTTCCCGAGTGGATTCTTCCTGGGCCATTGCTCATTCCTCCATGCTTGTATCAATACGTTCCACGACCTGGACGGCCTTCTTGCGGCCGCGCAGGCCCATCTTGCACGCGAACACGGGCCTGTCCGACACCTGAAGCAAGACAGGGCTGTCGGCCGCCTGATCCAATCGCACCACGTCGCCCGTTCCCAGATTGAGGAGATGTCGGACCGTAAGCTCGGTCGAACCCACGGAGGCCGTAATCGGAAGGGACACGCGCCCCAGAGCGACCTGCAGGAATTTCCGCAGAGACACGATGCGTTCCGGACTGGCTCGCTGGGCGCCGACGCGCTGAGCGACTCCGTCGAGCGCAGACTTGAGCGGAGCCATGGGAAGACACAGCTTCATGGGCCCCTGCGCGAATTCCCCTGATATCTCCATCGTCACGGAGAGGACCACCTCTCCCGCGCCGAAGACACGGGTCTGTCGAAGGTCCGCGCGCTGCGACGCCACGGCCAACTCGATCGGGCAGAAGTCCTGCCAGCCGCCGCGCAAGCACTCCAGAATGACGCCGATCGGCCTCTCGAGCGCTACCTGGTCTACGTCGGTAAACGGCCTCAGGGCCTGCGTCTCCTTGCTTTGTCCGCCCAGAATCCTGTCGACGAAGCCCAAGCAGAGCCCCCCGTCGAGCAGGAGCAGTCCCTTTTCCTGCAACGGGGAGAGGCTCAGCACGCTCACATAGGCCTGGTCCGGCAGGCTTTCCGCCATGAGGCTGTAGTTGAGCTGCTCCACGCCTTTGAGCCGCGCGGTCAGGGGCGCCCCCAGGCATCGGGCCAGGCGATTCTGAATGGCCTCCACGGCACACGCGTGAAGTCGGTGGACCGCCCGGATGTGCTCGGCCGAAAGGTGCTGGGGCCGACGGAAATCGTAGACATGGCCCTGAGACGCATCGGGTTCGGAGGTCTGGGCGGCCGTATCCGCCTCAGGCTGGGCGGTGGTTTTCTGTTCCTTTTCCTCGGCCTGAGCCATAGGGTTCTCCTTTGCTACTCTGCGAAGCGGCGTTCGCTTGCTACTCTGCGAAGCACGAGGCCTGCTATCTACTGCACCACAAACTGCGTGAATCGGACGCGGACAATGGGCGACTCCAGATCGAGTTTCAGGTTCACAGTCTCCATGATCTCGCGCCCGAGGGTGTTGGTGATTTGGGGGTCGTCGAGCTGCTCGAGGGTCTTCCCCTTCAGCATGCCGATGAGGATGTGCTGCAGTTCCACCGCCTTCTCTTTGAGCTCTTCAAGCCCCTCTTTGCTCGCCACGACAAAGACCGGCCTGACCGAGAGGTAGCGGCGCTGTTGGGTCTGATAGACGTTCACGAGGAGGTCCTGGTCGAGCGTGAAGTCACATTCGTCACCGTCCTCAGAGGGCAGAGGCTCCTGCTCTGCCGGGGCTGCCTCCGACTGCACAGGCTTAACGACAAACATAGCGGCGACGACCGCGGCGGCGGCCGAGCCGGCCACGAGGCCCACGAGCAACACCAAGCTGAAGAGAATCTGCCTGGCGCGGCCGGAAGCCGGCTTCGACTGCGGCTCGTCCTGCGTTTCGGCTTGCTCTGCCCGCCGGGGCGGATCGGTCGGCCTTTCACCTTCATTCTTGGCCATCGTGAAGCCTCCGACTATTTGACAATGCGACGGATTGTCTTCGGTTTGCGCATCAAAGGAACATCCCACTCGGCCTTCTTCGGGGGCTGCACGGCCGGTGCGGCGCGCCGACGAGGGCGGAGGATCAATCCGATGCTGCTCTGCGAAGCAACTCTTCGCTGCGCAGCACGAGTCACGGGCTCGATCGCCTCATCGCGCCCGGAGTCATCCGGGGACCTTGACAAGGCCTTGCCCACGACGAGTACTCGGTCGGGAGGAATCCCCTCTTCGGAACAGAGGTACTCCCCCACCTGCAGGGCCCAGGCGGTCGCCTCGCGCCATCCGTCCTGCAGAGAAGCGGTCTCTACAACGATAGTGGCGCATACGTGGACATCGCAACGGGAGAGTCGAATCAGCTTGGCCAGAAAAGCCAGCCGCTCTTTGGCCTGCTTGTCCAGGCGTTCAGCGCGACGGATGGGCAAGGGAAGGATGACATCCTGGTCCGTCTTGAGGAGAGCGGTAACGGCATCCTCGATGTCATGCTCGTCCGGGTCAATCAGGCGGTCATCCATAGGCCGGCCGTGGGGATCACGAGGGACATCTTCCGGGATGAATTTCCCCCCGGCCGCGGTCAGGCCAGTCGGCGATCGACTTCCCGGCAGGATTCCCGAAAGTCCAAATGAGTTAAAGGATTCTCGAAACACGCCCAGCCCGGTGCCGACGAGTCCGTACTCCCGGACCGTGGCCAGGTTGTTCAACATGATGAAAAAGGCAAGCAGTATGGTCACCATGGCCGAATAAGAGATGATGTACTTCGGGGTCTTGCCCCCGCTTTCCGACTCGGCTCCGTTCTGCGGATTTGTGCTCATCTCATCCGTTCCCTCGCCTGCCCGACGGCCGCCAGGCGGGCTGGCCGCATGACGACGATCTGCACCTGCGAGATGTTGCCCCCTGCCGCCCCGCCTGCCGGCCATCGGGCAGGGAGGGAGTCGCCGCCATGGACCTTCGCGGCCACGGCGATCCGTTCTGCGGCGACGCCGCCCTCTTGCAGGAGAGCGCACACCGTCGCGGCCCGATCCAGGGCCAGCTCTTCAGGGCGCGAGTACTCTTCCACGTAAAACAGGTCCGAGTGGCCCATAACCCTCAGATTGTGCGGCGTATGTTCGCAGGCGCGCCCTATGAGCTTCAGCAGGCGCTCCGCGCCGTCCTTCAGTTCCGCGCTCCCCAGGGGGAACAGCGTTCCCGGAAGAATATGAATCTCGAATCCCATCTCGGTGAGCCTGTATTGCACGATGTTGGCAAGCTTGGCTTCCTTCACCAGCAACTCGAAGCTCTCTTCCACGTAGCTCAGCGGGTCGTAAGTCGGCGGGTTCTCATATCCGCTGACATGAATTCGGCTGGCGTCCATGTTGCGCCGGTCGAGCAGGCTGTCCTTGGCCAGTTTATCCTCGCCGGCTATGCCCAGGTGCCCGACCAGCGACCCTCTGACCTTCGCAAAACTCCCTGTGTCAAAAGTGGAAAAGCCCATGAGCATGACGAAGAACGTCATCAACAGAGTCACCGTATCCGCGTAGGTGAGCATCCAGGCCGGCACCTCTCCGCCGGACGACTCCTCAATGGTGACCGACGCCTTGTCGCTCATGTGGCGCTCCGCGCCGCCGCAAGCTGGCTGCGCTGCTTGGGGGCTACGAACGACTTCAGTTTTTCCTCAATGAGTCGAGGGTTGAGTCCCGCCTGGATGGCGGCCACGCCCTCGATGATGAGCTGTCTGGAGACCATCTCCTGCTTGCTGCGCATATCCAGCTTTCCGGCCAAAGGCAGGAAGATAAGGTTGGCCATGAGGGAGCCATAGAAGGTCGTCAGCAGCGCCGTGGACATGCCCAGGCCTATTCCGGCCGGGTCCTGCAGGTTTCGGAGCATCTGCACGAGACCGATGAGCGTCCCGATCATTCCAAAGGCCGGCGCGGCGGCGCCCATGGATTCCAGGATCTTCTTCCCCAAGCCGTGACGCGCGCGGAGCTGCTCCAGCTCCGTGGCGAGCACGTCCTGAAGGACCTCCGGCTCAGTGCCGTCCACCAGGAGCTGAATTCCCTTCTGAAGAAACGGGTCCTTGACCTCCTCCAGCACGTTCTCCAGGGCCAGCAGCCCCTCGGACCGGGCCACCTTGGCGAGCTTTACGATGCGCTCGATCTCCCCGATCGCTGAAGGAAGTTTGCAGAGCAGGGTTTTCTTCACCACGGAGAAAACGCCGATCACCTTGGAAAGGGGAAAGTTGATCAGCGTGGCGGCGATGGTCCCTCCCACGGTGATCAGAATGGCCGGCACATTGAAGAACGCAATGGCCCCGCCGCCGGCGATAATGGCGGCTAGAACCAGCCCTGTTCCAGAGACGATCCCCAGGAGTGTTGCAATATCCATATTGTCGTGCTCCCCTTGTTTCGTGCTGCGCCTCGTGCTTCGCAGCGGTGCCTTGCTTCGCAGAGTAGTACCGGAGAGGTCTTTTCTCTCAATTGGTTTGTCTGAGCAGCGTCATGCGTTCGATCAATTTGGTCGCGCTCTCCGGGTCCAGGTTTTCCATGATCTTGGCGACGGACCGCTTCCGCATGAGGTAGAGCGTCTTGGCGGCGATATTTTCGTCGAGGTTCTGGACGATGACCGCTGCGCGATCAGGCTTCATGGCCTCGTAGGCGGAGGCCAGTTGTTTGAGGTTTTTGGCTTCCACGGCATTCAGGTCGATCACCTGCCGCTGGAGCGAGGCGCGAGCCTTCTTGCATCCCTCCCATTGGGCGGCGATCTCGTCTCTGAGCTTCTCCAGGAGTTCCCGCTCCTTGGACAACTCCCCGCGGTAGAGCTCGAGGCGATGTCGTTCTCTCTCCAGCAGGGCGGTCTTTTCCACGTATTGGAGGCGCTGGTCCTTGAGATCGCCGATGAGCTCCGTAATCTCCTCAGCGGACAGCGGACGGAGCTGCCGAAAGCTCTTCTCTTCCTTCTCAGGGGGTTCGTGCCCCTGTATGGGCTGCGCGGTATGCCGCTCAGCGAGGGCGACGGCGAGGTCTCCCGCGATGGGGATCTTCTCTACCGCGGCCGCCGCCGCAGGAGAGCGCGATACCGCGACGGCCAACGCCCCCACGAGGCTGGCCGCGAAAGCAGTCAACAGGACGAACAGGGTTATCAGTCGGCGGACCCAGGTACCGAACAACAAGTTCATCATGGGGAGGCTCCTGACACTGCGGCGTCGTGCCGGCCGGCCATCCGATCGCCGGCGGCGCGCAACGTCGCCATGTCGTCGGACAATTTAGTCTGGTGCGCCGTCATTTCGGCGTCGTGCGTTCCCTTCATCCGGTCGCGGAGCTTTTCCAGAGATTTTCGGCGGCAGCCTGCTTCATTGAGAAGTCGGCGGACCCCGTCGGCCCTCTGTTCCGCGGAGCGAAGCGCCTGGACCTGTCGAGTGAGGTGCTCCCGAAGCGCGGCCACGGTCCTCAATTGCTCTCTCAGGGGCGGCGCAAGGAGGTCGCGTCGTCCCTCCGTGGTCCGCCCAGGCGGACTGCGGAGAGAGGAGATACACCGTTCCCATTCCCGGAGCAATCTGGCCGTATCCTCGAGTCGGGTGCGGGCCTCCAGATTCTCGTCCCGCGCCTTCACCAAGTCCTGCTGCAGGTTGCGTTCTTCCTGGCGTGCCGTATCAAGCAGCGCCTGCAATTTGAATCTAAACCGCGGCATGTTGTTTCGACCCCGTGACCTTTCCGTTCATAAGTTCGACGAGGCGCGCCACGTCCTTCTGCATGTGAGCGCGCTCGTTCACGGCCTGGCGGCGGAACGCGTCAATCGGCTCTCGCATATCCATGGAGTAGTCTATTTCCGGATTCGTCCCTTTCTTGTAAGCGCCGATGTTGATCATGTCCTCCGCTTCCCGATAGGTGTACGTCAACGCTTTCAGTTTCATGACGGCGTCGCGGTGCTCCGGCGACACGATGTCAGGCATGATGCGGCTGACGCTTCCGTGGATGTCGACTGCCGGGTAGAACCCTCGAGAGGCGAGTTGGCGTGAGAGCACGATGTGCCCGTCGAGGATGGCGCGAACCGCATCGGAAAGCGGCTCGTCGATGTCGTCGCCCTCCACGAGGACAGCATAGAAGCCGGTGATGCTGCCTTTGCTGTTTCGGCCGGCCCTCTCCAGGAGCTTGGGAAGAATGGCGAACACGGACGGCGTGTAGCCGCGCGAGGTGGGCGGCTCGCCTACCGCAAGGCCGACCTCGCGGATTGCCGTGGCCACGCGCGTCACCGAATCCATGAGCAGGAGGACGTCACGACCGAGATCTCTGAAATACTCGGCCACGGCCGTGGCCACGAACGCGGCCCTCAGCCGCACCAGGGCAGGCTGGTCCGACGTGGCGGCCACCACCACGGAGTGCTTCAGGCCTTCCTTCAGGTTGTGCTGAAGGAAATCCTTCACCTCTCGGCCCCGCTCTCCGACCAGTGCAATGACGTTGACGTCAGCGCTGCTGTGCTTGGCGATCTCGCCCAACAGCACGCTCTTGCCCACGCCGCTGCCGCCGAAGATGCCCACGCGCTGGCCCTTGCCGCACGTGAGCAATGCGTCTATGCAGCGGATTCCGGTCTCCAGAGGGTCCACGATGCAGGGCCGCGTCATGGGACACGGCGAGGGCCCGTGCACCGGCCGTTCTTCCGCAGTCATAATGGGGCCTTTGCCGTCTATGGGACGTCCGAGTCCGTCCAGCACGCGGCCCAGCAGGGCCTGGCCGACCCGGACACTGAATTGGGTGCCCCTGGAGAGGACCTCATCCCCGTAGGAGATGCCGTTCGTCTCCGCCAGCGGCATGAGGAGGATCCGGTCGTCGCGGAACCCAACGACCTCCGCGGTCACGTGATGCCGGCCGTCAACCGAGCGTATCTCGCACATCTCTCCCACGGAGGCCGCGGGGCCGACCGACTCCACCACCAGCCCGATGATCTTGCTCACGTGGCCCACCCAGCGGTAGGGGCTTGTGCGTTCCACGCGCGGGATGAAAGATGCGAGGTTCATGAGACGTTCTCCTCGCTGCGGCTGACCGCGCTCTGCGAAGCCGCTGCGGCGGGCGAAGAAGAGTTCGACACGTCGCCTTCACTCGTGCCTTGCAGAGCAGCATCTGCGTGTTGCGGGATGAGAAGCGCCGACGCGACCTCGTCCAGTCGAACTTCCAGGCGCGCGTCCAGCCGGCCGAAGCCGGTCTCCAGGATGCAGCCCCCGGGACGGATCTCCTCGGAGGCCCGGACGTTGATGCCTGCCTGGCGAAGAAGCTCTCCGGCAGGCGTCTGATCCAACAGCGAGGCATCGCCGGGATTCAGACAGACGCGGGTTACCCTCTTGCCCTCGGCCTCCTTGAGCAGTTTGCACAGCACGTCGCTGATGACTTGAGGGTTGGTCTTGATCTCCGCCATGAGGACGCGCCGCGCGACGGCCAAGCTCAGCTTCAGCGCGTCGTGGTGCAGGGCCTTGAGACCCCCATCCGTTTCATTCCGCAGCTGGCGCGCCGCCTCGGCCAGGGAGTTGGCCACGGATTGCAGCCCGTCTTCGGCCTGGCGCCTCCCCTCGGCGACTCCTCTCTCGTAGGCCTGGCGCTCCAAGTCCTCGACCTCGCCGCCGCGACCGGAGCCGTCCCCGTCGGCCTTGTCGGACTGAGGGGAAAGGCACTGCAGCGGCTCGAAGACCAGGGTCTGTACGTCAACATCCGAGGAATAGACGCGCGTGCGTTTCATACAAGGGGGTCCTCTTCATATTTGGCGCCGCGGATATTGATTTCGCCGGCCGCCTCCAAGCTTCGGACCGCCTCCACGATCTGCTGCTGGGCGGCCTTAACCTGCGAAAGCGGCTTCAGGCCGAGAAGCTCCAGCTCCTCTTTCACCGTTTCCGTGGCGCGCTTGGACAGGTTGGCGAAGACCTTCTCCCTGAGCGTCTCCGAGGCGGTCTTCAGCGCCATGGCCAAGACTTGGGTATCCACGTTCATGAGCAGCTTTCTCATGTCGGCGTCGCCCAGGCTGCGGAGATCCTCGAAGACAAACATCATCTCCCTGATCTTCTCCGCCAACTCCGGAGCGTCATCGGCCAACTCCTTGAGAATCCTCTCTTCCGCGTCCGAGCCGAGGAGGTTAATGACCTCCGCCACTTTCTTGTAGCGGGGGTCCTCGGGGGTTTTGAGGCGTTCGCCCGCTGTGCGGGTCTTGCCGTGAATGATCTGCCCCACTTTTTTCAGGATCGATTCGTCGGCCTGCGGACCGCCGGACATGCGCCTGATCACGTCAATCTGGAATTCGGCGGAAAAGAGGGCCAATACGCCGGCGGCCTGCTTCGGCCCAAGCTGCGAGAGCACGAGCGCCACAGTCTGGGGGTGTTCGTCCAGGAGGACTTTGTGCAGACTGTCCGGCGACAGCTCGGCCAAGGGCCTGAAGACCTCCTCCACTTCGTTTTCGATTCCGATGTTTTTCAGGAGCCGTCTTGCTCCGTCCTGGCCGAGGGCCAGATTGAGGCGTTCCCTGAGCACGCTGGGGCTGACGGCTACGCCCTGGCTGTCCGCGGCGGCTCGCAGAGTGAATTCCTGGAGCATTGTGGCCGTGGCATTCGGCTCAAGGCTGTCCAGGGCGTGCATCTCCCGGGTGATCGTGGTCAGCTCGGCCTCGGGAAGATGCTTGAGCACTCCGGCAGCGGTCTCTGAATCAACGCAGAGAAGAATGGCGGCAGCTTTCTGTTTTCCTGAAACACTAGCCATTGGCGTTTTCCTTCTGTATGTTCTCCTGTTCGCCAAGCCAGCGTTGAATCACTCTGGCCGCGGCAGCAGGATTCCTGGCCATGACCTCTCTGACGCGGCTGCGAAGCTGCGCCTGGCCGTTGCCGCCCTCCAGGCCGGCCAGGTCCATCCCCATATCGTAAGCCGGTCCGGCCGGCGCGGCGGCCCCGCTCCTCAGAGTGCGTGAGATCCGCCTCATGGCCACGGCGGCAAACGCCACAAAGATCACGACAGCAAGTACGGAGGAGCCATACTTGACGAGTTGAAGCAGATACTGTTGCTTGCGCTGCTTTTCGATGGCGTCGTCGAACTCGGGCTCCGGCGGCTTGTTGAAGGCCATCGCGGTCATCTGGAAGGTGTCCTGGCGCGGGCCTTCGTCGTCCAGGCCCACGGCCCGCTTCACGAGCATGGCCAACTCATCCTGTTCCTGCTGGGTAAGGGTCTGCTCGTTTCCTTCTTCGTCGATGGATGTCGGGTCTATGGCCACGGCCACGTGGAGCTGCTTGACGCTGCCCGGGGCGCTCTCCACGGTACGCACGGTTTTGGGGACCTCGTAGGTCATGTCGATCGTTTCCTCGGACTGAGATCCGCCGCCGTTCCCGGCGCTCTGCCCCGTAGTGCTCTTGGATATGATCTTTTCGGAGAGGGCGACCTTGTCATCCGCGCTGTAGCTCTCCTGGGTCTCGGAGATTCGGTCCATGTCCAGAATCGCGCTGACTTTGACCACCGACCTGCCCGGCCCAAGCGCGCGGTCCAGCATGGCCTGGGCTTTGCCGGCAAGATATTCCTCGTAGTTTCTCTGGTAGTTCTGCAGGTTGGAGGCATGGGCGGTGATCGTGTCGCCGTGGGGCGTGGAGAGGAGGTTGCTCTGATCGTCTATGACGGTGACGTTTTCGGCCTGCAATCCCTCGACGCTGCCGGCCACGAGCTGACATATGCCGGCCACCTGAACGGGACGGAGCGTCCTTCCCGGCTGCAGCTTGAGCGTTATGGCGGCGGTTACCGGCTGCCGGTCTTCGATGAAGAAGCTCGGCTCAGGCTGAGCGATCTGGACGTCGGCCCAGGCCACCTGGTCAATGTGCATGATGGTTCGGGCCAGTTCGCCCTGGATGGCGCGGCGCTTCATCATGCGTTCCGCGAGCGGGCTGGCGCCCCAACCCGGCGCATCCCATAGCTCGAGCCCGATCCGTCCTCCAGTGGCGACGCCCTTGTCTACCATACTCAGGCGGAGGTCGTACTTGGTCCCCTCCGGAACCATCACCGCTTTGCCTCCTCGCACGACGCGATACGGCACCTTGGATTCCTTCAGAAAGGCCACTGCCTCGGCCATGTCCTTCTCTTCCAGGTCGGCATAGAGGAGTTCGTACGAGGGTCGGCGCGAGACGTAGACCAGGGCGGCCATGCCGGCCACCATCGCAACGATAAGGAGGAGGATGGTGATCTTCTGGTTAACGCCCAGTTTGTTCCAAACGGCCAGCAATTGTTTCAGTGTTTTGTCCATTCGATCTGGCGTGCAATATTCACTGCAAATTTGAAATGTTCAATCTATTCTCTAGTGTCTAGAAACTAGAGACTAGACCTGCATGCGCATGACTTCCTTGTACGCCTCCACGAGCCGGTTGCGAATCTCCAGCATGTAGTTGAAGGCGATCTCGGCCTTGCCCAGCGACACCATGACCTGGTGGAGGTTGTCCACCTTTCCGGAGGCGAGCTGGGCGACCTGCTTTCCGGCTTCCTGCTGGAGGCGGTCCACCCCTTTTGTGAAGTCCCCGATCACACTGGCAAACTGGCCCGCCCCCTTGCTGGCGGGTTTGAGCGGTTCGATCGAGGTCAGTCGATGTGCCGGATCAAGAGGGCGTATGGAAGAAGGTCCCATGGTCCAACCTACCTCTTAAGGATCTGAATGGAGTTGCGCAGCATGTCTCGATAGGCCTTCATGGCGGCCAGGTTGGCCTCGTAGCTGCGCTGCGCCTGAACCATGTCCACCATCTCAGTGGTGACGTTGACGTTCGGCACCTTCACGAACCCGTCCTTGTCCGCCATGGGATGGTCAGGATCGTAGACGGTCCTCACGGGGTCTTTGCCGACCTGTATGGAGGCGACCTTCACTCCGCCGACCCCCTTGGCGCGGTCTTCCGCCCAGCCGAGCTCATCGCTCATGACTGTTGTGAACGTGACGTCGCGCCGCCGGTACGGCCCGCCCTCCGGAGTGACGAGGGTGTTGGCGTTGGCGATGTTCAACGCAATGACGCGCATCCGCTTCTGTTCCGCACTTAGCGCGGAGGCGCTGATGTCAAGGGCTGAGATCGGCTCGTTGCTCGGCACGGTTCTTCCCCTGAGAAATGCGACTTACTTCGAATTGACGGCCATGCGCAGCATGCGCAGCTTATGGCCCGCCACCTGCGCGAATGTGTCGAAGAGCAGCTCATTCTTCGTCATGCGGGCCACTTCGGCTTCCCGGTCCACGCCGGGCTTCGCGGCCTTCGTCACGGCAAAACCCGCTTCGCGGATCTCCGTGATGTCGCCTGTCTTGATGGCCTCCAGCAGCGCGCCCCGGAAGCCGGCGTCCAGCCTGCGAAAGCCCTGAACGCCCGCATTGGCCACGTTGTGCGCCATGAGCTTGTGTCGCAGGGCATGGAAATCCATCATCTTGACGGCGACGGCCAAGTCTCTGTCGCTGATCATTTAGATTCGGCTCCTGAGCAGCTCTGCCGGTCGGCCGAACAAGGCCGCCCTTTGATGGAGTTGTTGAGAATGTGAAAGGGTTGTGGACATTTTCGACGACCTTCTGTTGGTTCAACCTCGCATCGATGCAGTCGCAAACGGTATACCGCCGGAAATTTCCGCCAGTTCATCGCTCCGGGCCGGAACTTTCTTTGGGAGCGCGGAAAACTCTTCCTCCGACAGGTCCGACCTTTCCGCCCGGTCCTGCGCTGCTTCCTGCCGGTAGCGGGCCAGCTTGTTGCGAAGGGTGCGCGTCGTGACGCCCAGGAACTCGGCCGCTTCCGTGCGGCTCCCGGACGTGCGGCGAAGGGTCTCCAGGATGAGCCAGCGTTCGGCCTGCTGGATGGTGTGACCCACCGAAATGCCGGTCTGCGATCCCGCTGCGCCCACGCCCAGCATCTCTCCGGGCAAATCGTCGGGGTCTATGGAGTCCGCCGCAGGCGGATTGAGGATCAACAGTCTCTGGATGAGGTTTTTGAGTTCGCGGACATTTCCGGGCCAGTCATACCGGCACATCAGGCGGAGCGCCTCGTCTGAGATACGTGGCGCGGGTCGGCCGCCCTGTTCGGCGTAGTGCTTCAGGAAGTGGTTGATCAAGGGGGGGATGTCGGCCCGTCTCTCGCGGAGAGGCGGCAGCCAGATGGGCACGACATTCAGCCGATAGTACAGGTCCTTGCGGAAGGCGCCGGCGTCGATCGCCTGTTTCAGGTTCTTATTGGTGGTGGCGACCACGCGCAGGTCCACTCGGAGCGTGCTTGTGCCGCCCACGCGCTCGAACTCCTCCTCCTCCAGCACGCGGAGCAGCTTGGCCTGGAGGCCGGGCGAGATTTCGCCGATCTCGTCGAGGAGAAGCGTGCCGCCGTTGGCCAACTCGAAACGGCCCGGCCGGCGACTGACGGCCCCTGTGAACGCGCCCTTCTCGTGGCCGAACATCTCGCTTTCCAGAAGGGTCTCCGCAAGAGACGCGCAATTCACGCGGATAAACGGCCCGTCCTTGCGCGGACTCATCTGGTGGATGTACCTGGCGATGAGTTCCTTGCCGGTGCCGCTCTCGCCCTGGACGAGGACGCTGGCCTTGGAACAGGCGGCCCGGCGCGTGGCTTCGCATATCCGGAGCATGTTCCGATCGACGGTAACCAGGCGGCCGTGGCCGCGGGCGGCCTCGATTTCAGAGCGAAGGTACTCGTTCTGGCTGTAAAGCCGGTCGCGCTCTCCGAGCCGGTTCAGCAGCATCTCGATCTGCTCCTGTCGGAAGGGCTTCGGGAGGTAGTCGTAGGCGCCCAGGCGCATGGCCTCCACAGCGGACTCGATGGTCGCGTAGGCCGTCATCATGATGACCGGCGTCCTGGGCGCGGAGTCCTTTATCCTCTTGAGAAGTTCCATGCCTCCGAGCCGGGGCATGCGGATGTCCATCAGGACCAGGTCGGCCGGCTTCTCCTGGAACAGCTCCCAGCCCTGACGGCCGTTATAGGCGCAGGTGACCGAGCAGCCCTCCTTTTGCAGCAACGCGGTCAGGAGTTCCACGTTGAGCCGGTCGTCATCCACGACCAGGACTCTTTCCGCGCTCATGAGGCGGCCCTCCGCGATCCCCTCGATCCGTTCGGTCCACACTTGTGCGCGGGCACATGCCCTGCCGGCAGGTCCAGATGAAATCTGGCGCCCTTGCCCCGCCGGCTCTCGAAGCTCACCTTGCCGCTGTGGAGTTCCGCGATCTTCCGGACGATGGCCAGCCCGAGACCGGTTCCGTCTTCCTTTGTGGTCTCGAAGGGTTGGAACATGCGGGAGCGGATTTCACGCAGCACGCCTGACCCGCTGTCGATCACGGACAGTCGCACGACGGGGTCCGCTGCGGCGGACGACCCGTTGCCGGGCGGCACGGATACCTTCAGAGTGAGCCGTCCCCCTTGGGGCATGGCGTCCACAGCGTTTCTGCACAGGTTCAGGCAGGCGCGCTTCAGTTGTTCGCGGTCGGCGACGATGCGAGGAATGGCCTCGTGTCCGCGACGGGCGGAGCCGGTGGGCGGCCGCCCGATCTCGACAAACACCTGGATGTCGTGCAGCCCCTTTGCGTTGATTTCCTGGGTTACGAAGTCCTTTACTTCCTGCATTAGTTGAAGCGGGCAGAGCTCGCGCAGATCGAGCCGCGGCGGCCGAGCGAGAACGAGGGTTGAGGTGACCGCTTGGTTGAGATGGCTGGCGGCCCGCACAATGTTCTCGGCAAATCGGCGGCACGGATCTGAGGTTTCGAGGTTCCTGACCAGCAGATGGCCGAATCCCTCGATGGCGCTCAGCGGATTGCGCACTTCGTGAGCCAGCGAGACCGCCACCTTGCCGATGGCGGCGAGCTTGTCCTGGTGTTGCAGCTTCTTCTCCAGTTCATCAGCGGGCGAGATGTCCTTCAGCAGGTGGACGGCGCCGATGACCCTGCCGCGGCCGTTGCGAATAAGCGAGACCACGCTCTCCACGAGCATCCGGCCGCCTCTTTCGTGGTGCACGACGCGGCGGAGAGGAGCGGGCGGCTGTCCTTGCCGTATGGCCTCGGCAATCGGGGGCGGAGGGACCATTTTCGTGTCGAGCGCCTCATACGGAAGCGCCCGAGCGTCCTTTGCCTTTACCCCGAGTATGCGCTCGGCGCCCCGGTTCATGATCACGACTCGGGCCTCAGCATCCACGCCGACGATGCCCACATCCAGCGTGTCCAGAAACCCCTGAAGGTACTGCAACGTCATATCCAGGCGGGGAAGCTGCTCCCTCAAGGAGAGGTTGGCCTCAGTGACGTCGCGTTGCGTGCGAAGGACGACCTCCTGCAATTCCGGCCCGCGCTTGCGGCCGCGGGCGCGAACCCGCCTAGGCGGGCCGGCGCGGCGACTCTTTCGATCGGTTGACGACGAAGCCATTCGCTCTCCTGGAAGGTTAGGGATTACGGACCGCAGAGGCCGCCGACTCCTGGCGCATGGTCTCCTTGAGCAGAATCATCCACTTCAGATGACCGGACCACCATGCCGCCTCTTTGGCCCACGGACTCTCTGCAAACCGGTTCATGCATTCCTCATAGGCCGCGATGGCCGCCATGAATTCCTTTTTTTTGCGCGCGCAGTTGCCCACTTGAAGGCACGCCCAGCCGACCGTATCCACGGAGGGGTTCTGCTGGATCAGGTGCCGATAGACTTGCCTGGCTTGGTCGTATTTCCCCAGCACGTACAGCGCGTCTGCAAACGCTTCCTCGGCCCCGGCAACCGGCTCGTCCGGCACTTCGTCGAGGCTCGGCGGCTTGACCTTTGCCTCCACGGCCGGAGCGGGCTTGGGGGGAGGAGGGGCCGCCTTGATGATTCGAAGTTCTTCCTCGAGCCGTTTGAGTCGTTGTATCTCTTGATCGAGCTGCTGTTCCAGAAGGGCCGCTTTTTCATCCGGCTCCCCTGCCCGATGGCCGGCAGGCGGGGGGGTCTGCGCCGCTGTGCTACTCTGCGACCCGTCCTCCGTAGCAGTGCTTGCTACTCTGCGAAGCACGAGACTGCGGAGGTCGAACCGCTGCGAAGCACGAGCGGCGCCATCGGCCTCAGCAGCCAGCACTGCGCCGGCGCTTGCCCACAGGCTCGTCGGGACCACAAAGATCGCAAGGACCAGGCAAATTTGAAATTTGAAATTTGAAATTTTCAATTTTCTGAACTCACTATGCCGGCGCGTGAACCTTGATTCACAGATTTCACTCCACCTTGCCTCCGAAAGCCATGGCTGCGGAGACGGGTTCCTTCATGCGCGCCTTGCATTTACCGATGAGAAGATAGGCCTCAGCTTTCAGCGTTTCGTCGCTGGTGAGCCTTGCGGCGGATCGCGCCTTTTCGAGAGCCTGCTCCGGCATCCTCGCGCTGAGTAACGCGCCGGCCTGGAGGATCACGACCTCCGCTCCTCCGTCGCTGTCCATCCACCGGCGTGGGTCGCTCGTCAGCGCCATGACCTTCTGATGGTCGCCGGTCTCGAGGAAGTGCCGCGCCAGAGCGATGAGGACGTCGCGCATTCCCGGATGCTCCCACGCCGCGTGGGTGGCCTGTTTCAGTGTCTGTTCGACCTCGCGATAGAGCTCCATCTGCAGGTAAGCTCGACAGATACGGAGAGGAGCCGAGATCTTCAGCGCGCCCTGAGGAAAGGCAAGCATCGCGCCCCGGTATGCTTCGAGCGCCTCCACGGGATTCTTCTCGGCGAGGAGACAGTCACCCAGTGCGTAGTACCCTTTCTCGGCCAGGGCGGAGGCCTCGGCCGTCCGCACTACTCTACTGAGGCGCGATCTGGCCTCAGCGTAGCGGCCGAGTTTCATGAGGCATTCAGCCATCATGAAATCAACTTCGCCGGGCGTCTGAGATTCACTGGGCGAACTCTCGGCGAGCTGCAATTGTGTCATGGCCCGGTCGTAGCGGTTCTGACGCACGAGACATTCGGCCAGCCTGAGACGCGCCGGCATCACCGCAGTACTGCTCGGCCAGCCGCGAATGACTTCCTCCAGGACGGCCTTGGCTTGGATATGGTCACCCTCGCGCATCCAGGTCTGCGCGATCTGGAGGAGCACGTTCGGCACGTTCTCCGCCGCCACATACGAGTCAATGAACTGATGGTAGAACCCACGTGCCGCGGCGAGATCTCCCACCGCCTCATGGCACTGGCCTATGAGCAGTATCGCGTCTCCGCAGGCGGCTGAATCGGCATATCGGTCGAGCACGTTCTGCGCCACTTGAATCGCGGGGGCATGGAAGCCGCTTGCTTCATAATGCCTGGCGATGCCCATGTAGGCCCACGGCGCCTGGAAGCTTGCCGGATATCGCAGGAGCGCCCGCTGGTAGGCCTCCACGGCCATGTCTCTCAGACGCCTGTCAATGGGCTGATCGCTCAAGGCGGTAATGGGCCCCACTACGATCCCGTTCTCGTCCACGAGCATGTCGAGGGAAAGCAGTCCAGCAGTTATCTCGAGAATCTCCGAAAGGTCGCTGCCCTGCAGCTCCAGCCAGATCCGGCGCTGGAGCAGTCGCTGGCCGACGTCAGGGTGCACCTGGAGCGGCAGACCGGAAATCGTAGAAAGCCCCTCGAAGACCCGTATTCCGGGAGCTTCCTTTGCGGAGACGTCGTAACGGAATCCCTCCGGCGTAGCGATCCGCCTTGCCCTGATTGTATCCGTGGTGTAGGTCTCCGGCGTTTCGGCAGGGCCTCCCTGCGACGTGATTTTGGACAACCAGGAGGTCGACCTTCGGGCTTTCCGGAATTTCTCGATCTGCTCTTCGATGCGCGCCAGACGCTCCCGAAGGCGAGTGAGCGCATGGCTCTCCCGCTCCAGGTCGACGGCAAGCTCTGGAGGAGTTCTTATACTACTCTGCGACCCGTCATCCGTAGCAGTGCTATTGCGGAGGGTGGAAGCAGCGGCGCCCTCTGCCGCGGCGCAGACCGCCGCGCTCAAGATGAGACCGAAGGCCAAGTTCACCTTTCCGATCCTTTCGCCACCACAAGATCAAGAATCGCCGCTGAGGACTGTTTTGACGCCTCAAGGACTTCGGCTTCTTTCTCAAAGCAGCTGGCGATCTCGAAGTACGCCCGCTCAACGCATGCCTGGTCTTCAGCGGGAAGGGCGTCCCTTGTGCCGATGACCTCGTAGAACAGCCGCCGCACCTGGCCGAAGTCTCCCTTTTCCTTGAGCTGCTGCGCCAGTTCGACGGTTGCGCGGACGCGGTATCGACTGCCGCGAAACCGGGATACGACCACGCGAAGTTCATTCAGGGCTTCTTCGACTCTGTCGGTCCGAAGCAGACAAAGGGCCAGCCGATAATGGGCCTCGTCAGAGAATTGGTAGGCGCTGTCCTGGTCCACGGCGCTGTGATACAGCCCGACCGCTTCGGCAAAGTCGCCCCGATTCTCGGCCGCCGCGGCCAGATTGAGCAGGTTGCCGTAATCCTTAAGGATCTCTCCGGTCGGCGCCGCCACGTACGTGGTGGTTGCCTCCTTGGCCTGGGCCAGCGTGCGCTCCACACTGGTCAGGGACTGCCTTAGCTCGTCCATCATTTCGCGATAGGCCACTTCATGCCGGGTGGAAAGCGCAAGCGTCACCGCCAGCGCCGACGCGCCTGCGACGAGCAAATACGGAAAGGGCCCTGCGAGCCACCGACCGATACGGCCCGCACGGCGCGAAGTCTTCGGTGCCGGTTGAGAATCCGCCGCGGCGGGCTCACCGCCCTGAGCTTGTGGAAGGGGCGATGCGCCGGCCTCAGGCTGGGAAGGATTCTCTTCTTCTTCCTGCGGCTCCGAGGAGTCGGCCTTCTCCTCGTCTTCCTTCTTGTCTTTGTTGTCCTGTTCAGCCATGTATCACCGTGAATTGTGTGCGGCGATCCGGGTGTGATCGCCCGGGTGCAGGCTTTCGCTTGCACCGGATTCGCAAAGTGCGTGCCAGGTGTTCTTCATCTCTCCGGCGGCGAGTACGGCGCAGCCTGCCGTCATGCTGTCAGGAGCCTTCCGCCTTGGCTGAAGTGCGTCGCCTGGAAGCCTGTTCCCCATTCAGGCCGGAAAATCTTTCCACGGATCAATTGCCATCGGCCCATGTCTTCTCAGCGAAATGCGCCTGGTGAAATTCTCAACGGATCGTTGACTTTCTGTTCATGGTACGCCGCGTTGTCTGCCGGGCGAATGCGTTTAGCAAGGCGAGAGCACGCTCATGAGGGCGTGGCACGAAGTTTGCGAACCGCGCTGACAAACCCTTCCTCCCTGCAACAAGGAGGCTAAAGCATGAGGATCTTGCTCCGGTGGACTGCTTGCGTACCTCTCGCCGCAGCGATGCTGTTGACCTTCGGATGCGCGCAGCCGCCCTTGGAGATGGAGATCCTGTTGAACCCGCCCGTGGTCGAACCGGAGCCGCAAGTCGTTCAGGACGCGACGTTGATGGAGCGGTTTCAGGAACTCAGCCGTCTCTTTGAAGCCGAACAGATCAAAGCGCGCGCTCTGGAGAAAAGCTTGACGCAGGAAAGCGAAGGCAGAGAAAGGGCGGAGACGGAACTAGCTGTCTTGCGCAAGAAGGCCCAGGTCCTCGAGCAAAAGGCCTCGGCGTTCGAGGACATCAAGTCGAAATACGATGATGCGCAGAAACATCTTCTGGATCTGACCGACACGATCCGCGAGCTGCGCCGCGGCCTCTACGAAGAGAAGATCGCGCGCGTCAAGAACGAGCAGACTATCGTGGCCCTGCGAATCGCCAGCGCAAAGGAGCGGCGCAGGCAGGTGGTAAGTAATGAAATAGACGTAAGAAGAACGTCGCCTGATCAGGATGACGGAGACCATGAGACCAACCTGGAAGTCCCTTAGATACAGCTCAGTATGCGTGGCTATCAGTCTGCTCGCCGGGTGCGCGGCGCCTCGAGTGGAGCGTGTGGCCACCTATGTCTCGCCGGTTTGGGAAGAGGGCGCGCCGTCGCGAATAGTGGTCGTGCCTTTCGACGGGCCGGCGTGTCCGAAACGGGCCGGTACCCTGGTTACGCGCGCGCTGGCGATGGAGCTCCAGGACGCGCTCCACGCGGACGTCATCACTGCGCCTGATGAGAACGAGCGCCTGGCCGCGGAGAGCGCTCTGTGGCGACGGGGCCGGGTGAGCATAGACGCGCTCGTGGCCGCCCGGAAGACGTTCCTGGCCGACGCCTTCGTGTTTGGGACGATAACGCACTACAAGGAATACGACCCGCCCGTGCTCGGCTTGAAGGTAAGTATGCTCTCGGCCCGGACCGGCGAGGTGATCTGGGCCGCCGAAGCGCTGTTCGACGCGCATAGTCGGCCGACCCGCGCGCTCGCCGAAACCTATTTCGAGAATTCGGGCCTGAGCCACACGCTGTACGGATCCGGGCTGATGTTCATGTCGCCGCGGCTGTTTGCGCGGTTCGTGGCCACAGAGATGGTTCGGCCTTTGCAACGGCGCCTGACGCAGCTTCGACGACCGGAGCAATCGGAAAACAATTCCCCCCTGACGGAAGAATTGTCCGGTTCGGACGAACTCAATTCGTTCGGGAATGCAGTGAAGAGGCTCCTTCGACTGAAAAGCTGAGTCAGCGGAGCTTGGGCACGGAGTTTGCGTTCCTCGTGAGCACGGCTATTGCGACAACGGACAACGACGGACGCGAGTGATTCAAGAATGCAAACCACGGCAACACTTTGCAAGAGTTCAGCGGGTCTGGCGGAAGCGATCCCTCAGACGGGCAAGCAGCCGGCCAAGGCTGTGGGCGAACCGTCTGATGAATTCAGCGCCCTGATGGAGGAGACCTCCGCACAGGAGACGCAGGAACAGATCTCGGAGCCGCACGAGACCCAGCCGCGCAATACTGCTGAGAGTTCCGAGCACGCCCCCCTCAGTGAAGCGCCTGAAGGCGACGAAACCGATGAACGTCAGGGGGTCGCGGAGGAGGATTCTATCGGCGCCTCTGGAGACATTATGCCGCTGGACAGCACTGAGCTGTTGCGGCTCGCAGACGAATCGATGCCGACCGGGCAGGAAGGGCCTGCAACAATGGGAACCGCAGACGCGTCCGAAATAGAGGACGCCCGCATCGCGGCCGCTCCTGACTCAGTGCCCCTGCCTGAAACGCATCAGGCCAGTGAAACGGCCGACACGGAAGCTTCCCTCCAGGACGCCCGGAAAGCGAATATGAATGAGCATCCCGCCCTTCGCACGCAGGCTGAGCCGACAGAAGGCAAGGCCGAGGGCAAGGTCTCGGCAGAGATAGCATCTCTCCGCGACCGGATGCCCTCCGATTTGGCCCACGAGCCTTCTCAAGAGCGGCCTGTTTCTGAGGAAGCGGATGGGAAGGGCGAGGCCCAATCCGCACAGAGCGACACGCGATCTTCCGCTGAGGTCAGTTCCGGCCTCGGACACGAGAACGCAAACCCAGTCGGGCCGCCGGAAGGCCGCGTCTCATCGGTCGCGCCTCCTGCCCAGGAAGCAGGACACGACCCCGCAGAGACCGCGAAGCCAACCGGACTTACGCCCGCCGGCGAGAACACCCGCCACCAATTTCGTGACGCGGCTTCGAATGAGCGCGAGAAGCCGATCGGCGTGTTCGCGGAACGCGCCCAACCTGCCCCCCAGGCCGCTGCCGAGCGGGCCACGCCCGCGACACGAAGCCCCGGCGTCCGAGAGGCTCAACTGCTTGAGGATATTGTCAAGAGCGGAAGGACCCTGACGAGGCCCAACGGTTCCAGCGAGATCAGAATTCGCCTTCGCCCACCGGAACTCGGCGGCCTGGTTCTCCGCCTCACGCTGACCAATAACCGCCTCCAGGCCCGGATCTACGTCGACAATCATGCGGCCCGGCAGATGGTGGAGGGCATCCAGCAGCGCGTTAGACAAGCGCTCGCCGACGACGGAATAGACCTGGAGCGATTCGACGTTGGGCTGCGACGGGAGACGGGCTCAAATCCTGAGCAGCACGCCAGGACGCGAGAATTCCGCCAGCGCAGTGAGACGGCCGTTTCGGCCGGTCCGGCGGAGACGGAAACACGGGCGGGCCCGACGATGGTCCGCGGACCTGACGCCCACACTCTGGGCGTGGTTGATTTTCTTGCATGAGGGACACGCAATGAACATCTCCACGGACAACGTGCTGAGTACGCTGAGCCCGGACGCCTTTCTGAAGCTGTTCGTCACTCAGATCAAGTACCAGGACCCGACCCAGCCGCTCGATCCCGGCAAGATGATGACCGAGCTGGCCCAGCTCGCATCCCTGCAGAAACTCGAACAGTTGAACACCAGCTTCTCGCGGGCCCTCGATATCGAAAAACTCATCTTGGCCGAGAGGCTCATCGGAACGAAGGTGTCCTTCGAGAGCGGCGACACGCTCCTCACAGGCACCGCCCAGTCGGCCGTATTGGAGAGGGGCCTGGTGGGTGTCGTGGTGGACGAGACCTTCGTGCCGCTGGAGGACATTCGCGAGATTCACGCTGAAAACGTTGAAGTAGGAATGATGAATGATTAAGGAACAGCCTTTGATTGTCCTTCATCGTTCATACTTCTGCATTCTTCGATCTTTTGAAGAAGGAGCACGACGATGTCATCGGTTTGGGCTAGCCTGAGCGGAATCCGCGTCCACCAGTTCATGTTGGACGTGATCGGGAACAATCTGGCGAACGTGAACACGCCCGGCTTCAAGAGCTCTCGGGTGAACTTCGCCGAAATGATGAACCAGACGCTCCGGCCTGCCGCGTCCGGAACGGATAGCATCGGCGGCACCAACCCCCTCCAGGTAGGCCTGGGCGTAGAGGTCGGCGCGGTCACCCGGGACTTCAGCCAGGGAGGCCTGCAGGACACCGGCAACCCTCTCGACCTGGCCATGGACGGACGCGGATTCATGGTGGTGAACGACGGTAGCCGGTCGGTGTTCATCAGGACCACCACCTTCGGCATAGACGCCAGCAACTACCTTGTGGACTCCGTGACCGGATACCACCTGCTCAACGTAGACAACGAGCCGATCACCATTCCCTACGGCGAGCAGATTCCGGCCAACCCGACGAGCAGCATCGACGTGGCCGGCAACCTGAGCAGCGGCGCCGACATGCCGGCTACGGAGGTGCTGGGCTCCATCAGTCCGTTCACGGCCGGCGGCAGCGCCGCCACTGCCGCCACCGATCTGAGCGCCCTCGATTCCACCATCACGCCTTACTCGGACGGCGACCAGATCGTCATCTCCGGCACGGATTTGAGCGGCGCCGAGATCACACCGGTCACGTTCACCTACGGCGCCGCCAACGACGGCACTACCCTCGGCGACCTGGTCACTGCCATCAACGGGACGTATGTCGGCGAGGCGGTCTGCTCCATAGACAGCTCCGGCAACCTGGTGCTCACTGCGGACCAGGCCGGCGAGGCGTCTCTGAGCCTGGTCGTCTCCGACGCCGCTGGGGCGGGAGAGACCGACTGGACCCAGCACGCCTTCTACATCCAGGAGGACGGCGCCAGCGGCGGAACGCGGAAGATATCCGCAAGAATATATGACAGCCGCGGCATGGCCCACGTCGTGACGTTCACCTTTGAGCGCGTCGCCGAACGCGAGTGGAACATGCTCGCGGAGATGACGGATGAGAACGGCACGCTGACCGCGGATTCCATCCAAGGCATACGGTTCAACACGGACGGCTCCTTCAACTCCGTGCTGGGCGGCTCGCAGCAGATCAGCATTGATTACGGCAGCGCCGCGGAAAGCCAGGCCATCACGCTGGCGTTCGGCAGCGCCGGAAATTTCGACGGGCTCACCATGTTCGGAGGCTCGTCCACTGCGGCCGCCACGCGCCAGAACGGCTATGAGGCCGGAACGCTCAAATCGTTCAGCATAAGTCCCGACGGAAGCATTCAAGGCATGTACACGAACGGCCAGCGCCGGGCGCTCTCTCAGATTCTGGTGGCCACGTTCGACAACCCAGAGGGCCTGGACAACCTAGGCCAGGGCGTCTGGGCCGGCACCATTAACTCGGGCGACCCGGTATACGGAGCGCCCCTGTCCGGTCGGGCCGGCGGCATCGCCAGCGCGGTCATCGAGGCGTCCAACGTGGAGTCGGCCGAGGAGCTCACGAAACTCATCGTGGCCCAGAACGGGTTCCAGCTCAGCACCCGTGCCATGGCGGTGAGCAACCGTATCATCCAGGATCTCGCTACTGTCATCTAAGTGTCATGAGTTCTTTGCCCTGACATGAACTAGGTAGGTCCTGTGGAACATCTTATCCGACTGGCAGAGCGTCTCACCGGATGGAGCCGGCCGATGACCAGCGTCGGCCTCGCTGCGGGGCTGGTCTGTCTTGTGTGGGCGGCTGGGCTGACCGTCTGGTTCGGGTGGTGGCTCGCGCTTCGCACAGGCCGCAAGCGCCGATTCGTCAAGCGCGCCGCCGCGTGCGGCTTCATGTCCGAGGAGGCCCAAAGCCTGTGGCTGCTGGGTCGGTTCGCCGGCTCGCCTGACCGCCTGGGGATCATTCAGTCACTCGAGGTCTTCGACCGATGCGTTCTCCAAGCCAAGAAGACGGCAGGCGACGACCTGCTCTCCTGGCCGGAGTTGCTCACGGCGTCCCGAATAGGCGCCCTGCGCCGCAAGTATACGCTGGGGTCTCCCCGTTCCCGCCACAGCTTCACCAGCACTCGAGAGATCGAAATCAACCAGCCGGTTCAGGTGGTCACGAAGGATGGCGGCGTCTTTGAATCTTTCATCCTTCATGCCACGGAGGAAGGGATTCACCTGGCGAGTCCTCCGGAGCCTGAATTGAAGAATAATATCAAGGTTGGCGCCGATGTCACTGTGTCTTTCTGGCGGCTGCACGATGCGAGGTACGAGGTGTGCTCGAAGATACTCGGCAACGGCGCACGGCTGCGGCAAACGTTCCTGGTGGCGCACGCCGACCTCAGAAGGGTCCAGGAGCGGGGGTTCGTGAGGGTGCGCTGCAAAAACACGCTCCGCTTCGTCCCGTGCAAGGAAAGCGAGACGAAGGCGCTCGCCGAGCGGAACCAGTTCCCAGAGTCGTGCCAAACCGGCATGCTCAAGGACCTCAGCATCGGGGGCGCGTCGTTTGTCTGCGATACCGACCTCTCCGCCGGATCGTGGCTGCTCATGCAGGTGCACGTTGAGCCCGATCCGGATCCTCTGACCCTGGCCGCCAGGGTGGTTCGACAGGAGAGGCTGGATGGCACGTCGCGCGCCGTGTTCCTGACCTCGGCGAGTTTTCACAATCTGCGGGGCCGGAAGGACCGCCGTCTGGGCCGGTTCGTATCAAAGATTCAGCAGGGTCTCATACGCCGAATGCTTCTCCGGGTCGGCGGCCCAGGGGGTGTGGAACTCCCTTTTCCCTCCGCTGACACGCTGGAGGAAAAGATTTCCGTGAAGGCGGAGATGAGAGCAGATCATATGAGCGATCGAAAGGCATCGGCGCTTCTGACCCAAAGGCCTGAGCCGATCGCCGATAACGGGCCGCGACGTTCAGGCGCCGGCGAGAGGGGAGAGAATCGGCCCTCGCTCGCGTCGGCCGCCGGGATCCGTGGCAGCTACTCGAAGGTGAACGGGAGATGAGCTTAGACACGCAGGCCATCGCGGGCGCCATTGACGCCTACATGACCGCTCAGGAGATAGCCGCTCGCAACCTGGCCAATGCCACTACCCCGGGCTTCAAGCGAAATATCGCCCTCCTGGAATCGGTCGTTGAAGACGGCCAGAGTCCGGACACCGCCGTCCCCACCCTGACCGGTGTGCGAATTGCCTTCGCCCAGGGAGACCTGGCGCCAACGTACGGCGACCTCGACTTTGCCATACAGGGAGAGGGGTTCTTCACCATCAGCACGCCGGACGGCCTTCGCTACACGAGAAACGGCCGGTTCCGGCTGGACGAAAACCGCATTCTCGCGACCCAGGACGGCTTTCCCGTGCTGGGACAGGGCGGCGAGATACAGATACCCGACCAGGCCGAACCGCTCATTGTGAGCCGCTCCGGAGAGCTTCGCATCGGGACCGTCGTCGTCGGCCGCTTGCAGGTAACCGCTTTCGAAAAGCCGGAGTTGCTGCTTCAGGCCGGCGGTTCCCAGTTCACGGACTCCGGTTCAGCCGGACCCGTGCAGGCCGCTTCCTACGAGGTGTATCAGGCATTCATCGAGAGGTCGAACGTCCAGCCGATCGGGGAACTTGTCCGGATGATCGCCTTATTCAGGGATTATGAGGCGTGCGTTCGGAGCCTCAAGTCCATAGAGGACAGCGCAAGCACGCTTTACGCGTGGGCCCGCACATAGGCGCGTGAGCGCCGGGCCTCGGCCCTTCGAACAACAAGGAGAAAGACAGATGTTTAAGGCGCTCTTCACATCCGCCTCCGGAATGAAATGCCAGCAGATGCAGATAAACACCATCGCCAACAACCTCGCGAACGTCAATACGAACGGCTTCAAGGCAAGTCAGCTCAACTTCCAGGACCTCCTGTACGACCATCAGATCTTGCCCGGCACGGAGGCCACGGAGGGCTACCAGGTGCCCACCGGCCTGGAGATCGGATCGGGCGTCCGAATCGTCTCCTCGGCCAAGATCTTCAAGCAGGGCGAGCTCGAACAGACCGACCGGAACCTGGACGTGTGCATTCAGGGAAGAGGGTTCTACAGGATACAGCTCGCCGACGGCACCATCGCCTACACCCGAGACGGCGCGTTCGGTCTGGACGGCCAGCGCCGCCTGGTGACGCCGGACGGCCGCCCTCTTGCCGACAATGTCTCCCTCCCCACCAACGCCAACTCCATCGCCATCTCCAGCGACGGCAAGGTGTACGTCGCCATCGGCAGCTCCGCGGAGGAGCAGCAGGTCGGCTCCATCAGCCTGGCGGTCTTCGCAAATCCCGCTGGACTGAAGAGCCTGGGAGACAACCTGTTCATGGAAACCGTCTCTTCCGGCGCGGCCACAATCTCCACGCCGGGTCAGAACGGCGTGGGCGTACTGCGACAAGGATACCTGGAAAGGTCCAACGTGGACGTGGTCACCGAGCTGGTTCGCCTGATCACGGCCCAACGGGCTTACGAGATCAATACAAAGGCCATAACCATCACCGACAAGATGCTGCAGCAGTCGAACGCCCTTGTGCGGTAGGAGCCCCAATATGCGCAACTCATTATCGCCGTCACGTCTCTTGATGCTGGTCACTTGCCTGGCCCTTGGCTTCTCGGCCCCTCGACAAGCTCAGGCCTTCGGCTCTGAGGCGCAGGCTCGAGGGGGCCGTGAGTTCGCCTGGGCGAATCGAACGGCCGCGGCTGAGACCCAGATTGAACTGAAGAGGACGGCCGTGCTGACCAACGGACAGATCCTTCTCAGCCGGATTGCCACCGTCACAGGCGACAAGCCGGCAGTCACCGACCGAGTTCTCGCAATCAGCCTGGGCGCGACGCCTTGGCCCGGCAACGCCCGCACCGTGACGCGGGAGAACGTGGCCATGCACCTGCGCCGCGCCGGAGTAAACCTCTCTGGAGTGCGCTGGTCCGGGGCCGAGACGTGCACCGTCACAGTCCGGTCCACGAAGATATCGGCCAAGGAGATTATGGAGGTCGGCCGCCAGTACCTCGCGTCCCTGCCCATGCTCCGGGACGGCGACGTCCGCATAGAGGCCGAGCGGATGCCGTCCCCAAAATTGGTGGCCGTGGACAACGAGCCGATCAGGCTTACCGCATCGGCCGCCTCGGCGGATCGGCCTTGGGGGAGGATGCGCGTCTATGTGAAGGTGCAGGCCGGCGACCGCCTGATTGCCACAATCCCCGTCATGTTCCTCGTGACCGCCACGCGCAAGGTGGTCTTCGCAACCCGGCCCCTGAGTCGGTCCGAACTTATCGAGCCCCGCCACTTGGAGACCAGAGAGATTGTGCTCGGGCCGGGAAGTGGTCCGGAGCTTTATCTCGAAAACGAGAAAGAGGCGGTGGGAAAGAAAACGGCCCGGGCCGTTGCAGCAGGAACGCCCCTGACCACATCCATGATTGTCGAGCCCTACGCGACCCGCAAGGGCGAAAGCGTTTCCATTCGCCTGCATTCCAGACACATAGAGGTGGTGACCAGCGGCGTCGCCCAGCGCGACGCGTACGTAGGCGAAGTCATACCGGTTACGGTCAATTTCTCCGGCAGAAAGCTGTCCTGCAAGGTGACAGCCGCCGGAACCGTGGAGTTGTCCCTATAGCTCGTGCTACGTAGCGAGCTACTTCGCAGAGTAGGAGAGGATGTCATGAATCGCGCTAAGCTCATTCTCGTGCTTCGCAGAGTAACAATTGCCGCGACCGTCTGTTTGGGCCTCTGCACGTCCATCCGGGCCGATTCGCTGTGGCCTGAGCAGGGAACCAGCATGTTCTCCGACAACCGGGCGTATCGGGTGGGCGATATCGTCACAGTGATCGTGGCCGAGGAGGCCAGGGTCAGCAACTCGTCCGGCAGCAGCCTTTCCAAGAGCACGGACACCCAGGGCGAGATCGAGACGCTGGACTGGCCGAAGGGCTCAGGCGCCTCCAAGGTCTTCACCGGAGACAAGCCGAAAGTCAAATTCGGCTCCAAACGCTCCTTCGACGGCCAGGGCAGCTACCAACTGGCAGGAACCATGGAGACTCAACTCACCGCCGTAGTGCTGGACGTGTTGCCCAACGGCAACCTGGTGATCGAAGGATCGCGCCTCCAGCAGTCCGTTGACGAAACAGTCATCGTCCGTATATCCGGCATTGTGCGGCCGGAGGACATCCGTTCGGACAACACCGTGCCCTCCACCGCGCTGGCCGAGGGAAAGATCGTGTTCGAAAGCCACGGGCCGGTCGCGCGATCCAGCCGGCGGGGGTTCCTCAATCGTTTGGTGGACCTCATCTGGCCGTTCTGAGCCGTTCGGCGGTTGGCTCACGGCCTCTTCGAGCCTGAGCCCTCAGAGCCGAAGGCCTGAGCTTGTCGAAGGGGAGACTAAGACATGACCCGTTCCTTTGCTACTCTGCGATGCGCGAGCATGGCAGCGTACATCCTGGCAGTCAGCGCACTGGTCGGGCCGTTCAGCTCTCGAACGGAGGCGGCCGTCGAGGTGCGGCTGAAGGATATCGCCCGGATCAGGGAGGTCCGCTCAAACCAGCTTTACGGCATTGGGCTGGTGGTCGGGCTGAACGGCTCCGGAGACGGCGAGAAGCTGGCCTCGCAACTCGTGCTGAACATGATCGAGAAGCTGCACGTAAACATACCTGAGGGCGACCTCAGTTCGGACAACGTGGCTGCGGTTACGGTCACAGCGGATGTGCCCGCCTTTCTCGCCGAAGGGTCGCGATTTGACGTGACGGTCTCGTCCTTTGGGGGCGCCGACTCGCTGGAGGGCGGCACCCTGCTCCAGACGCCGCTCCAGGCGGCCGATGGCGTGATATATGCGGTGGCGCAGGGCGCGGTCTCCACCGGCGCCTTTGCGGTCAGCGGCGAGGCGGCCACAGTCACGAAAAACCATCCCACCGTGGGCCGCATCCCTGGCGGGGCCATCCTGGAGAGACGCATCTCGACCCTGATCCGCCCCACTGACGATCTGCACCTCGTGCTCCACCAGCCTGATTTCATCACCGCCGTACGCACCGCGCAGGCCATCACAGCGAACTTCGAAGGAACGGCCAGCCCGGTGAACGCCGGAACGATCAGGGTCACGGTTCCTCCGCCGTATCGTTCGGCGGACACACTCGCGCTCTTCATCGCCCAGCTCCAAGAGCTGAAGGTCACACCCGACGTGTCGGCCCGCGTGGTGGTGAACGAACGGACCGGGACCATCGTAGTGGGCGAGCACGTGAAGCTCAGCGCCGTGGCCGTCTCCCACGGCAACCTGACCATCTCCATCAGGGAGACCACCACCACGAGCCAGCCCGGGGCCTTCTCGCCGGGCGAAACGCGAACAGAGAAGTCCACCGACATCGTGGTCGACGAGCCGCAGGCCGGCGTCTACGTGGCGGAAGACGCGGCCACGCTGGCCGAAGTGGCGCGGTTCCTAAATCTCCTGGGGGTCACCCCGCGGGACATGGTGGCCATATTCCAGGTACTCAGAGAGGCAGGCGCGCTTCAGGCTGAGTTAATCATCCTGTAGCCAGAGAGGCAAAACGCCAAAGCCATGGCCGAGATTACAGGGCTGAGTGCAAACCAATCCTTGGGGCCGCACCGGGCCGCCGGGCCGCTCCAACCGAGCGACCCGAGGCTATGGAAGGCCGCCAAGGATTTCGAGGCGGTGCTCCTGGCCCAGTTCGTGAAGGCCATGCGCAGCTCGTCTCTTCGAAACGAGCTGTTCCAGGAATCCGCCGGACGCCAGACGTACGACGCCATGTTCAGCGAGGCCGTAGCGCGCCAGATGGCCGAAAACGGCGCGCTCGGGCTGCACAGGCTGATCTATCGGGATATGGGGGGCGAATATAGCGCTGCTCAACGCACTGCGCCGCAAGCTGGACCAAACCAGAGAACTGAATTTCCAGTATCCAACGACAATGGACCGGAGAAGAACGATGAGCCGTGATCCCCTGCACAGACTTCTCGGCAACCTTCAAACCACGCGCCAGGTCTACTCGGAACTTCTCGCCGTGGCCGAGCGAAAGCAAAAAAACATCATGGAAAACGACATCGAGGGGTTGCGCAAGGACCTGGATACTGAGGAACGCCTCGCCGGACAAGGCGCCAGGCTCAATTCCGACCGCACTGAGCTGCATCGCTTGTGCCAGAAGAGGCTGGGCGTCGGGAAAGACGCCGAGACCCTCGAGGCCCTCTGCCGGCTCATGCCTCCCGATTGGCGGGACAAATTTCGGACGGAACGGGAGGATCTTCTGCAAACTCAGCGCCGCCTTCACAGCATCAACAAAATGAACGTGGCGCTGGTCAACAGCTGCCTGGAACTCATGGAAGGCCTCCTGGCGGCCCTCTTCGATTTGGAACCGATCTCCGCCTACGGGCCGAGGGGCATTCGCAAGAAGGCCGAGCTCCCGGCGCGCTCCTTGGACACGAGGGCATAGCGAGAACAACATGTCATCCGAATTCTACATCGGCCTGAGCGGCGTCCTGGCGGCCAGAAAGGCAATTGCCACGACCGGCCAGAACATCGCCAATGCCACGACCCCGGGCTACGCGCGCCGCGAGGTCCAGTTCTCCGGAAAAGGCTGGGACTTCGCCGCATCCGACAGCGCGGAGGGCGGCGTCAGCATCGAGCACGTGATGCGCGTAACGGACATGTTCCTGCAGGGCCGCCTGCACACCTACTCGGCCCGCCTCGAAAGGAGTGACACGCTGAGCGGATATCTCGCGGAGATCGAGTCCCTCGTTCAGGAGCCGTCGGATGTGGGCATCGGAATGACCATCGAGCGGTTCTTCAATCAGTGGCAGGCCCTGGCCGTGCGACCGGAGGACCTCACCGCCCGCACTGAACTACTC